>Ga0209121_10003650_pt1 | contig 14769 bp, 17 predicted proteins | sample Cruoilmetagenom3_FD_187292 | JGI IMG/M metagenome (GOLD analysis project Ga0209121, IMG submission 187292) | Oil polluted marine microbial communities from Coal Oil Point, Santa Barbara, California, USA - Sample 3 (SPAdes) (version 2) | ecosystem: Environmental > Aquatic > Marine > Oil seeps ...
TATTCATTGGGAACGCGCAGTATGAAATTAACCCATTCAGGGTGAAGAAAAGGAGAAATATTTCTATAGCCCGGCGTTAAGACTATGTGAGAAATACACATCTGTTGTCGGATCTTAAAATGCAGTTGTTCATCAAAGGTGAGAACATCAGGTGGAAGCCATGGTTGTTTAGGAAGTGCGTTATTTGGCTGAAAGTCTGGAGGTGCTAAATCAATTGATCTTACCATGCGGTTTTCTTCACAAAATCGTTGAATCGCCTCCTGCCATGACTGACTTTCTGGATTTGGAAGATGTGAGCCAGCAAGAGGTCCACCCATATATCCAGACCAGTAAAGCGGGTCCTTGCCAAATTTCTTCCTGATCAATCCATCATAAAATGGATTGAAAACACGGATCCTCGAATTGCTATCATTAGCTGTCTGTAATAAATCTTTCTGGGTGATTGGAACTTTCGTTAGATCAAGAACCTCATGATTAAGCCTCATCTTCTTTGCGATACGACACCCAATCTCAAAATCCCACGTGCCAGGAGTGCCAAAAGTAATAGCAGTAATTTTGTTCTTAATGCCAGCTCCCAGCAAAGCACCTAAAATGGCACGAGAATCCAAGCCGCCGCTTAAAGGAACAACGTGATGTGCTGAAGGGATAATATTATCCTCTACTGATTTTTGGAATACATAAATACCTTTTTCAATTAAAGAGTCTCCTGACAAATTGTATTCTGTTTTGTCAAACTGATTAAAAATAAAATCAATAGCTGAAGCTTCCTCAAAATTAAGAACGTATCCAAAGTATAAGAATTGATATATTTCTTCTTTTTTCATCTCATAAGAATTAACCTCGATCAATCTATGTAAACTTTGAAAATATGGATAACACTATTACTTCTGTCTGCTATATATAGCCTATTAAGATTTTTGTCGTAGGCTATGCCATGCAATTCACCCTTGTTCTCAGAACAATATAGAAGTTCTTTACTATGCAAATCTATTACCTGAAAATTTAACCCACCACATACAGCCAAGATATCATCGCGGATAAAACAGCAGGAAAAGGGTAAGAATTCTCCCATCCCACTATCTTGCCCAACGATTGTATCTATGTATTCAAAATTAGAGTTTAATTTCCATATGAGATTTTTCCTTTCATCACAGATATAAAGGTAACCTTGAGAATCGTAAGCCAAATTACAAAGGCGTCCAAATTTCACACTATCTGAAGGTCCGAAATAGTGAGCAACTGGTATATAATCATTTTGATTTTCTTTTTTACGATATAAAGACAAGCATTTTGAATTCTTTTGCGATATCACAACCGTATCGTTAAAAAAAGCTACACCGTTAGGTTTATCAATAGCATCGTGTTCTGACAAGATCATCTTTATCGCCAATTTCAAGGAACTATTACGAGAATACCAGTATAGCAGCCCATTAAGAAATAATTTAAAACTATACCTGCCATTTGGTTCCTTACTTTTTGAAGATACAAAAAAATGCGTTACATATGTCCCGGCATAAGATAGATTGCGTAAAAATCGACGAACCTGCTTTATTTTTCCGACAAAAGAACCACTTGAGTTCACTCTTCCATAATGACCAAACTCTCCTACATAAATTAGGTCTTCATTATATATAGCTATTCTATGATTATGACAGTCTGCCACATAAACCTTCTGATCAGGAGATACGAACACGCCGACTGGCTTTTTAAAAAGATATTTTCCAAACCCTTTACCTCCAATAGATTTTATTGAGTCCCCATTAGAGTTAAGCAAACAGATTCTATCATTTCCACCGTCTGCAACTACAATATTACCAGTACTGAGAATAGCAACACCATTGACCAAAAAGAACTCCTTTCTGCAACAAATTTTAATTTCCTGAATCGGCTTAATTGTTATATTTGCCACTTTCTTATTCATTCGAAATCCCGATTAGAAACCTCTCAAGTTCTCTAATATTCGATTCCGGATCAAAATGTTGCTTGGCAAAACTTTTCGCTCGTTCCCCTATCTCAGTGCACAATTGCCTATCCTCAATGAGTTTTTCCACATCTCTCACCATTTGATCCAGTGATCCAGAGACATAACCGAGCTGGTTATTCTTAATGATCGACTCGGGATCGAAATAAAGACTTATCGTGGGCTTTCCTTGCGACCAGGCTTGGATGAAGTTACCACAAAAGCACTCAGGATCGCAGGTGTGGATTAAGAAAAGAGATGATTTCAATATACCATTTACCTCCTCCGGTGACTTTGGACCAAGATAGTGAAAATTTCGGGGAACCTGATCCGAATTCCGAATGTATGCATACCTAGCAGCTTGAATACTTCCGATCATTAAAAAATCCACATCACTTTCATTGAAGCGCTCGGCCAACTTGATAAACTTCTCTGGATTTTTTTTGGTTTTTATATTTGCCACCCACACTACATATGGTTTATTCCAGGCAAAGGGTTTGTATTTGGTTTGCATTGAATTATGAATTGCAATCTGGAGTTTTATGGGTAGTTTGCCAAGAAAATCGGAATTTACAGTCACACAAGCATCTACAAAGTAAAATCCATTGTAATTCCAAGCACTAATTATGGGCCTCTTAAGAAAAAGTGCTACCTTTACTATATTTTTTAACTTCCAACCATTTCTTTTAAGGGGTAGCTTGTACGGGAAAACCCTTGTTCCTTCTGCAATCCACCTCTCAGTACTGCTATAAGCCGAAACTGTAAAAATAAATTTGGCCTTATAGAACTTAGAAATCAGTGCTGCGGTAAATAGATGCTTCTTACCAAACCTCCAATAAACTATATGTGGGCGGAGATCTTTTATCAATTTGATGTAAGAAACTACAAATGGATTGTTGAGTGGAACCAAATCGTATTCTATTTTATAATTATCCCTCCTTGAATTTACAGCACCGTATAACACTTCATGGCCAAACCTATGCAAGTAGGTGGCGACCAAATCACACTGGATTTCACTTCCGCCGATGACGTCCTGAGGATGTTGATTAATAATCAAAATCTTCATGTCTCTTCTCCATATTTGGAGTTATACATCGTTATAAATTGATGTGATAAACAAAACTAATTTGACTGATCCTTGACAGACAAATGAACCATCGAGTGTCTCTCCATAGACTCTTTAGCCAAGGGCCATGCTTGGATTTCTAAGACACCGATTTAGTAGTCAGGATGAAATTTCATAAGGTTAATGTCGTATCATCTAATGCCTTTATTCAAGAACTCTTTTTTGAAATATCATAAACATTACATGAGCAGAAAAATTTGCCAAAAAATTGGTTAATGAAGATCTGAATCTGCAAACTAAGTAGTTTCCCTTTCTATAGTCATATAATTTTTGCAGAATCGGCTTAAGAATAGACACTTCGTCCTTAAAACCCTTTAATCCATCCCATGGTTTATTATATCTCAATATGAAACCTTGTTTTTCAAAATTATTTTGTACTGCCATAGCGTCCGAAGCAAATCGATAAAGACTATTTAAGTCAACATTGTTATCATATTTTCTATATAATCCAAGTTTTGCTTTAAATGTGCGTGGGGGAGACATATAAGGGAATGTTAAAAACACATAATCCTCCTTTTTAACAACACTTCTCATCTCTTTTAAAATAGAGTCAAATCCTTCATAAAAATGCTCAATTACTCCCATTGACCAGTATCAATCAAAGAATTCATCATCAAACTCCAGGCTCCGAACATCCCCTTCTGTAACATTCACAACCTCCTTCCAGAATCTTTCCTTCTTTCAGAAATCTGCCAGTAGTTTTTAAAATGAGCACGTCATTCTTACTTCCTTCAACCATCGATTTGAAATTATCTACTTCCCAGTGAACATCCCAAAAATTGGGAGATGCTTTCTTTTCGATATATACTAAGCGATTGTTTAACTTGTCATAATATCTTGGCATTTAAACATTATATATGATTATAAAGTTAAGTAATCGGCTCTTTCAAACCCAGATCAAATTTTAAAATTTGTGAAATCAATGTAATACCCCACAAAAACATTACAGTTCCATGAATATCAGGTTCATTTAATCCTTGAGTGATCTTGGCACCATAATACACATCATTTGCTCTATCTAAATAAAAGGAAAACCCACCCTTATCTTCATGATAATATTGCTTGTACTGGCTAAGTCTTTTTAAACAGAAATTTTTGATGTCATCTATTCTATAATCTGTTAATTTGCTACAGCGGTACAACACATAAACAACGTTAAAATCATTGCATGCATCGCTATTTTTTCCAATTTTCAGAGATGTATCTATAATCCTTTCTGGATAAAAAGCCGACTTTTTAACCGCAGATAACCCAATCAAAACTTTCATGGCACCATTGACCTTTTGTGAAATTGGAACATCACCACTATACCAGCATCCATCGGTAGGTGATTGCAATCTATTTACCCATCTTATAGCATAATCTATGAGATCATCTGCGTCATCTTTATGTAACCCGAACAGGAACCTGTTATAATGTAGAAAGAAAATTAAATGGCTGAAATGACTTCCCGCGCCCCATGGTTGGCTCCAATTTAACCTACCTAGGTAATCTTCTATTTCTTTCTTTGAATAAGGTATATGGAGAAAGGATCGAAGAGGTTTTGAATTCAAGGCTAATAGCGCAGCAAAAGACTGCCTGGTTTCTGCTCGTTTTGTCTTTTCATGAAAAGAAGATTCTTTTCCTCCTTTAAGTACTTTAAACATATTGATGATTATATTCTTTTCATCAGGTTTGAATAACTTTATGTCAGTATAATATCCCTCTTTTGTCTGAAAGGAATTTATTGCATTGATTAAGTTTATTCTATGAACGGGTTCAAGTTCCTTTATCTTATCAATCATGTATAATATTTTTGTTGCAAAGACCAACTGACCAAGACCCCATTTAGTATTTAAGTCATATAAGTCGCCTGAAAAAGAATATTTGAAATAAGAAAAATCCTTTTTTACATTCATCTCTTGAATGAACGAGTGTACCCCTTCTTTGATATCTTTTAACCAGTCGGTTTCTGAGTTCATGTTTTCCTCTCCACGAGGCTGTAGAAAATACTGAGGTATTCTTCAGTGGATCGTTCTATAGAGAATGTTTTCACGTCTCTTTTAATATTTTCTACAAATTGAGGAAATCTCTCCTTCATTTCCTCTATTAACTCAGAGACTGTCTCAGTCGTAATATCCTCTGGGAGTGGAATACCATATTTGCTAGCGATCTCTGGGGTACCTCCTGAGTTGTGATAAATTACAGGTAATCCACAGGACAATGCTTCTAAGACAACGTTCGGACAAGGATCATTCTTGGCAGCATGAAGAAATACATCACACTTCCCATAATAGTCTGCAAGTTCTTCTTGTTTCATTGGTGGCAAGCAAATGACTTTTCTTTTGTCTATCTCCTCTGGCCAGTTCCCAACAAAGTAGCTTTCGACTCCCTTAATTTCAGAGAAACGCGCTATAACGAAATAACCCTTTCGTGGGTTGCTCGACCAACTACAGGAGAATACTTTCAGTTCGTCCCCGCAATTCCAATACTCTTTTCCATGAGTGTTGAAAATGCCCTGATCTACACCGTTGTGGACTATGGAATAATTATTGCCATCATAACCAAATTTCCTAAAGGATTCTAAGCAATGTTTGCTTTGGAATATAATGTGATCCGCGAGACAGGATGCTTGAAGTTGCAATCCATCCATTTTGTTCCATTGGTTGTTGTAAATAGCTCGAAGACCATCTAGTCTATGGACTATCTTTTTGGGGGAGTCTTTACTAAATAATCTTTTTATCAATTTGACGTGGCCGTACTTCCTTATTTTTTTTATTTTATCAATCTCTATCTGGACTCCCGGGGCTTTCAGGCCCGTATTCATAAAAAATATATCATAATCTCCATCAATATCCGTCACAATCTTTATTTCTTCTCTCATTTTTCCCTTCAAATATTTCTTGAACGCTTTTATAAACGAATTGGACCCTCCCCATGGCTTATCGGTCTCTTCATAGTAAATATAAATCCTCATTTATTCTCAACTTCTATATACTGATTGAGTAATTCAACATATTGTTTTCCTATCTTTTCCATAGTGAAGTTCTCTCTCACAAATTCTCTGCCTAAGCTTCCAAGTTTTGTCCTTTTCTCAGGGGACTCAATCAAGGCTTTTAGCTGTTTGTACCAGCAATCTTCATCTTCGCATAGAATGGCTATTCTATCCTCATATGATAAGACTGGACTGGCCACAACAGGCAATCCTACTGCCATGGGATATGCTATTTTAGTAAGGGTGTGGCCAAGATTATAGCTACTCGATAGATCCCTTGGTGCAATTTTAATGTCACCTTCGAGGAGAATTTTTGGAAGTTTCCTTTGATCATATCTTATGAATTCATAAGGGATGATATCCAACATAGGGTCCTTCTCGCATAACAACAGCAGCGTTATTCCATATTCATCACGTAGTTTTTTCAAAACACCCTCTATTAGCATCAACTCCCTTGCTTTAGTGGCATAGCCTACGTAGAGCAATTTCGTAGGGCTTCTTTCTTTGTGTTCCTTCTTTCTTCTAAAGAAATTATTTGGGACACTTTCCTCTATCAAGATAGTATTCTTATGGTATTTGCTATAGATACCCAACAAATATTTACTGGCCACGATGACCGTATCTGATAGCTCAAGCATTCTTTTCACGTTTAATGTTTGCTCCTCCAAAATATAGTCAACAGCATCGCCCTTCTTCTCGATATAGTTGACATTGATATCAAAAATTATAATAGAACCCTTTTCTTTCAATTTCTGAGCGGATTTAATATGCTTTTCTCCAAAAGCCTTTTGAAAGATGACAAGTTTATATTCTTTGTTTTCTTTATATAACTCAGAGAATATTTTCCTTTGGTTTAGATATTTTATGACATCGTAGCATCTAATTCTTGTAGAGGCCATCACTTTATTGTAAGTATCAACACTGGGGACAATGAATCCTATCCTGTTTTTCTCATTACTATACCTCTTAAGGAAATCGAATATCAAAAAAGAATCTATCCTCCTAAGTAGATTTCGAGCGCCAACCATTTTAATCTCTCTCGTTAAATCCTTGATATCTTTCATAAAACCAGTTAATGTCCTGTGTAAGTTCATCTCTTTCAGATATTCCTTTTTTCCCCAAGATTATTTCATATCTTCTAATCTCTCCTGCATCAACTGTAGCTATAGAATGCTTCATTCCATAATTCCACCCGAGATTAGCAACATATCTTTCAATATCTCCCTCCCTCAGCAAACTTTCCTGATTTGATTCGCGAAGAAAGTCATATTTACTACTGTATTTCGGGTTTCTATGTGCACGAAGTGCAAAAGCTCTGAAAAAATGACAAAGGTATTGTTCTGCACCATGAATTCCAATTTTGTCATGGATATTATAATTATCAACTTTGTATCGCTCTTTCATTTTATGTCTTATTGAAGTTTCTGGCTTGAGATATCTTCCTCTGTTACAATATTTTTTTAGGAACAGAGGAAGTTTAGTAATAAAGATGTTTTTGTCTAATTCAGACAGAGCATGTTTTGAGAAAGCGTTGTTATATATGTGATTCCCCCTGTCTAGGGGTTCTCTCAGGATATAGTCATCTAATAGGTATGTGAACTTAAATATTTTTTGAGGATCTGAACTTTCTATATCCTTTTGAACTATTTCAAACCAGTTTTTATACAAAACGACATCTGCATCAACACCCATAAACCAATCGTAATCACTTTTTATCGCCCTTTTAAACATTTCTCTATAAACATTATACGAAGGAAAGTAGTTTTTGAGTAGATGCACATCACGGGAATCTATGTGTTGGTAACATGATTCCAGACACAATTTTTCTGTTCTTTCACCAATGCTTCGGACATAGACTCCAAATTTCATTGATCTGCCCTTTTTTTGCATACTACAAAGATCCTTCGAGCATTATTTTTCTCAGCTTTAACAAGATGTTTAGAGTAATAATCATAAATCTTGTTTAATATATATCGGTTATTTAAAACAAAAAACTTGTTTGATAATAATGATCTTATGATTTTATCTTGCAAGGATAACTTATTAAGGTAATAAGCGTTATTAATGTGAAAATAAGGATCAAGTGTATCTTCCAATGATTTAAAATCAAAATGTTGATAGTGCCTTGCTCTCTTGGAAACATTATTGCTAGGTACAGTTAATAAAAAATAGCCAGAATCTTTAAGATAATATGACAAACCATCTAAAAAATCAGGAATATCTTGTGGTGGTATATGCTCTAAGGTTTCAATTAATGTAATCACATCAAATTTTTCTTTAAAAAGATCTTTATTGGTAATGTTTCCTACACAATACCTAGGACCATTACTAAACGCATTAGCAAAGTTCACCGCATCTTTGAAGATATCTATTCCAACAAGCCTTGCATTTGCAAATTTCTTCTGTGCTTCAAAAAGGAATCTGCCATCACCACAACCAACATCAAGCAATGAAATAAAATTAATTTTCTTAAGTTCATTTAAGACAAAATACATATATGAAAGATATTCATATCCCCATGCGAGGTTTCTTATTTGAGTAAAATTTCCATTTTTATACCTGGGTATATAATGATAAGGAAATTCATATTTTCTTTCCTGGATTCGTTTTTTGTTGTCTATCTTCATTTAATTATTTTGCTTATATTTATTGTTAATGTATCATCACTCGGTATCTATGGAGGATACCCCTGGTTCCATCCCTATGACAACACTTAAGAATTTTGTTCCGCAACGTCCTGTTCCAACAGCAAAATCAACTTTTCCTTCAGATTCTTTTTTCATAGCATTTACTCAAATCAAAAAATAATCCTGCGACTTATATAATCTTTTAGTCATTAATAATATCCACTTTCTTAACATCCCATTCGCTCTCTACATATATTATTCCACGCTCAAAAGCCTTGCCTGTTACTTTGAATGTTGGCATATAACCAATGTTTTTCTCGTATATTTCACCTGTCTTTTGATCCCTTATGGAAAAGGCTACTGTGTAAATTCCAGGAGCTAACTTCGGATTTTTGTACCGAACCTTTAAAAGATATTCACCCTGCTCCAACTTATAGACTTTTTTTCTATCCTTGTCATTACTGTATTGCCATATGCAATTCACTGAATGAGTACTCCTCACAGCAACGGATATCTTGGCGTTTTCTATAGGATTATTTACATGAAATCTTAAGAAAGGAATAACATCGTCCTCTATAAATATTTCATCAGTCGAATTCCCTGATTCATCCATTATTCCACCTTCTAAAAATTCAATATCACCTGAAGAATAATACATATGTTTGCCAATTCTCTTATTCATTCTCACATTTTTCAATCGTATGTTACGGGTCAGTTCCTCGTATCTTTGGACTTCTTCATAGGTGTCTCCTATGAAATTAAGTTTTCCTTTGTTCAAAAGTGCTACTCTGTCACACAATGTTCTTACATGTTCCAAATTATGACTGACAAATACCACAGCATTCGCCTTCTCCCTTAACTCGGCTAATCTTCGAAGGCTTTTGTTTTGAAACGATAAGTCGCCCACAGCAAGCACCTCATCTATCAATAGGACCTGAGGTTCTATATTGATCGCTATAGAAAACCCAAGCCTTACAAACATTCCCGAACTATAGAATTTTACGGGAGAATCAATGAAGTCACCGATATCTGCAAATTCAATGATATCATCCAACTTTTCGTCGATCTCCTTTTTGGTCAGCCCGAGAACCGCTCCATTTACAAAGATGTTCTCTCGACCTGTTAGCATAGGATGAAAGCCCGCTCCTATGGCTATAAGCGCTCCCGTCTTTCCCCTTATTGATATTTTCCCTTTGTCCGGCCAAAATATGCCGTTGAGCATCTTCAAAATTGTTGTCTTTCCAGAACCATTCATACCAATAATACCTAAAACTTCCCCTTTTTTCACTTCAAAAGAAACATCATCAACTGCCCAGAATTCATCCTTTCTCAGTTTTTCAGAGTGTGAACTCAGCCCAAGTGTATTTCTACCAATATCACTTATACCATAAAGCATAGACCTCTTTAAGGTTTTGCAGTATTTCTTTGAAACATTCTCTACCTTTATGGCAATATCATCATTCATTTTGTTATATTCTCTCTGCCACTCTTGTTTCAGTTAAGTGGAATATGATCAAACATACCACAAAAATGATGATTGATATAATACTTGCAACCAAAAATCCTTTCCATTCGGGAATTGTCCCCATCAATATGAGATCCCTTGGTGTCGATACCAGGTAATATAGCGGATTATATTTCGTGATGGATGCAAGCATTCCGGTTGCTGGTTTTGCATACAGGACAGGCGTTAAGAACATTAAAAATGTCACGAGTATTGAGAGTGCGTTGCCAATATCCCTTACAACTCCATTCAGAAGTGATAAAATGAAGGCAAATCCGAGAGTAAGTAACATTATAGGAACTATAGCCACTGGAATAAGTAAAATTGCTATAGTTGGTGCAATCCGATAACAAGCGAATAATATACCCACCAGAATAAATTGGATTAAGAATGCCACCATCGACTGTCCTGTAGATGCAACCACCAATGTTTTTTTAGAAAAATTAATTTTCGCTATCATTGATCCCGCCTTCACCAATGAATTTGAACCCGTAATTAACCCCGTTGAAAACAGCTGCCAAAACGCCATCCCAAGTATTGCATAAATTGGATATGGTACATTAATATCGCCAATCGAAAATATGCCGGAGCGATTCAAGATAATAAAGGTCCCAACACTAACAAGCGGTATAATAAATGCCCAAAAAACCCCGATGAATGACTGTTTATATACTGCGAAAAAGTCCCTTTTAAATAATTGATAAGTGAGCCAGCGATTTTCCTTCAATTCATTAAATATCTCTCTGAAAATGGACAAATAACCCTTTTTCAGAGAATTATCCGGTTCGTAAGTTATTATAGTATCGGACACTCGCACTTCAATCTTAGTGTGTTACTCCTTTTTTTCGCCACTTTATATCTACTTCTCCATTCCCAAAATCTTTTTCTATTCTGATGATGGTCAAGCCATAACCGTAAGGAAGCGTAACTTTGCTGTGTTTAACCCGCCTGAGTGCTTTTTTTATTGCCTTCTTAAGCACATAATTTTTGGTAGGATGTTCTGTGTCGTGCACTAAGAGAAGGCTATTTTTCTTCATCTTTGGCAGAATATTCTTAATATCTTTAGTTACTGTCTGCCAGTTGTGCGAGCCGTCATGTAAAACAAAATCAAAGGCTTCCTTATTTAATTCTTTGACTACATCCAAAGAATTTCCTTGTGTATAATACCAATTGTGCCTGTGGCTTTCAATGTCTTTCTTGCTTAATCCAACATCTTCAATATTTTTTATGTCGCAGGTAATAAGCTTACCCCCTGTCTCTTCAAGTGCTTTAAGGATAACCTTGCTTGAAAACCCAGCGCCGAATTCAAAGGCAGATTTTGTTTCTAAGCCTAAAGCTATCGAATAAAGCAGAAGGTAATGTCGGCAAAAACCCGCTGTATTGGCATGGTGTTTCTTGATGATTTCATCAAAGGTCATCTTCGCTTCTTCCAGTTATTAAAACACTCCTGGTAGGCTTTGACGGATGGTTTACCGAAAAGTCCCAAGTACCAGGTCAAAATAATCTACGCCATTATCCCAGTGCTTCTTGCAGTCGTGAAAGAATGTCCAGAATATCTTCTCCACATCTCTATCCTTAAGCAGCTCTATATATACGTGGGTCAGCCACTTTGCCTGCTGACGTTCAGTCGGATTTTTGCCCATCCAACAGTCTTTCACCTTAAGTCCTCATTTTACACCGGGGTGCCTATCTCAGTGATCCAGTTTTTTATGAAATGCGAATATCCTATTCAAACCCCACGCATACCTATTGGAAGAGTTTGCTTTTTCATAGCTTTTCAAAAAATCTTTTGCAAGATTCAAGAATCGTTCAGCATATTTTTCAAATGTATAATCTTGCGATAGTTCCAGGCCTTTCTTGACTAGCTTTTCCCGCTTCTCATCATGCGTCAAATAATATTCTAATTTTCGAATTATCTCCTCATCTGACATAGACATATCAACAACTATAAGAAATTGCTCGAAAAATTCATGATTTTCATCCGGAAGGTCAGCGGCAAATGCTGTCCCGCACATTGGAACTTCAGCGTATTTCGAATACCTGGAGCGGGGCCTGCCGCTACAGGAACAGCATATCTTGGCGGAATTGATAGCTTTAGCAAATTCAATAAGATGCCTATTTGTATATGTATCAGTAAGCTTGTAACCGGGATGTTTCCATACATGACAGCGCCATTTTGCAGACATTCTCTGCAAGATCTTTCGAAACCGCTCTCGGAGCGGGTAGCGCGGACCCTGGCTTCCAATTAGCAAAAGATCCCATTTCTTCGGAAGGCCGTAATCCTTAAATATGGTCTTTTCTGCGCAATGCGGTATGTTAGCGAGCTGAAATCTCGGTTCTATCCTATGGCATAGCCGCTTTGACCACTCATGCATATCGTTCAGGTGGTGGCAGATTATTAGATTTGCTCTGGTATGTCTTATCTCTCTTAAAATCTTTTTAATATCCCTGTTTCTGGTTTCGTAGTCTGGAGCCATCTCGTTGTACCGGATGGATACAGGGCATAAAATGCCCTTAAAGCTTTTCATCTCAAGCGGCTTATAAACATCTATCCAGTCAGGGTATGAATCTCTGTAAATCTGGTGGATGTTTTCCGCCACTGATAGATCATTGTCATAATTATCCCAGCCAGGGCCTGAATAGGTTACCTCGGCAACCTTGGAAATTGCCTCCATTGAAAGGAAGCGTAGCCTAGACATCTTTTTGAGATAATATTTATTATTGCAGAGGTATAAGATTCTCATGTAGAAATGGCTTTTCTTTTCTGGAAATCCTTTTTGCCTAGTAGAGTAAATTCCTTCGGTTGATTTTTCTCTTCTGAATCAAACCTACAATTACAATATGCCATCTATAATATTGTCAATTCTTTTTCTTTCGCCACTTTATCTCTACTTCTCCGTTCCCAAAATTCTCTTCAACTCTGATAATAGTCAAGCCATAACCATAAGGAAGCGTAACTTTGCTGTGTTTGACCCATCTGAGTGCTTTCTTAATTGCTTTCTTAAGCATATAGTTTTCGGTAGGATGCTCTGTATCGTGCACTAAGAGAAGACTATTTTTCTTCATCTTAGGCAGGATATTCTTAATATCCTTGGCTACTGTCTGCCAGTTGTGCGAGCCGTCATGCAAAGTAAAATCAAAGGCTTCGCTTTTTAATTCTTTGACTACATCCAAAGAATTCCCTTGTATATAATGCCAATTGTGTCTGCGGCTTTCAATGTCTTTCTCACTTAATCCAGCATCCTCGATATTTCTTATGTCGCAGGTAATAAGCTTACCCCCTGTCTCTTCAAGTGCTTTAAGAATAACCTTGCTTGAAAACCCTGCACCGAATTCAAAGGCAGATTTTGTTTCTAAGCCTAAAACTATCGAATAAAGCAGAAGGTAATGCCGGCAAAAACCCGCTGTATTGGCGTGGTGTTTCTTGATAATTTCATCGAAGATCACCTTAGTTTTTTCAGCTATTAAAATCCCACTGGTTTTGTAGATTTTGGCTAAAGTTTTTCTTCTTTCCAAAAATGCAAATAGAAGCTTGTCCGCAGTTTTTCAGAACTGGCATTCTACAGAAAAAACTATCGATTTTGTGGATTATGTTATTACTGAACCAAAATCTTGGCACACCGTACAGATGCAAGGGAGGGAACAAGGTGCTGGCTCGTGACTTGAGAAATTTAAATCCATAACTTTCCACAATCCTGATCCATTGCCTTAGCGAATTTGCCTGATTGTGAGAATCAGGATCCCATCCACAAGAATGCTTTCTCTCCTTTTTCCTTTTTGAGATGAAGCGTCCAACTTTGGAGACAACCCTTGTGAACTTATCATGCATAACTGGGAAAGTTATAAGCAGTTTACCATTTACACTTAGCAACCTGTTTGCTTCAAGACACAAGTTGCGCGGGTTTTGCACGTGTTCTATTATGTCTATCGCGATGGCCTTGTCAAAGCTAAAGGAAAGCAAGGGAATCTTCTCGACATTCGCACACAAAGTTGCGTAGTCTTGAACGTTGTAAATCCTCATAGTCTCATGGGATTTTCTTAGCCTGTCTTTGTTAATATCTATTCCAACCATTTCTCTATATTTACCAGCATATACAATCGCTTGTGGGCCCTCTCCACATCCGAGATTTACTACACGGTCATTTGGATTAAAAGGGAAGAATTCCAGATAGACTCTTCCAGAAAGAAGCTTGCCTTTCAAAAAACGAAATTTATCATTCATAGTATTTCACGGTTCTTTTCTCATATATGTTCAAAAGAATAAAAACCTTCCGCTCGTAACATCTTTCCCTAAATTACCCTGTCCATTCCATCTTACTGTATATAATCCAGTCTTTTCTTTTCTATCAACCAGTGTACGAACTAGATGGCCAGCAAGGTCGTGGTCCCCAAGCCCGATATGGATGCGACTGATCGAACTTGGTAAACCATTCAACCGTTTCGCGTAATCCATTTTGAAAATCTACAGATGGATTATAGCCCACCAGTTTCCCGGCTTTGCTAATGTCTGCCAAAAAGAGCTTCAGCGTAAAGACCCCAGCTTTCCGGCACAATAAGTCGAGCTAATATTAATCTTGA
>Ga0209121_10003651_pt1 | contig 14768 bp, 13 predicted proteins | sample Cruoilmetagenom3_FD_187292 | JGI IMG/M metagenome (GOLD analysis project Ga0209121, IMG submission 187292) | Oil polluted marine microbial communities from Coal Oil Point, Santa Barbara, California, USA - Sample 3 (SPAdes) (version 2) | ecosystem: Environmental > Aquatic > Marine > Oil seeps ...
ACAATGCGGCGGGAGAAGAGAACGATCACAACAGCCAGATACGAGAACCCTTCATGTGTTTTGATGTAGGTGATGTCTGTCACCCAGACGTTGTTGGGGACGACCCAAAACCTGTGCGACCGCATCACGCTTGAACTCATCTGTAAATCTAATCCCTGACATCACTGTCTCCTTGCTTCCAAAATTACCAAGCAAGGCGTCTATAAATCTAGGGGCAATTCAGTCCGGTTCGGTGCGCGTAAGGAAAAGATGACCCGTGCAATCCGTCTGATGGAGGGCAGCCTGGCCTGTGGATGCAGCAGTACCGGCCACTTCAGTCGGGTGTTTCGCATGGCCATGGGCGTGCCGCCTTACAACTTCCGATTGGTTGGTGAACAGGCTTGATTTGATCCCGGCCTTGCGCCACATCATTGTAAAGCGCTTTGGAAAAGGGTGAGGTTTCCCCATGCCGAAGGACACACACGACCGAATTTTTCACACGCAGGGGATCACGAAGGTCTATAAGACCGACGCGGTCGAGGTGCATGCGTTGCGTGGTGTGGATGTCGAATTGTTTGCCCGAGAACTGACCGTTCTGCTGGGCGCGTCCGGCTCTGGCAAATCGACGCTTTTGAACATTCTGGGCGGGCTGGATGGCGCAACAGGGGGGCAAGCCTGGTTCAAGGATCTGGAGCTGACCGCAATGCGCGAACGCGATCTGACCCGGTATCGACGCGATCACGTGGGGTTCGTGTTCCAGTTCTATAACCTTGTGCCCAGCCTGACCGCGCGTGAAAATGTCGCCCTGGTGACCGAGATTTCGCGCAACCCCATGCGGCCCGAAGAGGCGCTGGAACGCGTCGGGTTGGACCACCGCATGGACCACTTTCCGGCTGAAATGTCAGGCGGTGAACAGCAACGCGTCGCCATTGCGCGCGCCATTGCCAAACGGCCCGAGGTGTTGCTGTGCGACGAACCCACCGGCGCGCTGGACAGCAATACCGGGGTGCAAGTCCTTGAAGCGCTGGACAAAATCAATGCCGATCTGGGCACGACAACGGTCGTTATCACCCACAATGCGGGCATCCGCGAGATGGCCCATCGGGTGATCTATTTTGCGGATGGCAATATCAGCGAGGTCAAGCTGAACGCGACCCGTGTCCATCCCTCGCAGATCGTGTGGTAGCCATGCGATCGCTGGACAAGAAGCTGGTGCGCGACATCGGGCGGCTCTGGGCGCAAAGCCTTGCGATTGCGGCCGTGCTGGCCACGGGCGTCATGATCATGGTCATGTCCTTTGGCACGCAACTGTCGCTGGTCGAAACTCGCGACACGTTTTATGAACGCAACCGGTTTGCCGATGTCTGGTCGGCAGCCCGGCGCGCGCCCCTGTCTCTTGTGCCTCAGATCGCGGCCATTGACGGCGTTTCCCGGGTCGAAGCGCGCATCAGCGACTATGCCATTCTGGACATTGAAGGCTTGGTAGAACCAGCGATGGGGCAGGTGTTGTCCTTGCCCACGACGACTGAACCCCTGCTGAACGTTCCCCTGCTGCGCGCGGGCCGGATGCCGGCGGCGGGTCGGGTCGGAGAGGTCATGGTGAACGAGACCTTCGCGTTGGCCAACGACTTTGGGCTGGGTGACACGTTTCAGGTGACCCTGAACGGTCAGAAACGCGAGGTGACGATTGTCGGCACCGCGCTCAGCCCGGAATTCATCTATAATATCGGCCCCGGCGCATTGATGCCCGATGACAGCAGGTTCGGTATTCTGTGGATGGCTCAGGACGTGCTGGCTGCCGCCTTCAACCTGGAAGGTGCGTTCAATTCCGTCAGCCTGAAACTGACCCGGGGCGCGGATCTGGAGGACGTGAAAGGCGCGCTGGAACTGGTTTTGAAACCCTACGGTGGCACTGGGCCGTATGGTCGCAAGGAGCAGATTTCAAACGCCTTTCTGGACGGAGAGCTGAAGCAGTTGGACGTCATGGCGCGGATCGTGCCGCCGATCTTTTTGGTGATCTCGGCTTTTCTGGTGAACATGGTGCTGGGCCGTCTGATCGCGCTGGAACGCGAACAGATCGGGTTGCTCAAGGCGCTGGGGTACAGTGACCTTGAGGTCGCCTGGCACTATGTAAAACTGGCCATGGGCATTGGGGCCATTGGTGTCGGGCTGGGCTGGGGGTTCGGCCTGTGGTCGGGGCGTAGCATGGCGCGGGTGTATCAGGAATTCTTTCACTTTCCCTATCTGGTCTTCGTGCAATACCCGGCCATTTACGCGATTTCCGCGCTGGCGGGCATGACGGCGGCAGTCGTCGGCGCCATCGGGGCGGTGCAGCGCGTCGTCGTGCTGCGCCCCGCCGTGGCGATGAGCCCACCGGCGCCGACCCGGTTCCGCAAGGGGCTGTTGGATCAGGTGATCCGCATTTTCCGCCCGCGCCAGACGACGATGATGATCCTGCGCGCCATCGGTCGTTGGCCCCTGCGCGCCGCGTTGACCAGCCTGGGCATTGCCACTTCGGCCTCGGTCATGGTGGCGTCGATGTTCATGTTTGACGCGATGGATGAATTGATGGAGGTCAGTTTCGTCCAGATCACCCGTCAGGATGCGGTGCTGGCCTTTGCGCTGGAACGACCGGAAATCGCACTGGAAGACGTTGCCAACCTGCCCGGCGTGCTGATGGCCGAGGGCGGCTGGGACCTGCCCGTACGCCTGACCCATGGTCCACGCACCCACACGGTTGCGGTGACCGGCCTGCGCAAGGAAAACACCCTGTCGCGGGTGTTTGATGCGAGCTCTGGCGCGCTGGTCCGGCCCGAGGACGGGCTGGTCCTGTCACGCCGTCTGGCTGGCCATCTGGACGCGCGCATCGGCGATGTGGTTCAGGTTGAATTCCTGCAAATGGGCGATCAGACGCATAGGGTGGCGGTCACCGGTGTGGTCACGCAATACTTTGGTCTGGGCGCCTGGATGGAGGCCGATACGCTGGGCAGGTTGTTGAACCGAACGCCACGCATCACCAGCGCCAATATCGAAATTGACGAGGCCCAGGTGCGCGCGCTGTATGAGGCCGTGAAAAGCGCTCCTGCGATATCCGGCATCACTTTGCTGGACCAGGTACGGCACAGTTTCGATGAAACGATTGCCGAAAACGCGGGTATGACGACGACGATCAACAGCCTGCTGGCGGCGATGATCGCGATTGGCGTGGTCTATAACTCGGCCCGAATTCAGCTGTCGGAACGGGCCCGCGAACTGGCCAGCTTGCGCATTTTGGGGTTCACCCGGGGCGAAGTCAGCTACATTCTGTTAGGGGAACTGGCGATCCTGACGCTGGTCGCGATCCCGCTGGGGCTGTGGATAGGCACAGGGCTTGCGGCGGGGATCGTCGCGGAGTTTGACAGTGATCTGTATTCCATCCCGCTGGTGATCACGCGGGAAACATATTTGCGGGCGGTGGCGGTTGTGGCCGCAGCCGCCGTGGTTTCGGCGCTGATTGTGCGCCGCCGCATCGACCGGATGGATCTGGTTGCGGTGATGAAAACGAGGGAGTGACCTGATGGCTTCGTTCAGACAAGTGATACTGGGCGCCGTGGCGCTGGCGGCTGTGGGCGGGTTCGCCTGGCTTGCCTTGCAACCCGAGGTCGTGCCGGTGGACATCGCCGTGCTGGAGCGCGGGCCGCTGGAGGTCACGGTGAATGCCGATGGGGAAACGCGCATTCGCGACGTTTATGACGTGTCCGCCCCGGTGGCAGGGCGCGTGTTGCGCAGCCCGGTGGGCGTGGGCGACGCGGTGGTCATGGGCGAAACCGTTGTGGTGCGGATCGAACCCGGTGAACCCGCGTTCCTGGACGACCGATCCCGCAGCCAGGCCGAAGCGGCGGTGGCCCAGGCCCAGGCGGCTGTTGCCCTGGCCGAAGCGCAGGTTGCGATTGGCGAGGCGGATCTGGGATTTGCGCAGGTCCAACTGACCCGTGTGAATGGGCTGCATGAACGCGGCACGGTGTCCCAGGCGCAGTTGGATGAGGCCGAGTTGAACCTGGATCGGGCGGCGGCGGCGTTGGACAGCGCACATGCGACCCATGAAATGCGGCTGGCAGATCTGGCCGCGCAACTGGCGGTTCTGATCGAACCTGATGCGATGGGGGGCGTGGGCGCGGCCTGCTGTATCGACCTGTTTGCACCGGTGACGGGCGCTGTGCTGAACGTGGAAAACGACAGTGCGCGTATGGTGGCGGCGGGGACACCTCTGCTGTCGATCGGCCGTCCAGGAGATTTGGAGATCGAGGTCGAGCTGTTGTCGACCGATGCCGTGCGCATCGCGCCGGGCGCGATGGCCTATGTCGAACGCTGGGGCGGGCCAGATGCCTTGGCAGCCCAGGTGCGGGTGATCGAACCTGCGGGGTTCACCAAGATCAGCGCCCTTGGCATCGAAGAACAACGCGTCCGCGCGCTGTTGGACTTCGTGACACCAGAGGCCGAGCGCGCCGCGCTGGGCCACGGGTTTCGTGTTTTCCTGCGCATCATCGAGTGGCGCGGCGATGACGTGCTGCGCCTGCCGATCAGCGCGCTGTTTCGTCAAGGCGAGGACTGGGCGGTCTTTGTGATCGACGGTGACAGGGCCGCGACGCGTGTGGTCGACATCGGCCACCGCAGCACCGTGTTCGCTGAGGTGCTGTCAGGTCTGGTGCCGGGCGACCAGGTCGTGACCCATCCCGGCGACAAGGTGGGTGATGGTGTGTTGGTCACAGATCGCGCCGCGCTGTCAAACTGAGTGCGCGTGCCGCGCACGCTTGATGTCTCGCGGGGCGCAGGCCCCGCTCGGATTTGGTGCGCGCGGCGATGATATGCCCATTGACAGACCGGGGTGAGTCGGGACAGATTTCCCCATCCGCAGCGATGGCGTCGCTGCCCAAGGGTATGTGCGCCCCACATGCCAGCGGTCCGGAAATCACAGCCCTGCACGCCGGGGTTTTGGTTGGCCGGGTGGATACGCTTCTGATCCGGCCTCTCGGAGAGGGAGAGACGCATGGACCGCCCCCAGTTTTTTGTCTGTGAAAATGGTGAGAAGGCGGTATTGCCGTTTTCGCAAGCCGAATATGAGCGCCGCCTGAGCGCGCTGCGCGCCATCATGGCCGCACGGGGCGTCGAGGCGGCTGTGTTCACGTCGATGCACAATGTCGCCTATTATTCCGGCTTTCTGTATTGTTCGTTCGGGCGGCCCTATGCCTGTGTGGTCACGGCGGATCGTTGCACCACGGTCAGCGCGAATATCGACGCAGGCCAGCCCTGGCGCCGGTCCTTTGGCGACAACGTGATTTACACCGATTGGGAGCGCAACAATTACTGGCGCGCCGTGAAGGATCTGGTCGGGGGCGCGAAATTCATCGGCATCGAAGGTGACCACATGACGCTGCTCCAGCGCGGCTTCATGGAGGAGTTTTTGGGCGCGCGGGAGTTTATTGACATCGCACCCGACACGATGACCGCACGCATGGTGAAATCCGCGGAAGAGATCGTGTTGATCAAAGAAGGTGCGCGCATTGCCGATGTGGGGGGCGCGGCCATCCATGCCGCCATCAAGGAAGGCGCACGCGAAATCGACATTGCCATGGCCGGGCGGGATGCGATGGAGCTGGAAATTGCCCGCGCCCATCCTGATAGCGAACTGCGCGACAGCTGGGTCTGGTTCCAGTCCGGCATCAACACCGACGGCGCCCATAACCCGGTGACCACGCGCAGGTTGCAGATGGGCGATATCCTGAGCCTGAACACGTTCCCGATGATCTCGGGCTATTACACCGCGCTGGAACGGACCCTGTTTCTGGGGGAGCCTGACGCGGAAAGCCTGCGGGTCTGGAGTGCCAATGTCGCGGCGCATGAGCTGGGCATATCACTGATCAAACCGGGCGCGACCTGTTCGGGCATCACGGCCGAGATCAACCGGTTTTTCGCCGATCAGAACCTGCTGCAATACCGCAGCTTCGGCTATGGCCACAGCTTTGGTGTCCTAAGCCATTATTATGGGCGCGAGGCGGGATTGGAGCTGCGCGAGGATATCCATACAGAACTGGCGCCGGGCCACGTGGTCAGCATGGAGCCAATGCTGTTCCTGCCCGAGGGCATGGCCGGGGCAGGGGGGTATCGTGAACATGATATTCTGGTTGTCGGCGAAGACAGTGCCGAGAACATTACCGGTTTCGGATATGGGCCCGAGCATAATATCATTCTGTCGTGACGTCAGGATGACATGACACAAGTGAAGATTCCGGGCGGTTTCCGAGGTTTCGACGAAATCGCCCGCTAATCGGGCAGCAATAAGTGATCTATCCCGCAGAAATAGCGAAAAAAGGTCCGTTTCGTTGTTGAATTCCAAAGGCGGTTCGTGTTGGCTGGATGCAACAAAAACAAAACATAGCACCCAGGGGGGTCACTTGGCAGACACTGCTTCCAGCGACGGTTTCGTCGTATTCGATCGTGTGCAAAAGAGCTATGACGGGGAAAATCTGGTTGTCAAAGACCTGAACCTGTCCGTTGCACGAGGTGAATTCCTGACCATGCTTGGGCCGTCGGGGTCCGGCAAGACCACCTGCCTGATGATGCTGGCAGGGTTCGAGACCGCCACCCACGGCGATATTCTGTTGGGCGGCAGCCCGATCAACAACATCCCGCCGCACAAGCGCGGCATTGGCATGGTGTTCCAGAACTACGCGCTGTTCCCGCACATGACGGTTGCCGAAAACCTGTCCTTCCCGCTGGAGGTCCGCAAGCTGGGCAAATCTGAGCGTGAAGCGAAGGTCAAGCGCGCGCTGGACATGGTGCAGATGGGCGAATTTGGCGGACGGCGCCCTGCACAGCTGTCCGGTGGTCAGCAACAGCGGGTCGCTCTGGCGCGGGCGCTGGTGTTTGAACCCGAACTGGTCCTGATGGACGAGCCACTGGGCGCATTGGACAAGCAGCTGCGCGAACACATGCAGTTTGAAATCACCCGTCTGGCCCATGAACTGGGCATCACGACCGTATATGTGACTCACGACCAGACCGAAGCCTTGACCATGTCCGACAATGTCGCCGTGTTCGACGATGGCCGCATTCAGCAGCTGGCCCCGCCGACCGAGCTGTATGAGCAGCCTCAGAACAGCTTCGTTGCGCAATTCATTGGTGAAAACAACACCCTGGAAGGTGTCGTGACGCAAATCACCGATAACACCTGCGTCGTACGCCTGGATGATGGCGAAGAAATCGACGCAACCCCGGTCAATGTCAGCAGGGTTGGCGAACGGACCAAGGTTTCGATCCGTCCCGAACGTGTGGAATTCAACAAGGACCGCCTGCAAGAGGGCGCACACCTGCTGAAAGCCGAGGTTCTGGAGTTCATCTATATGGGCGACGTGTTCCGCACCCGCCTGAAAGTTGCTGGCAATGACGACTTTGTCATCAAATCGCGCAACGCGCCTGACCAGGTGCGCCTGACCCCCGGCAGCCAGATCGAAATCGGCTGGATGGCCGAGGATTGCCGCGCGCTGGACGCCTAAGGCGGTCACGTTTCAACCCTGTGCCTGATCATCCGGGCGCGGGGCTTAAGGCCTGCGTGTTTCCGCCCGTAGCACATGGCCCAATATTCAAAACGGGATGTATATATAGGGAGTATACAATGAAACTCACCAAAACTTTCCTGGCCTCGTCGGCCTTGGCAGTTGCCGCTGGCGGCGCCATGGCAGACGGTCACATGGCCAACGAAATGACTCTGGTGTCCTGGGGTGGTGCCTATCAGGTGTCGCAGGTAAAGGCCTATGTCGAGCCCTACCTGGCGATGCACCCTGAAGTCACCGTGATCTGGGACGAAAGCTCGGCTGAAGCCGTGGCCAAACTGCGCGCCATGAACGAAGCTGGCAATGTGACCTGGGACCTGGTTGACGTCGTGGCTTCGGACAGCATGCGCCTGTGCGACGAAGGCCTGGCCGAAGAGCTGGACCACAACGCCGTTCTGGCCGCTGCCCCCGATGGCACCTCTGCGTCGGATGACTTCGGCAACCTGCTGGTCAGCGACTGCTTTGTGCCGCAGATCGTCTATTCGACCACTTTCGGCTATCGCACCGACCTGGTTGGCGAAACTGCTCCGACCTCGGTCTGCTCGATCTTCGACCTGGAAGCCTATCCTGGCAAACGTGCGCTGCAAAAGCGTCCGATCGACAACATGGAATGGGCTCTGTACTGCGACGGCGTCGCCAAGGAAGACATCTATGACGTGCTGGGCACCGACGAAGGTGTTGCCCAGGCGCTGGCCAAGCTGGACACGATCAAGGATCAGGTTGTCTGGTGGACTGCTGGTGCCGAAACGCCCCAGTTGTTGGCCGACGGCGAAGTCGTCTTTGGGTCGACCTATAACGGTCGTCTGTTCTCGGCCATTGCCGAGCAGAACCAGCCGATCGGTATGCTGTGGGACATGCAGTCTTTTGACCTGGACGGTTGGATCGTTCCCGCCGGTCTGCCCGAAGATCGCAAAGCCCGCGTGATGGATTTCCTGGCGTTCGCCACGGACACCCAGCGTCTGGCTGATCAGGCCGCCTACATCTCCTATGGTCCGGCGCGCGCATCGTCCGCACCGCTGGTCGGCAAGCACGCCGAACTGGGCATCGAGATGGCGCCGCACATGCCGACCGATCCGGCCAACGCTGGCAACGTGCACACCTATGACTACGAATGGTGGGCCGACAACCGCGATGATCTGGACGCCAAGTTCCAGGCATGGCTGGTGAAATAATCCAACCTCGGAAGGGGCCCGCGTGGCCCCTTCCACCCCATTGTTTTCAAGACCTTTCAGACGTTTTATTCGTTAGTCACTTTGACCGACCGACACCAACAACAGGCTTGCGCCGACAGGGATGACATGAGCGACACGACACATACAGGACCGGTTCTGGCCGCAGACGGCACCCCCCTCAAGCGTAGCTTGGCACGCGCGTTGCGACGTCAGAAACTGCGGGCGCTGGCGCTGATTTCCCCGCTTTTGGCCTTCATTCTTGTGGCCTTTATCTTTCCGGTCGGCGACATGCTGTATCGGTCGGTACAGAACGGGATTGTCGAAGACACCTTGCCGCGCACCGTGGTGGCGCTGGCGGATTGGGACGCTGATGGTGGCGATCTGCCCTCCGAGGCCGTCTATGCCGCCATGGCCGCCGACCTGAAAGACGCCGCCGCCGCCAAGACCCACACACGGGTCGGCAGCCGCCTGAATTATGAAACGCCCGGTCTTTCATCACTGTTTCGCAAGACCGGCCGCAAGGCCAAGACGTTCGATATTGAAGGCGGTGCCCCCTGGCGCGAAGCCCTGATCGACATCAATGATGGCTGGGCCGACGCCGAAGTCTGGCGCACGATCCAGACCTATTCACCGCGCATCACACCCGGCTATTTCCTGAATGCCATCGACATGCAGGTCGGCACGGACGGCGCCGAAATGCGCCCCGAGGATGAACGCATCTATATGAAGCTGCTCAAACGCACGCTGTGGATGTCGATGCTGATCACCTTCAGCTGTATCGCGCTGGGCTATCCGGTGGCCTGGTTGTTGGCCAACCTGCCGATGCGCACTGCGAACGTGCTGATGATCCTTGTGTTGCTGCCGTTTTGGACATCGCTTCTGGTGCGCACCTCGGCCTGGAAAATTCTGCTGCAACAGCAGGGGGTCATCAATGACATCCTTGTCTGGGTCGGCCTGGTCGCGGACGACAATCGTCTGGTGATCATCAACAACCAATTCGGCACGGTCGTCGCCATGACGCACATCCTTCTGCCCTTCATGATCCTGCCGATGTATTCGGTGATGCAGACGATCCCGCCGACCTATCTGCGCGCGGCGAAAAGTCTGGGCGCAACGAACTGGACGGCGTTCTGGCGGGTCTATTTCCCCCAGACGGTGCCGGGTATCGGCGCTGGCTCGATCCTCGTCTTCATCCTCGCCATCGGTTACTACATTACGCCGGCGCTGGTCGGGGGCACGACGGGGACGTTCATCTCGAACCGGATCGCCTTCCACATTTCAACATCGCTCAATTGGGGCCTTGCGGCCGCGCTGGGTGCCATCCTTCTGGCGGTCGTCTTGGTGCTCTATTGGGCCTATGACAAGATCGTCGGCATCGACAACGTGAAACTGGGGTAACTGATATGAGCGCACTTCCTCCTTATGCCACCACGGGTCAACGTATCTGGTATTATGCCTTTCGGGTGATCTGTGGGCTGATCTTCTTCTTCCTGATTGCGCCGATCGCTGTTGTGATCCCGCTCAGCTTTAACGCGCAGGATTTCTTCACCTTCACGCCGGAAATGCTGCGGCTGGATCCCGAAGGCTATTCGCTGAAACACTATCGAGACTTCTTCTCCAGCCCCGATTGGCAACAAGCGCTGTGGAATTCGCTGACAATCGCGCCCTTTGCGACGGTCCTGTCGGTGGGGTTTGGCACGCTGGCGGCCATCGGCCTCAGCCAACCGCACGTGCCGTTCCGCCGTGCCATCATGGCGATCCTGATTTCGCCCATGATCGTTCCGCTGATCATCTCGGCGGCGGGTATGTACTTCTTCTATTCGCGTCTTGGGTTGCAAGGCACCACGCTGGGCGTGGTTCTGGCGCACGCCGCGCTGGGCATTCCCTTTGTGATCATCACGGTGACTGCAACGCTGGTGGGCTTTGACCGGTCCCTGACGCGGGCTGCGGCCAATATGGGCGCGAACCCGGTCACCACGTTCTTCAAGGTGCAAATGCCGCTGATTCTGCCCGGTGTGATCTCGGGCGCGCTGTTTGCCTTCATCACCTCGTTTGACGAAGTCGTCGTGGTGCTGTTTGTCGGCTCGGCTGGCCAGAAGACACTGCCCTGGCAGATGTTCCTGGGCCTGCGCGAACAGATCAGCCCAACGATCCTGGCGGTCGCCACGATCCTGGTCGTCCTGTCGATCATGCTGCTGACCACGGTCGAACTTCTGCGTCGCCGCTCAGAACGCCTGCGCGGCTTGTCGCCGGGGTGACCCGACCACAGCAACATGAAAACGGCGCCTTGGGGCGCCGTTTTTTTTGACCGAACGCTGCGCAGTGAAGGGGTTTGTTAACCATTATCCGGCATCTCATTAGGAAAGGTATCAGACCGCCCCTTGCAGCCCTGCGTGCCCAGCACTAAGACTCTGTAGGAACCGCGGTGGTTACCCTTTTGACGCGAACAAGCAGGCAGGCAGTTATGCAAGACCCGATTGATACTTACATGAATACCCTGGTTCCCATGGTGGTCGAACAGACCTCGCGGGGCGAACGGGCTTATGACATTTTCTCGCGCCTGTTGAAGGAGCGGATCATTTTCGTAACCGGCCCGGTGCATGACGGCATGGCGACGCTGATCGTTGCCCAGTTGCTGCACCTTGAGGCTGAAAACCCATCGAAAGAAATTTCGATGTATATCAACAGCCCCGGTGGCGTTGTGACGTCGGGCCTGTCGATCTACGATACGATGCAATACATTAAACCCAAGGTGTCGACCCTGGTCGTGGGTCAGGCTGCTTCGATGGGCTCGTTGCTGTTGGCGGCTGGCGAAGCAGGCATGCGTTACTCGCTGCCCAACTCGCGCATCATGGTGCACCAGCCCTCGGGCGGCTACCAGGGCCAGGCGACGGACATCATGATCCACGCCCAGGAAACTCAGAAGCTGAAGGATCGGCTGAACGGTATTTACGTCAAGCACACCGGCCAAAAAATGAAAGCTGTTGTCGAGGCGCTGGAGCGTGACAACTTCATGGATCCGGAAGAGGCGAAAGCCTTTGGTCTGATCGACGAAATCGTCGATCACCGGGCCAAGGACGACGCATAAACGATGCGTCAGCAGAAATTCGGGCGGGCACGCGGTCAGGTTTTTGACATTGTGCCCGCCCGCACGCTGCCCTAGACTTTGAAAAGCGGGGCGCAAGACGGGTCTGAGATGACTCAGAACAACGACCGGGCATGGCCCGAGGGAACGGAATTATGGCGAACAACTCCTCCGGTGACAGCAAAAACACCCTCTACTGCTCTTTCTGCGGAAAGAGCCAGCACGAGGTGCGCAAGCTGATCGCAGGGCCGACGGTTTTCATTTGTGATGAATGTGTTGAACTCTGCATGGATATCATCCGCGAAGAGACTAAGACCTCTGGTCTGAAAGCCGCCGATGGTGTGCCGACCCCGCTGGAGATTTGCGAAGTTCTGGACGATTACGTCATCGGCCAGGCCCACGCAAAACGGGTTCTCTCCGTTGCCGTTCACAACCACTATAAACGCTTGAATCACGCCGCCAAGGCGGGTGATGAGATCGAGCTGGCCAAATCCAACATCATGCTGATTGGCCCGACGGGTTGCGGTAAAACTTTGTTGGCTCAAACGCTTGCCCGCATTCTGGATGTGCCCTTTACCATGGCCGACGCCACCACGTTGACCGAGGCCGGGTATGTCGGTGAGGACGTTGAAAACATCATCCTGAAACTGTTGCAGGCATCTGAGTATAACGTCGAACGCGCACAGCGCGGCATTGTCTATATCGACGAGGTCGACAAGATCACGCGCAAGTCCGACAACCCCTCGATCACCCGCGATGTGTCGGGCGAGGGCGTGCAGCAGGCCCTGCTGAAGATCATGGAAGGCACCGTTGCCAGCGTGCCGCCGCAGGGTGGCCGCAAGCATCCGCAACAGGAATTCCTGCAAGTCGACACGACGAACATCCTGTTCATCTGTGGCGGTGCTTTTGCGGGGCTGGACAAGATCATTGCACAACGCGGCAAAGGGTCCGCCATGGGCTTTGGTGCCGATGTGCGGGATGAAAGCCAAAAGACCGTCGGCGAATATTTCAAGGATCTCGAGCCCGAAGATCTTCTGAAATTCGGCTTGATCCCGGAATTTGTTGGTCGTCTGCCGGTCATCGCGACGCTGGAAGATCTGGACGAAGACGCGCTGGTGACAATCCTGACCGCACCCAAGAATGCGCTGGTCAAGCAGTATCAGCGTCTGTTCGAGATCGAAGATTGTCAGCTGACATTCACCGACGACGCTCTGTCCGCCATCGCCAAACGCGCCATCGAACGCAAGACCGGTGCACGTGGCTTGCGCTCGATCATGGAAGACATCCTGCTGGACACAATGTTCGACCTGCCCGGCTTGGAAAACGTGGACGAAGTCGTGGTGAACGAAGAAGCGGTGGGGGCCGAAGCCAACCCGCTGATCATCTACGGCGAAAGCACCAAGGAGGGGGTCAGCGCCAGCTGACCTCATGCGGGGCCGTAAGCCCGGCCCTGTTGCCGCAGACCGGGGCCCTTCCAGAGCGTGTCGTCGCTGCGCGCCGCGTGTCGCTGTTCGGGTCCCAAACATGCCATTGGCGCAAACCTGCGCCCGGGGGGTGAAACCTCTGCTTGGCTCTGGACCTTCGCGGCATCTTCGGTCATATGGAGTAGGACGAAGACAGGAGACATCCATGCGTTTACTATCGCTTCTGACCTGGTGGCACGGCGAGACCATCGGCACTTGGCTGTTCACCCGCCGCAAGGGGGTGAAAGTCGGTGAGGACGATCAAGGGAATGTCTTTTATCGCACCCGTGATGACAAACGCCGTTGGGTGATCTTTAACGGCGAACCCGAAGGCAGCCGCGTTAGCCCCGATTGGCATGGCTGGCTGCATCGCACCTTTGACGAATGCCCCAGTGATACGCCTTTGGCGCACAAACCGTGGGAAAAACAGCACGAAGTTAACCATACCGGCACCGTGCTGGCCTATGCACCCGCTGGGTCCATGCGCCAGACGCAGCCGGATGAACGCCGGGATTACGAGGCCTGGCAGCCGGAGTAGTCCCATGGCAAGCCACACCGCAGAAGTCATCACAGGTGGCGTCGTCTTGGTCGGCGCTGTTGGATTTTTCCTCTATGCGAGCCAGATCGCCGGATTTTCAGGCGCCGGCGCAGGCGAGACGTATACCGCGTCGTTCCGCTCAGTCGAAGGTATTTCCGTTGGCACCGATGTTCGATTGGCCGGCGTGAAAGTCGGCTCTGTGACGGATATGGAACTGAACCCCACGACCTTCCGCGCTGATACGTCTTTCACCGTGGGCGCCGATGTTCCGCTGCCCGAAGACACAGCCGTTGTCATTGCCTCCGAAGGCCTGTTGGGCGGATCGTTCGTGGAGCTGTTGCCGGGCGGGTCGCCGTTCAATCTGGAACCCGGGGCGGAAATCGAAGACACGCAAAGCTCGGTCAGCGTGATCAGTCTGTTGATGAAATTCGTCGCAGGCGGGGAAGAAGAATGATCCGTCGCGCCGCGCGGGCTTTGTTCTTTGTGACCCTGTCCTTGTTGGCAGTCCCCGCCATGGCGCAGGAACCGTCCAGCGCGGGCATTGGCGGCGTGCTGCGTGGCTTGGACAAGCACGCGGGTACGACCGTGGATATGGATATGAAGGTCGGTGACACGGTTGCCTTGGGCTGGCTTGAGATCACCCTGGGCGAATGCCGCTATCCCTCCGCAAACCCGGCTGGCGATGCCTATGCCTGGTTGGTGATCCGCGAAAAAGCGGGTGAGGCCCCGATCTTCGAAGGCTGGATGATCGCATCTTCCCCCGCACTGAACGCGCTGGACCATTCGCGTTATGACGTCTGGGTGTTGAACTGCACGACCTAGGGGAGTATCCGAAACTCTGTGTATGAGGGTCGGCCCATGCGGTTTTGACGGGTATTTTTGGCCCCATTCGGCCTCAAAGTCCGCCAAGGCCTTCTCGGCCTTGCCGTGATCGGTGGCCTG
>Ga0209121_10003652_pt1 | contig 14760 bp, 12 predicted proteins | sample Cruoilmetagenom3_FD_187292 | JGI IMG/M metagenome (GOLD analysis project Ga0209121, IMG submission 187292) | Oil polluted marine microbial communities from Coal Oil Point, Santa Barbara, California, USA - Sample 3 (SPAdes) (version 2) | ecosystem: Environmental > Aquatic > Marine > Oil seeps ...
TAAATCTTCTAAGAGTAAAATCTCTTCCTCTTAACTTTTCTTCTAAGGGGCTAACCATAACTCCTTCATGACCAGCGTAGATGACTTTATCGTCTCCATCCAGAAAACCGTTGTAATTAGAATCCTCGTAAAGAAGCATTGTATGACTGAAGTTTTCTACCTCTTCCTCACCAGTCATAATAAGGTCTCCTATATGTAAAGTATCCTCTGATTCATCAATGGGAATAGTGATCTTCTTACCACTCTCATCAACAATTGCTTTTCGAAAATCTTCTAAAAGACTTCCATCTAATTTATACAGAAGAACTCTAAGAGGACTTATATTTATTGCACAAAATTTATTTTCATAAACATCGAGCCCAAAGACAACATCCTTCACCGATATTTTATTTACTACCTCACCCTCTATATTGTAAACTAAGATTTCTTTATCATAAACAGGAACATAAATTAAGCCCCCCTTCACAGCAAGATTCCCTGTAGGAACAAAGGAACCGTAAAGGTTTTTTAATTTAATGCTCCTCTTTAATTTCCCATTTAAATCAAGGATATACACCTCATCAGAAGATAATAGATATATCTCATCGCTTTCTTGAGAGATACCAATTCCTTCCGGTCTAACTAAAAATTCTTTAGTATAAGTCTGGTCTCCTAATTTTATACTCCGCTCAACTTTTAAATTAAAACACATCTCCCTATTTCCTTGAAAATCGAGAGCCTGTATCTCCCTTTCCGTATATTCTGCCTCACTTATCAGATAGATTTTATCACCCTTAGAAATAGCGATATCTGTATAATCAAAAGAAGGTTCTCTAATCTCTTTTTTTACCCTGAAATTGCGGTCACGGATTTGAATTTTTCCCTTACCACAGAGATAAAAATTATTATTATGGAAGACTATCCCCCTGGGGACCCAGCCTTGAAAAAGGTCAAGAATAAGGTATATAAAAACTCTCTCGTCTATGGTTTTAGTATACTTTCCCCTCGCCAGCTCATCCGCTGTGGTATAGCGAAGGTCTTTATTTCCCATAGCTCTTAAGGCAGCGATTACCAAATCTGAACATTCTATACAAACAGGATTAGGAAGCTCAGATTGATGTGTGGTGGGTTCTTCTTCTTTTTTATACTCTGCTCCCCAGCACCAGGGAACTCCTTTAAAAGCTTCAATATACCTTATTAATCTATTTTTATGGCAAGAAAATCTACTGATTTTATGCACTGTAGGTTTAATACCTCTATCATAATCTTGAACAGCAATATGGCTGGGTTGTGAAAGGTTCTCCCTTCCGGGTGAAGAGACCGTCCTCCCATTATAGTTTAATTCCACTCTAAATCTGACTGTTCCTGCTTCTGCTGGCAGCTGTATTTGCCAGCCCTTTTCAGATAAGAGCTCCTGTTTATATTCTATAATATCAAACCCACTCCATACTCCCTCATCAGGATATTCGGTGAAAACATTTGAATACCATTTATAGCTCGAGAGGGGATGAGAAGGTGCCATCTTTGGCATCACTTTGTACCACCTGAAAGATAACTCTCCCCATTCTTCCCTATTCCATCTTTTAAGAGAACCCTTATCTATAGAATAAATTCCCTCCCCTATCTTTAAGAGCTCTTTGAGTTTTCCCTTTATTAAACGTACTTTATCAGGTAAAGAATCATCGTCCCCCAAATAATAATTTCCCTCTTCATCCTCTATTACAGCAAATAAATTTACTTCATCTTCACATTTAACTACCTTATTTTCATCATCGGGAATACTCTCTCCTGAGCCAGAGACAATTAACAAACTCTTAATAAAAGGTCTGGTTGGAGAAGATATGCTCATAGAGTCTGAGGCAATAGATATAGTTATAAAATGAAAAAATTGAAAAAGAAAAAGAATTAAAATGGAGATTAAAATATTTTTAGTCTTCACTTTTTTCTCTTTCATTAATTATTTTAAGAATCTCTTCAAGAGAGTTCACTACAATATCGGCATTTTGAGAAAAAGCCTGCTTGCTATTTTTTAATAAAACTGTTACCACTCCTGCTCCTTTACCTGATACCATATCAAACTCGTAGTCTCCGATAAATATTACATCCTCAGGCTTCAGCCCCATTTTCTTGCAAGCTAAGAGCACCGGTTCTTTGGCTGGTTTAGGTGGGGCATCGTCTCTGGTGACGATAAAATCAAAATTTAGCTTGAATCTATCCTTAACAATCTCTACCGATTCTCTGCTATTTCTGGTTACGATAGAGCTTTTAATCTTTTTCTTAGTTAATGTTTTCAGAAGCAAAAGGAGACCTTCATTGAGTTTAGATGTTAAAGCAGCTTCTCTCTCATATCTCTCCAAAATTTTCCAGGCCCGCTCTCTTTCCCCGGGGTCGCTTATCTTTTTTATCCCCTCAAGTACTGGACCATTCAAACCAAAACCAAAAATTTTCCTTCTTATGAGTTTAAAATCAAGAGAAGAGCTTACTAATACTCCATCTAAATCAAAAATGACTCCTTTAAATTTTCTCCTATCCGCGCCCGATTTTCTCACTTCAATCATTCTTCTTTTCCAATCAAATAAAAGCAGGATTAAAGGGATAAAGGATTAGAGGATTAAAGGGATAAAACCCGAACATAGAATAACATATTAGCTTTTAATGTCAATTTTATTTAAAGAGATTTCTGAAAAGTCAAAAATCTCTGATTTCCCAGATAAAAGTCCAAATTATACAGATTAGAGGACTCTGGAGGTTTTTCAAAGGCCTCTTAAAAGAATCAAGATTTATATCTCATTCTCGCTAATTACTTTAATTCCGTTTCTTTTTAATAAAGCAGTAGTTACGCCATCTCCTTTAATTAATTTTCTTGAAAAGCTTCCATCGTATACAAAATCAGAACTGCAAGAGGGGCTTTTGGATTTTGCAATAAACTCTTTAATGTTGTATTGTTTTGCAATTTTCAATGCTTCCTTTGCTCCTCTTATAAATTCTGCAGTAACATCTTCGCCAGCCTTGTTTTTGACTCTACTTTTGCCATCTAAAACATCATCCCCACTGCCTTTCTGAATTTCTTGAGGAATTCGTGGAGTTTTAAGTCCCCCTAATTGCTCAGGACAGACGGGAATCAAAATCTCTCTTTTTAAAAGCTCTATTACCCTCCTATTTTTGCATCTATCTTTTCCATCCCAGGTACATCTTATTCCCAACAAACAAGCACTTACAAGTTTCATAAATTAAATCCTCTTCTAAGATTTCACTACTCACTATTCACTGATTTATTATTATATCTAATTTAAAGGATATTTCAACCTGATATTCTGGTAACAAGAAGTTGACAGAATTTTTAAACTTTATAGACTATACTTAGTCTTTTAGGAAAGCTAAACTGTTACACAGGATAAAAACTCCCCCTGGTAACAAAACTCTATAAACACTAATACTCACAAAGTCATTAAGGGAGGCTAAAGCCTCCCCTACCCTGCTTTCATTGCCTGCGCAACTTAAAAGTTGTGGCTATTGTGTCTTACCTCCTCTAATCCTACTCCCTTGACATTCCTTTTTTTAGTTATATAATGGAGATGAGTGGTTAAAAGTGGCGTAAAGTGGAAGAAAAGGAGAGAAAGATGTTGATGGGAGAATATCACCATTCTGTAGATAAAAAGAACAGATTAATCATACCTTCCACTTTACGCCAACAAGTAGATAAAAAAAATGGCTTTATAATTACAAGAGGGCTGGATAAGAGTCTATTTCTTTATCCCCTCCTGGAATGGCAAAATTTAGAAAATCAGCTAAAAAACTTATCCACTACCCAATCTAACACTCGCGCCTTTTTAAGACTTCTTTTTTCTGGAGCTCACGCTGTCCAACCAGACACTCAGGGGAGAATTACCCTACCCCAAACTCTAAAAGATTTCGCTCAAATTAAAGAAAAAGTAGTAATTATTGGTGCTTTTAATAAAATAGAGATCTGGAGCGAAGAGAGATGGAATATTTATTATCGTGAAAAAAGAGCCATTTTTGAGGAGCTATCTGAAAAGATTATGGACTTAGGGATATGAAATATCCACCCCACCTTCCTGTAATGGTTAAAGAGGTATTGGGCATCCTTGACCCTCAGGAAAAAGGTATTTATTTAGATTGCACCATAGGAGCAGGTGGTCATAGCAAAGCTATTATGGAAAAAACGGGAGGCAAAGTAAAAATTGTGGGGATAGATCTGGACGAAGAAGCTCTTAAGGTAGCAGGAGAAGAGCTAAAAGAGTACGAGAATCAGCTCATCTTAAGAAAAGAAAACTTTAAAAGTCTTTCTAAGCTTTTAAAAAAAGAGAAAATAAGTTGCGTAAACGGAATACTGTATGATTTAGGAGTATCTTCCATCCAGCTAAATGCTCCAAAGAGAGGATTCAGTTTCCGTTATTCTGCTCCTTTAGATATGAGAATGGACAGGGAACAGGAACTAACAGCAGGGTCTATAGTAAATAGAGCTAAAGAAAAAGAATTAAAAGATATATTTTTAAAATTAGGGGAAGAGAGGTGGGCTGAAAGAATAGCAAAATTTATAATTGAGGAAAGAAAAAGGCAGCCCCTTCAAACAACGAAAGACCTTGTAGAAGTGGTGAGAAAAGCCATTCCTTCAGAGATAAGAAAAAAGAGGAGGATACATTTCGCTACCAGGATATTCCAGGCTTTACGAATCAAGGTTAATGAGGAGCTAAAAAATTTAAATACAACTTTAGAAAATTGTCCAGAGCTATTATGTCCAAAGGGAAGAATTTGTGTAATTAGCTATCACTCTCTGGAAGATAGAATAGTCAAGGAGAAATTCAAAGAGAAAGAGAGGGAAGGAAAATTAAATATTCTAACCAGAAAAGTAATCAAGCCTTCTTTAAAAGAAGTGAAAAGAAACCCAAGAGCTCGCTCAGCTAAATTAAGAGCAGCAGAAAAAATATAAAATGAAGTATCTTATATCAATTTTTATTTTTATCTTCTGCCTTATAGGAATCCAGATTTATAAGAGCACAGAACTGATGAGAATCGGTTATACTGTACAAAAACTTCAAACTTACATTGAAGATTTAAAGAAAGAGAACGGAGCTTTAAAAAGAAGCATCTCTTCTTCTTTATCTTTGCGAAGATTAGAAGAGTATGCTCGAAAGAATTTAAATTTGAGTGAACCCCGCGAGGTAAGATTTATAAAAAAGGAACCTCTCATTGAAGAAAAGAGGTCTCTTTTCCCCTTTTTAAAAAAGGGGGGTTGGATTAGAAGAATAGTTGATGGGTTGATGGGTAAATGAGTGGATGGGTGGATGGGTAAATGAGTGAATGAGTGAATGAGTTGATGGGTGAATGGGTAAATGAGTGAATGAGTGAATGAGTTGATGGGTGGATGGGTGAATGAATTAGGTTAAAAAACCAAGGGAGAAGAGGAGATTTCCTTGAGTGTAAGAAAAGAGAAGAAAATACGGATATATTTACCATTCGCTTTTATTTTTCTCTTCTTAGGAATTATTGAGCTTCGTTTGTATTCTATACAAATAGTTAACCATCAAAAATTTGCCGAGCAAGCACATAGAACTCAAATAAGAAGAATTAGAGTATCTCCTCCGCGGGGTACAATTTACGACAGGAATTTAGAAAAACTGGCTATCAACATCCCTTCCTATTCCCTTTATGCTAATCCCGGGAAGATTTCTCATCCCAAAAAAGCAGCCTGGAAACTATCCCCTTTACTAAAAATCTCCACCCCTGAACTTCTGGGAAAACTAAATAAAAAAAGGGATTTTGTCTGGCTTAAAAGAAAACTTCCTCTTGTCCTTAAAAAGAGAATAGATGAGCTCCATATTGAAGGTATAGATTTTGTAGAGGAAAGTAAAAGATTTTATCCTCAAGGAGAGCTCGCTTCTCCTGTTTTGGGTTTTGTAGGAGTAGACAATCAGGGTCTGGCAGGCATAGAATTCTCTTACGATAATCAGCTCCGGGGAGAAAAAGGTGATCTTCTTGTAATGAAGGACGCTTTAGGTTATCAGATTCCCTTAACCGAAGAATTTCTTAAAAAACCTGTTCCCGGGGAAAATATAGTTTTAACTATAGACAGCATTATCCAATCAATAGTGGAAGAAGAACTATCTCGTGCTCTTGAAGAAGAAAAAGCCAAATCTGCAGAAGCTCTTTTTATGAATCCTCAAAATGGAGAAATCATCGCCTTAGCTAATAAACCCGATTATGATCCCAATCATTACTTTGATTATGCTCCTTTTGAGCGAAAAAACAGACTAATTCAGTCAATTTATGAGCCCGGTTCAACATTCAAAGCAGTTACTGCTGCTGTTCTTCTGGAGGAAAAATTGGTGAACCTGCAAGAGAGTATTTATTGTGGAACCCTTACCATAGCAAACCATACATTTTATGACTGGAAAAAATTCAACCAGGATTTAACTTTTCCTCAAATCATTCAAAATTCCTCTGATGTAGGAACAATTAAATTAGCCCAGAGGATGAAAAAAGAATTATTCTACAGATACATCTGTTTAGCTGGTTTTGGAGAAAAGACAGGAATAGAGCTTCCAGGAGAAGAGAAAGGAATCGTAAGACCTCCTTCCTTCTGGAGTTCTATCGACCTTCCCTGCATTTCAATTGGTCAAGGTATAGCAGTTACTCCTCTTCAAATGGTTACCGCCTTATCTACTCTTATAAATGGGGGAGAATTGCTAAAACCTTATATAGTTAAATATATATCTACCCCGCAGGGTAAGATAATTACCAAAAATAATCCTCATCCTTTAAGAAAAATAATCTCTCCCTCCACTTCCAATGAAATAAGAAGATCGTTGAAAAAGGTGGTAGAAGGAGGAACAGGAATAAGAGCAGGAATAGAAGGATACACTATGGGAGGAAAAACAGGAACAGCACAGGTTCCTTCATCTGATGGAAAAGGTTACGCTCAAAATAGGTACATTGCCTCCTTTATGGGATTTGCCCCCGTAGACTCTCCAGAAATCGCTGGAATAGTAATAATTAAAGAGCCTACGGGGGGACACTGGGGAGGAGAAATAGCAGCTCCTGTATTTGCGAGGATAATGAAAAGGAGCCTTCCTTATTTAAACATTTTACCTGAAAATAAGAGATGGGTTAAGCAAATGCAGGATTAGAGGATGAATAGCTCATAGTTCATAGCTCATAGCAAAACCAAAGCAAAACAAAGCTCATAGCTGATAGGGAAAAAGAAGGATTAGAGGGAAAAGAAGGAGATACATGAACCTGAAAAAACTTATAAGTAATTTAAAAATAGAAAAAATTTCAGGTAATCCAGATTTAGAAATAGAAGGATTATCCTGCGATTCAAGAAAGGTGAGAAAAAATTTTCTATTCGTAGCTATCAGAGGATTTAAACAGGATGGCCACCAGTTTATCCCCAAAGCTATAAAAAGGGGAGCAAAAGCTATAATTGCAGAAAGAGAGGCTCCTATCCCCTCTCCAGATGTAGTTTCAATTAAAGTCCCTTCATCACGATTAGCTTTAGCTAAGGTTAGCAACTGTTTTTATGGATTTCCTTCTCAAAAGATGAAAGTAATTGGAATAACAGGAACCAATGGAAAAACTACCACTGTCTATATGCTAGAATCCATTTTAAACGCAGCTAACTTTAAAGTGGGCAAAATATCAACCATTGATTATAATTTAGGAGATGAGTTATACTCTTCTCATCCTTCTTTTATTACCACTCCGGAGCCCGAAGAGCTACAAAGAATGTTGAGAATAATGGTGGATAAAAAAGTTAAGTATGTGGTTATAGAGGTTTCTTCTCATTCTCTCGTTCTTCGCCGAGTAGAAGGGATAAAATTTGACTGGCTTATCTTTACCAACCTCTCCCCGGAACATCTTGATTTTCATAAAACTATGGATAATTATTTGCAGGCAAAGGCTTCTTTGTTTAAAAAGTCGGAGAGTGACTGCGGAGAGAAAATCAGAAGAAAAGCGGTTATTAATGTAGATGAAGAGGCGGGAAGTTACATCCTGAAAAATACTCCTTATCAAACAATCACTTACGGCATTAAAGAGAAAGCTCTCTTTCAAGCAGAAGTAGTAAAAACAGAAATTGAGAGAACTTCCTTTATCCTTAAAATAAAGGGGAAAGAAAAAGGAGCAATAGATTTATCTCTTCCGGGTCTCCATAATGTTTATAATGCTTTAGCTGCAGTCGCAGTCAGTTTCGGAGAAAATATCAGTCTTTCCTTAATTAAAAGAGGACTTGAAAATCTAAAAAGAGTCCCCGGTAGATTAGAGCCGGTAGAAAACAGACGAGACCTTAAAATATTTGTGGATTATGCTCACACTCAGGATGGATTAGAAAAAGTGTTGAGAACTTTACGTAAAATTACTAAAAAAAGACTTCTTTTAGTATTTGGGTGTGGAGGAGACAGAGATAAACTAAAACGCCCCCTGATGGGTAAAGTAGCTTTTAAATTGGCTGATTATTCAGTTATTACCTCGGATAATCCTCGAAGCGAAGACCCAGAAGATATTATCACTCAGATAGAGAAAGGTGCAAAGGACGAAGGCGGCAGAAAAATAAAAGATTATTTAACTATATCTGATAGAAGAGAAGCCATAAAAAAAGCTTTACAAATAATAGAAAAGGGGGATGTCCTTCTTATAGCTGGAAAAGGGCATGAAAAGGTACAGATATTTAAGGATAAAGTAGTAGAGTTTGATGATAGAGAGGTAGCCCAAGATTTGCTTAAAGAGATATAATGTGATAAAATACTACAAATGGGAGAAGATTTTTCTGTTTCCGAGATACTTAAGATTACTGGAGGAGAGTTAAGAGGTAAAAGAGAGCATCTTGCTCTCTCCATCTCTCCCTCTTCTATCTCTACAGATACTCGCCATCTAAAAAAGGGGGAATTATTCATCGCCCTTTCAGGAGAGCACTTTGATGGTCATAATTTTATAAGAGAATGCTGGGGGAAGGGAGCTTGTGGAGCTATTGTAAGTAAATCTCTTCCCCTGTCCTCTCCCCAACTCTTTTTTATTCAAGTAAAAGATACTCTTCAGGCTCTGCAAAATTTAGCTAAATACAATAGAGAAAGATTATCTTTGAAAACCATAGGGGTAACAGGTAGTAATGGAAAAACTACAGTTAAAGAGATGCTCTCCTCAATTCTTTCTTCTCGATACGCTGTCTTAAAATCAGAAGGCAATTTTAATAATCAAATCGGGGTTCCCCTTTCCCTGCTTAAACTCTCCTCCTCTGAAGAGATAGGAATTCTGGAAATGGGTATGAACTCTCGAGGAGAAATTCAACGTTTATCAGAGATAATCCAACCAAACATAGGAATAATTACTAATATCCATCATTCTCACATAGGCTTTTTAGGAAGTCAGGAAGAAATTAAGGAAGCTAAAGCAGAAATGATTCCATTCTTAAACAAAGATAAGAGAAACTGGTTGATACTAAATGGAGATGACGAATGGACAAATGATTTAAAGAGAAAGGCAGAATGTAAAGTTTTCACCTTCGGTATTAAGAATAGATGTGAGGTTAAAGCTCAACAGATTCAAGAGAAAGAAAATGGAGTGGAATTCAATTTAATTTACAGAAAAGAAAAGGTACCTATTCATCTTAATATATTAGGAATACATAATGTTTATAACTTCCTTGCCGCCTCTGCGGCATCGGTCCTCTTGAGAGTACCTCTTAATACTATTGCTCAAATAGCACCCCAGCTTACTCTTCCCCCTTTGCACTCCCAGATAGACATATTAAAGGGCTATAAGCTAATCGATGACTCCTACAATGCTAACCCTGAATCGATGTCCAGAGCTTTAGAAATCTTGCTGAGAATGGGAGGAAATCGCAAAATAGCCATTCTTGGAGATATGTTGGAACTTGGAGAAAAGGCTTCCTTCTTTCACAGAAAATTGGGAGAAGAGATAGGAAAATCGGGTATTGACACTCTATTCGTTTTGGGGGAATTTTCGGAAGAGGTAGTAAAAGGGGCAAAAGAGATGAAGATGAGAGAAGTCTTCTATTTTAAGGATAAAAAAGAGCTACTAAAAAAGTTATTCTCTTACTTAAAAAAAGGAGATTCTCTTTTAATTAAAGGCTCAAGAAAGATGAGAATGGATGAGATAGCTAATAGATTGAGGATGAAAATATGCTCTATTATTTAACTTCTTCTCTCTTCCTTCGCACAGGAGGAGCATTTCTTCTCTCGCTCTTCTTAACTCTTTTTTTACTAAAAAAAACAGGCCTCCAAAAATTTAAAAAGAGAGGACTGGTTGATTATTTTCGCTCAGATGCCCCTTTATCCCATTATAAAAAAAAGGGAATCCCCACAGCAGGAGGGATCTTCATCATTATCTCCTTCAGTTTAAGTCTTTGGATATTTGGGAATTTAGCTAATAGCTTTGTTTTAATTGGTTTCCTCACTACTTTATCCCTGGGAATAATCGGGTTTTGGGATGATAGATTAAAAATAAAGAGAAAAAGCTCTCGGGGATTAAAGGTTAAATTTAAATTATCTGTTCAGCTTATTTTATCCTTTATTGTCGCTCTTTATCTCTATTACTTTACCCAATTTGACTCTTATCTGGATATCCCCTTTACAGAGATAAGCTTGCATATAGGATGGACCTATATCCCTCTGATGATAGCTGTAATTATGGGGACAACAAATAGTGTTAATCTCACCGACGGATTAGATGGATTAGCTGGCGGATGTCTTATCTTTTCTGGTGCTGCTTATGCTTTTTTAGCCTATCTTGCGGGGAGCAGTATCTTCCCTCACTATCTGCATATTACTCACATTGCCAACATAGAAGAGTTAACAGTCTTTTGGGGAGCAATTTTAGGAGCAATAGCTGGACTTCTTCGTTATAATATCTACCCTGCCCGGATATTTATGGGAGATACAGGAGCTCAAGCTTTGGGAGGGGCGCTGGGAATTACAGCTATTTTAGTGAGAAAAGAGCTTTTGTTATGTATAATAGGAGGAGTTTTCTTAGTGGAAGCTCTTTCAGTGATTCTTCAAGTCTCTTCTTTTCAATTAACAGGGAAAAGGATACTAAGGATGAGTCCCCTTCATCACCATTATGAGCTTAAAGGAATGAGGGAGGAAAAGATTGTCACTTATTTTTGGATTTTATCTCTTATCTTAGCTTTAGTAGGATTAAGCAGTCTCTTTTTCTGACTTTTAGATAAAAATGATTCTTAAGAATAAAAGAGTACTTGTTTTAGGTATGGGAGTGAGTGGGATAGGAGCAGCTCACCTTCTGAATGAGAAAGGAGCTAAAGTAACCATAGGAGAGATAAAGAGAGAGAAAGAAAAAAGAGCTAAGGCTAACATTCTTTCCCGGGAGGGTATAAAGGTTATCCTCGGTCCTCATCCACTAAATTTACTCCGGAATCAAGAATTAATTGTTGTTTCCCCGGGAATCCCCTTAGACATTCCTCTTCTCCAAAAAGCTCAAAAGACGAACATCCCCATCATAGGAGAATTAGAGCTATCTTTCCGTTTTATGAAAGATACCTCTTTAATCGCTATTACAGGAACAAATGGCAAGACCACTACCACTCTTCTTGTGGGTCAAATCCTAAAAAAAGCATATAAAAATGTCCAAACAGCAGGCAACATAGGAATTCCTTTATCTAATGTTGTAAGAGAAAAGGAACAAATAGTAGTGGTTGAGGTAAGCAGCTTCCAATTAGAGACAGTGGATAGTTTCTCTCCAAAAGTATCTTGTATCCTCAACATTACTCCCGACCATCTGGATCGGCATTTAAATCTTAAAAAATATATTGAGCTTAAAAGTAGAATTTTCCTCAACCAAAAAAAAGAGGACTTTACAGTGTTAAATAGAGACGATTTTAATCTCTATCTTTTATCTCGAAAAGTAAAAAGTAAAATAATCTTCTTCAGCCAAAAAGAAGAGCTAAGAGAGGGAGTTTTTCTCAAGAAAAACCGAATAATAAGGAGATTTGATGGGGAGGAAGAGATTATTAACAGAGATGAGATTTCTCTTCCGGGACCTCATAATTTAGAAAATATACTTTGTGCTATAGCTGTTTCTTCTATTTACAATATAGAAAAAGAGATAATAAGGGAAGTTCTAATACACTTCAAAGGATTGCCTCATCGAGAAGAATATGTAGATGAAGTCAAGGGAGTAAGATTTATCAATGACTCCAAAGCTACCAATGAAGATGCCGTTAAAAAATGTCTTCAATCCCTTAAAAATCCTGTAATACTCATTATGGGAGGAAAAGATAAAGGAGCCGATTTCTCTTCTATAAAGGATGAGGTGAAAAAAGGGGTAAAAAAGATATTTTCAATAGGAGAAGCTAAAGAAAAAATTAGAAACCAGCTTGGTGGAGCTTGCCCCATTTTTATGGTAGATAATTTAAAAGAGGCAGTAAAGGAAGCTTTTAAAGAAGCAGCAGAAGGAGACTATATCTTACTTTCTCCTGGTTGTGCCAGTTTTGACCAATTTGAAAATTACAAACAAAGAGGGGATATGTTTAAAAGAGAGGTGAGAAGGTTAAAAGAGAAAATTGAAAAAAAATAATAACTTTGACTATTTTCTTTTGCTTATTGTGTTTTTACTTGTAAGCATAGGAGTAATGATGGTTTTTAGTGCTAGCACTTGCTATGGGTCTCTTTATAAAAATGACCCCTATTTCTTACTTAAACGACAGTTGATGTGTGTAGGAATAGGACTATTTTTACTCTGGCTGGCCTTCAAGTTTAATTATCAGAAATACCAGAAATTATCTAAAGGACTGCCCCTCCTTATTATAATTTTGCTTATTTCGGTGTTCATACCTGGAATAGGCAGAGAAATTAAAGGTGCTTATCGATGGATTGATTTAGGACTGGTTCAAATTCAACCCAGCGAGATAGTTAAAATAATCCTGGTTATCTATCTTGCTTCCTCATTAGTCAGAAAAAAGGAGAAAATAAAGAGCTTTACCAGCGGATTTCTACCTTACTTTATCATAATAGGGATTATCTTTATTTTGATAGCCATAGAACCGGATTTGGGAACAGCTATTATTGTAGGCGGAATCACTTTCGCTCTTCTCTATGCAGGAAGAGTTAGAATCTCCCATTTATTCTATGGTATAATTTTGTCTCTGGTTCCTATCTGCTTTTTTATTCTTTCAGCAGAGTACCGAAAAATTAGAATAATAGGATTTCTCTTTCCAGAAAAGGACCCCCAAGGAATAAGTTTTCAGCCCTTACACTTTAAAATATCCTTAGGTTCGGGAGGATTGTGGGGTTTAGGACCCGGCCAGGGAAAAGAAAAGCTCTTTTATCTTCCAACTCCCTATACCGATTCTATTTTTGCCGTAATTGGAGAAGAACTCGGTTTTATAGGAACAACTCTAATTATAATTCTGTTTTCTTTGTTAGCCTGGCGTTGCCTTAAAATTGTAAAAAAAGCACCTGACGAGTTCGGAAAGCTTTTAGCCCTGGGATTAACCTTTATAATCTGTTTTCAAGCCATCATTAATATGGGAGTAAGCACAGTACTCTTACCCACTACAGGAACAACCCTTCCCTTCCTCAGTTACGGAGGGTCGTCTCTATTAATTAGTCTGATATCTATAGGAATTCTTTTAAATATATCTAAAAAATCAGTAACTATTTAGCCACAGATCCACACAAATGAACAAAGATAGGTTTAAACACAAGAAAAATATCAGCGTAAATCTGTGGCTGAATAGTTGCAAAAATTACAAAAAATGATAGAAGTGGAAATAAAAGCTAATATAGAAAAAGAAGAGATAGAAAAAAGACTCACTCTATTAGGAATTAAATTAATTAAGAGAGAGCATCAAATAGACACTTACTTTGACCATCCTTATTATAATTTTAAAAAAAGAGACGAAGCTCTAAGAGTCCGAGAGGTAGGAAGCAACCTCTTTTTAACTTACAAAGGAAAAAAATTGGATAAAGAGACAAAAACGAGAAAAGAGATAGAAATTAAGGTGGGGAAAAAAATATTTTCTCTCTTAGAAACTTTAGGTTTTTTTGAAGTAGGCAAAGTAGAGAAAATAAGGGACTTTTATCAATGGAATAATTTAAGAATTTATTTAGACAAAGTTAGGAATTTGGGAGAATTTTTGGAAGTAGAAGGAAAAAGGTGGGAAGATAAAAAAAGGATACTTAAACTTTTAAAAAAAATAAACATAAAAAAGGAGAACCTTATTAGGAAATCGTATCTGGAGCTGCTAAAGGCAGGATTAGAGGATTAAAGGGAAAAGAAGGGGTAAAGGATTAGAGGAAAAAAGCAGGATTAGAGGATTAAAAACCATTATTAAGGAAGGTGAGAAAATATGGGAGAAAAGAGATTAGGAGAGATAGGAAAACTTTCGGTAGAGCACTTTAAGAAGCCGGGAAGAAAATTATGTCTTGTTTTCCTTCTTTATCCCGGAGAAAAAACTAATAAAGAATATCTTGAAAACCTCAAGAGGTATTGGGATGAAGTGGAAACAAGAATAAATAGATTGCAGAGTAGAATTGGAAAATTCAATAAAGTATACCATGAGTTAATAGATGTTGGGGGAGAAAAGGGTATGGAGCTTATTAAAAAATTGGACAAGAAAGAGTATAAGGTGATCAAAAATTCCCTGAATGGGAATGAAAAACTGCAAGCAACAGAAGATAAAAACTCACTTGAAGAGACTATGGATTGGGGGAGATGTTTAGCTACAAATCCCCAAAATAGAGAAGTTTTAAGCAAAATTTCTGAATTTTATATTCAGGCTTTACAAAA
>Ga0209121_10003653_pt1 | contig 14759 bp, 18 predicted proteins | sample Cruoilmetagenom3_FD_187292 | JGI IMG/M metagenome (GOLD analysis project Ga0209121, IMG submission 187292) | Oil polluted marine microbial communities from Coal Oil Point, Santa Barbara, California, USA - Sample 3 (SPAdes) (version 2) | ecosystem: Environmental > Aquatic > Marine > Oil seeps ...
AGAATGTAAACTTGCCCCCTTTATTTTTACATGCTGATCCCTGATAACTGACCCCCGACCTCTGTCTTAATTACATACCCTGCTCGGCCATATAATTGGCTAGATCAGCCACGCGGCATGAATAACCCCACTCATTGTCATACCATGCCACGACCTTTGCCATGTTACCCCGTAAAACCTGAGTGAACTCCATATCCACAATGGAGGAGAGAGGATTACCTTTGAAATCCACTGAAACCAATCTTTCCTCTTCGCAGGCCATGATACCTTTGAGTGTTCCTCCGGCTGCTTTTACCAGAGTGGTTCGCAGTTCCTCGGTGTTGGTTTCTTTTTCCAGCTCGGCTACAAAATCTACCACGGAGACCGTTGACGTGGGCACCCTGAGTGAATAGCCATCAAACCGGTCCTTTAATTGTGGTATAACCAGAGAAATTGCCCTGGCTGCACCGGTGGTGGTAGGAATTATATTTTGCCCGGCGGTTCGAGCTCGCCGGAGATCTGTGTGAGCCAGATCCAGAATGCGTTGATCCGTGGTGTATGAATGGATAGTCGTCATCATACCTTTTTCTATGCCGAAGGCCTGGTGGATGACCAGGACGGGCGGAGCCAGGCAGTTCGTGGTACACGAGGCGTTTGAAACAATGTGGTGCTCTTTTGGACGATAGGCTTCGTGGTTGACTCCCATAACCACAGTCAGGTCTTCCTCTGTTGCCGGAGCAGTGATAATGACTTTTTTAGCGCCCCCCTCAAGATGGGCTGACGCCTTGGGGCCGGTCCTGAAGAAGCCGGTACTCTCGACTACTATGTCGACACCCTCCTCACCCCATGGAAGGAATGCGGGATCGCGGAGTGCAAAGTTCTTGATGCTATGACCGTTAATAGTTAAACTATCTTTTCCTACCTTAACTTCTCCAGAAAAATGACCATAGTTAGAGTCGTACTTAAAGAGGTGAGCGTTGATCTCCACGTCAAAGAGGTCGTTGATAGCCACGACCTGCAGAGATTGAGTGTGCCTTTCCATGACAGCCTTTAAAACTTGACGACCTATCCTGCCGAAACCATTAATACCGATGCGAACCATCATTTCCTCCTTTAGAGAACGCTTGTAATAGATTTATGTCCCGATAGATTGTATTCTTGGAGCGAGTTTAGCAAAAAATTCCTTTTTCTTGCAAGATAATTTTGTAAAATCCCCGGTTTTCCGTGCTTCTTTATTTTAATCTGTGTTGTAGGATATGCCCTTAAGTTTTTCTACATAGAGCTGAGCGGAGTAGGCGGCTGTTGCACCGTCTCCGCAAGCAGTTACTACCTGCCTGAGGGAGGTATTAGTGCAATCGCCACAGGCAAGAATACCATCGGCAGATGTTTTCATGTCTTTATCAACTATGATAGAACCATCTTTATCTAACTCTACCATATTCTTAACCGGTTCCGAATTTGGCACATATCCTACAAAAATAAATACGCCGTCAGTTTCTATTTCCTGTATTTGCCCGGTTTTAATATTTTTTAACAGAGCACCGGATACGACGTTATTCCCTGAGATTTTTTCAACTACTGAGTCCCAGATAAAGTTTATTTTTTTATTGGAAAATGCTCTTTCCTGCAAGATACCCGTGGCACGGAGTCTGTCCCGGCGGTGTATAATAAAAACCTCTTTCGCAAATTTTGTAAGATAGATCCCCTCTTGTATTGCAGTATTACCTCCGCCAACAACTATTACTTTTCTGTCCTTATAGAAGGGGGCATCACAGGTAGCACAGTATGAAACGCCTCTTCCGGTAAATTCAGTTTCTCCGGTTACTCCGAGCTTTTCCAGAGAAGTTCCCGTTGCCATGATAATGGATAATCCCAGGTAAGATGAGTCACCGGTCTCAACTTTCCATCCGTCGAGATTGCCTATTGATGTTCTGGTAATTAAGTTTATATCTTTCTGGATAACATCTAATCCAAATTTAGAGGCCTGTTCTTTGAACTTTTCAAGCAGTTCAGGTCCCTGGATGCCTTCGGGAAATCCCGGATAATTTTCTATTAAATCCGTTATGGTGACCTGGCTTGGGTTGAATGCACTTTCTATGAGCAACGATTCAAGCTTTGCCCTGGATGAGTAAATACCAGCTGTAAGCCCGGCAGGCCCTCCGCCGATAATGATAACATCGCATACATACTTTTTACTATGTACATTGGTCATAAGCCAATCCTTTCCTTTGTGTTAAGAATTTTTATCAAGTTCCAAAATTATTCATTTCACTTCCGGTGAGGCATCCGGGTCAAAAGGATTTGTTCTCATGGCGAGAGAAAACAAATAAGGATAATCACTTCTTAAATGTTTCATGTAATGTAACCATTCTGAAATTAGTAAGACATATGCCCTTTTTATATCACCGGCTATGTGTTTACAGTCAGCATCAGATAACTTCTTGACATTTGTCCTGCTTTCTAACTCTTCTGTTAAGTGAAAGACAGCCCAGAGAAGGTCTGTAAAGGATTCATGTTCCAATAAATTGGGATTTTGAAGTAAGTTTACCAGGAAATTTCTCTTGCCTTTAAGAAAACCGAGTAGATCGTTCAAATCACTCTTACGGCAATCAATTTTATGGTCGTAATTATTGAAAGCCGTGCTGACGCTTACAAACTTCTGATCGGTCCAGTCATCCTCCACGATAAAATTTTCCTTGATTTTATCGGAATGGAGGTCAAAGTCAGAAAACATTTTAATAAGCCCCGTTCCGACTTCGCTGAAAAAAGACCCTATCACCATGTTCATTTTTCTCAACAAGGACTTTTTTTCTCGATAGCTTAACAGCTGATGTATAATCAGTGTAACCAGGAGAACTTCGATAAAGACAAACGCGACGTCTCCTATGAGATAAATAAAAATATGGTGTGCGTCTCTAAAAAGGGCATAATGGATGAAGTAAAAGAGCGCTGATAGTAAAACCAGTGATAAGCCTAAGAGAATCTGTGATTTGTCGGTTTTCATGAATTACAGCTCCTTTTTGTAGACTACGTTACTTTTCGTTCACGGCATTGATATAAAAATGATTTAAGGTGTGCATCTTTCCTGATTCCCAGACGTGTCAGGGAAAAATCGTATCGTACCGGGTCATGAGGGATTATCTTTCGAAATGCATCTGTTATCTCCCGGGCGGTTTTCATATCTGCCTGTTTGCGCTGTGTAAGTCCTAATATTAGGCAGATCCTGTGCAGATGCGTATCGAGCGGAACAATAAGCCTGGAAGGAGGTATGTCATTCCATCCGCCAGGATCCACATCGTCCTGCCGTACCATCCATCGGAGAAAAAGATTAAGCCTTTTGCAGGCGCTTCCCTTTACAGGTGAAGGTAACAGGCTGTTGTTCCGGTTAATAAACCCGGTTCTTAATTCTTTTACAAACGAGGTGAGTGCCGGTGAAATTGTTTCGGTGTCATTGCCGAGAGCGGTTTTAAAACACGCATAAAGGGAACCATATTTCATTATAACACTTTTAATGCCATAGAGCGTTACTGCAAGTTCATCCCCGGTAGTAAACCTGTGCTTGAAATCGGAAAACGTACGCAAAAGCGATTCCATGGAAACACCTTCAAGGAAACAAAATGGGGATGGAACCATTCTTTCAAGAACAGTTGAAATACTTTTTAGTATCTGAGAAACTCTGCCGTAGGCAAGCGAAGAGGCCAGAAGTCCGGCGATTTCCCGGTCACGAAGATTATCATAACAATAGAGAAATTCCAATGGATCAGGGTGTATAAACTCGCGCCTGTTGTATTTTTCGTACAGATGGTCGAGTGCTCCTTCTAAAGTTTGTGGGGACATATCAACAGTCATTAATAAACCCTCGGCAGTTGGCTAAGACATTATTTGAAGAGTTTGGAAATACAATTCTTCGATGCACAAAACACCGTTCAGCATTAAGATGGTTATGCAAAGCTTTCAATGGGCCAATTACGTGATGCTTATCATTATTTGTTGAGACATGAATTCAGAAACGGGGGGCGAGTTTCTCAAGTTCTCTGACAATAGACTCCAGGCGCGGCCTTTTATTAATATCATTGACGTTGATATAACGAATGGTACCTTTTTTATCAATTACAACTATTGCCCTTTCTGTAACTCCATCGGAACGTAATACTCCGTAGCTATCAGCTACTTTGCCATGAGGCCAGAAGTCAGAAAGAACCGGGAACCATAATTTCCCCATCTGGTTTGTCCATGCAAACAATGTCGGGATGTTGTCCACCGTAATTCCAAGGAGTATGGCATCATTTTTATCGAATATGCTTTTCACAATGCCATAGCCCGGCCACTGGTCTGAACAAACGGGTGTCCACGCGGCAGGAACAAAAGAGATGACCACGTTCTTTTTTCCGCGGTACTGGCTAAGAGAGATTTTCTCCCCGGAAACTGCAGGCAGCTTAAAGTCAGGGGCACTATCACCTGCCTTTACCTTCAAAACACTGTCTGTGGGTTTGAGATTTTTGGGATGATAGATATTTTCCTTAAAGACATCTGAAAGGCCGTAGGCAATTGTAGTAAAGAAAAAGATCATCATGATTCCTGATAGCACATTAAAATAGCCAATTTTTTTCATTGTTCACCTCCTACTTTAATCCGGACAGTTGAAGCATCAACTCCAGAAATTCATCGGCCCTCTCGAAGCCGGCAAGTTTGGAATAAAAGATCTGGGGAACTCCATCATCGATCCTAACTCCTATATAATATGGGGTCCTTACCTCTCCCAGAACCTTATGGGTGGAAAAGTCCCCATCTTCAAAAAGAGGGAAAGGGACATCATATGTCTTTCTGTATATCTCCGTTTCATAGGAAGAATTCCCTGCCGCGATGCCTATCAATTTAATTTTATTTTTCAAGGCCGGATTGTTTTCTATTAAACGATATAGTTCGTTTACCTTATGTGCACTACCCTGGCAGTGGGGACAGTACATACTCAAAATTTCAATGATTATCACCCTGGTCTTGATCTGTGGTATTTTGAAAAAATCGCCACGGGAAAGACCTAGATAGTTTATGTTATCAGTTTTTGCAGGTACCTTAAGATTTATTTCCGGAAACACGCTGCCTGTTACCGGAGGTAATGTTGCGGCCAGAACAGGAGAGCTTATTATAAAAGCGAAAACGGCAATTGCTGTTAAGTGTGCAAATATTTTTTTCATAGTCTTTTCCTTTCCCCCTTTATCTTTTATATTTTTTTCTAATTTCTGATAGCGTCTCAAAATGTTTTCGTTCTTCATCGATGATCTTGTCGATAGAGTCATGCTGACTTCTTGAAATGAATCTTTTGATTTCGTGGTAGTACAAAATGGAATCTAACTCGCGGCGAATTGCAAAATTAATAGTTGAGAGCGTATCTTTAACCCTGGATAACTCAGAGTCCATTGCTTCTCTGGTAAAGACAATATTGCCATCCACATAATCCCGCAGATAGGCGCCATACTCCCCGGGATAACTCTCCGGCGGTTTATGTTTATCCAATTTTGAAAGCATATCTTTAAAAATAGCTTTGTGCGTATCTTCTTCATCAGCTAGATAGGCAAATATTTTTCTTGTCTCTTCGTCTTCTATCATTTGAACGGCGTAACGATAAAAATCGCTTCCATTTTCTTCAATTCTTATGGCAATTTCAAAAATATCATTTGCTTCGAACGTACTCATTTTAAGTTCCTTTATTTTCCGATAGCCTTTAGTATCGTATGGACGAATTCCATTTCCGAAGGTGCACCCACTATGCTATGCTCTTCATTAATGACGGTATGAGGTACACCGTGCACATTGTACTTGACCGTCAGGAAAGGAAATTCTGAACTTTCCACCATGTCAGAAGTAATGTGGTCACTTGCCATGGCAAGTTTATGGGCAGTGCGAACCGCACCTGGACAATATGGTCAGGTAGGAGAAACCAGGACCTGCATGTGCACAGGTCTGTCAACCTTGGCCAACTCATTCATCACTTCCACACTCAGGCCGGGGTTCCTTTTTCCTATATCCATGATATCCTCTATCAAAACTGTGAACTCGTAACCGGCGGGAACACCGTAAAAGCGTATGCCGTAGTCCTTATCACCTGATAGAATAGTAGCGGGAATCTTGTCCACTTTGTATCTCTTGGCCAGGTCTGCCTCGGCCACGAAGTCGTGCACCTCGAGTGAGAGTTTATCTGAAAGGCCGGAAATTTCTTCAAGCATTATCCTGGTCATCTCACAGTGCGGGCATTCAACCTCCTGAGTAAACATAAAAATCGTAACATCCTTTTCTATTTTTTTAAATACATTTATTACTTTCTCTTTGTCCTTTTCTTTCAGTATTGCCATGATGCACCTCGCTAAATTAGAGATTTGTTGATAAGGTAGTTATATGCAGATAATGCGGCTTTTGCTCCCTCACCGGCGGAGATGACAATCTGCTTGTGAGGAACAGTGGTAACATCACCTGCCGCAAAACCCCCTCCTACGCTGGTTTTACAGGAGCAATCAACAATCACCTCGCCGTGCTTGTTTAATTCGACGAGATTCTTGACCGGCTCGCTGTTAGGCATAAGCCCTATTTCCACAAAGATCCCGTTCGTATCAAGTTTCTCTTCCTTTTCGGTCTCCCGGTCTTTGACAACCACAGCGGTCACCATGTCTTCACCCTTGATACTTATGACCTGGTGATAATCAAGTAAGCTGACTTTTTCAGACTGTTTCACTCTTTTCTGAAGAGTAGCATCCGCCTTCCATCCTTTTGCGAAATTCACGAGGGTAACCTCTGCCTCTACTTTTAAGAGATCCACTGTTGTAGTAAAAGCCGAATTGCCGCCGCCGGTCACAACCACCTTTTTCCCTCTGTAAAACGGTGCGTCACAAGTAGCGCAGTAAGCTATGCCTCTTCCCGCCAGTTCTTTCTCACCGGGCACGTTGAGCGGTCGGTGGCGTTTACCGGTAGCCACGATAACGGTGTGACTTGAATAAGTTTTGCCATCATCTGTATAAACCCTAAAGACCTCTTCGTCTTTCTTGACGTCAGTAATGGCAGGACCCAGTCTGACGGCAATATCGAAACTTTCAACATGTTCTACAAACATGTCGACGAGATCTTTGGCGTTTATGTTCTGAAAACCAAGCCAATTCTCAACCTCGGAGGTTTCGCGCACCTGGCCTCCGAAATCCCTGGTTATAATGGCAAGGTTCATCATCTTTCGGGCAGCATAAACCGCTGCGCTCATGGCTGCCGGACCTCCTCCCAGGATGAGGAGATCATAGGTAACTTCCAGCTCCGGCTCCTTTGCTTTCTCTAGTGATGAAGTATCCAGTGAAAAATCAGGAAAAGCCATTTAACACCCCCATAATTGTTTAACTCAGCAAGTTGACAAAAGGCAAATTTAGTGCAGTTTTAGTGGAGCATATGTAGTTGCCTTGGGAGATTTACTGTTTTTAATATCTCCCGGGGGAATTTGTATAGATTTCTCCCTTCCCAGTTTATAATGCATAATTGTCCCTTGCATGTACAGGAGAGGAGATGAAAAAGTGAAGGATTAGAACTGCAACCAACAGCAAATATGTGAGAAAGTATTTTCCGATCCTAATATCCGTCTTGATCTCACGTGGTATCTAACTTTTTGCTGAGGTGCTGGTATTATTTGAATATGTACTTATTGAAGCTTCCCCGAAGCTTGCTGCGGGGAAGCTTTGAAATATCAGGACATTTACTTATTTTTACCCCAGTCTTCCAGTTCTGCTCTTTGATATTCCTCCTGTTGAATGGTGAGATCCATGTTGATGACAAGCCCGGAATGTTTATTGACTTCGCTGTCTTCCCTCCACTTTAAGTGGCGTTCCCGGGCCGCCTGTACATTCTCCAATGCCTTTCTCAAGGCCAATCCAATGGCATTGCTTTTATCTATCTGTCCGGGTTTAAATTCAGGAGGAACACCATCCTCGGCGATGTCTTCCGCAAAGTGCGCAAGCTGTTTCATCTTTTCCATGGCCTGATCCATGATCTTCCAGCCGACGATTTCATCTTGTTGGAAAACCCAGGAAGTGCGGAGATGCTGCAGCATTTCCGTATATTTACTTGTGACTTCTGCCTGCAACTTATTCAGCAATTCCTCAGGCAATTCACTTTCTTCCCCTGGAAGAGCTGCTGCCTCTTCCGGGCTTAGCTTGTCCAGTTTTCGTTGAAACTTCCTTGCGTGGATGGCCGATTCCCATGCCTCTCTCTGGAGGACCCGCCTGATGTGGGGATCGTCAATTTTATTCGTTTCTTCGTTGTAATGGGGAATCAGTTTCTCCTCGTATTCGATATAGGATCTGAGCATCGTAGCCCTGTTGGTCGGATCATAGGGATACGGAGCGGGTGTAAAGTTGGGTTCCCCTCCCAGTTCGCCTATGATCATCCCAAGCCAGTGCATATGCCACATTTCCTCCCTGCTGATGGAAACGAGACTCGCGCCAAGAGGTGTATCTTCCCCTTCCATATAACCATGAACGAGATAGCGTATGATGGCCGCATGCTCATCGGCAATATCCCTGTTTAACATATCAATCAATGCTTGCTTCTCCATGGATAACCTCACTTTATTGATTCGATAATAATCGTTCTGACGCACCGCCCTGATATGTAATGGACATTACGCTCTCCAGAGACCGTGAATATTGCAATACTCACGAACTGTCACATCTCCTCCTACCTCAATGTCAAACGTAGCTTCCGGTGCATCTCCAGGATTTAAAAACTGACGGTAAGCCTTTCCGTCTGCAATAATCTCAATCCATTCGATATAGTGTTTCTCCTCCATTGGATGTGCAACGCTTCCCACCTTCACCCTGGTGCCGTCTGCCGTCTTCTCCACCACGGGGACATGCTTCTCCTTGGCAGCATCTACAGTATTCTCCTCACGGAGTATCATGGGCTGTCCGCAACATACAAGCTCTCCAGCCCCTTCGTGGAGAACTTCTACAATATTGCCGCAGACTTCACACTTGTAAATCTGGAGTCTGTTCGTCATGGCTTTTACCTCCTTTATTTCATTTCCGCTATATCCTCCTGAAGAGCTTGAAGGTCCTCTTCATGCTCTATTTCATCCTGGAGAATCTGAAGTGCAATGTTGTAAGTGACAGGGTCTTTATCTTTAGTTACTTCGAGCAAGCTGGTATACGCATCGATTGCACACCGCTCTCCGTTTACATTCTGCTCCAGAACAGTTTTCACAGAAGGGTCTTCTGGTGCATCATACCCGCAGTTTGTCATTTTATACCAATCTTCCGGTTTCAGGATTGGTGTGCCACCGAGTTGCATTATCCTTGTTGTAAGCATCTCGGCATGTCTCAATTCATCTGCGGCATGTTCTGTAAGTTCAGCAATAACCGCTTCCTTCATCGGTCCCTTAACCACTTTTGCACCTACCCAGTACTGATAGTATGCCAGCCACTCATCCGCAAACGCCCTGTTGAGCAACCCTATGAGTTTGCTAACATCCATACCAACTATTTCTCTTCCTCTTGTTCCCATTTTTTCGCCTCCTCCTTTTTTAAGTGATATTGATTCCTCTATGTTTGCTTAATATTTCATCTGCCAATCTGTCCAACGCTTTGAAATCATCTTCTTTTGGGGATCCTTTCGCAACAACGGGGTCGAGTACCTCTACTTTTAAATTCGGGATCATTCCCGCAATTTGTTCTACCATCTTGCCGCCCCAGCCGTAGGAGCCGATGATTGATGCAAATTTCAGTTTTGGCCTCAGGGCATTGGCAAGATAAACCGCATAAACAACATTTGGATGCGGGCCAACCAGGACTGTTGGTGAGCCGATTACGATTGTAGCGGCATCTACCAAAGCCATCGCCAGTTTGCCAATATCTGTTTTGGCCAAATTGAACTGCCTTACCGTTATATCCCTTTCAATCAAAGCCTCCACAAAATAATTAATCATCTCTTTTGTGCTGCCATGCATTGAGATATATGGTACAATAACTTCATTCTTTACATCGTCAGAAGTCCACTCACGATAAGCCTTTAGAATGAAGTCGGGCTTATTATATGCTGGACCATGGCTCGGTGCTATTATTTCTATCTCCAGATTTTTTATCTTCTCCAGATTCTTCTTAATGATTGTCCTGAAGGGCATCATTATGTCTGCGTAGTATCTCTTGGCTGCTTCATAGACTGTCGCCTCATCGGTCACAAACAGATCGCTGGTAGCCAGATGGGAACCAAGAAAATCACAGGTAAAAAGGACTCTTTCTTCCCTCAAGTATGTGAACATCGTCTCCGGCCAGTGTACCCAGGGTGCGTGAATGAACTCCAGTGCTCTGTCTCCCAGTGATAATGTTTCTCTATCGTCCACTGTTATGAACTTATCCTCAGGGATTAAAAACGAATCCATAAGCATGACCTTGCATTTTTGTGTGCAAACAACTCTGGCATTGGGATACATATCGAGTATCTGCGGTAATGATCCGGAATGGTCCTGCTCAGCGTGATTGGCAATGATATAATCTATATCCTCTATCCCAAGTAGTTTAAGGTTTTTAGTCAGCACCTCCGTCATAGTTGGGTCCACTGTATCTATCAACGCCGTTTTTTCTTTACCTTTCACTGAGTAGGCGTTATAGCTTGTTCCATCGGGGAGCGGTATAAGTTCATCAAATAACCTTCTATCCCAGTCAACTGCTCCAACCGAGTAGATATTCGGTTTTAATTGTTTTGGAATGCCCATTTCAATCCCCCTTTTTAATTATATAGTAATACCTCTTTCATACAGGTTTATCAAGAAATCTTTTCAGGTTTCCAGACCTTGTATACCTTGCCCGCCAGATCCGGCCCGGGTTTAAGAATTGGCTTTCCTGGCTGCCAGTCGGAGGGGCATACCTCGGCACTTTTGGTTTTTCGAACGTGCTGGAATGCCTGGATCTGACGTATTGACTCTGCAACATTCCTGCCCACTGGGGGAGTTAAAACCTCCATTGCCTGGATAACGCCGTCGGGATCGATAATAAAACGCCCGCGGATGTTCACACCTGCATCCTCGTCATAAACTCCGTAGAGTTGTCCAACTTTACCCCCTGCGTCGGAAAGCATCGGGTGGGGAACACCGCCCTCTATCATTTTGGATAGCTCTTCCTCCTGCCAGATTTTATGACTGAAAACGCTGTCCACGCTTATTGAGAAGACTTCAAGACCTAATTTTTTGAGTTCTTCATAATTGGCGGCAACTGCCGTCAACTCTGTCGGTCAAACAAAGGTAAAATCCCCCGGGTAGAAACAGAGTAATATCCATTTTCCCGAGTAGTCAGAAAGTTTGATCTGTTTGATTTTTCCCTCGTGAAACGCCGGGACCTGAAAGTCCGGCGCCTTTTTCCCTACTTGTGTGCTCATTTTAATTGCCTCCTTTTCTATTTTTTGCTTGTCTTCATCTTAAGGCTTTTTGTTGAACCTCAGCCTTAAACCTCAAGTCTTCGGCAATTTCCCTGATTTCATCAAGATCTTTGGTCATGGCCGCCCATCCATACCAGTAGGCATAATCAGGATTGGCATGAAAAACTCCCTGATATGTCCTCATTCTGTGTTTCATGTACATCTTGAATAGCACCTGTTCGATGTAGGAGCCTCCGGTTTGGTAAAAATGTAAAAAGTCGGGATAGGCGTAAGTGTAATATGCCGGTTTCTTCAAAATGCCGTCTTTGTAAAGATCAGCTACAACGTTTATGGCTTCTGCCATTAAGCGGTCAGCTTTTTTTATCATCTGATCGCCTTTTTCAAGCTCTCCACTGGCATATTTTTCAGAATGGCACTTTTTGCAGGTCTTTATCATCTTTTTCCGTTCGGCCTGCCAGTCATCTTCGGTCAGCCGTGCCAGATCAGCAGCTTTAACAATATCCAGACGGGGAGTGGGTTTCCCCTCCGGATCTAATACCCCCAGCGCCTTAAAGATTGTGGTCTGGTCTTCCGCCCATTGTTTATCTTTGGGGAGGGGAAGCCTTACCGCCAGGAATCCCCAGGCCACTTTATTGGTATGGGTTCCGTTGGGCAGATGACAGAATTGACAGGTAGGAGCAGCCGCGTCTTTGGGTAGCCTTCCCATCTCTTTCATCTGGTATCTTTCTCCGTGTTTGGAGCTTTCGTACATCTCCCATTGCGGATGATCAAACCCCATATGGCATGTCTGGCATGCTTTGGGATCCTGCGCCTCTTTTTTAGAGAATGTATGCCGTGTATGACATTCGTCGCAGGAATTGGTACGGTAGGTATAGCCTTTTTCACGCAATTCCTTTTTCTGGGCCTCCGACTTTACTCCCATATTGTGGCACCCACCGCATCCTTTTCCCCCTTCCATCAGTTCATCAGGCTCCATGTAGGTAACCGGCAGGGCATTCAATGAAGTCCAGCCGAAATTGTGTTTTCCTTTAGTAAATTGATTAAACTGTTCCTCATGACACTCCGCACAGGTGTTCTCGGTAGGCATCCTGGCAAGGTGAGCAGTTTTTTTACTCTTATGTTTGGAACCATGACAGACATCACAGGTGACATCGTTATCACTATGTTCACTGTTCTGCCAATCCTTGACCAGTAGCGGTGTTACTGCGCGGTGGCACTTGATACAGACTTTTCCATCTTCTGCTAAAGCAGTGCCTGCCATAAATAGCAGCGTCATCAGGAAAGCGAAAAAAAGCATAAAATTTTTCTTCATGACTATTCTCCTTTTCTGTCAATCCACCTTTTCAAAATCATCTTTGCTCACACCACAGACGGGACATACCCAATCATCGGGGATCTCCTCGAAGGGTGTTCCGGGAGCGATCCCGCCATCGGGATCTCCCTTTTCAGGATCATAGACATATCCGCAAACTGAACACTCATATTTCGGCAGACTTTCCATCTTTTTTTCCTCCTCGATATAAGTTGGGGCGGTTTTCGGGGTGGTTCCCCCTTTTATCTGGTGATAGTAAGCGTATGTCATCGGTTCACCCTCTTTAATTACTTCGGCTGCCACGGCCTCGCCGATAAACAGGGTATGTGTGCTTAGCTCCAATCGATCAACCACCTTTGCCTCTAAGTAAGCCAGTGTATCATCTAAAATTATGGGGACATTTGTTTCACCCATCTTGTAATTAATATTACTGAATTTATCTGTGTCCCGACCGGATTTGAATCCAAAATTGCCTATCAGATTTAGTGGAGCGTCCTGAGCGATGATTGAAACACCGAAGACCCCGCTGTCAGAGATGTATTCATGGGTTAGATTTTGTTTGTTGATGCAGATTGCAATGGTGCGGGGAGAGGAAGTTACTTGAAAGGCAGCGTCTACTGTCTGTCCGTTGATCTTGTCTCCTTTGCGAGAAGTAACGATATAAAGACCATAGCTTATTTTTCGGAAAGCTTTTGAATCCATGTGATTCTCCTTTCAATGCGTTATGTTATATGGATGGGTTAGGAATGGATTCCGCCATCTTCTTCTTTCTGCAAACACTCCGAGCAGGTACCAATGATATACGGTCTCAGCTCCTCAATTTTGTGTCCATCTATTTCACTCTTTCCCGTAAGTGGGCATCCTTCTATATCAACATCATAGACACGATTGCATCTGTGACAGAAGAAGTGATGATGCGGTTTGACCTCATAGTCAAAACGAGACTTGCCCTTTTCAATCGTTATCTCTTGAATAAGACCGTGATTCTTTAAAAGTTCTAAGGTGTTATAAACCGTAGCCTTTGAAATTGCAGAAAACGTTTCTTTTAAACTATTGTAGATTTCCTCCACTGTTGGATGGGTGCGGTTCTTATAGAGATATTCCAGAACCGCCTGACGTTGTATTGTTAATATACTTCCTTTTTCATTAAGTCCGGCTAATTTTTCTTTTAAGTTCATGGTGTTTTTATTTTAATATTAGAATCACTCTAAGTCAAGAATAAAATAAAAATTGTTATTACTTCCGGTTTTGATGGTCTCGCAAAAAGTCTTTTTTTGTCCCCCTGAATCATGTCCTGAACTTGTTTCAGGATCATTCACGGTTTCTAACATACGCCTGGCATGACGCAGACGCTGATTTTTATTATGCTACAGGAGGAATTTGGAGAAAAAAGGAAAAAGAATTGCTAAACGGGACAAGAACTGTTTTAATGCCTCGGATAATCAGTGTTAAATTATAAGAAGTTTCTTTCAATTTTCTGAAAACGGTTAAACAGCAGGAATTTTCTCCAGGCAAGGCCATGTTGCTTATAGGCGATATAGGAGGTACCAAGACGGCATTAGCTGTGGTTTCAAAGAAATTGGGGCCACGTCATCTGGTGGCGGAGGCTACTTTTCACAGTGCAAAATTTGCTTCATTGGAAGCTATTGTCAGAGAGTTTCTGAAAGATATAAATCTTGTAATTGATGATGCCGTTTTTGGGGTTGCCGGACCCGTGGTGGAAGGTCGGACCAAACTAACAAATTTACCGTGGGTTTTAGATGAAAACGAGCTTCAGAAGACATTTTACTTTTCGTCTGTTCGTATCCTCAATGATTTAGAGACAATTGCTCATGCCGTTCCTATCCTGGAACGCTCGGAGCTGTTTACATTGAATGGAGGAGTATCTGTCAATAAAGGTAATATTGCTGTCGTTGCTCCGGGTACAGGTTTGGGAGAGGCTTTTCTTACCTGGGAAGGTAAGCGTTACCAGGTGCATTCATCTGAGGGTGGACATGCCGACTTTGCCCCGAATAGCCGTCTTGAGATAGATCTTCTGAATTATCTCCGGGGAAGGTTCGATCACGTTAGTTAT
>Ga0209121_10003654_pt1 | contig 14755 bp, 4 predicted proteins | sample Cruoilmetagenom3_FD_187292 | JGI IMG/M metagenome (GOLD analysis project Ga0209121, IMG submission 187292) | Oil polluted marine microbial communities from Coal Oil Point, Santa Barbara, California, USA - Sample 3 (SPAdes) (version 2) | ecosystem: Environmental > Aquatic > Marine > Oil seeps ...
ACCTTCGGCAGTTCCACTATCGTTTTTACATTCAAATCTGAAGAAATCGAGGTTATTATGACCCCGAACAAATCATTTATGATAAAGGGACTCACTGGGGTTCCATCAGCCAACCTTATAGAGCTAACCGACGCCAGCAACGCGTTCAACATGGATGGAGCCCATCTGCTCTCGCAACCCAGAATCTCTTTCTTGATCGTATCGATTGTAGATTTGATGCTTTCAGGATTCAGTTCGAAAGAAACACCTTCTGTCACAAAGGAGTGGCCAAAAGCGATGTCCCCTTGTCGGTCTCGGAACATCAGAGTTGCGTTGTTCACAACCTTAGAGGAATAAGAACGTGACACCGAATAAACATAGTCATAGACCCGTAGCCTATCGTGCCAAAGAACGGCGTCAATCATCCCTTTCAGGAGAGGATGGAATATCTTTCGTCTCGCATCTATGGCTCTGTATTCCGTCTCCCCTTCTACCACAAGGTGCTGCTCATCCAGTTCATTAACCAGAATCCTCTTTCCCTCATCTGCCACTATGTGCACCCATCGATTAGCGAAGCCTTTAGGAATCTTGATGCGTAGCTGTCCGTTAGCCGACTCGTCAGGCTCCTCATCTCCAATAACCTCTTCGACGGCTCTTCCGGAACACTCGTCACCGTCGATGACTGTGCGACGCCCCCGGTGTAGACCAACGTATTTGCTGTAGACGCCCATGATACTCAACTTCGTTGGCATGTGGATGGTGAGACGGTCACCTGGGAAGCCAGGCGGTGCAGGTACGTCCGTTTTGATTCTTACGAACTCGTTGCCTTGCTTCCGCATCTCAGACAGACTAGCGGACAGGACACCTCCCTGATACGAGTCTAGTTTCCCAACCAAAGTTTTCTGAGAGTTTTTCCCTAATCTGAAGGTCCATGTTCCTGGGATGAAGCCGAACAGAGCTTCGCCTACCGTCACATTATCCTCAACCTGGCCTTTTCGATATAAGGTGACTGTTTCTTCGTAAGGGTTTGTGAACAAGTTTGGAGGCCTTACATATGAGGAGTCCCTCCTACACAATCTGAATATTGGCATGCCCTGTATCAAGTAGGATAGGTAATATGGCCAAGACGGGTGTTCTTTCTTGAACTTGCCGAATTGCTCGTAGAAGTATATGACTATTGGATTTTCCCCAGATTGACGCATGCCTTCTAACCCTTTCATTATGTCGCCAAGAGCACAATCATGAATTAATTCTAAACACTCTCTACTCTCCTCGACAAACGGGGTGGAGTCAGTGTCCATCGTTTCAAGTTTGGCGCCTATCAAATTGTATATCTCCTTCAGGCGTTCCAAGTCGGCCCAGCCGCAATCATTCAAGCGATCTAAATCTTGAAATTCCTCCGAAAGACCAAACAATATCGGGTTGACAGATGGTCGATAATATTCGTACTGGTCCTTCCCCCGCCTTAAGCGATCTAGATTTATGGATTTCTTCGGAGGGCTAACTCTTACACCATACTTGCTCAAAGAGTGGGCAATCATGTCAGAGATACATAAGAGCCGTTCATCATCGATCGTTCCGGAGATGGGAGTGAGAAGGATACCAAGCTCATCTGAGACCTGACTTATGACTTTTTGGATCATGGGATTGTCAGGGACGTGTTCTCTACGTGAAATCCCCGAAAGATACTCAGCTGCGGCCCTTCTATTCTTGGTTAGGTAATCCCTTGAAAACCTAAGCCTCCGAGTGAATTCTGTTTCCCCTCTCTGCAATCCCTCAACCGGAACAACCTCTGGAAGGTCACAACGCGCGGCTAGGTAGTCCCAGACTGCCATGTATAGAGCGCACCGAAGAATTGAGTCGTTGTATTCCTTTAAAGGAATAGGGTCTAACCGTGCCCTGCTAATCAGTTTTCTGGGTTGTCTGTAATAGTGTAAGTCAACTGGTCTTAGAGATAGAAGACTTGCATTGATTGTGTTCGTCCCTTCTTCTCTACCTATTCTTCCAACCTTCTGCCTGTAGGAAGCAACGTTTCTTATCGCTTTAAACATGATACTCTCCGTTACATTGGGGAGATCCACTCCCACTTCTAAGCTTGGCGAAGCCAGCACCACGTCGATGGATATGTTTTTGTCAGACCAAAGATCATAGGCCTCATGGATTGTGGCGGTGAAAACCAAATCGCTGAGGTCGTCGTCGAGTGCGAATTCAGACCTGGTCTTTGAAGAGTGAATCTTAGAGCGAACTACGCTCCTCCACTCCCACCGTGGATTGTCGCCATTAACTATTTTCTCGGATTCAAAATCATCCTGCGGGAACCAGAAACAAGCACCCGCCCTGAGATAGGGGCACAAATCTAAGGTGCCTACCTCTACCGAATCTTGCTCAAAGATTTCGTTATCGATATAGAACGCCTTAACATTGTCCTTATCTTTAGAGGGCCATCGGTAGACTAATCTTCCAAGTCTACGCATTTCTTCTCTATCGCAGGTTTTGAGAGCAAACCTCTCACCTTTCATACATCGATCACAGATTTCTTGGCCTTTGAACTCTGAAAGAACCTCTTCGTAAGCCTCATTTTCACCTCGGACAACATTTATCCTCTTTTCTAAGGGTTTGTGGAATCGCAAAGCGTACGGAATCTCTCGTTGTCGTGACTTCCATCTCCCTCTATCCCGTTCCTTCGGATGGGGACGTGATTTGGTGTTTTCTGTTCGTTCGTTTTCTCTTAAATCCGAATTCCATCTTCCAAGAAGATCAAGACTGTCTGCGAACCCGATAGTCTTTCGATACTTGCCCCTCTTTCTATTCCAGATTCCGTCCCTTCTGTTATGGATTAGGATGCTACTGGAGTTTACCAGAGAACCCAAGAAAGACAGTCTGCCAGTGGGTCTCATGAAGAGGTGATGAACAAGTCCAACGGTGGTCAGGTTCTCTATGTTCGGTTCTATGACCCTGACTGCCTCTCGATCGAGCCCGAACACAGTAGCGGCGTGCAAATCTGGGCTCGCAACCGTTGCCGATGAACCCGTCCAGAGGAGTTCCGTCGAGGAACAAGCTTGGCGCAGGCGGTCCAGCAGTCTGACAACGTGGCACCCGGGAATGCCCTCAACGAGGTGAATCTCATCCAAAACCACTCTTTTCAGATACCTAGATATCTTTCCGATTACAAGAGGGTGCTGAAGCCTCCTGTTCAAAGTCTCTAATGTGGTAACAATGAGAGAAGGAGGAGGGTTTGGACCGCCGTATACCTTCGGTATTCCACGCTTAACCGTGAGTTTTTCAGATGAGTAATAGCTATAATGTTCGAGGTGTACTCGGAGTTGTTGCAGACCGATGTTCTTGACTACATCCTTGAGTTTGTTATACTGATCTTGAGCCAACGCCTTCCGTGGATAGAGGAATAGGTGGCATCTTCTATCTTTCTCACCGCTTAGTATTCCTTCCACGGCGGAGACAAGCATTCCGATACTGAACCCTATTGTCTTGCCGGATCCTACTCCTGCGGTCAATATTTGAGCTTTGAACTCGTAGTCTGTTTTGAACTGGGAAAGAATCATCTCTCTAGCTGCGTGAAACTGAAACTCTGAGAAATTGGCTTTCTTCCAATCCTTAGGTTCTAGGGTTCTTGCTACGCCTTCTATTACCATCTCAACAGCTTTTCTCAGGTTGAACGTGGAATTGTCATTAGCGATCTCTGAACGCACCATCTCCAATAATTCTTTGATGAAATCCTCAACAGCGATATTCCTAGCTGGAATCTTTTTATCTTCAATCAACCACCTTACTGAATCTATACCTTGCCTCCCTCGATACCAATACTCGTAGTTGTGACCGAGCAATCGAACAATCTCGGCTATACGAGTGATGTATCGGTCTTCACCTCCGGGCATCGGAACCCGCATTATCTGCTTTTTCTTCGACAAGTAATCGATGATATTCCTGTAGTGTTCCAAGTCTTTAGGAGACAAGGAAAGAGCTGACTGCAACTCGTTCAAGGTCCACAGAACATCGTTGATGTCTCTTCTGTAAGCTCCTGGGCCAGAAACCTTCGATGACTCTAACTCATATAACCTTCTCAGGTCGGTCCAATCAACTCGATCATTTGGCATGATTCACTGCTCCCCACCACGAGAAATGTATGCTTTTCTCTCCTCTAGGTAAGACAGCATATTCTCAAGGAACCCCACGAGATGCTCTACTGTGAAAGTTATGTCATTCTCAGTCCAGCTGCTTCTTATTCCAGCTTTCGGTGATGCTTTGTGCTTTCCAAGTTTGCCCTCGAAGACCTCGCATGTCCAAGGAAAGAACCTCTGAGGCTCTTTTTGCTTTATCTGATTGTACTCTTTGATCTTTTGTTTGATTAGATTGATTGTTTCGACGATATTCTTCATGTCTTCAAAGTCGGGGAACTTCACAAGGCGTCGCTCATACAAGATTTGATGCCTTGGACACAGCAGAAGGCAATTACTCGGTGAGTAACGTTCACGGGTTCCTCGATACCTGCCGCCTCTCATGGACACCATGCTCTTCACTTGCTCCATGGTTTCCATACCTTCTTCGTCTCGAGGTGTTTGCTTGTTGCATATCTGACAGCAACCATACCAGCTTTGGAGAGTTCCCCTTGTCTCAAGATAACCCTTACCACCTTCCTCGCTTGGAATGGCTAGATAGAAAGAATCCGCGTTCGAATACTCATAACCCTCAATCAAATCACGCCAATCGTAAGGCCTGTGAGTGAGAAGCTTGTATATGAGGAATTTCAGTTCTTCACCTTCAGGACCTTTTTCTGGGAACCCCCTTTCCATGCATTCCTTGAAAATAGCATCCCCCAACTGATCGTACATTCGGATATTACCCAACTGAACATAAATAATCTTCCTCGAATCTTCCCCCTCTATCAATGCTAACCTTTCAATGGTTTTCCTTACGTTGCCGACGGTGTAGTCGATGACGAGTTTGTCACATGCCTTGACTTCTGTGTTCTTAAGCCATTCAAAACATGAAGAGGTTGCTGCAATTCCTTTGAGCTTCATACTCAGAGCGCTAGCCATCTCCTTCAGAATCAATGTCATATTTTTCTCGACTCTGGGATATGCTGCTCGTGGTGAACTTGTCCGTTTCACCCAATCACTGAACTTTTTGCACTCGCTTAAGCACGCATATTCCTTTAGGGCTTTATCCTCCCTACCGTCTACATCTACACATAAGAAAGGCAACTCTCCTTCAAAGTGTTTGGCGATGGGCGAATCTTTTAAGTAGGAGGATTTTGGTCTCATCCAAACTGTTCCACGATCATACCTAGCCGGCCATAACTTCTTGTCGGGAAATGGGCTTGCAGCATCTAGTTCGCTTATTCCCTTTATTAATTGTAAAACCAAGTCGACCTTGTCAGTATCGATTGTTTCATTCGCTGTTCTCTCTGATTCAAGTAGGTGAATAAAATCGTTCTCGTCAAGTTCTGAATAGCTTCTTGCTCCTAGCGTTTTGAGAATTTCACCATGCCTTTTCGTGAGCTCATAACAAATGATATAACTTTCCCCAATTGCGCCTTCCTTCAAGGATGCAGCGTCATCACCATCTGTGCAGATTATGCTCTTCGGGCTTATGAGATTTCCATCAACAGGGTAAATCGGAGATTCTCCATATAACCTCTCATGCGTCTCATTTAGCAGATGTTTAAGGCTACGTAATGCGTCCCAAAGATCCAGCGTTGGGGTTATCTTTTCCCTTTTTAGAGGCTGTAGTATGTCATCAGGGGATAAGTTCCTCTGGGCTCCATCGAATAATAAGTATTCTGAATGCTTGGTTTCCGGAAGAACCATCACTACTTCTCGTAGTTCTTCAGGAACGGCGTTCTTGTCCATGATTCGGATTGTGTCCGAATCTACCCACCGACTATCGAGATAATACCCATAGCTGCCACTCCTTTCCATAGGAGGTATCTCTTCTGAGGCCAGTTTCTTACTCAAAGCGTCAAACAGCTTGGGGGGCGGTGCCTTGTTGGCTGTGCGCCTCTTTTCAACAACCTGCAGCATGTCAGATAACCGAGGTTCAGTCACAATACCGAAAGCCTCCAGCCTCTCTTCTGATAGTTTGCTTTTCGTACGTCCCGATGCCCTTTCAGCTATCTCTGCGCTGCAGGATGAATAGTCCAAGAGCCCCTCGAAGTCATCGCCCACTATTTTTCTGTTCTCAGGGGATGGTGACAGAACTTGTCCAGGTGCTCCGAAGCTACCATCCACCGTAGGCAGCCATTCTAAGAGCTTGGTTTTGCCGAATTCCATATGAACGTCGGATGTAAGCAGCCATACCAAAATATCTGTGAGCTCTTTTCGGTGCTTCTCCTTTTCCTGCACAAGCTTGATGATTGTTTCGACGATTTTGGGACCTGAGGGGGATTCAGCTACTCCTAGGGCGAGCAGTGTTTCTCTTGGCCATTGCTGGAGTTCGCTGTGGAGAGATTTGTAACCAATCAGTTCCAACTCAGGATGGATGTCCAAGGCAAACTCACCAGCACTGTACCAGTGGTCTTTGCCATCATATAGGCAGGGAACCTTAGACATATCGTCTGGCCTAAGGTATGTTTCTGTACGTTCTCTATCGAAATAAATCTTGAGTGCTTTTTGAAATTCTTTTTTCTGTTTCAGGATTGTTTCTTTATCGCTGACTCCTAGGAATTCTTTGAGGTTCGAATCTACGAAGAGAGATTCATGCCGCGGAGAGAGGAAATGCCTTATGAAGTTTGTGGGTGTCTTACGCACTTCCATGAGCTTTTCGAGAGACAGTTTTTCCTCCACTTTTGAAACGACATCATCGTCGCTATCAAGTAGTGAAAGGAACTTGATTCTCTCTTTCACCTCTTTTGTGAGCCCACGTACCTCCAGTCGTTGAACACCGAATATCGAATCTCTTTGGTAGTTCTCTCCTGTGTGGGATCCTCCGATTAACTCCATGTTGCCGTTTACGAAACGCACATTTGGCGTTCCTACAGAAATTTTGTTCCCCATCTTATAAGGAACGAATCTTAGCTCCTTCATGCCATCCTTTAGTGCAAAATCCATATCTTCGATTAGTACTCTTAGTACTCTTGAAATGACTCTGTGGTGGTTTTCGTCAATGTTCTCGTATTGAGTTGGATGTTCGCTTACGGTTCTATCTATCAATTTGACTACGCCATCGCAAGTTACTCTGCCGACTTCTTTTCCTTTCTCCTGTAGCGCCACTGATTGGAAATCTTTATGTATAATCAGGGCTTTGGGCAGTATGTCATACAAGAAGTCAAGGCTTTCAGGTAGCAGGGGATAATCTCTTAATCGTCTCAAAACGCCATCTTTGCCTGGAATCACTGGTTTATCTATCGTTCCTTTCCAAGCTTCTGATTTTGTGATGCAGTATTTTATTAATTCGTTCACGGCAGCTTTATCCAAAACATTGCCAGTTGTAAGTTCCTGATTGTAGACCAAGCCCCTGGTCTCTGTCTGGTTGTCATTTTCGAATCTGGACCAGAGCACATCGAATCTTTTGAGGGTCACCTCTTGTTCGTGCAGTCTTTCTGATAAAAACCCGAAATGCGGATGACTTACGAACCCTTCAGTAAATGTTCTGTGGCCCAGAATCTTGATTACAGATTCTTCGTTCCCGTCCTTTGTCCAGTAGGCGTCCATAGGTTTGATCCATTCTCCATCTGAAAGAAGAATCGGGTGCCCTAGCATGCGTGAAACTGTGAGGCTGGTGTCCCTCTCTGCCCACTTAGCTTCTATCCCTCGTCCAGGTCTCATCCACTCATGAAGAGGTATGGCTGGAACAATATCCAAAACGATTTTCTGTTTAACGTCATTTGGGGCCGCGAGAGCAACAACTTCATTCAAGAAGATAGGAAAAAGCTCTCGATACAGCCTTGCGACGTTTCGCATCATGCTTTGATACCATTCCCTGCTTTTGCCTCCATAGCCCTCAATATCAACATCCTTGCGATCTTCTGTCGGAAAGAAATGTGCCGAGAAAGCGAACTTGTTTCTACTCCTTTTAGGAAGAGGTATCACGCTATATAGGAAAGCCCTACCGTCAGCCTGCGGAAATGCCTCTGAAACGTCAAATAGAGGGAAGAGCACGTGGAGGTCCCCCCTCTTCAGTTCCTTCCGCAGTCTTTCTCTCCGAGTTGTAACCTCGACAGAGCCATCTGCCTTTTTCCCAACGTAGACTCTGCCCCATGTTTCGCTCGTTGCATTCTTGGATCCGATTAGGTATTTATACGATTGAAAATCACCCCGCCATTTCCAGGCTTCAACTTGAAAACTATCATTCCATTCGTCCTTCCAAGCCTTGGGCTCTATGAAGCCCTGTTGTATAGAGCCTATGAATGATTTCATGTCTCGCACTTCAGAATCGTCAACTCTAAGAGTGAAATCCCGGATGATTTGATATCCTTCGTATTCTGCTTCATGATGCCATATCAGTCGAACCGTGGTCAGGTATTGGCAGCAAAGGATGGCCTGATGGAGGTATCCTACAAGGTCTTCGAAAAGTCGTCTTCGATTCTCTTTGTTCCAGCGAGGCCAGAGATTAGAATCTTCGAAGACTTTGATTCCATCTATCTCCTCTTCTGCTCTGATATCATCTCTCCAAGGGAATCGGAAAAGTACCCCCTTCCGCTGCTCATGTATGTAAGGCGATGCACGTTTTTTTATGGCGTAGTTCCACTTTCGCCTTGTCGGATTCATCTGCCCAGAAATGTGGCTGGAATGAACTTCTGGGCTGTTCGTAATCGCGTATACCGTTTGGAAGCCGCTTCCAAAATGGCCTACGGTTTCTTTGTCTTCTGCTTGGTGTCTGCCCAAGACTCTCGAAATCCTGTCAAAGTCGCTTAGCCTGCTAGGAATAGAAGTCGTCGTGAACGCTCTCCCGTCGTTTGCCACGTATAAGGCGTCGTCCTCAAATCTCAGGACCAGAATGATGGATTTCACGTCATCGGCATTCTGGAGAAGCTCTCTAAATATGAATTTACTGCGATCCTCATCTTCAGTCTTGGTAACCGAGATCCTTGTTTTGATGAAGTCCGTGAGCTCCAGTCCGATTGTTTCTTCTCTACACTTGCTGCATGTCCAGATTTTCCATTGACTTTGTTCAATCTCCTGCTTCGGACATTTACTCCTCTTTTCTCCAGTTCTACCCTTCTCTGGACACTTTACGCAGTACACCCATCCATCTTCGAATTTGCCACCCATTACCAAAAAACGAACACTCCTACTATCCGGATATTTGAAGCTGATTTATCATAAAGGTGGGCTTTGTCAGATTTCAATTTTTTGATTACTTTTTCCGATTCTTCCATTTTTTCTCTAATTTCACCAATTCTCTCAGAAATCTCCCTTGCGAGCTCCAAACTGGCTTTCTTCTGCAGTCGCCCGCTCAATCTTCGCATTTCATGTCGCAGTTCCTTGATTTCGCCCTTCCTCGACATTAGGTAATTTGAGTCATCCTTATCATTCATCGTTTTAGTCCAAGTTTCGTGATGTCGCATGATACTACTCCATGCCTCTCTAGGCATCCCAACCCCTTCAGTTGTCGGTTGGATGGTGATTTTTCCCTGTTTGCAGGTGTTCCAAACATCTTCAATGGGCGATTTTCGTAACCGTGTGAGCTGTCTCCCATTCGCGTCAAAAGCCCACCAAGACCAGTCTCTTTCACTGCTGACCTTGCCGCGGAACCTGGATTCTGCTAAAATAAGGTACTTCGTTTCTTCGGGTACCCCATTGAATTTCCCTCTAACGGTAACCACTTCAGGTCTGATTTCCTCGATTTTCTGATCCTTGAAGAAAGACCGATACGATATTTCTATGGCTTTCTGTATCAAAGGATGAAAGTATGGTAGGTATAAACCGTCCGAATCCTTGCAGAAATCGACTTTGAGTGTCCCGTCTTCGTCAAGAACGCTCAAGAGCTCTGCCCGAACAACAGCTCTGTGCTTTATTGCCACAAGGTCCGCTAAGACGTCTACGTCAGTTCTATCAATTCCTTGAAATGTTATAGAGCTTCCATCTGTGGTGGCGCTCTGCAGTTTTTTCTCTCCTAATAGCATCAACATCAGTCGTTCGAAACTCATCCATCTAAGACCATGCGCTGTCCCTTTCTGCTCCTTGTGAGCCGCTACTATTTCTTCATCCAATACGTCATCTAATGCCGACAGTGCGTCCGATTGGAGGAGCTCTAATCTTACATCATACTCCGACAGAACTTTTATGATTTTGTCCTCATCTATGACGCCGCTTTTCTCAGTCTCTTCCAAGAACACAGCAGGAACATCACCAATGCTCCTTTCGAATACCCCGATTCGTTCAAGGAGGGTATCATAAACATGTTCGTCTGTAGAGCTTTCAACAAGCATATTTATGATTGAGATGTTTTCTGATTTCTGGCCAATCCGATCAATTCGACCAATTCTCTGTTCCACTTTTTGAGGATTGAAGGGCAAATCGTAGTTTACAACGCAGTCCGCGGCCTGCAAATCTATACCTTCAGACATGACATCAGTTGTAAGCAGTACTGCGAATCCTTCATGTTTCTGGAAAGCTAGAGCCTGCCTAGTTCTCGTTTGTTCTCCGTCTTGTCCGGAGACTATGTAGCAGGGAAAATCGAGTTCGCTTTTTTTCTGTCTGAAATACCTTATGGTTGGAATCCATTGCGTGAAGACTATGGCTTTCCTTATGGACCTTTGATTCCTTAACTTTCTTATCATCTTTATTAATCTCTCCCATTTACTATCCTTTGTGAGCAGTCCGAACTTGTTCGCTAATGTGCTGCACCTCTCTCTTTCGTCTTCGTTTAATCTGACCTTGATTTCCTCCCACCTGTCACCAACCCAAACATTGAATCCCATCATACCTTCTCTTAAGAGGCCTATCATAGCGGGTAGGCAAGAGGAGAGCTGTCTTCTGTGAACATAGCTGAAGAAGGCGCGAAGAAACTTATCGATTTCCGCAAACAAGGATTTCTCGGATACTCTGACGATTGTCTGATCTTGATATGCTTCTCGAAGGTCAGTATCGAGTGATATCCTCTCATTATGGATGATTCTCTTTCTCTCTTCTCCGACCTCTATTCTTCTCGCTCTTGTGAAGATTCCTGTCAGAGTATTCTTCTTTCTAAGCTCTTTTCTCAATCTATACCTTGCTTTCTTGTCTCTTTTGATTTTCATCGTTCTGACTTTGGCTCTCTTCAGAAAGGATTTCAATTCTATGAGTTTGCCCTTTTCTTCATTGTTCTCTATCGCTTTCTCAAGCGCCTCAACCTCTTTCAAGAAGTGTTCTGATTCCTTTTCTCTCCAAGGACTGGAGCTTAATATTCTGCATAACTTGTTCAGGTGTGAGTTGATGACCATTTCATCATCGAATTGCTTCACGGTTTTAAAGCCAGGTTTTACTATGTCCAGTATTCTCTTCAAGTCATATAATTCAAGCTGGACTGGTGTCGCGCTTAACCCGATGAATCGCCGCGAAATTTGCGATAAGGCTAGACCCAATTTTCGTCTGAGCGTTTCGCTCCCTCTACCTATCAAATGGTGAATCTCGTCTACGATTAACATGTCGAGTTTGTTCTCGAGAGGAATGCCAAGTAAAGCAGCTTCTCCAACCGACCGGATGGCATCAATTGAAACAATGCAATGGAACTTTCTTCTTTCATCCATCAATAGCTCGATTAACTTCCTGCCAGAGACAACGTCAAATCCCAAACCAAACCTGTGCCAGAGTTCACCTTTCCACTTACGTTGGATATTCGATGGGCATAGTACAACCACACGGTTCATCGGGGTCTTGGACATCTCGTTGATTAGGATATACCCCGCTTCTATTGTCTTCCCCAACCCTGCTTCATCAGCAATCAAGATTCTCTTTTCTGGATTCTTGATGTAGCTCAATAGAGGTCGAAATTGGTATGGCTTGAAAATCGTATTACAATGGAAAACCGAGTGGTTTATCTCGCCGAGATTTGGCTTCAACGCCTGAACTACTATCCTACAGAAGCTATCAATTGGATTCCGCTTGGGAGGTTCGGCACATTCAAGATTTTTAATCGGCACACCCCTTATCACCTCGTTACTCTGAGAATCTATTGGTTTCAACTTAGCAGTCTTACCTTTGAGACCCTCAACGAAACCCAAGACGAAGAATACATGTTTTTTTCCTTGCCCAACAATCGTAGCAAGTTGATGCTTCAGTTTCTCCTCTTCGTTCACAAGCTACCGCCACCCTTGAATTTTCCTTGTTTTCGGCGTCTCTCACTCCGTTCAACTGACTTTAAAAACTTGCATTCTTCCGATACCGGACAGATTTCATGACGTGGCGATTTCGGCCTACAGACAATGGCTCCTAAGTCGATAATGCCTAGATTGAACTCCTTGAACTCTGTCTTGGGTAGCAAATCGCGAGCGATTTTCCATGTTCTGTTTCTTGATGGAGGGTATTCTTCTTTTCCATAGAAGACACGCCCGAGAACTCGGCCAAAATTAGCGTCTACCATTGGTTCGGGTTTGTTGAACGCAATACATAAGACAGCATTAGCTACATATTCTCCTACTCCAGGAAGGCTCATCAAGTCATCTCTTCTCTGAGGGATTTTCCCATCGAATCGCTTGCAAACGACCGAAGCTAATTCTTTCAGCCTTCGCGAGCGGACGTTCTGCAAACCTAAGGATTCTATCACTTTTTTTATTTCTGCAACGTCAGCTCTGGAAAGGGTCTCTATATTTGGATAATTCTTGAAAAATTCAGTGTAGACTGGTAGAACCTGCTGAACAGCATGAGTTTTCTGAAGCATCAATTCCGTAACCAATATTTCATATGGATTCTTTGCGCTTCTCCAAGGAAGGTTTGTTCTACCTTTGTCCATATACCACTCAACGATTTTCCTTGCGAAATCTTCTCGCATAATGCCCATAAAATGATAGGTTTGAGTCGCAGAATATAAACTTAAATTCGAGCAGGAAACTAGCAGCTGGCTGAATCACTATTTCAGTGAGTGAGCATCCGATGAAAGTAGCGCACACGCAGGCTAGAAGGAAAAGAATCATAAAGGATAACGCCTATAGGAGTTTTCGAAATGTTAAAGGTTGCGGATTTCTTTTGCGGTGCAGGAGGATTTTCTGAGGGATTTCGACAAATAGGATTCGAACTCGCATATGCTCTGGATAGCTGGGAGCCAGCAATACAAACTGTCAGATTATACCACCCCAGATGTAAATTTGAGCTTGCAGATATCCGCAATCTAGATTCCTCGAGAAAGATAGAGGAATCAGTTCCAGATGTCGATGTAATCATTGGCAGTCCACCTTGTGTCTCGTTTTCTTATTCGAACAGGGCAGGTAAAGCTGACAAATCCTTGGGTCTAGAACTGATTCTGGCATTCTTAAGAATAGTCGCCTGCAAAAAGAAGAAAGGCTCTCTCAAATATTGGATAATGGAAAACGTTCCTAACGCTGCAAAATACGTAAAAGATGAATACACCTGGAAAGAGTTAGGGCTTTCAGGGCAGGGGCCTTCTCTACAGATTCCACAAAAAAACGTTTTTAACGCGATGAACTTTGGGGTGCCACAGGCGCGGGAAAGGTTCTTCGCCGGTGACTATCCTGTCCCAAACAAAACTCACACTAAAGAAACGCATCTTACTGTAAGAGACGTCTTTGACGCCTTGGGTAATCCGTTGTCTTCATGCTCAGATGGCTGGGTCACAGATCCTAATTATCCAGTTCGAATTAGGACTTCGGAACTCACTGATCACTTTTACGACACACGCATAGAAGAGTGGAAGTGGAAGCCATCGAAAAGATTGAAAAAAGACCATGGTTACATGGGAAGGATGGCTTTCCCAGATAAACTTGACAGACCAAGCCGAACGGTGATTGCAAAGGGTGTATGTGCATCAAGAGAGGCAATGATTTTCGGGGCGGAAAAAGGTGATGATGGTCAACACAAGAGCTACCGTCTTCCAACGATTCGTGAGATTGCTTGCTTTATGTCGTTTCCCATAACTTATCAGTTCAATGGAAACACGGAGTCATCCAAGCGGCGTTTGGTCGGAAACGCCGTAGCATGCAAACAAGCACGTGCTCTAGCGGAAGCGATACTAAGAAAGGAAGGTGTGGATGCCCCTAATTTCATCGCCCCTCCAAAAGCCAAACCTTCGAAAGACTTAACGGGCTTCTTGAGAAAGATGACACCCCCTCCGAGACGAAGAAAAAATGCTAGATTCGTCATGCATATCCCACACTTGAAAGAAGGAGGATTTAGGGTTGAACTCACGAATCGTCACTCTGATTTCAACACCTCAAAAGTTGTCTGGTCAGTAGAGTTGCATAAGGGAATTGGAAAAGGGAGTAGACGCTGGGAATGTGGATTCAAGACCGCTAGAAGACTTTTCATTGCCTCAAGAACCGATACTAAGCTTGAACTTCAGTCAAAACCTGACTACGCATCGCGTGTTGATACCTTTAAAGAGGAGCTGAAAGAGAGATTTGAAACAAGGCTACCTGATGCTGAAACCTTTCAGCAAATCTATACTCGAAGAGTCAAGACAGAACATATCGAACCCGATGAGGCTCTTGGAATAATAAGAAATCTTATTGACAAGTATTTTCCAAAGCATATATTCAAATCGTCAAAGATTAAGAATGGGAATATCCCAAGACTAAAACCCGAAGAGTTTCCCGTTCGAATTGTTGCTGGGCTATTTGCATGCGAATATGTCGCCCTTTCAGTCAATAACTCCTAAACGAATCTTA
>Ga0209121_10003655_pt1 | contig 14752 bp, 13 predicted proteins | sample Cruoilmetagenom3_FD_187292 | JGI IMG/M metagenome (GOLD analysis project Ga0209121, IMG submission 187292) | Oil polluted marine microbial communities from Coal Oil Point, Santa Barbara, California, USA - Sample 3 (SPAdes) (version 2) | ecosystem: Environmental > Aquatic > Marine > Oil seeps ...
CCGTAGCCTCGGGCGAAGTGGCGATGGAAGCGATTGACCGCACACCGAAGATGTATGTTGGCGGCAAGCAGGCGCGGCCGGATAGTGGCTATGCTACGCCGGTTTTGTCCGCGAAAGGCGCGCTGATTGGCCATGTTGGCACAGGCAGCCGCAAAGACATCCGCAATGCCGTCGAGGCGGCCGTGGGCGCGTCTGGCTGGGCTGGTGCTTCGGGGCATAACCGGGCGCAGGTGATGTATTTCATCGCGGAAAACCTGTCGGCACGAGCGGACGAGTTTGCGGACCGGATTAGTTCCATGACAGGCGCGAACAAAGGCAAGGCCAGTGCCGAGGTCGAGGCATCGGTCGCGCGGCTGTTCTCTTACGCTGCTTGGGCCGATAAATTCGACGGCGCGGTGCATAGCGTGCCAATGCGCGGTGTGGCGATGGCGATGCATGAACCCGTCGGCCTGATGGGCATCATCTGCCCTGACGAGGCCCCGCTGCTGGGGATGATCTCGCTGATTGCGCCAGCGATGGCGATGGGCAACCGCTGCGTGGTTGTGCCCTCTGAAAGCCATCCGCTAAGTGCGACAGATTTCTATCAGGTGCTGGATACATCTGACGTTCCAGGCGGCGTGGTGAACATCGTCACCGGCCCGCAGGATGAGCTGGCGAAAACACTGGCGGATCACTATGCGATTGATATGGTCTGGCATTTCGGCAGCGAAGCGGGTGCGAAAATGGCAGAGGCCGCCTCGGCCGCAAACCTGAAGCGCACATGGACAGCAAACGGTTTGGCGCGTGACTGGTATGACCACAAGCAAGGCGAAGGCCGCGAGTTTCTGCGTCATGCAACAGAGGTGAAAAATATCTGGACGCCGTACGGGGAATAGATGTGAAAAGCCGCATTTGAGGGCGGGGTTTCGCCCTCAAAATATTTCTCTATATTTTAATACGAGCGTGTGGTTTAACTCTCGTAAGCAATTCGAATTGCTACGCACAGATAGTCAGTTTTGCCGTCAACTGTAGGCGGCGTAATTAGTAGAGTCTCAATATGGGTAGCCCGACATTCGTAGGATATTCCGGCACCGTAAATAGAAACGGTATCAATAATGAATTCAATATTGATAATAATGATCCGGTAACCCTGACCATCTCGCCTGATACGTCGGCACCCGATGGTGGTGATCTGATTCTATCGGCTGACGATACCAATACGCTATTTACGATCATTGCCGAAGACGGAACCGAAATAGTAGCAGGTTTAGATGGTGCGCTATTTGAGTGGGGCACCACAGGCATAATGGAAGACGGGCAGTCGCATCAGTACATTATTATTACTGTCGACGGTGTCGCTTATATGTTTCTGGAGGATGTGCCCGATCCAACGGCGGTGCCTGTTAACCCGTTTGCTTCCGGAAACTCCAATTCGCTTGACCCTTCCGGAAGCGGCAGCAATGTCGATCATCCCGTGTGTTTTGTCGGTGGTACGCGCATTCTTACGCCGACCGGGGAAAAACGTATCGAGGATCTGCGCCTCGGGGATTATGTTCTAACGCAAGGTAGTGGTGCACAGGAAATTCAATGGGCAGGTGCTCGGGAAATACGCGGAATAGCCGCGCAGAAGCATGCGCCCATTAGGATATCTGCGGGTGCATTTGGCAAAGGTCTGCCAACTCGAGACCTGTTGGTCTCGCCCCAACACCGCATTCTGGTTAGCGATTGGCGGGCGGAGCTATTATTCGGTTTTCCCGAAGTTCTGGTTGCGGCCAAGCATTTGGTTAATGACAGCAGCATTCGCGTGGACGCCAGCCTGAAGGTATTCACCTATCACCACATACTGTTAAATAAACATGAGACGGTATTCTCCGAAGGCCTGCCAACCGAGAGCTTCCACCCAGGCGATATGGCTATGGCTGCCTTATGTAAGGATGTCCGTTCAGAATTGTTGGAGCTGTTTCCCGAATTGGCAGACTGCCCAGCGGGTGACGGTCAGTTGTCGCACCCGTCACTGAAAGCCTACGAGGCAAGGGCATTGGCCGCCATTTGAAACAATAATCAGACACGAAAAACCAGGCGTTCGGGTGAAACCCGCGCCTTGCCTGCCAAAACTGCTCGGGAAGGCCGGAAAGGCCATGATTTCGACGTTCCGGGTCAGAGACCGTCTATAGGTGAGGTCGGATCTACCGCGCTAACTGCCCAAGCCCTGAGATGTTGCTGCCAAATGCCGGTTGTTAGTCGGCGCAACGAATGGGCGGTTTAGTAAGGTGTTGCGTAAAACCGCAACGGGTGTTCAGAATTCATTAGCGCGATAAACCCACGGGTGGAAAGCCCGCCTCGCTCAGTGCTGAAACTTATACAGGGGAATGGTTAATTAACGGTGAATAAATCAGCTTCTCCTTTGCTAAAATACTCAAAAACCTACTTACCAATCCGCGCCCGAACGGCTTCGACGAAACGCCCGTTCGTAAAAAGAACACCGGATTCAATCATATCCTCACGGAATTCTGCATCAAGCGTTACTCCAAGTTGGGCAATGGTTGACGGGTAAATGTCTGTACGTTGGTTCCCTTGCATTATTATCGCACTTCTTTCGCAACAACACTGAACGCAGAGGCCTGTGTGTGTCAAGAAAGCACCGTCAACCTATATCGCTTGGGAGTGTCTGGCCGCCGTTGTGTGATAGGCGTCCAGGCCACAAGCAATTATGCGGGTCAGGTGGAAGCCTTCTTCGGGGACGGTAAGGACATCGCCATCGAACTCGGTAAAGCCCGGGAACTCGGCGGCGATTTTTTGCAAGTCGGGGCGAAGGGTCTCGGCCACTGTGCCAAATTCGGCCGTCAGGGCAGGGATGCTGACGGTGAATTCACACATCAACGTTTCAATAGCCCGAGAGCGTAGCTGGTCATCCTCCGACATTGCGATGCCACGGGTGGCTGACCAGTCTCCGGCGGTGATTTCTTTGGCATAGGCGTTCGTTGTCGCACGATTTTGCACATACCCTTGCGGGAAGCGCGAGATGGACGAAGCGCCGAGGCCTACCAGTGCTGTGCAAACGTCATCGGTGTAGCCTTGGAAGTTGCGGCGCAACCGGCCCTCGGATGCTGCGATGGCCAGTGAATCGTCAGGTTTGGCGAAGTGGTCGATGCCGATAGGAACGTATCCGGCATTTTTCAGGGCGGCGGAGGCTTGATTGAACATGTCAAAGCGATCCATCGGGCCGGGCAGCGAATCCTCGGGGATCATTTTTTGACGTTTGGCCATCCATGGCACGTGGGCATACCCGAACAGGGCGACGCGGTCCGGGTTCAATTCGATTACTTGTGCGACCGTTTTACCAAGCGCCTCGGCATCCTGATAGGGCAGACCATAAACGATATCGAGGTTGATCGAGTTGATGCCCCGCGCACGCAGGCCATTGACGATATCTCGCGTGACCTCGAAGCTTTGTTCGCGGCCAATCGCCTGTTGCACCTTGTCGTTAAAGTCCTGCACGCCGATGCTGGCACGGTTCATGCCGGCACGAGCCAATGCATCCATTTTATCGCCGTTTACCGCCGCTGGATCGATCTCGACCGAGAATTCCCAATCGTCGTCAATCGGGGCCAGTTCGCGCAGCCATTCCATCAGCGAATCGATGTGATCCGGCTGTAAAATTGTTGGTGACCCACCGCCCCAGTGCAGACGCGCTATTGTTACACCCTTGGGAATTGTGTCCGCGAGTTTGGCGATTTCGACTTTTAATATATCCAGATATGCCTCTACCGGGGACATGGATTTCACGCCTTGGGTGCGGCAAGCGCAGAACCAGCAGAGACGTTCGCAAAACGGAATATGGACATAAATCGACAATTTTGAGCCAGTTGGTAAAGCTTTTACCCAGCCATCGAACGAATTCGCGGCGACGCCTTCGTGGAACTGCGGAGCGGTCGGGTAGCTGGTATAGCGCGGCACATTTCTCGAGAACAGGCCCGCTTCTGTAAGGCAGTCGATTTTTTTCATTACGCCAGATAGACGTAGCCGTGCCGTTATTACCTTGATCGAGATCAAGGTAATAGGTTAAAAGAGATGAAAATTTCGGATTAGTAGGCTTATTATGAAGCACGCCCCTTTAATTGCACAGAACCATATGCGTTGCGCGGACTGCGCGATCCGCCATAAAGCCGTGTGCGCGTATTGCGAGCCGCCCGAGTTGGCGAAGCTGGATGCAATGAAGTCTTATCGCACTTTTCAAGCTGGCGAGACCATCGTTTGGGCGGGCGAAGAGGTCGATGTTCTGGGGTCTGTCGTTTCCGGTGTTGCGACTTTGTCGCGCACGTTGCAGGACGGGCGTCGTCAGATGGTTGGACTGCTGCTGCCGTCCGATTTTGTTGGTCGCCCCGGGCGCCGCAAAGCACCTTATGATGTTGTTGCCGCAAATGAAGTGATGATTTGTCAGTTCCTAAAGCCAAAGTTTGAAGCATTGGTCTCGGCGACCCCTGCTTTGGAACGTCGGCTGTTGGATATGACATTGGACGAACTCGACGCTGCACGCGAGTGGATGTTGTTGTTGGGGCGTAAAACCGCGCGCGAAAGGATCGCCAGTCTGCTGGTGATTATTGCGCGCAGAGATGCCGCTTTGAGCAGCACTACCGTTGGTGATGGCCTGCGCTTTGCCTTGCCGTTAACGCGCGAAGCAATGTCGGATTACCTTGGTTTGACTATTGAGACCGTTAGCCGTCAGATCTCGGCCTTGAAGAAATCCGGCATTATCATATTGGAAGATTCACGCCATGTTCGCGTGCCGGATTATGTCGCGCTGCTTGATGAAGCGGGCGATGATTCTGATGGCGGCTTTATTTCCTGAATATTCACACTTCGCTTGCCGTGTATCGCTTATATCAGATCATTTTCGACACAGCGCGGACTGTCACATAGGTTTTTTTGAATTTAACAGAGGTTTAGCGTAATTTGCCGTAGCAAATTTGATCTAGGTCAAAGTTTCTTAATACCTTAGAGTGCAAAACACACAGTAATGACAAGACGGGGGCAGTTATCTGCGCTCTACATAATGAAAGAGGGACCCATGTGGAATGGAATTAAGGTAGTCGTATACGGGCTGTTAGTGCTCGGTGCTGCGATGGCCGCGAATTTTGGGCGTGATCTGGCTTTTCAGGTTCACGCTATCCTTGTTGCTTCGGTGGCGGGTTATTTGTTGATCAAGGCGATTGCCGTGATTGGTGACAAACCTAAGCCCAAACAAACAGGTTATATTGACGATGTGGTGCGCTGGGGCGTTATCGCGACAGTCTTTTGGGGGTTGGCAGGGTTTTCAGTAGGCGCATGGATCGCGTTCGAGCTGGCGTTCCCTAACATCAACTTCGGGCTTTCCTACATAACATTCGGGCGTTTACGCCCTATGCACACCTCGGCGGTGATTTTTGCTTTTGGTGGTAATGCGTTGATCGCAAGTTCGTTTTATGTGGTTCAACGGACAACAGCGGCGCGATTGTTCGGTGGAAATTTGGCGAAATTCGTCTTCTGGGGCTATCAGTTGTTTATCGTCTTGGCCGCGACCGGATATCTTATGGGGGCCACGCAGTCTAAAGAGTACGCCGAGCCTGAATGGTACGTTGATCTTTGGTTGACTGTCGTATGGGTCGCTTATCTGGTTGTCTTCCTCGGCACGATCTACAAACGCAAAGAGCCCCACATCTATGTGGCTAACTGGTTCTATCTGGCATTTATCGTAACGATTGCGATGCTGCATCTGGTGAACAACATGGCGATCCCTGTGTCCTTCCTTGGGTCCAAATCTGTTCAGCTATTCTCGGGTGTTCAAGATGCGATGACGCAGTGGTGGTATGGCCATAACGCGGTTGGGTTCTTCCTGACAGCCGGTTTCCTTGGCATGATGTACTACTTCGTTCCAAAACAGGCTAATCGTCCGGTTTATTCCTATAAGCTTTCGATCATCCACTTCTGGGCGTTGATCTTCTTGTATATCTGGGCTGGTCCTCACCACCTGCATTACACAGCTTTGCCTGACTGGGCGCAAACTTTGGGTATGGTTATGTCCGTTATACTTTGGATGCCAAGCTGGGGCGGCATGATCAACGGTCTGATGACGCTTTCGGGCGCATGGGATAAACTGCGAACCGATCCGGTTCTGCGTATGATGGTTGTGTCTATCGGCTTCTACGGTATGTCGACATTCGAGGGTCCGATGATGGCGATTAAAGCGGTTAACTCGCTTAGCCATTACACCGACTGGACAATCGGGCACGTGCATTCCGGTGCGCTTGGCTGGAATGGTATGATCACCTTTGGTGCGCTTTACTATATGGTGCCGAAACTTTGGAACCGCGAGAACCTATATAGCCTGAAACTGGTTAGCTGGCACTTCTGGTTGGCTACGATCGGTATCGTTCTATATGCGTCGTCCATGTGGGTGACAGGCATTATGGAAGGCTTGATGTGGCGTGAAGTTGACGCACAGGGCTTCTTGGTGAATTCCTTCGCAGATACTGTGGATGCGAAATTCCCGATGTATGTGGTGCGTGGTACTGGTGGTCTGTTATATCTAACAGGTGCTTGCATCATGGCTTGGAACCTATGGAAAACTGCGATCGGCGCTGGGCAATCTGCTCAAGCTGCTGCAGTTCCAGCAGAATAAGGGGGGGCGGAATATGGCTATCCTAGATAAACATAAAATAATCGAGAAGAACGCAACCCTTTTGCTGGTCCTCAGCTTGCTGGTTGTGTCCATCGGTGGTCTGGTTCAGATCGTCCCGTTGTTCTACCTTGAAAACACCATCGAGGATGTGGAGGGTATGCGCCCTTACTCCCCGCTGGAGCTGACAGGCCGGAATATCTATGTACGTGAAGGCTGCTATGTATGTCACAGCCAAATGATCCGTCCACTTCGTGACGAGGTGGAACGCTACGGTCACTATTCCCTGGCAGCGGAGTCGCAGTACGACCATCCGTTCCAGTGGGGTTCCAAACGTACCGGCCCTGATCTGGCCCGTGTTGGTGGTCGTTATTCTGATGAATGGCACGTTGATCACCTTCGTCTACCACAGGACGTGGTCGAGGAATCGATCATGCCTTCCTATCGCTGGTTAGAGAAAACGACCATCGACGGAAAGTACATCGAAGATCTGCTGAAAGCCAACCGTATGGCCGGTGTGCCTTACACAGACGAGATGATGGAAAACGCTTTGGAAGATTTCAAGGCGCAGGCTGATCCGGATGCGGATTGGGACGGTTTGCTTTCTCGTTATCCAAAAGCGCAGACACGTAACTTCGATGGCCAGCCACAGTTGACCGAAGCGGATGCATTGATTGCATACCTACAGATGCTGGGTACGTTGGTTGATTTCTCGACCTTCATTCCCGAAGCAAACCGGTAGGTAAAGGAGGGTAAAATGTACACATTTTTACGCGAGCTTGCCGACAGTTGGGGCATGCTTTCATTGATGCTGGTATTCTTGGGGATCATTCTCTGGGCTTATCGCCCGGGGACTAAGGACCTCTATAAAGATATATCCGACATCCCGTTCCGTAACGAAGAATTTAAGGAATAAGACTATGGCTAGAAAACCTGAAAAAAATACGAAGGTTGTCGAAACCACCGGTCACGAGTGGGACGGCATTACCGAACTTGACACCCCTATGCCGCGCTGGTGGCTATGGACATTCTATATGACAATCATCTGGGGCATCGGATATGTGATTGCGTATCCGGCATGGCCTTTGATTAACGGTGCTACACCGGGTTTGTTGAAGTATTCCTCGCGTCTTGAAGTCGCGGCAGACATTGCTTCGGTGGATGCGGCTAATGCTCCGCTGAACGACAAGATCATTGGCATGGATTTAGCTGCGATTTCTGGTGACCCCGAAGTGGGTGACTATGCGATCTCGGCCGGTGGTGCGGTGTTCCGTACTTTCTGTATCCAGTGCCACGGCTCCGGCGCGGCGGGTAGTGCGGGGTATCCAAACCTTCGCGACGATGACTGGCTGTGGGGGGGCGACATTGAAGCCATCTATACCACAATCAGCCACGGTATCCGTGCGGATGAAGATGACGACACACGCTTGTCCGAAATGCCTGTGTTTGGCGATGATTACCTTAGCCACGAGGAAATCGCACAAGCTGCGCAGTATGTACTGTCCCTTTCGGGCCGTGCAACGGACGAGGCATTGGCACATGAAGGTGCCGTTGTCTTTGAAGATAACTGTGCTGCCTGCCACGGCGAAGATGGTACGGGTGACATTTATGTTGGCGCACCAAACCTTGCCGATGCGCTTTGGCTATATGGCGGTGATCTGGAAACTGTCACTGAAACGATTACGAACAGCCGCGGTGGTGTAATGCCAGCATGGTCCGCTGAAGGACGCTTGAGTGAAGCTCAACTTCGTCAGGTCGCGGTATATGTTCATGAATTGGGCGGAGGCGAATAGCCTCCACCCGATACTCCCCTTGCGTCAAGTTATATGACGCCAACTGGCCTGATCGGTTCTCCGATCAGGCATTTTTGTTATAATACCCGATCTTGATGTAGATCAAGGTTTGATTAACGTAGGTATGTGATGTATGCTGATAATTGAATATGATGTGAAGCGGAGGCTCAGATGAGCACTGAAACCCCGGAAGAAGCCCCAAAACTATACGCAGCCCGCGAGCCGATTTTCCCGAAGCGCGTTAAGGGGAAATTCCGCCAGCTTAAGTGGTGGCTGATGATTTTCACGTTGGGTGTTTATTATATTACCCCGTGGATCCGTTGGGATCGTGGCCCGAACATGCCAAATCAGGCGGTTCTGGTTGATATGGCTGATCGCCGTTTCTTCATGTTCTGGATCGAGATTTGGCCACACGAATTTTACTTCGTCGCAGGTTTGTTGATTATGGCGGGGTTGGGATTGTTCCTGTTCACCTCGGCGTTGGGACGGGTTTGGTGCGGTTATGCTTGTCCGCAAACCGTTTGGGTCGACCTTTATATTCAAGTGGAGCGCTGGATCGAGGGGGATCGCAACGCGCGTATTCGCCTGCTGAATGCCAAATGGGATGCCAGAAAAGTACGCCTGCGGTTAACCAAATGGACTGCATGGCTGTTGATTGCGGTTGCGACGGGCGGGGCATGGGTGTTTTACTTTGCCGATGCGCCGACTTTGCTGGTTGAACTCGTAACCGGGCAGGCGGCGTTTGTGGCGTATGCCTTTATCGTTTCACTGACTGCGACCACCTTTATTTTCGGTGGTTTTATGCGCGAACAGGTCTGCACCTATATGTGCCCTTGGCCGCGTATTCAGGCCGCGATGATGGACGAGGATACAATGACGGTTTCCTACCGCGATTGGCGCGGAGAGCCGCGGGCGAAGTTGAAGGAATCCAAAGCTGACCCGACGCTGGGGGATTGCATCGACTGCAACGCCTGTGTTGCCGTGTGCCCCGTGGGTATCGATATTCGCGAGGGGCAGCAGTTGGAATGTATCACCTGTGCGCTGTGCATAGATGCGTGCGATGAAATGATGATCAAGGTTGGCCGTCCGACTGGCCTGATCGCCTATCTTACCGCCAATGACGAGCCGCTTGAGCGCGCCGGACAGCCGCCGCGTAACATGTGGAAGCACCTGATCCGTGCCCGCACGATCATGTATACTACGTTATGGGCTGCGGTCGGGCTCGCCTTGCTGGTGGCGTTGTTTATTCGCCCTGATATAGAGGTGAACGTCTCGCCTATTCGCAACCCTGTGTTTGTCGCCTTGTCTGACGGAACTATCCGCAACGATTACGATTTGCGCATCCTGAACAAGCATGGCGAGGAGCGTCCGTTTCATATCACTGTAACCAGTGCGGCCACGGACACTGATCTGCATGTGGAGTTGCAAGGAATTGACGGTGTGATAGTAATGGCTGCGGCTGATGATACACACAGCCAGCGTGTATACTTGGTTGCTGACCCGGGTGATCCCGCCGGAAGCCGTAACCGGACCGAGGTTCGTATCTGGATTGAAGATATGACCAGCGGCGACCGCGCGTTTGTTGACACTGTATTTAACGGAAAAACACCATGACCGAAGTAAAACCAGCCAAAGAGTTAACCGGCCGCAAGGTTCTTATGATCTTGCTTGCAGCATTCGGTGTGGTTATCGCGGTTAATATGACGTTGCTTTATAAGGCGGTTAAGACGTTTCCCGGGCTGGAAGTTAAGAACTCCTATGTTGCTTCGCAGACGTTTGATGACCGGGCGATTGCGCAGCGTGAACTTGGCTGGGCGCCGGAGGTGAAATACGCTGGCGGCCAGATGAACCTGTCAATTTTTGCAAACGGCGAATTTATCTTCCCTGAAGAGGTCAGCGTGCGCGTTGGCCGCCCGACGCATGGCCGCGAGGATGTAATTCCTGTGTTGTTGCGTGACACGATTGGCTACTGGTTCAAGATTGCGTTGGATGAGGGCAAGTGGTTCGTTTACGTAAGTGCCCAAACACCTTCGGGTGAGCCGTTCGAGCAAAGGCTGGAAATTTTTGTGACGAACGGCCATGGCTGAGAGGCCGTCAATTGCCGTTTGTCCGGCTTGCGTTGCTATACCAACGGACCTGATTAAATCCGCTGGCGAGGCGCGGTCTAATCAATCGCGCCGGATCGAGTTATCCTTACCAACGATCCATTGTGCGGCCTGTATCAGCGGCGTTGAAACCGGCCTTGGAAAATTACCCGAAATTGAAGGGGCGCGGGTGAACCTGACCCGCAAGCGTGTAGCCATCACGGTTAAAGACGTCCCCGGAATCGAAACCTATCTGATAGATCTTCTGACAAGCTGGGGCTATCCCGCGAAGGAGCTGGACAGTGCCGCTTTAGATCAAGAGATGGTCGACAAAGCTGGCCGTGATTTGCTGGCACGCCTTGCGGTGGCCGGTTTTGCGATGATGAACGTGATGCTTTTGTCGTTCTCGGTCTGGGGCGGGGCCGAGGGGGCAACGCGTGAGATGATGCACTGGATTTCGGCGTTGATCGCGCTGCCTACGGTGGCTTTTTCCGGTGTGCCGTTTTTCAAAAATGCATGGACTGCGCTAAAGGTTGGCCGGTTGAACATGGACGTGCCGATCTCGCTGGCGCTGATCTTGGCGAGCGGGGTTTCGTTGCTTGAAACCTTTGAGGGCGGGGATCATGCGTATTTTGACGCGGCGCTTTCGCTGACATTCTTCTTGTTGTTGGGCCGGTATCTAGATCACCGGACCCGTTCTGCGGCGCGTTCTGCTGCGGTGGAACTGGCGGCACTGGAAGTGCACCGTGCTGAACGTATCAGTGCTGATGGCAGCCGCGAAACCGTGCCGATGGATGCGCTGCGCGAGGGCGATATGATCGCTGTGGCCGCTGGTTCGCGTATTCCGGTGGACGGTGTGGTGACGGAGGGGCGCAGCGAGCTGGACCCCTCGATGCTAACGGGTGAAACCATGCCCGAAGCGGTGGAGCCGGGTACGTCGGTGATTGCCGGTATGCTGAATTTGACGGGCGCACTGGTGGTAAAGGCCGAAGGGTTGGGCGAGGACACCTTGCTGCAACAGATCACGCGGTTGGTTGAATCGGCTGAGGCCTCGAAAAACAAATACACATCGCTGGCCGAAAAAGCGGCGGCGATTTATGCGCCGTTAGTGCATATCCTGTCGGCAGCGGCGTTTTTGTTCTGGGGGTTCTATTCCGGTGATTGGCGGCTGGCGGTTAACATTGCCGCTGCAGTCTTGATTATTACCTGCCCCTGTGCACTGGGTCTGGCCGTGCCTGCGGTGCTGACTGCGGCGAGTGGGCGGCTGTTTCGTAACGGCGTATTGCTGAAAGAGGGCGTCGCGCTTGAGCGCCTGGCCGAGGTTGATACCGTGGTGTTTGACAAGGGTGGCACACTGACGACTGGCAAGCCACAGTTGATGAACGGAGCGTCGATTTCCGTTCAGGATATGGCGGTGGCGATTGCGATGGCACAAGGGTCCGTGCATCCGATGTCCAAGGCGATTGGCGCGTTTGGCAAGGCTGCCGGAATTGCACCGGCTATGTTAAAAGATATCGTCGAGGAACCCGGCATGGGAACGCGCGCCGATCTGAACGGCCAAGAGGTCCGGCTTGGACGCGCTGTTTGGTGCGGTGTTGAAAGCCATGATGTGGCGCAATCGGCAAGTTGGCTTCGCATCGGGCAGGGGGCTGCGATCGTATTGTTGTTCGAGGACATCATGCGGGCCGAAACTTCGGAAACGATTGCCGCCTTGCTGGCCGAAGGTCTGGATGTGCAGATTTTATCGGGCGACGCACCTAAGCCCGTGCAGTCTGCTGCTGAAAAGCTGGGTGTTGATACGTGGATCGCCGAGGCGACGCCTGCGGACAAAGTCGCGGTGTTGAAGCGTCTTGCGGACGAGGGGCATAAAGTGCTGATGGTCGGCGACGGGTTAAACGACGCGGCGGCGCTGGCGGGGGCATATGTGTCGATTTCGCTAGCCTCAGCGGTGGACGCCAGCCGCGTATCTGCGGATATGATTCTTGTGAGCGATGACTTGTCGCAAGTATCCAAAAGCCTGCGTTTGGCGCAGGTGGCCAAGCGGCGGATTTTAGAGAATTTCAGCATTGCGGCAATTTACAATCTGATTGCGGTGCCGATTGCCTTGCTGGGTTTTGCGACTCCGCTGATTGCGGCGTTGGCTATGTCCGGTAGTTCGATTACAGTATCCCTGAACGCAATGCGACTGGGGCGAAAATCATGAATATTCTGGCATTTTTGATACCGATCTCTCTGGGATTGGGCGGCGTGGGTTTGCTTGCGTTCTTCTGGATGATGCGAAACAATCAATATGATGACCCCGACGGGAACGCCAATCGTATCCTCTCGGAGCGATATGACAAAAGCCCCGACGGCGAGGCCTAGACACACAGGACGTTTCTGCATATTGGTGCATGTATGGTTGATAAAACTAGTCAGATATACAGAGCCTCCTCTATCTTCAGGCCGGACCCGTGGTCGCTGGGCGCGATTGCGATTGCGGCACTGGTGGTTTTCCCGCTTCTTAGCGTGGTCTGGATTGCGTTTTTCCCGACCGAGAACATCTGGGGGCATCTGGTTGAAACCACATTGCCACGGTATCTGAAAAATTCTCTGATCCTGATGTTTAGCGTCGGGGTTTTGTCGGCTGTAATTGGAACCGGCGCGGCTTGGCTGGTGGTGACAACGCGGTTCCCGTTCCGGCGTGTTCTGGAATGGGCTTTACTGATGCCACTTGCGCTGCCTGCATATATCAGCGCCTACGCATTGGTGGATTTTTTGGAATACGCGGGACCGGTGCAAACGCTGATGCGCGACTGGTTTGGCTGGCAGGATGCGCGGGCCTATTGGTTCCCTGAAATTCGGTCGATGTGGGCGGCGATATTCGTGCTGTCGTTATCTATGTACCCCTACATTTACCTGCTGGCACGCGCCGCGTTTCGCGAACAATCCTCCAATATGATCGAGGTCGCCCGCGCCTTGGGAAGCGGCCCGTGGGCAATCTTCCTGCGCGTGGCTTTGCCATTGGCGCGACCCGCAATCGCGGCAGGCATGGCGATTGTTATGATGGAAACGTTGAACGATTTCGGTACGGTCGACTACTTCGCCGTTCAGACCCTGACCACTGGAATTTTCACCACATGGCTGCTGGGCTATAACGCTGGCGGTGCGGCGCAGATAGCCTGTGTTATTCTGGCGTTGGTGCTGTTCCTGGCTGCCTTTGAAAAGATCAGCCGTCGCAATCGCCGATATCATAACCTGTCGTCTAAACGCGTGCCTGTTTCCCCCGTCGTTCTGCGTGGTCCAAAGGCCATTGCAGCAACCATCGCGTGCTTCCTGCCTTTTGTCATGGGGTTCGCGGTGCCAATGTCGGTCATTGCCTCACATGCGTTTGATAACCCTGACTACTGGCTGGACGCGGGCCTGTGGCAGGCCACGCTGAACACGCTGATGTTGGCGGGGTCCGCTGCCGCCCTGACCGTTCTGGGCGCGCTGTTTCTGGTTTACGGTGCCCGCCAGTCGCGCAGCCATTTGCCACGAAACTTATTGCCTGTGACGTCGATTGGCTACGCTGCCCCCGGCGCTGTGTTGGCGATTGGCATCCTGTTTCCACTAGCCGCTTTTGACAACGCATTGGCCGATATGATCGAGGGCGTGTTCGGTCGGGACATCGGGCTGTTGTTTACCGGATCCGCCGCAGCGGTGGTATTTGCCTACTTTGTGCGGTTCTTCGCTATCGGCCTTGGTGCGGTGGACAGCGCATTGGGGCGGGTAACGCCGTCAATGGACATGGCCTCGCGCTCCTTGGGGCGCGGGGTCGGGCAAACCTTGCGCGAAATCCACGTGCCGTTGATTCGCGGATCCGTTCTGGTCGCAGGCATGTTGATCTTCGTGGACGGCGTGAAAGAGTTGCCGGCAACGCTGATTTTACGCCCATTTAACTTCGACACACTGGCCACGCGCGTTTACAGTCAAGCGTCGCTGGAAAACCTCGGGCAAGCGGCCCCGGCAGCGATTTTTGTGACGATAGTCGGATTGCTGCCAGTCGTTCTTTTAGCCCGCTCTTCCAACGAGTGATAACATCGGTGAAAAAGTTGACGTAACATCAAAATACCCCTTGCGCACAGCCCCCATTGAAGGGTAATTACCCCCCGTTGCCCCTATAGCTCAGCTGGTAGAGCAACTGATTTGTAATCAGTAGGTCCGCGGTTCGAGTCCGTGTGGGGGCACCATTTAATCCTTGTAAGCACATAATTTTATGC
>Ga0209121_10003658_pt1 | contig 14743 bp, 17 predicted proteins | sample Cruoilmetagenom3_FD_187292 | JGI IMG/M metagenome (GOLD analysis project Ga0209121, IMG submission 187292) | Oil polluted marine microbial communities from Coal Oil Point, Santa Barbara, California, USA - Sample 3 (SPAdes) (version 2) | ecosystem: Environmental > Aquatic > Marine > Oil seeps ...
CTTTAAGTAAATTACCTAGAACATCTCCGATAATACCACCTCGTCCATTCCCTACATGCAGAGGTCCGGTAGGATTTGCACTGACAAATTCAATCTGTACTTTTATGCCTCTTCTCTCTTTATAAAAATATCTCTCACCTTTTTCTTCTAACTCCTGCAAGAAATCCTTGTACACAGATGGTGCAAAAGAAAAATTCAAGTATCCGGGTTTTGCAACAGAAATTGATACAAAATAAGGAAAATCTAAATGCTTAGAAACTTCCTCTGCTATAGAAAATGATGATCTGTGCAATATCCTCGCTAAATCAAATGAAACAGTCGTTGAAAAATCTCCAAATCCTTCAGGTGAAGGAACAAGTAGCACATCAGGGATTTTTGAAATGCCAGGATATATCGATTTTATTGCATCTTGAATAATCTTTTCTAAGTTATCTATTTTCATTTATTTCCTTAAATATTAATATTGGATTTCTTGCTGCACGCACTTCGCCTGGTCTACTAATAGGCGTAATATGAGGTGCCTGCCTAACAATCTCTGGATGTGTCTTTATCTCTTCGGCTATTTTAATCATCGTGTCAATAAATAGATCAATATTCTCTTTTGACTCTGATTCAGTTGGCTCAATCATAATAGTTTCTTCGGCATATGGCTCAAAGTGAGGAAAATAAATTGTAGGTGGATGAAAACCATAATCCATAAGTCTTTTAGCAATATCAAGCGTTTTCACGCCGTACTCCTTATATTCCCGTCCTGTAAGCACGCATTCATGCATACAGAATCGATCATAAACAGGCTTATAAAATTTCTTTAACTTACTCATAACATAATTTGCATTGATAATACTTGTTTCAGCTGTTTCTTTAAGCCCTTCATCTCCCATAGAAAGAATCCATACATAAGCCTTGAGAAGCACAGAAAAATTACCAAAAAAAGCTCTTAGTCGACCAATACTCTTTTCCCCTATATCCTCAAAAAAATATTTCTCCCCGTTATAAGAAATAATAGGAGTCGGCAAATACCGGACAAGATGTTTTTTTACTCCAACAGGCCCAGCACCTGGCCCTCCTCCCCCGTGCGGAGTAGAAAATGTTTTATGCAAGTTTAAATGATCAATATCAAAACCAGCATCACCCGGTCGCGCAATACCAAGTAAGGCATTAAGATTAGCTCCATCGTAGTAAAGAAGCCCGCCTTTACTATGCACAACTTTCGCTATTTCTTCTATATTTTCATCGAAAAGCCCAACTGTATTAGGATTTGTAAGCATCAACCCCACTGTATCTTCATCCATTAACTTATGTAATTCTACTAAATCAATACCACCCCTCTTGTTTGACTTCACCTCAACCACATTAAAATTAGCCATAGCAGCAGATGCAGGATTTGTTCCGTGAGCAGAATCAGGAATAAGCATTTTGTGACGAAGTTCTCCTTTGTCCATAAAATATTTACGCATAATCAATACCCCTGTAAGTTCGCCATGAGCACCAGCAGCAGGAGAAAGAGTAAATTGATCCATACCGGTAATTTCAGACAAATATTGATTTAACTCATACATTACTTGTAAGCTCCCTTGAACAAAATCTTCGTCAACACACGGATGTGCATAGATAAAATTATCAAGCAAAGCAAGATGCTCATTAAGTTTCGGGTTATATTTCATTGTACAAGAACCGAGGGGGTAAAAACCATCATCTAGCCCATAATTAAGTTTGGAGAGTGCTGTAAAATGTCGCACTACATCCACTTCTGAAACTTCAGGAAGTTCTTTTTTAGTACGTGATAAAGCATACTCCGGAATACAATCTTTAAGGGAAATTTCCTTATACGAATCTTCTCTTAAAAAATAACCCTTTCTTCCATTAACACTTTTCTCGTATATAAGTTTCACTTTGACACCTCAAGCACTTTAACTATCTCATCCAACTCTTCCCGCTTAAAAATTTCCGTGACATTAAACAGCAGATAATTTTCACACTTTTTATAGAATTTATCAACACAAAGTGGTGGGATAAATGACCTCTTAAATAATCTATCTTTTACCTCGCCGATATCCATTTTGCTCTTTACAACAAATTCATTAAAGAAAGGATATTCAAAAACCTCAAAATTATTTGTTTCAGCGAGTTTCCTTTTTAAATAGTGAGCAGCTTTTGTATTAAGTAGAGCAACCTGATATAATCCATTCTTTCCTAAAAGAGATAAATACACATTTGCAGCCACAATATTTAACGCATGATTTGAACAAATGTTAGATGTCGCCTTTTCCCTCTTTATATCTTGCTCTCTCGTCCTCATTGTCATTACAAAAGCACGTTTTCCATTCTTGTCCACCGTTTCTCCTGCTATTCTGCCAGGCAATTGGCGTAAGAACCTTGTCTTAGTTGCAAGATATCCGTTATACGGGCCTCCAAAATTCAAATCCATACCAAACGATTGAGATTCTCCAGCAACAATATCCACACCCATATCAGCAGGTGCAGTAAGCAATCCCAAAGAAATACTTTCTGCAATGGAGTGTATAAGTAAGGCACCAGTATCATGTATTTCGGAAGCAATGGCAGCAATATTTTCAATGCCCCCAAAAAAATTAGGACTCTGCACAACTACCGCCGCTGTGTTAGCATTTAACTGATTTTTCAGGTCAGAAAAATCAGTACATCCTTTATCAAACGGAAGCTCAATAATTTCTATATCGTGAGGTTTGGTATAGGTAGTAATTACTTCTCTATAATGTGGGTGCACAAGAGAAGAAACTATTATTCTATTTTTATGAGTAATCCTTACTGCCATAAGCACTGCCTCAGCAACAGCAGATGCTCCATCATAAAGAGAAGGCACAACAACATCCATTCCAGTAAGTCTCGCAAAATGTGTTTGAAGCTCAAACATAGATTGTAAATTTCCTTGACTAATCTCTGGCTGGTAAGGAGTATAGGATGTATAAAATTCTTCTCTTGAAACAATTGCTTTAACAACTTCTGGTATATAATGTCTATACGCACCCGCACCGATAAGAGGTTTAAAAGAAAAAAAAATTACGTTTTTCTCAGCAATCAAATGTACCCGCTCCTTTATTTCCTCCTCGTCAAAAGGTCCAGGTATATTTAAAGCTCTTTTCAATCTTATATTTTCAGGAATATCTTTTATAAGTTCATTAAAAGAAGAAACTCTTATTTCCTTTAACATCCCTTTTTTTTCGCTATCTGTATTCGGGATGTATTTCATTTTATCACTCTTTCCGGTATTCTGAATATTCCTTATCGCTCATTAAATTATTTACTTCACTCGGATCCTCGACTTTTATCTTCGCTATCCACCCCTTGTCGTAAGGATCTTGATTGATGATTGATGGAGTACTAACAACATCTACATTTACTTCAATTACTTCTCCTGAAACAGGTGCATTCAAATCTGAAGCAGCTTTTACAGATTCGATTGTTGTAAATACTTCACCTTGTTTCACTTTCTTTCCTTTGGTCACCTCTTCAAGATATACAATATCCCCAAGTTTATCCTGAGCATAATCAGAAATGCCAACTGTCGCGATGTCCTCGTTTAAACTTACCCACTCATCTGACTTTGCATAAAAAATACCTTCCTTTAATTTATAACCCATAATAAACACCTCCAATTAAAAAATTTTCATATTCTACTACAAAATCGTCAAATTCTCAATACAAATTCTTTGAAACACGAATAAATTCTTCGAGAGAAAGATTTTCTCCGCGAATTTCGATAGGCAAGCCAGCATCAATAATTGCATTCTTTAAAATATCTCCATCAAAATCTTTCTTTAACGTATTAAATAGAGTCTTTCTTCTCTTAGAAAATGCTCCTTTAACTATACGAAACAATAAATCCTCGTCTACAGATTGGATATCTGTCCGCCTCACAAAAGCAACAAGAGTAGAGCTCACAAGAGGCATAGGATAGAAAAAATGGGGGGGAAATGTTTTCAAGAATTGTTTCTTAAAAAAGAAGTCTGTAAATATAGTAATGGACCCGTAATCTTTATTGCCCGGACCAGCAAGGAGTCTTTTAGCAAATTCTTTTTGAAACAACAAAACTGCTCTATTTATTATTTTAGTTTTTGCAATTTTTACAATAAGGGGGGAAGATATATTAAAAGGAATATTGCCAAATAATTCTTCCACATCCCACTGTGAAAAATCAACCTTCAATGCATCCTGCATCACAATTTCAATATTTTCATGCCGAGCATCTTCATAATATGGTTCAAAACGCTTGTCTTTTTCTATCGCAATAATTTTTTTTGCTCTCTCTGCAACAGAATTCGTAATAAAAAGAAATCCCGGACCAATCTCTAAATATATCCTGTCACTTACAGGATTTATTGCATCTCTAATATAAAAAATGGCAGAACGATCTATAAGAAAGCTCTGCCCTAATCTCTTCGAAGGGTAAAGAGAATATTTTTTTATCAGTAATCTAATTTGCTTGGAAATTTCCATTTGCCTGGAAGTAAGTAAACGGTAACTGCTCTTCTACCCCATTGTAATGCATCATCTGTTGAATAAAAAAAGACATCAATGATATCCCCCCTTATTGCACCACCGGTATCGCCTGCAACAGCATATCCGTATCCTTTCACATAAAGGAGACTTCCCAATGGAATCACGTTGGGGTCTACAGCCACAACACCAACACCGCTCCTTACTCCAGTTGCTGTAACCCAGGGATTACCGTCTGTCTCCATAACACGTGGGGAATAAGCAGTTGCAATCATTGTGTATTTTTTTAAATACTCGCCATTAAAAGAAGCTTGTCCTGTTTCATATAATTGAGATACTGCTGGCCTAACAACTTTTTCACTTAATAATTCATCTGCAACCTTTTCCCCACCAAAATAAACAGTATAAAATTCCTTTTCAAGCATTCCATCTGCACCATTTCTAAATTTTACAACCTTTCCTTTTTCAAGAAGCCGGTTCTCTCTATAAACAACTGTAAATGGAATAACAATTTCAACTTTTCTAACAATTTCTACATAATGCTTTACAATAATTTCCTGGTTATCATAAATCCTGCTTTCTAAACCAAAATTTACATAATCCCTGTCTCCAATGTCAATATTCTTCTCGTTAAGAAGCTCCTGAACGGTCTTTTTTTCTGTAAAAAATGACATCTTTTCCCCGTTCACTACCAAATGTACGGGCCTTGTTCGGCCAATAACAATTTCGCCCCTATAAGGAGATTCCGTAAGGCCGGGGATTACAACATCATTCTCTCCAATGCCTATTTTTGCTTTACTTAATATTTCGTTGACAGTAAGGGTTTTTACAGAAAAAACCCGGGTTGTAGAGGCACCATCGACAATTGAATATGAGTGAATAAAAAACAATGAGCAGGAAAAGAAGATAAAAACAGAAAGAAATATAATTTTACTAATTTTTTTCATTGCTTTTCCTCTCTTTAAGCTGCTTTTCAATCGCTTCAAGCCGCATATCTATACCTTTTAATATCCGAAGAAACTCTCCCACCCAATCGATATCAAAATCACGAATTGGAACAGCGGTTAATTCGTCAACCTCTTCAACCTCATCTAACATCTCCAGCCCATTAATTTGAGCTACAAGTGAAAGCTTGTTTTTTGCAACAAGTTCATTCTTTGCCGGAGTTCCAACAAGCCGCGTAAGAAAAATTGTAGGGAAAAAATAATAAACCCCGCCGTCATCTGTTATAAGATTTATCCCTTCACAAAAACTTATAAGCGACAGTGGAGAAATTTGAAGTATATCGCCATTATTTAAAACAAAAAGTATGGATAATTTCTTTTTATCATCATTTTTAATACGCGCAAACCGGAAAATCACCTTTTTGTTTATTTTAATCCCTTCGTCCCAGAAAATTTGCCTTGCTATCTCAGGAAATGCCATTTTGAACGTCTTGTCGACCATTTTTACGAAGTGCACAAGAAAAATAGAATAATCTGTATAAAAGATACCGTTCTCTTCATCCAGAATTTTAGTTTCTCTTATCTTCTCCTTTAACACCTTCTTTGCAACATGATTAACGGTTAAAATGGCGCCTTTCAATGTCTTTACTCGCATTAATCCTCCTCATAAATTAACATAACTAAAGGCAATAGTTTAACAAAAATAGAATTTTATGCAAGTTTCAGCCTTGATACGGCATCCAGACGAAGATCACTTGTTTGTCTCGCTTTATACCGCATAGCACCAGCCATTGCAATCATTGCAGCATTATCCGTAGAGAGATTTGGCCCAGGAAAATAAACATCTACGGGAGATTTCTTTACAAACTTTGCCCTCAGTCTCTTATTTGCAGATACTCCTCCCACTACACCGATAGCTTTAACATCAAAATCCTTTGCAGCACGTAGTGTTCTTTGAACAAGTGTATCAGCTAATGCTTCCTCAAAGCTTGCGGCAATATCGCCGATATGTTTTTCTATTTTATTTTTATGCTGATTCAAATAATAAATCCCTGCAGTTTTTAATCCACTATAACTAAATTCATATGGAGAACCTTTAAAATTTAAACGAGGAAAACGGTAAAAATGAGGATCTCCTTTACTGCCAACCTGTTCAATAGCAGGACCTCCTGGGTAACTGTATCCCAAAGCTCGCGCAAACTTATCAAGCGCCTCACCTACTGCATCATCTCTTGTTTTCCCTATCAATTGATACGAGAGATGTTTCTTCATCAAAACAAGTTCAGTATGCCCTCCGGATACAATTAGAATAAGCAATGGAAAAGGATTATTAATCTGGCACAATGGAGAACTTTCAAGAAAAAGCGAATATATATGGCCCTCAAGATGATTTACGCCAATAAGAGGGATGTCAAGACTAAATGAAATTGCCTTTGCCGCTTCAACGCCCACAAGTAGAGAACCAACAAGCCCCGGACCATAAGTCACAGAAACAATATCAATATCTTTTAATGTCTTGCTGGAAAGATTCAGGGCTTCTTTAATTACATATCCTATAAGTTCAGCATGTTTTCTTGATGCAATTTCGGGAACTATTCCTCCAAAATCTCTATGAAATTCATCCTGAGACGACAAGACGTTGCTTAATATTTTTCCCTTCTCGTTTAGAACAGCAACCGCTGTATCGTCACACGATGTTTCAATCCCAAGAATGATCATTCAACACCTTTCGCATTATAAGCCCAGATTCCCCATCACTATAATAGTCAGAAATTATGTTATTAAACGCAAACCCCAACTGTTTGTACAATTCCTGACCAGCTATATTTGTTTCTCTTACCTCAAGATACACTTCTTTCTTTTGCTTCTTCTTTGTAAGTTTTATTACAAATTCTATCATCTTTCTGCCAACACCTCTCCTTCTATAATCAGGGTGCACTGCAATATTTATAATGTGCAATTTTTCTGGCTCTATCCATATGCCAAAAAACCCGATAGTTTTATTCAAAAACTTCGCAACATAGTACCTTGAATTGCTGTTAAATAGATAATCCATTATAAGCACTTCTCTCGGCCATGGATCGGGATAAGATAAAGTTTCGATCTGATATATCGCTTTTAAATCTTTTGTTGTCGCCAATGAAATATGCAGAGCTAACCCAATCATTTTTTTCCTTTGAATATCAAATTTACAGAACGGAGGTATGTAGGAGTAAGAGAAAGAGGATCATCCACTATACTTCCTTCTGTAAATTTCTCAAAAGATTTTTTTGCAAATTCATTAAAAGTTGGAATATGCACAATCACACTTTTCCCCTTTAAAACATTTCTCAAAGAACTCATAGGAGTGATAATTGTGGTTTCTATTTGCAACAATTCCTCCAGATTCATGCATAAATCCTGTTCTATTCGTTTTCCAAAATTAAAACGAGAAACAAAATATGCGTTTCTCCCAACAGGGATAACCGGAACCACTTCTTCCTCAAAACCCGATGCAATAAGCTCAAGTGAATTTAAGGTAACTAAAGGGATATTGAGCAAAAAAGCAAGCATTTTCCCTTCCACCACACCAATACGTGTTCCTGTAAAACTACCAGGCCCTTTTACAACCGATATAAAATCAATATCCTTCGGAGAAAAAGAAAAAAGCTCCATCATACTTTTCACCACATAAAGAATATTATTTGGCTGCTTTAAGGGAGGATTTTCTGCCACGGAAAAAAATAGCTTTTCCTCAGAAGAAAATACAATCATCGTAGGAGAAAACGCATTATTAATACAAAGTCCATTCATTAATATTCACTCCCTGTTCTAATATCTTTATGAAAAGAATTCTTTTATTCTTACCTGCTTTCTCTATCTGGATTTCGACAGATGGTTTAATATAATTTTTCACTTTTTCCGCCCATTCAATGAGAATAAATCCATCCCTGTCAAAGTATTCAAAAAACCCCAATTCATCAATCTCTCCAAGATCCTCTACTCTGTACAAATCAAAATGATAGAAAGGCACTTTTCCTGAATAATACTCCCTAATAAAAATAAATGTAGGACTATCAATATTTTCTTCTACGCCCAATCCTTTAGCAAATCCTTTTGCAAAAACAGTCTTGCCGGCACCTAATTTACCTTCAAGGAATAGCACTCCTTTCTCAATGCCGCTATTAACAAGATGTACTGCAAGATTCTCACCAATTGTTCTCGTCTCTTTCTTGCTATGTGATACAATATTTGCGTTTTTCATTTTTTTCACTATTTGCTCATATAATAGCAAATTTAACAAAACTTTCAAAGAAAATAACGAATGTAAGTTATATAAAAAAATAAATCAATTGCATCTTATTGCAAAACTTTTGAGATCCAAATTTACTAAAAAAGATAATATCTTACAAAATATTTTCGCCGGTCTAATAAGCACATACTCCCTTTCAAAAATTTTTATTCTAAAGTATTGACATAGGAATCAAACTTTATATAATGTATTTAGCACTCCATGTAATAGAGTGCTAAAAATAAAAAACAATAAAAAAAGGAGGTTTTATAGTATGGCTAAAATCGAACCAATTGGCGATCGTCTTGTGGTACAAATTGAAGAATCTGAAGAAAAAACAAAATCAGGCATTGTATTGCCAGACACAGCGAAAGAGAAGCCACAAAAAGGTAAAGTCGTGGCAGTAGGCAGCGGCAGAATGCTTGATAGCGGAAAGAAGGTCCCACTCGAAGTAAAAAAAGGGGATATAGTAATTTTCTCCAAGTATGCGGGAACAGAAATAAAATTGGAAGAGGAAAAATATTTGATCCTTTCCGAAAACGACATTTTAGCAATTCTTAAATAAGGAGGCAAAACATGGACGTAAAACAAATTCTATTCAGCACAGATGTAAGAAAAGCCATAAAAGATGGTGTCGACAAATTAACAAATACAGTAAAAGTTACACTTGGGCCAAAAGGAAGACACGTAGCATTAGAGAGAAAGTTTGGTTCTCCATTACTCTCTGACGACGGTGTGACTATTGCAAAAGAAATTGAATTAGAGGATCCAAATGAGAACATTGGCGCACAGCTTGTAAAAGAAGTGGCATCCAAGACAGAAGATATTGCAGGTGATGGCACAACAACTGCAACGGTGCTAGCGCAAATAATGATCAACGAAGGGATAAAAAATGTTACTGCCGGTGCAGACCCATTGCTCCTCAAAAAGGGAATGGATAAAGCTGTAAAAACAGTAGTAGAAGAAATGCAGTATCTTAAAAAAGACATCAGCACAAATGAAGAAATCGCACAAATTGGAACAGTATCTTCAAAATATCAAGAAATAGGTACTGCTATTGCAAACGCTTTAGAAAAAGTAGGCAAAAATGGCGTTATCACAGTCGAAGAATCACAAACAATAGGCATCGATGTGAAAACAGTCGAGGGTATGCAATTTGATAGGGGATATGTATCACCATATTTTGTGACTGATCCCGACAGAATGGAAACAGAATTAAAAGATCCTTTCATAGTCATCACAGACAAAAAAATATCTTCAGTACAGGAATTTTTGCCACTTTTAGAGAAAATTGTCCAGAAAGGTAAACCATTCCTCATTATTGGAGATGATTTGACTGGTGAAGCTCTTGCAACGCTGGTACTTAATAAAATAAAAGGGACTTTCTCCTGCGTAGCAGTAAAAGCTCCTGGGTTTGGCGACAGAAGAAAAGCAATGCTTCAGGACATTGCAATTCTTACGGGAGGACAAGTCATATCAGAAGATCTCGGGCTTAAATTCGAAAGCGTAACGCTTGATATGTTAGGAAGAGCAGACACCATAAAGGTAAATAAAGATAATACAACAATCGTCAGTGGAAAAGGAAACAAAAAAGATATAGATGCAAGAATCAACCAAATTAAGGAGCAAGTTAAAACAACAACTTCAAATTATGACAAAGAAAAATTAGAAGAAAGACTTGCAAAACTTGCTGGAGGCGTTGCAATCATTAAGGTAGGCGGCGCTACAGAAACAGAGATGAAGGAAATGAAACACAGAGTAGAAGACGCAGTATCCGCAACAAAAGCAGCTCTTGCAGAAGGCATTGTAACAGGTGGAGGAATAATATACTTAAACACGCTCCCTGCTCTTGATAAAATTAAAGCAGAAGGAGACGAAAAAACAGGTATTGAAATTGTAAAAAAAGCATTAAAAGAGCCAATAAAACTCATTGCACAGAATGCAGGATACGATGGAGTTATTGCACTTCATAAAGTATTGGAATCCAAGAAGAACATAGGATTTAATGCAGAAACAGGAAAATTTGAAGATATGTTCGAGGCAGGCATTATCGACCCACTTAAAGTTGTAAGAATTGCTCTACAAAATGCAGAAAGCATTGCATCACTCCTTATAAGTACAGAATCCATTGTTACAAGCATTCCCAAAGAAGAAAAACCAATGCCAGCTGCTCCACAATATCCGGGATATTAATATCTAAAAATAGAATAAAAATGCCTCTCCTTACGAGAGGCATTTTTATTTATATCAAATCTTCATACCATACTAAAGTATACAAACAATATTTTACATAAAACTTTTTCCTTTTACTAAAATCTAAACTCCCATATTACAAAACAACAATTCTTAACGTAAGCTTCGTAAAATATGATACACACCATTTTAAATACTTTCTCAAAACATCATTCCTCATTGCAAATCTGCAATCTTATTATATAATAGCAATGGGGGAGGAAGGCATGATGAATGAAGCAAATAACATTGTTACCATTTTATTCTGGTCTTTTGTACTTCTTGCGCTGATCAGCCCTTGGTTTAGGCAAAAAAATCTGGAAAGTGCGCGACTTTCATTAATACACAAAATAGAAAAAAAGAGGAAATCACGAGTTATCGCGCTTATTCACAGACAAGAAACAATGGCTTTACTCGGCTTCCCGATACTGAAATACATAAATATAGAGGATTCGGAAGCAATACTTCGAGCCATAAGATTAACACCAAATAAAATGCCTATAGATATTATCCTGCACACCCCAGGAGGATTGGTGCTCGCAACAGAACAAATAGCCCATGCATTAATACAACACAAAGGAAAAGTCAGCGTATTTATTCCCCATTATGCAATGAGCGGGGGAACAATGATTTCTCTTGCCGCTGATGAGATTATAATGGATGAAAACGCTGTTTTAGGTCCTGTAGATCCACAACTGGGACAGTATCCTGCTTCTTCCATTTTGAAAGTCTTAAAGGAAAAAAATAAAAATAAGATAGACGATGAAACGTTAATTTTGGCAGATATGGCAAAAAAAGCTGAGTATCAAGTAAAAACATTTGTCAAAACAATACTTATCTCAAATGGCTATTCTGAAAAGAAAGCTAAACAGATTGCAAAAATATTGACAGAAGGCAAATGGACTCATGACTATCCCATTCTATATCAAGAAGCAGAAAAATTAGGATTGAATATTTCCAAAAATATGCCAGAAGAAGTTTACTTGCTAATGAATCTATACCCTCAAAATCCAACTTTAAGACCGTCTGTATACTATGTGCCACTTCCATATAAAAAACCAAAGAAAACACCGAAAAAACCATCAAAATGAATAATGACAATGATACAGTGAACATTAATAAAGTCGAAAGAATTGTAAGAGTAGCAATAGGGATTCTAATTTTCTATCTTGGCACTCAGGTAACAAATATCAAAAATTTATTCGATACGGGATATTACATGCCTCCTTCCGCAAAATACCTATTTGCTCGAATAATTGCCTTATCTCCAAATATTTTTAGAATTATTGGCTGGTCTGTTGGATTTGTGCTCATATTTACAGGCATTAATGGCTTCTGTCCTTTCTATAAACTGTTTCATATCAATACAAATAAAAAATAACAGAAAAAAATATTTTTTTGATGCTTCAAGTTAAAGATCCTTGTAAAATAAATTTTTTACAAAAATCTTTTTAATAAAAAAGATTTTTCTTACCCGATATTCTTTTGTCTTATAAAAACCTACTTTATTGAACGCACAAATTGAATCCGTATTATAAGAATCTATTGCAACACAAGCCCTTAAATATCCATGTTTCTTAAATATATCTATGGCATATTTTGTCTCATTGTATATCAAACCCAACCCACGAAATTCTAAAAATGTAAAACAATCAAAAAAATAGATATCGTTTTTTCTCAATCGAAATAGCGAAAACTGCTCTTCAGAGCAAGCCAAAAAACAGTAAGAAGCAAATTCGCCATCAACAAAAGAAACAACAAGTTTTATTGTCGCAGAAAGCCTGTATTTAAAAATACGGAGTTTTTCATATCCCAGATTTTTTTTAATCTTGGCTTTCAAAAAAGATGGCAACTCATCAAAAGAATAAAATATTTTACTTTCTGATTTTACTCTCGGCTTTATAAACTTTATCTTATCAAAGGAAAGCTCAAAATAATAAATAATGCGTTTTTCATAGATATTCGACTTTAATATTTTAAAAAAATTTTCAGGTCCTATGCAAATCAAATAAAATAAAAGTAGTTTAATTCTTGTCATATTTCATTATAATATAAGCATGGAAATCACAAAAGAACAATTTGAAAAAATAATTAAAGAGAGTTTAGAGGAAATACCTGACTACTTTAAAAAACATATTCAAAATCTTGAATTCCTTACCATGGACTACCCAACAGTAGCCATGTTGAAAAGAATACATCTTTACAAAAAAGGCACTTTGCTTGGACTTTATGAAGGAATCCCTCTTCGAAAAAGAGGACCAGGATATCAAGGAGTGCTTCCAGACCGGATAATACTGTTTATCGGCCCTATTCTTCATGAAGTAAATAGAAAAAAAGTACCCCTCAAAGAAAAAGTTAAAAAAGTATTAATGCATGAAATTGGCCACTATTTTGGACTTTCGGAAAAAGAGTTAAGAGAAATGGGGATTAGATGAAATTCAGAAGTATAATCAAAAAAAATCTATTTCCTCTACTTATATTAATATTTATATTTTCCCCTGTAGAAACACTAAACGAAGTCAACTACGCCCCTCACCAAACACCATTCCCCGTCCAAAAAGAATGGGGAGCAATGGATATATTGAAAAATGGGGGAACAATAAAGATACACCGTACTGCACGGCCAAAAGCATTAAAAGGACTGTATATGACAGGATGGACTGCAGGCCTGGACCGGTTTAGCAATTACATAAAAATTGCAAAAGAAACCGAGATAAATACATTCATCATAGATATAAAAGATGCAACGGGCTATCTCTCTTATGAATCAACTGTGCCTCTTTCAAAAGATATCAATTCTTCAATCAAAAAAATAAGCAATATACAAAAGATTGTTGCACAGTGCAAAGAAAATGGTATCTATCCTGTTGCAAGAATCGTTGTATTTAAAGATCCGCTTCTTGCTGCTAAAAGAAAAGATCTCGTAATCAAAAAAAGCAATGGAGCAATCTATTATGATAGAAGCAATATTTCCTGGGTTGACCCGTATTCAGAAACAGTATGGCAATACAATGTGGATATAGCAGAAGAAGCTATTTCAATGGGATTTGAAGAAATACAGATTGACTATATACGTTTCCCTGCTGTGCCAAATAGCATAGAACTTTTATATCCTTACAATAAAAAAGCTATTTCGAAAGAAGACAATATCCAGTTGTTCCTTAAATATGCAACAGACCGAATACATAAATACGGAGTAAAAGTAGAAGTGGATATATTTGGTTTGGTGCTATCTGCAACAGATGATTTGGGAATAGGCCAAAATCTTGAAAAAATAGCTACCTACGCTGATTATTTATGCCCTATGGTTTACCCATCACATTATGCGCAAGGAAGTTATGGCATCAAAGATCCCGGTGCCTATCCCTACGAAACAATTCTTAAGACCCTTCAAGATGGAATAAAGCGTCTTAAAACAATCGATTCAAAATGCGAACTTATACCGTATCTTCAAGATTTTTCATTATACCATTTTTACGGGAAAAATGAGGTGCAATTACAAAAAAAAGCAGTTTATGATAATGGAATAGCCGATTGGTTTCTGTGGAACGCAGCAAACATATATACAATAGATGCATTAGAAAAAGAATAGCAACAAAATAAAACTATTAAATTGAAATAACAAATTATGATAATAAACCGTGAACAAGGAAAGAAAAAGATGAGAGAAATTAAAGAACACCCGGTCCTGCATTTCAAAAAACAGGAAAAAATTCATTTTGTATTTGAGGGCAAGGAAATGGAGGCATATCAAAATGAAACCGTTGCAATGGCATTGTATCGCAATGGTTTGAATGTATTCTCTAAAAGTACTAAGCTC
>Ga0209121_10003659_pt1 | contig 14740 bp, 13 predicted proteins | sample Cruoilmetagenom3_FD_187292 | JGI IMG/M metagenome (GOLD analysis project Ga0209121, IMG submission 187292) | Oil polluted marine microbial communities from Coal Oil Point, Santa Barbara, California, USA - Sample 3 (SPAdes) (version 2) | ecosystem: Environmental > Aquatic > Marine > Oil seeps ...
GGGTTTGCCCTGCGTTCGCGCGACACAATCTCATTTTTCCTTGTAATTTTTGGAAAGTTATGATAGAATAATATTGATTATGAGAGAACAGTCATTAGAGCAAAGGTTATGGAGTGCGGCAGATAAACTGAGGGCGAATTCTAAACTCAAGGCATCTGATTATGCAGAACCTGTATTGGGCTTAATCTTTCTAAGATTCGCTGGTTTTAAATTTCAGTATGCTGATATGCGGTTGAGAGAAGGTAGAGCAACACCCGAAACTCGAGCTATGAAAATGCGGGAACGCACACTTACCCCTGAGGATTATCAGGCACTAGGAGTGATGTATCTGCCCCAAAATGCTCGTTACAGTTATCTTTTGAATCTACCTGAAAGCAGAAATATTGGAAAAGCACTCAATGATGCTATGAAAGCGATTGAGAAGACAAATCCAAGTCTCAAAGGAGTTCTTCCAAAGTCATTTACAAAATTGAACAATCTTGTGCTTCAAGAGGGGCTAAAAGGGGCAAAATGAGATTCAGAGAATCGGAAAAGATAGAACTTAAGAGATCCACAGCGGAATTGAAGCAAGCATTGGTGGACCTTTGCGCATTTGCTAACAGTGGAACAGGAACACTTTATTTTGGAATATCCGATAAAGGCAAAATAATCGGACAGGAAATTACTGACAATACTTTGAAAAAGGTTTCCACAACTGTATTGTCTTTAATAGAACCGAGGCTTTATCCCAATGTCTATATGGAAAAGATAAATGGAAAAGACATCCTGATAGTTGAAGTGAAAAATAGTCCGGAAAAACCTTACTTCTACAAAGGGAAAGCCTATAAACGTACAGGCACAACCAATGTTTATCTTTCAAGATATGAAATTGAGAAATATCTCTATGAGAGAGAAAATCCAGCGTATAGATTTGATAAAACCATAATAGAAGAATATAAGGAGGGAGTCGCTGCCAAAACATTAAGGTGGTTTCTTAAAAAAGCAAAAGAAGAGAGAAATCTACCTGTAAACCTTAGCGAGAGTGGGAATGTTATCTTGAATAAACTTGGGTTACTTACTCAAGATAAATTAAATTTCGCCGGACTTGTAGCTTTTGGCAGAGAAATTCAAAGGTACTTACCAGATACTATTGTGAAATGTGCCCTATTTGAAGGAATAGATAAGACAGGCAGAATCCTTGACCATATTGAAATAAAAGACAACATCTTCAATCAAATAAATTACACGGAGAATTTCATCCTCCGAAATATTCGCAAGTCTGCCTGGATAAGCCCACAAACCGGCCACAGAGAAGAACAGTACGAACTTCCATATCTTGCTATTCGGGAGGCAATAGCAAATGCGGTAGCACACAGAGATTACAGAGTTCCCAGCCATACTGATGTGGCAGTCTTTGATGATAGAGTAGAGGTTTGGTCCCCAGGGGGATTGCCCTTAGGGATAAAGATGAAAGACCTTTTTAAGAAACATATATCAGTATTAAGAAATCCTACTATTGCAGAAGTTCTTTTTTTAGCGGGATATATTGAGCGCTGGGGTACAGGGATAGATAAGATGAATAGACTGATGCAAGAGTATGGACTCTCTATGCCGGAATATGAAGAAATATCAGGAAATTTCGTAGTAATTTTCAGGCGAAAGACAAAAGTTGTCCCAGATTTGTCCCGAATCGATGAGCAAGTCAGTGAGCAAGTGGGTGAGCAAGTCAGTGAGCAAGTGTTCTCTATTTTAAAGTTCTGCAGTTTGCCAAGGACAAAGAAGGAAATATTGAAACATCTGGATTTGTCAAATGTGTACTTAAATTATAAAAGGAATATCTATCCTCTGGTAGAGAACGAACTTTTGAAAATGACCATTCCTGATAAACCCCAGAGTAGTAAGCAGAGATATGTGATAACTGAAAGGGGCAGAGAAGTATTGAAAACAGGCAAAAATGAAAAATAAAAATCTATTTAAGATTGGTAAGAAACTTATAAAACTTAGAGAAGAAGCAGAGAAACTTGGGATATTTATAGGTGATCGCGAATTACTCGAATGTCCAAAATGCGGGCTTTTAGAAGATATAGATATTAATGGCAGACTATTTACCATATTTAATGATTCACATCACGAAGATACTGGTTTAAAATTCCAGGAAGTAGAAGGCAAAGAAAATAGCTTCCGTTGCCCAAATTGCGGGAAAATCATTACATTAAGAAAATCTAGTGCCGTGTAAAGTAGAAAAAGTTGCATTATATCACTCATATTGATAATCTAAAATCAATTTGTGAGAATGGTATTTTATGTCATAACAGGGCTAAGAAAATCAAATTTACCTCTGTTGCGAATGGGGAGATTCAGGAACGCAGAAAAAAAGTTGTCATACCAGGAGGCATAAAATGGTAAGGGTTATTATTGGTGATATTTTCAAATCTAACGCGCAAACCCTGGTGAATACGGTAAATTGTGTTGGTGTAATGGGTAAAGGGTTGGCTTTAGAATTCAAGAAACGATTTCCTACTATGTTTAAAGATTATTATAAACGATGTAAAAGAGAAGAAGTGCAATTGGGTAAACATTATCTCTATAAAGGATTCGTAGCACCATGGATATTGTTGTTTCCCACAAAACAGGATTGGCGTTCATTGTCTCGGATTTTTGATATTGAAAGAGGATTGCACTATTTGGAGTTGCATTATAAGGACTGGGGAATTACTTCAATTGCAGTTCCACCTCTCGGTTGTGGGTTAGGAGAGTTGGAGTGGGCTATTGTCGGGAGAACTTTATACCGTCACTTAAAAAAATTGGAAATTTCTGTTGAATTATATGCACCCTATGGAACACCGGATAAAGAGTTGACCCCTGAATTTCTTGGAGAACCGAGTAAGGCACAATTGATAGAGGCAAACAAACGCCCCAAGTCAAGTATAGAAGCCGGATTTATTTTGATTATTGAAGTATTAAGAAGATTGGAAAAAATCCCTTATCATTGGCCCGTGGGACGAATAGCCTTTCAGAAAATCACTTATTTTGGGACTTTGATGGGATTAAAGACTGGTATCGAATTCAGGCGGAGTAGTTTTGGTCCTTTTGCTCCTCAACTAAAAGCCAAATTGACAAGACTGGTAAACAATGGTCTTATTAAAGAGGAGAAAATGGGCAATATGTTTAAGATTAAGGTGGGAAAAACTTTTGAAGACGCGAGGACGGTCTATGAAAAGGAGATAGAGTCAAAGGAAAATGTTATAGAAAGGTTAACTGACCTTTTCTGTAGGTTAAACACAAAGCAGGCAGAAATTGCTGCAACTGTTCATTTTGCCTGGAAGACAATGAAAACAAAACCAGGCGTTGAACCCACAGAGGAAGATGTGCTAAATGAAGTGATGAATTGGAAACGGAAACACAGATTAGGAAAACCTCCCTTTTCTTACTTAATCAGCAGCACTTTTCCTCTCTTTTTCCCCTTATTAGTGCTGATAGAATAGAAATAGATACCCTGAGCCAACCGTTGGTTCTCTGTATCACGGAGATTCCATTCGATGGTATGTCTCCCCTGTTTACATTTTTTGTTTTCAAAGAGTTTAACCCTCTGTCCAAGAAGATTGTATATCTCTATCCTTACATCCGTCTCCTCCCCGAGAGATATGGAAAATGTTAGTCTACTCCGAACTGGGTTGGGAGAAATTAAAAGAGAAAACCCTTGAGGTCTTATGTTGCTCTCTGCAACCGAAACCCCCGGTGCAACAAGGAAGGAATAGATATGTGGTGGAACATCTACGGGTGATGTTCTTCTAATGTCATCACTATTTTTCGCGAGTAAGTAATAGTAAACCGTATCGCCCGGAGATTGCGCCGGGATATAACCCGCATAAACACCCAGTGAACCACTCACCGCTGCTAAAGGTGTAGCAGAAAATGTTGGAGTACTATTTACCTTATAAAAAACAAGGGTTGAGTCTGTAATTAAACTGCTCGAAGTGATAATCTGTGCTCTAACCCTGTAAGGATTCAATGTATCATTCGTTGAATCGGGCAAAGGGTAATGCCTTATGTGAACAAACCGTCTACTCGGTGATTGCATAGTAATGCAGTGAATGGCTCCTCCAGAACCCGCCATTGCAGAGCAGTCTATACCAACCACTTCATAATCGGGTAAGAGTTGCTGGTATATGAATAATGCTGTATCATCCTCTGGCTCACCCCAGAGAGGTACAAGAACTTTTCTGTTGACCATTAACGAATTTAAGTATGTGGGCGGTGCATTGGATGTTGACCAGGGCATTGGCATTCGTACCACACGATACGGAAAGCCTTCTCGGTTTTTGCAGCGACTAATAGAATCAGCATTCTGATTGAGTAATGCATAATTGGAATGACCTTGTGCATATTCACCTACCATAACCAGGGTATCATTCAAAATCTTTGTCCATAAATCTATATGACCTGTATATTCAGTATTCATCCTCTGCAGGACAATGAAATGCTCCAATCCACTGTAGGCAAGCATAAAGGAATCTATCTCTTGATGCGTATATGAGGGATTCTCCTCATATATCAGGTTACTTGCAAAACCCGTGCCCAGACCATCCACCATAAAATTTCCACCCGGATGCTCCAAAGGTGAACCATAGACCGAAATCCCCCATGCGTTACCAATACGCCACGGAATCGTATCATCATCTGGTCTTGGTCTATTATAGATGAAGTCCACTATCCCTTCTGTATTATCCTCTTTTCTCATAAACCAGGGACCATAATCCCGACTCCAGATGGAGTTATTGGAAAATGTCATAAAGAATATACTATCAAGAGGGACACTATGACTTGTTAGATAATTCGTAACATTGTTCTGCTCATTGCTGTTTCTGACAATTATGTGTGCCTTTGAAACCTCGGCAACCTCCCGAACAATATCACAGAATATTATATCCTGATTGCTCCCGTATTCATATCTCCAGGTTACAAAAACACCATAGAGTGGTTCAAATTCACCAGGGGTTTCGACCCAACCTTCAGGCGGGACCGTAACAATATGTCCCTTTCCAATCTCATCTATTCTCAAACACTCTTCGGCAGTCATCCACTGAGGTAATGAAGCATCTACAGGATTGGCTAATAATATTAAAACCAGCAGGAAAGCCATCTTTCCTCCTTTAAAACCTTGTTCTTAGTTTCTTATATTGTCTCGTTATTTATTCTTCTTTTTTTCCCTTTTTAATTTTCTTTTCTCTTTTAATGATAGTTTTTTGCTTTTTCTAACCTCTTTTTTTACCCTATCCTTCTTTCCTTTATCTCCCATTCTCATTTCCTCCTTCTGTTAATAAACGGTTTTAATCCATATTGTTTTATAAATACTCCTTTCACCGTCGTTTGTCAAGAAAAAACTCTCAATAATCCTATTAAGCAGACCGTATATAACGGGGTGTGTTACTGAATCATCACAAGTTTCTTTACGGAACGGAACTCTCCTGTTTTAATAGAGACAAAGTAAATACCGCTCTTCCTTGTTTTACCATACATATCCTTTCCATTCCATATGATTTCATACCTTCCAGGACTGTTTGTCTTATTCAACAAAGTCCTTACTTTTCTTCCTGTAACATCATATATTCCAAGAGAAACCTGTGTGGTTATGGGAACAGTATAAGTAACCTTTGAAAATCCCCCCGATGGAGAGCTCACATACGGGATATAGTGTAGGTTCCTTTCTATATTATTTTAAATTTTTTTCTTCCAAGGTTTGAGCCAGAAACCATCCAATTTCCCTTCCTCGTTCATTACCACCCTAACCTCCACATTTTTATTCTTTGAGAATTTGCCCCTGAAACGACAAATAAAGAGTTTGCTCCCTTGTTTTGGAACATAGGTCTCCACATACTCCATTGATTCGAATTCACCAAATAAGCTTTTTAATTGCAAGTAACCCTTTCTCTGCTCCTCAGGAGTAAAGGCTGCTCGCATAGCCTCAGTTGCCTCTTCACCCAATGGCTCAAATCTCCCTTCCTTCTGAGAAACAAGGATGTTTTCCCCTATACTTGCAGCAGTTTGCTTCATTTCGGTATCAACTGCAGATTCGGGAAGTTTCTCAAATTTAGAGCTGCATCCAGTAAAAAGAAAAAGAGAAAAAATTCCTATGGCAAGCAACAACCTAAATTGAAATGAGAAAGATTTTTTAAATAGTATCATCCTCACCTCCTAATTATAAAGCCTTTGTATTTCTTGAATTACTTTTTCGAAACACTGAAGGGTTTATTCAGTACTTCCGTTCCTTTCAGGACAAATCTTCCATCCCTTACGATATCTATTGCTCTACCCTTTTTGGGAATAACGGAAATAAACCCAATCGATTCGTAAGGTATGGTAATATCTATATGTCTATATGTATAAGCCTCATTTGGTTTCGTTTTTCTTAAGGCTGTTTTCTCGTTCTCCCTTGCAGTAATCTCTTTATTGTCCAGACTGTTGTAAACAGGTTTATCCTCCTCCCTTGAAAAACAGGTATCACCAATGGCAAAATGCGGTCCCATTTTTTCAATAATCAACACAGGAAGAAGATGCATTATCCTATGTTTTTTGGCAACAACATACGCAAGGGTATTAGTGCCTATGGCAAATTCTCCAATAGGAAGCGTCTTATGCGGAAACAGCAGATTCTCCTCAATATATTTCTTGTTATCCTTGAGTTTATCAAAATTCTTACAACTGTACTTCACGATGTATCCATCCTTAAAAACGAGATTCAGGTCAACAAACTTTAATCCATGAAGATATGTTTGTGGAATGTGTAATATTCCGTTTGTCCCTTTTAATCGTGGAGAAGTAAAGACTTCTCCGAGAGGAATATTAACATCTGCCCCGCAGTTCAGAAAATTTGTCTCTTTATTGGGATTTTTGAGTTCCTGCATTTTAACCATCATATCTGTTTTACTCTTCCCTTTCCCTTTAATATGAACATAATCAGCTGTATCCAGAACATCTATGATTTTCTGTTGTACACGTTCATATTTTTTTGTATCGAGCATGTTGACTTCCAGTATATCCTCAAATATAGCCTCAAAATTCCTCCCAATTTTTGGTGTGGGGAAGGCGATAACCGTAAAACTGGTCTCCTTTCGTGGGAAATACCTGTCATGGATTCCAACAATCTCATTCTGCATACTCTGATACAATTTCTGTTGTTCATCTGTCAATTTTATGTAACCCTTTTTTATTTCGGGCGTAAAAGTTGGCTCCCCAAATGTATCAAGGACAATTAGACCGGAGCAAACCTTGAGCATTTTCTTACATTTTTCACCGGCTTCTTCAAAACCTTTTTTATATAGATTTGCATATTTCCTATCTAAATATAGGGCATTATCAAAACGGTGGTCGTAGATATACTGTTTATTTGTTTTTGTAGTAGATACATTCATTATCGAGGTCTCTAAATTGAGCCTTTTCATCTGTCTGATTAACGGGCGAACTATACGCTCCTGTCCTATAGGAAACATTATAGCAAGGGTGGATTTTTTTGATATATCCCTCTGATTCCTTATAAATCCGTTAACATACGCCTGTGCAATCTGTCTTGATAATTTCTTGATTTTACCTTCTGGATACTTCAAAAGGAATTTAGCGGTTTTAATCTCACTCTCGGAAATATATCTACCGTAACGGAAAAGATAACGTAAGTCACCCAGTTCCGATTCACAAACAGTATCTGTAAAAAACCTGAATGTCTTATCGAACTGCTCCTTTAATTGGATGATAATAGCCTCTGTCTTATCCTTCCTGTTGAGTTTCGTAATCAATCCTCTCAAGGATTCATAATCAATCTTTTTATCCTTTATGTAATTGAATACCCCTATGAATAACCTGTTATTCTCTTCCATCTTAAAGATTTTATGGGAGAATGCGTAGGTGATATATTGTCTATACCTGACATAAAAATATGATAAAAGTTGACCAAACCCGTTACCAAAGATCTTTACACAATATGTGGGATTTGCATAACTTTTCCTGTTGTAATTTCTGGGGATAATTTCTGTAAATAATGCATTGTTTTCCTTCAACAATTCCGTAAAGCTTCGTGTTGAAAAATAATTGTCGTTGAGAGCCCTTTCATAATCAGTTAGTTTCAATATAAATTTTCCAACCGTATTAAAAAATTGATAGTATTGCTTCTTCTTCCCCGGCTTACTGTAATTCCTTGTCTCATCGACGATTTCCTTTACTGTAAGAAGTGTCTCTTCGTAGCTACTCCTAACCTTTTTGTTCTCCTTTTCATAATACTTCTTTACATCAAACATAATCTTCCCTCCTAACTCGATATTCAATTGTTGAATAGTGTAGAATAATAATCAGCAAAAGTCAAGATTTTTATAAAAAATTATGGGACAATCTTTTTTCATTGACATTTTACTTACAATTATATATATTAAAATTATGAAAGGTGCTCTTCTTAAAAAAGATACAAAAACTTCAGCAGATACAAATAGTATAAAAAAAGTTGAACTCATTGCCGCTATTCTTGGCTCCGGGAGTAAGAAGGACAGAGAACTTGCAAAATCAATCCTCCAGGAATCCAAAGGTAATCTATTGAATATCACCCCAGTGAAACTCAAAAAGGTTAAAGGAATAGAAAAAGTTAAGGCAGATAGAATTATTGCTGCCATAAAGTTGATAAAAATGCTTACATCTCAAAGCTATCCTCAAATTTATAACAGGTATATGTCAGTGAATGAAAGCTCAGTTCAATATTCACTTTTTGGGCCCCTGTATGGAGAAAAACGGGAAGTCCCACTCAAATATGTGGATAGAAAAATTTCTGTAAGGCGATATACTCCCCCTAATGGATATTTTTATATCCAACAGAGAAGATATATAGGAAATAAGTTTGCCTTGGTTGATTTTATCAGAAACATCATTAAAGAAAATATAGGAGAATATACATCATTGTGTGATATATTTGCAGGCACTGGGGTTGTGGGATATTACTTAAACAGAAGGGGTACGAAGATTATATCCAATGAACTTTTATACTCCAATTATCTTGCCCTTTATTCCTTTCTTTCCCCAGAACCCTACGAAGAGAAAAAGGTAACGGATGCATTAAAATATCTCAATTCACTTCACCCACAAAACGATAACTATGTATCCCAAAACTTTGGTAACAGATATTTTACAATGGAAAATGCACGCAAAATAGGAGCAATCAGGGAAGAGATTGAAAAACTTGACCTTTCGCTGAAAGAGAAAGCAATTTTGATAACCTCTCTCTTGTATGCAATGGATAAGGTTGCGAATACCGTGGGACATTACGATGCATACAGAGAAAAGATGGATATGATTAAACCACTTTATCTATTTATGCCTTATATAGAACAAAAAAAGAATGAAGACAATGAAATTTATAACCTTGATGCCAATAAATTGATAAGGAAGATTAATGGTGATATTCTTTATATTGACCCTCCCTACAATTCAAGACAGTATTCTGATGCATATCATCTGCTCGAAAATTTCGCCAGATGGGAGAAACCCCTCCTTTACGGAAAGGCAAGAAAATTTGATAGGAGTAAATTGAAAAGTCAATATAATCTAAAATCTGCCCCTCGCGTTTTCAGAGATTTGATTGAGAATGCAAGGTTTAAACATATCTTATTTTCCTATAATAATATGGGAGACAAGGGAAATCAACGCTCAAACGCCCGTATTTCCGACGAGCAAATCATCAGCATACTCTCCTCAAGAGGTGCAGTCACCATATTTGAACGCAAATTCAAACCATTCACCACAGGAAAAAGTAAGATAGAAAATCATACAGAAAGAATCTTCTGGTGTGAGGTAAAGAATTGAATCTTCCAATAATTTATAATCCATGAAATCCTGGTCACTTTCTACTACTGTTAGAAACCCTTATCGCCTGCGTGAGTTTTTGAGGATTCTCAAGAGGTTAGAAGGTAAAATATTCGACGAAAATAACCAGATTAAATACCAAATCCTTTTAATTCAAGAGAAACTGTATAAACCGATGTATTTAGCGGAAGACTTTTCCGCGTATTATGAAAATCCGAATATGAAAATGCCTTATAAAACTGCGAAGCGGATTTTTGATGTAATGCTCTCAAGGTCAAAAGAACTCCGAAAAACCCCTGGGCTTCGCGGAAGAACATCTGCAGCACAACTTGCAAAGATGGGCTTCTGTGTTGCCAAGAAATCACTGGGAAATGTAATCATTACTAAATTTGGGAATTATTTTCTTTCAGAGCGTTATAATCTTGCAGAAGTATTCTTCCGCCATTTTATAAAGTGGCAGTTACCCAACCCTTACAGCCGAGATTTTGGAGAAAAACAGGGATTTAATATGAAACCTTTTATTGCTACCTTACATATTATTGATAAAGCAAATAAACTATGGAAAAAATTGGGAGAAAAACCTGTTGGTATCTCAAAAGATGAATTTTCTCTTTTTGTGCCCACCACAATTAACTATAAAGATATTAATAATACTGCAAATAGAATTATTGAGTATCGGAGAAAATTAAGAAGTAAAAATGGAAATACAAAAAGAGAATTTAAAGAAACATACTGGGAAAAATATGTACGCAGCTTTCTGGAGACCAAAAAATCCGCCGCAATTGAAACAGCAATTCACAATCTTAAGGACTACGGAGACAATATTATAAGATATTTCAGGTTGACAAATTATTTGCATATTCGAGGAAATGGATACTATGTTGACCTTGAACCCAGACGCAGATTTGAAATAAATAAAATATTAAAATGGGATAATGGTTCAGCCGATAGAGAGTTCAAAAACATATGGAAATATATTGAGTTTATTTCTGATAGTAATCAGCCTGTACTTCCCTGGGAAAAGAAGACAGAAATAGGGAAACTATACCTTTCCCTTTATAAACAGATAGAAATCGAACGAGCGAAGTTGAAATTTTTATATCCTTCTGTTAAAATAAAAATTCCGAAAGAGATTAATATCAGGAAAGTATCCCCTACAACTATAAAGAAAGAAATTCCTAAATTGAGAAATTCCCTCCGCAGACTGTCTGCGGAAAGAGAATATATTAAGATGCAGGATTTAGAAGAAGCTAAATCTGTTATAGAAGAATTAGAAAATATTTATTCTACTAAAAAAATGAAAAGGTCTATATATCTTGAATATCTGGTAATGAAGGGTTTAAGTTTTATCAATGATGCCCTTAAAATAAAGCCTAACTACCCTGTAGGCGACGACAATCAGCCTACCTTTACCGCTCCTTCAAAAATTCCGGATATAGAATGCTATTATGGATCTTTTAATATGATTGGCGAGGTTACACTCCTAAAAACCAAAGACCAATGGTTTCAGGAGGGACAGTCTGTGATGAGACATCTGAGGGATTTTGAAAACAGGAATAAAGGCAAGCCTGCTTACTGTATTTTTATTGCACCTTCAATTCACAGAGATACCTTAAATACATTTTGGTTCTCTGTAAAATATGAGTATGAAGGTAGTCCCCTGAAGATAATTCCTGTTTCCCTGGAGGGTTTCGTTTCTCTGCTTAAAACTGTCTATGATGCCAGAAAAGAAGGTAAATTCATCTCCTATCAGCAGATTCAAAAGGTTCTGGATGCTCTGATAAACAGAGATATTAAAAACTCAAAAGAGTGGATGGAACATATAAAATCTTACATACATAAATTGAGAGAAAATGCGCTTGGAAACTAATAAAATCTACAAGGGTGATTGCATAGAAATAATGGAAGAAAAAATTCCTGATGAGACCATAGATTTGATCTATGCCGACCCACCTTATAATCTATCAGGAAAGGCGCTTAAATGGGAAGGGAATAAGACAGGTGGAGATTGGTATATGATGAATGAGGATTGGGACAAAATGAGTTCAGAAGAATATTTTGCATTTACTTTTAAGTGGATAGAACAGGTTAAGAGGGTCTTAAAAAACAACGGTTCTGTATATATTTCTTGTACCTATCATAATATAGGTGAACTTTTGATTAACCTGAAACGTTTGGGAATGAAAATAAACAATGTTATTACCTGGTATAAAACCAATGCAATGCCTAATATGACTAAGAGAGTATTTACCCATTCTACTGAATATGTTATCTGGGCAGCAAAAGAAAAAAATTGGATATTTAACTATGAAAAAATGAAAGACATAAATCCTGAACGGCAAAAGGACGGAAAACTCAAACAGATGAGAGACCTATGGAAAATACCTTTATGTCAGGGCAAAGAGAGAATTAAAGGTAGTAACGGCAGGGCAGTTCACCCTACCCAGAAACCTGAGATACTTATTGAGAGAATTATCTTAGCCTCCAGTAAAGAAGGAGATATTGTTCTTGACCCATTCTTTGGAGTCGGAACTACGGGAGTTGTTGCAGGGGGATTAAATAGGAGATGGGTAGGAATAGAGATAAATAGTAAATACATAAAATATGCAAAGAAAAGGATTGGGCAAAGTTTATTTGATTAATTTCCAATTTTTTGTGTTCCTTAAAAGTGTTTTTTACTAATGCTGAAAGAAGTAGAAAATTAGAAACTTCTCGAAATATGGAGTGCATTTTAGTTTTATCACCATAGTATGTTGTAAACTTCTTTCTAGCGGGACTCTCAAAAAAAGCGAGTCAAGATGTCTCGGTTTTTGAATAAATGTTTTACTTATGGGAATTAGATTTTACCGATATTATTATTACATCAATTCATAAAATGATTCTCTTCCCAGATGAGGACAATATTTTTTTACCAACTCTGTTAAATCGCCAAAATCAAGTTCCAACCAATCTATCTCGCCACTATAGCACATCCTATCAACACGAAACTCCCGATTTTTCTTGTCTACAAGAACAAACCTCATTTCTTCTGAATAATATACACTTTTTTCATATACTTCCTTCATCTTTGAATAGCTAACTGTTGCATATCCTTTGAATGGCTCAATAAATGTTTCAAAATCACGGTCCGGAGCATATATAGTAATTTGATTTCTCTTTACAACAATCTTGAAATCTTCAAATTTTGAAAGAGCACTAACACTATTCTTAACAATTAAAATTTCTTCATCAGTAATGATTTTCGGAGAAACCTTTCTCAAGTAGACCCTTGCGTTGGGATTCTCATAAATCTCATATCCATCAGGAATAGTTTCTACCAGAGTCCCATATTCTTTTTGTGAGAAAGAATATCTTGGTTTACCAGTTTTGGTCTTTCCCTGATGAAGATAGTATGTATCACCGCTACGATTTATATATGTTACCATCGATAACCCACGCCTACTCTATCCCCGATTGCTTAATTGCTGATTATATTTGAAGACAAAAATCACAAATATCACAAAACTGACAATCATTTGTGACTTTTGTTATTTTCTCCGCAAATACTCCCATAACATTTTATCGCTGACAATATATTCACCTCGTTTCTCTGCCTTTAATATTCCTTTATCAACTAACCTACGAAAGTACTCATTTATACTTTTGATATTGATTTTATGCTTAATATCACTTATTTTGTTACTCTTAAATAGTTTTAACTTTTTAATGATTTTCACCTCATTGGCACTTATACCCGCCATTATACCTTCATAAATAATATTTCCTAAATAAAACAATGCTTCCTCAAACCCGTTTTTCCATTCTGTCCCTGTTACCTTACCGCTCTTTTGATTATCATAAAGAGCCCTTCCAAGAGCATGTATCTGAAAAAGATGTCCATCAGTATACCTAAATATTTTATCCTTTATGGAATCACTAAAAGTAACATCCGTATCTTCTAAAACAGCATCTAATAATTTAGTTGTATTTTCTCTGTCAAAATTTTTTAGTTCCATTCTTGGTATAAAGAAACGTCCTATAGGATGGTTCATCTTAACAAATGGTTTCCAACCCTCTACAGTTGAACTTAGGATAAACAGAATTTTGGTTTCATCTATAATTCTCTTATCTGAAAGCACATTTTTCAAGGTCGTAAAAAGTCTTTGGACTTTTGAATAATTCTGCACATCATCTATCAGTAAAACCAATAAATCTGTATATTCAGCAACATCTTTCCAAATATTCAGCAATCCATCCATAAGAAATATTTGAGCATCTATAACTTGGTTTTTGTCAATCTCAAATGTCATATTGAAACCGGAACCTAACACTTGAATTCCAAAACCCTTAATTGATTTAAACAATCTGCTATTTTTCTTTGATAATCGATAAGGGACATTTCTAACTATAGATTGAATGATGTGCATACTTATCTCTATATCAGTAACATTTTCTGTTAGTTCTCTTGCGAGAAAATAGCAGGCAGCACACTTCTCTTCTTGAGCGAGCAACTTAAAATACCTTAATAAACTTGTTTTCCCAGAGCCCCATATACCGTTGATAATATAATGATTAATGTTCCTTTTTTTGGACTCACTGATTCTCTTAATGAAGAAATCTATCTCTTTTCTCCTATTTATAAAAACTCTTGGCTCTAAACCTGACTTTGGTGTAAAAGGATTTGGTTTTATCATTTTTCTTTTATCTTCATTGCAAACATTTTAAGACTCTTTAACTTCTGCCTTTCCCCGATATTATCAACTGTAACTCACACCCTTTGTTCTAAAGACTAATCTATTATCTTCTGATATGTTTCCATATATCTACCATTTCTCTTCTTATCCGTTGCTCTTGTCATCTCGTATGTTTATAGCACAACTATAATAGCAAGTCAAGTTTTTGAATACTGTGATAAAATTTTCTTTGTTCCCAATTATTGAACATT
>Ga0209121_10003660_pt1 | contig 14732 bp, 12 predicted proteins | sample Cruoilmetagenom3_FD_187292 | JGI IMG/M metagenome (GOLD analysis project Ga0209121, IMG submission 187292) | Oil polluted marine microbial communities from Coal Oil Point, Santa Barbara, California, USA - Sample 3 (SPAdes) (version 2) | ecosystem: Environmental > Aquatic > Marine > Oil seeps ...
CTGCAGTTACTGACTTAATTGGTTCGGAATAACCTTTCTTTTTCCCTGTGGTTGATCTGGAATGATGTTTTTCTTTAGCACGACGTGATTTCTTAGGCATTATATACTACCTCGATAATGTTGGCTGTTTATATATTCTGGTACTGGAAATATAGGCGTGACCTAGAATCTGCTGAACAGACTGAAGGTCAACACCGCTTCGCAACTTGTTAATAGCGAAGGTGTGACGCAGGGTATGCGGTGTGATTTTATCCCCAAGCCCGGCTTTAGATGCATAGTTTTTTAAAATTTGCCAGAATCCCTGCCGGGTAAGCCTATTACCACGCCAATTGAGAAATAGTGCTTCCTCCTTGTCATTATATAACAAATCAAGTCTGTCATTTTTGAGGAAATCTCGCATGAGCTGGTTTATATGATGGTCAAATGGGATGCGCCTTTTAGAGCCACTGTGTACACAACGTATGCCAGATCGACCCAGATCAACATCATCCACATTGAGAGATACTAGCTCGCTAACGCGCAAACCGGTAGCATAAAGCAACTCTAGCATTACTATATCCCTTTTAGCCTCGGGAGTGGATAGTTTTTGGGGCTCCGCCAGCAAGCGATTGTACTCAGGCAGAGATAAAAAAGAGGGTGAGTGTTTGCTAACCCGAGGAGAAACTATACTCTTCGCCGGATTTTCCCTTGACCTGCCAGAATTAACCATGAATTTGAAAAAGGACTTGGCAGAGGCTATCTTGCGTGCTGATGTAGCTGGAGCGTATCTTTTTTCCCTTAGGTTGAGTAGATAGCACTTTAAAAGCTCACTATTTGAATTAACCAATCCTTTAGCTCTCTCTGCCTCAATGTAGGTCACTAGTTGATTCAAATCATTACGATAAGCGGCTAGCGTATTAGGTGAGCACTTCTTTTGATTGGCCAGATATTCAAGGAAGGTACCAATACCTTTTTCCATTGGATATTATTTTAACATAACACAAACTATTTTTGTCCGTATCCAGGCTACCTGTTACAATAAAATCGTTGTGAAATTACATTTAGCTGAACAATTAAAAGCACTACCATCAAGCCCGGGAGTTTATCTATTCAAAGATGAGCAGAGTAGGATTATTTACGTAGGTAAGGCTGCCAATTTGAACAATAGAGCAAGGAGCTATTTTGGTGCCCCCGAGAGCCTATCTTTAAAAATACAGCAACTGGTAACGAAGATAAATGACCTCGAGTTTGTAATCACAGGCTCTGAACAAGAAGCACTCATTCTAGAATGCAACCTGATAAAGAAATATCACCCCCGATATAATGTGCGTCTCAAAGATGGTAAGACCTTCCCTTATCTTAAGATAAATGTTAATGAAGAATGGCCGGGTGTTTATATCACTCGTCGCCTCAAGAATGATGGAGCCAGGTACTTTGGCCCTTTTGCCAGTGCTGGCTCAGTACGCAAAACTTTAAGACTGTTAAAGAAAAACTTCCCTTTCCGCTCCTGTAGCAAATCCATCAATGGCAGTGATAAGCGACCTTGCCTTGATTATTATATTCACCGCTGTCTTGGTCCGTGCATCAGCGCTGTGAGTAATCAAGAGTACAGGGAAGTAATAAACGAGGTTATTCTTTTTTTGGAAGGTAAACAGGAACTGTTACTCCATGAGCTAAATAATAAGATGCGAGCAGCAGCCCAGCAACTTCAGTTCGAGAAAGCGGCTATGCTTTATGACCAAATCCAGGCAATCGACAGAATCAGAGAGGGACAGAAAATTGCTGTCACCTTAAAGGGCGAGCAAGATGTTATCGCTCTGGCAAAGAATGAAGGGCAGGCTTACGTAGAAATCTTCTTCATTCGCAATAATAATCTTATTGGGCATGACCATTTCACTATGGAAGGTATCCATGATGAAATGCCGGAACAAATAATGACAAATTTCGTAAAACAATACTACGCCTCAGCTTCATATATACCACCTTTGATCCTACTTCAATACCCTGTGGAGGAAATGACAGTATTGACTGAATGGCTTAAGGGACGAAGAGGGGGGAATGTAAAGCTTCAAGTGCCACAGCGAGGAGCCAAAAAAAGGTTAGTAAATATGGTAGCGGAGAATGCCGAAAGGGGATTGCTATTGGCTAAAGCCAAACAAGTGAGCTCAGAAGCTTTAACTTCTGGCTTGCAAGAGCTTAAAAACAGCCTTTGTTTGTCAAGAATTCCTCTGAGAATAGAAGGCTATGATATTTCCAATATTCAAGGTGCTCTGGCTGTAGGCAGCATGGTGGTTCTGGAAAAAGGCGTACCTAAACCAAGTTGCTATCGGCGTTTCCGAGTAAAAACGACAGTTGGTGTTAATGATTATGCCATGATTCAGGAGATACTAAGACGGCGCTTCATGAAGACTGTAGCAGGTGAGGGTAGCTGGGCAAATATACCTGACCTCATCCTTATTGATGGTGGCAAAGGACAGCTAAATGCTGCCTTAGAAGTAGGACATGAATTGGGAATTGACTACATCCCCATGGCGAGTCTGGCCAAGGAAAATGAGGAGGTCTTTATACCTGGTAAACCCAAACCAGTTGATATACCCCAGAACTCCTCTGCGCTGCATATTCTTCAAAGGGCAAGGGATGAAGCCCATCGCTTCGCTGTAAGTTACCACCGAAACTTGCGGTATAAAGAGAATATTAAATCCATTCTAGACAACATCCCAGGTATAGGTCCAAAACGTAAAAAAGCATTGCTTAAGAAATTTGGCTCTATTGCAGCCATTAAAGATGCTTCTATTGATGAAGTTACTCAAACAAAAGGCATAACCCTAGCGCTCGCCCATAAAATTAAGGAATACTTATAATCTTAGAGCTTGGAAAACATTATCATCAAGCCAGGACTCGTGACGAAATTCAAGCACGTGTTGATATTTTTACGACAACTCCTCAATCATTTTTTAATGTATTTTTGAATTTTCACTTATAATATATTATACTAGTGAGCTGGAGCTTCTTGGTGACTAGAGCGAAGTGGAACCACCCGTTCCCATCCCGAACACGGAAGTGAAACGCTTCAGCGCAGAAAATACTTAAGGGGCAACCCTTCGGGAAAATATGCCGTTGCCAGGAAGTTCCTTAATTTTCTAGCTCCGCAAGATTAACTCTCATCCCATCCCGGGCAGCGATAACTGAGACCCCTGTTTCATCACTTAATTTTTGAGCTAATTCCCAGGGTCTGGCTCGCCACATAGTCATCCCAAAATGGGTGAGTATAGCTAATTTGGGTTTTATTTTCACAATAATCTCTTTAGCTTCAGGAAGAGACAAATGTTCGATAGAAATCCTGGGGTTTAGTAAAACTACATTGATAATAAGCATCTCTCCCATGTAGTAACAAGGTAGCTCGGTAAAGTATTTGGTATCAGTAATCCATGAGAAGGTATGTTTAGGTGTTCGAAAGATGAAACCGTACGTTTCTACCGAATGTTTATGTTTAACAGGTGTCTCAAATGAAATGTCATTAACTTTGTACAGGCCCCCCTCAGTTAAAATTTCTATCCTTTCAGGATATGAGTGCAAATAAGATAAAATAACAGGGTCCCGATTTACAGCATCAGCAGGAGCAAAGACTATACCACGTTTGCTTTTGCCACCATTGGTCATAGCTTCGATCATAACATTGATATCCCCGCTGTGGTCTAAATGCCTATGGGATAAAATGATAGCGTCCAGTTTAGAGGGGTCAAATTTCCTTTTGATAGCGTGAACTAAAGTCCCCGGGCCGGGGTCGATAAGTATTTGAGTACTGCCAAAACTAAGCCAGACACCACCTGAAGCCATAATCTGGCGACTAACAGCAAATCTGGCACCGGCAGTGCCCAAGAAAGTTATTACCTCAGGCAATTTACTCATTTACAAGGCGAATTATAACAGGAAAACGGTTCACCCCCACATGTGTGGGGAATACTTTAAACAGTGGTCTTTCATAAAATTCAACAGTGCCCTTAATTACTGATTGAATCTGGATATCCTCCGTGCGAGTACCTAAGTCTAATTCTATTCCAATAAATTTACGGTAACTGCTAAAATAAGACGGCGGCTATATATGGAAAAGCTAGAAATAAAAATTGCTGAACTGATTTGGAAATACAAGGCTAGAACAGGAAAGCTACTCACCATTGGCACAGCTGAGTCAGCTACAGGTGGAAGAATAGCCGATAAGCTAACCAATATGCCAGGCAGCTCCAACTACTTTAACGGCTGTTTAGTGGCCTATAGTAACGAAGTAAAAATCAATGTCCTGGGAGTGAAAAAGGAGACTCTAGACAATTATGGAGCTGTCAGCCAACAAACAGCTATCGAGATGGCTGATGGCGGCAAGAAATTGTTGGATGTAGATATATGTGTTTCCACTACAGGAATTGCTGGGCCTTCAGGAGGCAGCTCCCAGAAACCTGTAGGGCTCTTTCACATCGGATTGGCCACTAAGGACAATAAGCTGAGCCAAAAATATGTCTTTCATGGAAGTAGAGAGGAAAACAAGCGGGATGCTACTGAGGCAGCGCTAAACATAGTAAGACAGCACCTGATACAATGTATTGATAAAGTTACTCAGGGAATATAATTAACTTCATGTTTCGGGAGCGGATAAGTCCCGGTGGGCTTCACGGACTTCAAATCCGTCGGGAGGCATTTGAAATGTCTTTGGTGGGTTCGACACCCATGCGCTCCCGCCAATATTAAAGCCAAATTTTCTAGTAGAGTACTCGTTCGTCGCCAACACGGCGGGTTATCTTTGCTCCATCCAAATATTCCAGAAAGGCTTGAGCATATTTCCGGCTGGTGTGAAATAGATCCCGTACCCCAGCAAGGGTCACGCTACCCCGAGATTTTATTACAGCAGTAACTCTTTCCACCATCTCATTATAGGCTGAAGCAGAAAAAACCACGTCATCACTCACTTTCACTACCTTATGCTGCTTAATGAGTAAATTGAGCAAATCAGCCTCAGGTATGAACTCAGTAGGTGGATCATAAGGATTCTGAGCTAGTGCCTTCAGAAAGGTATTTACCTTCGCCTGCTGAGACTGATTTAGCTGAACGCTGTGAGTGGGAAGACGAACAGTAGCACCATCTTCGATTACAACACCTTCGTCAAGAAGCCTTTGTAGAATAGCTGAAGGATTCGTATCTGCTTTCAACCGGCTGCTTAGCTCTACTTTAGGCATACCCAAACGAGTGGGAAATCTCTGGTGATAGCTCTGGAGCAAGACAACAATTTCTTTTGTCAGATTCTCCCAACCTAGCATTGTCAAGAAAAGGCTATGCTCTCCCTTCCCTATCCCTATTACCCTTCCCTGCTCGACAAGAGATTCCACCAGCGGCTCAATTTCAATGGCGCTCATGTCACAATAAGCCACTAGAGCTGCTAACTCTAATGGCCCTTTTGTCTCCAACACTGCCATGATAACCTCCTCCGGTGCGCCTTGCTGCTTTATTTTAAGATTCTGAACGATGCTAGAGCGAAAACGATGACATCTTCTGGCATGTGATTCAACAACTTCACCACCACCCAGCGTCTCCATCGACGAACGTATAATGAAACGGTCACCTTTAATTAGCGCTACTTGTTTACCCAGTGATAACTGAGCCCAGGTAGGCTCACCAGGCTTAACTTTATCTTTTTCTAGTAAACGTACCTTGGCCATCGTCTCAGCAGCCCCAGTATGAAAGCTAACACTAGCGTTATGTAGCAAGGGACGGTGGAGATATGGAAGCAGACGAAATTGTACACTCAGCATTGTGGTAGGGACCAACCAGCCAGGTCTAGTGAGCACATCTCCACGGTGTAGCTGAGACGTAGCAATGCCAACTAAGTTAGCAGCGACTCTACTCCCTGGATTGGCGGTATTCAGGCGAGCTTTATGTGTCTGTAATCCACGTATACGTGACCTCAAACCCTGGGGGACAATTTCTATCTCCTCCCCAACTGTGAGTGAGCCATCGATTAATGTTCCGGTGACTATAGTACCAGCGCCGGCTATTGTAAAGACCCTGTCTATTGGTAGTCTCGGTCTATTGATATCCCTCCTGGGCTCTAATGAGGCAAGAAGGCAATCAATTGTAGAAACTAAATCAGGCAAGCCTTCCCCAGTTACGGCTGAGACAGCAATTATAGGGGCTTTAGCTAAGGTGGTTGTATTGATTAATTCCTCTATTTCTATCTTGACCAGACCCAACCACTCATCATCTACCATATCTTTTTTAGTTATAACTGCAATTCCCTTTTTTATTCCTAATAAGTCCAGAATGGCTAAGTGCTCTCTGGTCTGGGGCATTACTCCCTCGTTTGCAGCTATAACGAGTAAAGCCAAGTCGATGCTACCTACCCCAGCCAGCATGTTCTTAATGAAGTGCTCATGCCCAGGGACATCAACGATTCCCACCTCCATCCCACTAGGCATCTTCAGCCAGGCGAAGCCCAGGTCAATAGTCATGCCACGCTCCTTTTCCTCACGCAATCGGTCAGGGTCTATACCAGTTAAAGCATGTACTAAAACTGACTTACCATGATCTATGTGCCCGGCGGTACCCAGCACAAACATCTTTCCACCCCCTTTGTCATTTTAACTTTTATCAGCAATGCTTCAAACAAACAGTTGCACTTTGAAGAGCTTGAAGTACAATGCCATCATCTTCAGGAAGTACGGAGCGCGGGTCGAGAAGTAGAATGTTGTCACTAATTCGCCCTACGATTGGTATCTCTTGGCAGCGCAGCTCCTGGCTTAAAGCTTCAGCCACATTTTGTCGTTTTTTCTTATTTTCTTCTCCAATAGCTACAAGTCTAGTTGGCAGGATGCTCCCCGGTAGGCTACCACCTCCGACTATGCTCTCCCCCTCTACCACTCTGGCGAATCCTTTGTGGGGTTCAGCCCACATTCTAGCCCGCTTATCAATCTCCTCTATCGGAGCTGAAATCATACGCCACACCGGAATTTTATCTATTGCTTCACCTTTTAAATAGTGAATCAAGGTGCTTACTAACCCAGCTAGCCTTACCTTGTCAATTCGTGCCGCCCTCGCCAGCGGGTGTTTCTTCAATTTATCAATAAATTGCTTCTTACCCACAATGACTCCAGCTTGAGGACCACCTATAAGCTTGTCACCAGAAAAAAATACCAGCGCGGTACCGAGATTAATGCTTTGTTGCACCATTGGCTCTGGGTCAAGGCCAAAGCAAGTTGTGTCTAATAAACAGCCGCTACCAAGATCATCGAACACTGGTAGCTTATACTGATTACCAAGAACCACCAGCTCAGCAAGAGTAACAGAATGGGTAAAACCAATCTGTCTGAAGTTGCTGGAATGTACACGCATTAATGCTGCCGTCCGAGGGCTAATCGCTTCCTCATAATCAGCAATATATGTGCAGTTGGTAGTTCCCACCTCAATTAGCTTCGATCCACTTTGCCGCATTACATCAGGCAGGCGAAAACCTCCGCCAATCTCTATAGCTTGCCCCCGTGACACAATTACCTCTCTCCTCCTGGCTAAAGCTGTAAGAGCTAGCAATACTGCTGCAGCATTGTTATTTACCACCAGCGCTGCCTCAGCCCCAGTTAGCTGGCACAGAACATGCTCAATGTGAGCATTACGAGAACCACGCCTCCCACTATCAAGGTCGAACTCTAGATTGCAGTAACCATTAGCGACCGCAGTCATATCAACTGCTGTTTCTTTACTCAGCGGTGCACGACCCAGATTAGTGTGGATTATAACACCAGTCGCATTAATGACTGGGCGCAGACTGCAACGAGCTAACGTCTGCGCCTGAGCACAAACGGATTCTACTATCTGGGCAATAGTGGGGCATTGATTCCCCTGGGTGATAGAGAAACGATGATGGTTAAGACTCTGTCGAACCAACTCTGTCACCAGGGCACGAGGATAAGTATCCTGAAGTTGAATAATGAGTTCTTCAGAGAGTAACTTGTCTACACTGGGAAGATAGCGAAATCTACTTTCCATTCACTAGCCCAAGCATAAAAGTATCAATAGCGCGTCTTTATAGATGCATTGTAACATATCCAAGAGTGCTTATCTGGCTATAATTTGGTATTTACATAAGCCATGCCATTGTTGAGATGGCTTGTTTTAGCAGAAAACCAATTTGTTAGGAAAGAGCTAAAAAACATGCTATCTTGAACCAACATATAAAATGTAATTGGATATTTATGGTCGTTTAGCAAGAGGCAGCCAAATTTTCAAAGGTGGAGGATGACGGCGAAAGAAACCAAACAGTTGAAAGAAGCCTTGAGCCACGGTAAAATTACTAAGGAGAGAAACCTACGAGCTAATAGGGATACGAGCTTTTCAGTTTCCTGGCTATTCTGGGGTATAACTATTAAAAATAGCATCGGCAACTTTGATCGGAGCTAAATCGGAGAAGCCGACTACGTGGCTGTGAAGAATAAGCAAGAAGCCACTCAATAAGGTAATATATGGGACAACACTGGATATTAAATAATATAGAAGTCCCAAGACAAGGAGGAATAAATTGAATGAAAGATAAAATGGAACCGGAGTTCACTGTACTGGACCCTCGCAGTTACGAACCTGTGGTGGAGTATCAGGGGCTGAGCCCTCGACTCGACACCCTGAAAGGTAAGAAGGTGCTTGTCTTAAACTTGCACGGGGGAAATGAAGAGATAATGGAAACCATAGCGCCCGATTTGAAGGCGGCTGTCCCTGGCTGCGATGCCATATATTACCCAACGAAATATTGCTTCGGCGTTCCTTTGACAGAAGAAGATTGGGATAAAATACTGGATTGTGATGCCGCTATACTCGGTCATAATTACTGAGGGGGTGCCTCTCTGGCACAGAGTCGAGTTGCGGCTCAAATGGAAAAGAAAGGTATACCGTCTGTATTGGAAACTTTTGACGATGAGGGCATTAAAGGTATCGCCACAGAATCGTTTATGCAGCAGGGTATACCAGAAATACGTCAGGTATTTACACCTCCCGATACCTCACTGACCAGCCTCACCAAGTATATGCCTCAATTTATCGATGCTCTGACTAAACCTCTAACTGATAAGGAGAAGAAGTCGGGAATATATTCGCCACCCAGACCACCCAGGATTGCTATGACAGGATCTTACAATGAGGTCCAGAAATACTTTGAAGGTAAGCTGCGTCGCACCCCTCATGGAGGGCCTTGGGCAGAAATGACTGATGGGCTTCCTGTAACCCCGCCTACTGAAGAAGCGGTTGCTGAGATGTTGAAAGGGAGTAGTCATAGTCCTGATGAGATAATAGAGTTTGGGGGGTGGATGAGTGGAAAACATATAGCTACTGTAGAGAAGGTAGCTGTAAATGCCGTGATGGCAGGATGTAAGCCCGATTATTTTCCTGTGGTGCTGGCAATAGCAGAGACAGGCGCTTGTGTCGGTTACCCTGGTGATTCTTCATTCGGGCATATGTTTGTTGTTAGCGGACCAATAGCCAGAGAGATAGGCATGAATTCAGGTTTCAGCTTCCTTACTCCGGGAAATCCAGCTAATACCAGTTTGCAGCGGGCTTGTACACTAATGGGTATCAACCTGGGAAAATGCAGGCATGGTATTAACTGCCTTGAGCGCACGGGTACTATGTACTGGGGCACCATTTTCGCTGAGAACGAGGAGAGCCCATGGGAACTCTTGAATGAGCACTTTGGCTATAAGACTGAAGAGAGTATCCTTATGGCATGGGGTGGTAAAATTCAGCTGAATCCGTTCCAGAACATAGAGGTGAAGTCTGTTGAGACGCTCAAGGATAACCAACCGGGCTCCCCAGAGCACGCACTAGCTGCACTTTCGACCATTACAAACGAAAATGGTGCCTTAGTCCTCTTTACCCCAGATACTGCCAGGCTCTGGGTGAAAGAATATGGCTTTAAGACGATGAAGCAACTTCAAGACTACGTGTGGGACAATGTTACCAGAACACGTGGCGAGTGGGTTCGAAATTACTGGTTCTGGTCCCATCATCGTGATGTTGGAATACGGCAAAGGGAGCGAGGGTCAAGAATGCTGAATTCAGACCATCTTGACCTTCCTGACGATGCACTAGTACCCATGTTTAACAGTCCTGAGGACATTACCATTATAGTAGCTGGAGGAAGTGGAGATGCTTGGACATGGGGTGGCTCCTTTGGGAAGCCCAGGATTTACTCAATAGATAAGTGGAGGTAGGAGATCCGCCACCAGCAAATATGAGGTAGTGAATCAAATATACTACTTTCTTCAATGCAGAAAATATGCCAAAGGCTACAAGTAGAAAAACAAAGAATGTTATGATTAAATGATGTTAATGATAATGCTTACTATTCTTGTAAGGAAGAGAGGAGGTTGGGAGAAACAAACGAGGAGTTTCTAAACGGAGATGACATATGAGGTGATGCTGGGCATTGTAGGAAGGTAATAGTCTTGAGATAAGGAGGAATGAGTTGAGAAATAATAGGGTATTATCATTATTTAGTGCCATATGTCTAATCTTTGTATTGGCAGTATTGGCCTTTGTGCCAGCTTGTAGCAAGCCAGCATCGCTGCCAACGCCACCCACTACACCGGCTGCAATTACAAAACCGGTGTATACTGTGTTAGACCCACGTAGTTACGAACCGGAGGTACACTACCAGGGTCTCAGCCCTCGCCTGGACACCCTGAAAGATAAGAAGGTGGGTATTATAAACATGCGCGGTGCAGGAGCAGAGATAATGGAAACAATAGGGCTTGATTTAGAAGCAGCTGTCCCTGGCTGCACTACCATGTATCGCGAGGTGGGTCATGAGCCGGGTGCCATAGAGGGATTAAAGGAATTTATAAATTCCTGTGATGCCATTATACTGGGACATAACTACTGAGGCGGGGCAGCCGCTTGGACGGGCCGAGTTGCGGCTCAAATCGAAAAGAGAGGTATCCCCTGCGTATTGGAAACTCAGGATAAGCCTCTTCTTGCCGATATTGCAAAAAGTGAAGCTATGAGGGAGGGAGTGGGTACATTGCGTCTGGTATTCACACCTGTCAATGCAACAAGCACTGATATATCTAAATTTGTCGACGCCTTGACCAAACCACTAACTGCGGAGGAGGAAAAGTCAGGGAGTTCTACCTCAGATAAGCATGAGGGGGTTCTTATGACAGGAACTTACAAAGAAGTCCAGGAAGCATTTATGGGTGAGCTTAGATATGGCCCTTTTGGAGGAGGGCCTTGGGCAGAGATGACTGATGGGCTTCCTGTAGCTCCGCCTACAGAGGAAGCTGTTGTTGAAATGTTGAAAGGGACCAGCCACGATCCTGATGAGATAGTTAATTTTTGGGGATTTATGGCCCCTCCACCTGGAGGCCCAGGTGCAGGCCCGCCAGGAGGTCCAGGTGCGCCAGGAGGCCCGGGTGAAGGCCCGCCAGGAGGTCCAGGTACGATCCCAAAACGTATAGCTACAGTGAGGAAGGTAGCCATTAATGCAGTGATGGCTGGATGTAGACCTGAGGATATGCCGGCGATACTGGCAATAGCAGAGTCGGGGGCTTGTGTCGGTTACCCTGGCGATTCTTCCTTCGGGCATTTTTATGTTGTAAGCGGACCATATGCCAAAGAGATAGGCATGAATGCAGGATTTGATTTCCTCAATCCAGGCAATCCAGCTAATACACGCCTGCAACGAGCTTGCACGCTGATGGGTATCAACCTAGGAGGATGTCTGCAGGGGCTAAACTGCCTTGAGCGCACAGGTACATTACATTGGGGCACAATCTTTGCTGAGAATACAGATAGCCCCTGGGAAGGATTGAACGAAAATCTTGGCTATAAGTCTGATGAGAGTGTCCTTCTGGCCTGGGGTCAGAAAGTTCAGTTAGTTCCATTCCAGCAGATAGAAGTGATGCCCGCCAGCGGCCCTCGAGGGGACCCGAAGAGTCCAGTGATAGCTTCCCTTAAAACCCTTACGAATGACACTGGTGCTTTACTTGTATTTACACCAGATACAGCGCATGTCTGGGCAAAGGAATTTGGTTTTAAAAATATGAAGCAACTTCAAGACTACGTGTGGGACAATGTCACCCGGAGAAAGAGCGACTGGATGAGCAATTACTGGTTCAGGGTTCACCAGAAGGCAGAAATAGACCGAAATCCGCGAGATTCAAGAATGCTAAACCCAGATTATTATGACCTTCCCGATGATGCACAGGTACCGATGTTCATAAGTCCTGATGCCATTACCATTATAGTAGCTGGAGGAAGTGGGAATGCTTGGGCATGGGGTGGCACCTTTGGAAAGCCCAGAGCTATTTCAATAGACAAGTGGCGGTAACATACTATCGCCGGCAAACAAGGGGGTGGGAATCAAACCCACCCCTTTTATTAATCTGAAATACATTCAAAAGGTGAACAGGCGTGAATTACCATTCCGCGTATGCTGTGACTCTCAACGTTCTAATGCTTACCTATTATGAGCTTAACCAATGAAATGATAGGCATATACAAATGGCAGCAACCCTATTTCTGCTATGACGCCATCAATGCTATAATTTTTGATGAAGCTGAGTCGATTCCCAATTTCAGTAATGGAGGGAACAAATGAATAAGGGTATGCCTCCTCGCCTGACCACGATTGTTCGGGGGTTAGGCTGAGGTTCTAAGCTAGGTCCGTGTGACCTGAACAAAGCCTTATGTGATTTGCCGTTGACTTCTAACCCTGATGTGCTCAGAGGTATGTCAGAGCTAGATGATGCTGGGGTCTACAAGTTAACAGATGATATAGCTATCATCCAGACCGTCGATTTCTTCACGCCAGTAGTTGATGAACCTTACGCTTTCGGCCAGATTGCTGCGGCCAATGCATTAAGCGATGTCTACGCTATGGGTGGCAGACCACTAACAGCCATGAACATAGTTTGTTTCCCCTCCAAGTCTCTGGATATTTCAGTCTTGAAGGATATCCTGAGAGGAGGGGTAGATAAGATGTACGAGGCGGAGGTAACATTGGTCGGTGGACACACAATTGATGATCCAGAGTTAAAATATGGGCTTTCGGTCACCGGCATTGTACACCCCCAAAATCTGGTAAGCAATTCCAATGCTGAGGTTGGTGATAAGCTAGTTCTCACCAAGCCCCTGGGGACTGGAATCATAAGCACCGCTATTAAAGCTGGGGAAGTTGCTAAGGAAACACTGGCCGAAATTACAGAGAGCATGTCGGCTCTAAATAAAGAAGCGGCAGAGCTGATGATCCAGCTCGGTACGCATGCCTGTACTGACATAACTGGTTTCGGGCTTCTCGGCCATTCTTGCCAGATAGCTCAGAATAGCCAGGTATGTATTGAACTTAATCTGGCTTCAATCCCCTTCTTCCCGGAAGCAAAGGGTTTCTCCCAAAAAGGATTATGCCCAGGTGGGTTATATCGAAACAAGGATTATTATTCAAATAAAGTGAGCTTTGCTAACACGGTACCAGAATATATGCAGAATATTCTATTCGATGCACAGACCTCTGGTGGTTTGCTAATCTCCCTGGCTCCAAAAGCAGCTGAACTACTGGTGAGCAAGTTGCGTGCGCCAAGCACACATGGTGCAGCCATAATTGGAGAGGTTGTTGCAAAGCCTGAAGGTATGATTATTGTAAGGTAATGCAAAGCCCGAAATAATGGTGAGCCTCACATATGAAACAAATAGAATAGACCGAGCTCTTCATCGGCATAACCTAACAGCCCAAATCTCTTGACTGGGTCGGGTTGGCTGATTAGAATACAGCACACTGAGTTTTGTCCATGATAGTGAGAGCTTATATACTATAAGCAAGGGGAGAAGCCAATAGCAAGGGAAGTAACAAAAGGCATTGTCATGTTAGCAAACCAGAGTTATAGGTGTGCCAGAACTATCTCAGTTGTACTAATTGGGTTTTTAGTTGTTACTTTTTTGGGACAAAGTGGATGTAAAAATGAATCAGGTCCGGTGCTGTCCAATAAATTGATAAGAGGCTGTGAGCCTCCTGCTGGAAGGCCTGCAGGTATGCCACCACCTCCCGGTATGGCACCAGGTCACAGAATGTCACCTCCAGATATAGCACCACCTCTGGAGGAATCATCAAATAGTGGTGCTTCTATCGTTGTCGGCTTAGACAAGGGAGAAAAAGCGGTTAACTTCAAATTAAAGGATGTTAATGGTAATGAATTTGTCCTTTCTAGTTTGCTTGATGAGAAACCTGTGGTAATGGTTTTCGGTTCATTTACCTGACCACCCTTCCGGCAGCAGTGTGCTGCCAGTAATGACCTCTATGCTAAATATGGTGACCATGTTCATTTTTTCATCATTTACACCCGGGAAGCCCATCCATACGGCTCATCATTCCTAAGCCCATTTAGCTCCGATGCAGAGGGCAATCCTGTTTACCAGCCAACGACCTACGAAGAACGTGTAAACCTAGCTACCAAAACAATCCACGATCTTGGCATATCAGTCCCCGTACTGGTTGACGAGATGGATAACCCACTCTGGTGCACGTATGGGCCAGCGCCAGACATTGCTTATCTTGTTGGCACTGATGGAGCGGTCGTGGAAAAGCAGTTCTGGTCTGAGCCACAACTAATGGAGGAAGCTATTGTTAATTACTTTCATTAATTAAGCACCATTGACAGTACTCAGCGATATAACTGACAAGTCTAAAACATTTTAGTGCCCCCCAGATACAACGCTATGGAGCCTCATAATCGCCT
>Ga0209121_10003661_pt1 | contig 14730 bp, 13 predicted proteins | sample Cruoilmetagenom3_FD_187292 | JGI IMG/M metagenome (GOLD analysis project Ga0209121, IMG submission 187292) | Oil polluted marine microbial communities from Coal Oil Point, Santa Barbara, California, USA - Sample 3 (SPAdes) (version 2) | ecosystem: Environmental > Aquatic > Marine > Oil seeps ...
GTGACTTCCCAAGTTGGCCTGTATTACTGAAAAATCCCCTGGATCTTCTTTCGCGTACATGTCCAACAGCGGATAAAAAAGCCCTGCAAGCTCTTCCTGGTCAAACCCTTTAAACAGAGAAAGCAAGTCCCTGACCTGACCAAGGCCGTATCTGCCATCGGCCTCCATGATCCGCAGGCCCTCGAAGAACCCTTGTATTAAAGCCCTCAATGAAAAATCACCGGCCCAGACCCTGACACCCACACCATCCAATCTATCCAGCCGCATTCTGATTGACAGGTTCAAGAAAAAATATGTCAATGCCACCACTGGATCGATGGCATCCTTTGATGAAAACAACATGATTGGCTCATATTTCCTGGCCGTCGTGAGTTTGACATCAATGATTCCGTCCTCGCTCCTGACTATGAAATCACCGGCCGCGTGGTGCCAGGGATAGATCTGGTTAAAGTCGCGGGTATCATAATAAAGGGTGAGGATTTTTGAGGCCTGTCTGAAAATTTCAAACGCCTCCTTATTTGATGCAAACCAGTGCCCGTTTTTCAGATCCCAGACGCAAACCCCTTGTTTTTCGCCTTTTTCATCCATTGAAAGATGCCATTCGTAATAGTTTTCAAACCATTCTGTTAAAAACATGGACAGGGATTCATTCCCATAATCGGACCGAACCTTGACATCTCCCTCAAAGTGCGGCACTGGCAGATAGGGAGGGGCGGATGTTGAATTCAAATATTTTAGCAGATCAAATTCATGCTTCAGCCAAGCCTTAGCATTCGCAGAAACAGCAGTGCTGACGCACATCTTCATTGACCGCTCTCCGCAGAATACCTCTACACTTGCCAAATGGTACAGCGCTCCATGCTTTTCAGTGCGAATCAGTATTTCATGGATACTATCAGGGCCAACATCACTCCTTAAATGCTCACGAAGGACTGTGGTCAAAGGTCTCCCATGGTCCCTCATAATAAAGTCCTTAATTGCCTCTAAATAGTTGCCCAGGGTCAGGAAAGGATGCCTTTCCCCTACACTGATCAAGAAAGGCCGTTGAAGATCGTCAGCACCAACAGGGATATCCCTTTTTGGTGCAGAAAATAAATATTTGATAACCATTAGTTTAGGTATCTGGATAAATAAAAAGCCCGCCATATCCGGCGGGCTTTTAATGCTGTTTTATGAGGCTTTATCTTATGTTGAGGCCTGTTCCTCTCTGACCGTAATTGCAACCTTGTGAAGGACAGTAAGTATCAATGCCCCGATCGCCCAGATGGCCAGCGTAATGGATATCTCAGGGAAGGTGGCCGAGTATTCTACAATCCTGTCAAAAGGATTGGGGATGAATCCACCGATAACAAGTGCCACGCCCTTATCGATCCAGCAGGCTATGAATACCGATGCACAGGCAAAGGCCAGGATCCCATGGTGCCTTCGGGCAGGCGGGATCAGCAACAAAATCACTCCAATAAACGCAAATGGAGCAGCAGTCCACATCCAGGCAACAATCTTGCCATGACCGTGCAGACCAACAAACAGGTATTGAAGCGGATGCATGTGCCCTGGGATATTGCTGTAAAAGGCTGTGAATATCTCCATACCCACCAGGAACAGGTTTATGATCATGGCATAACATATAGTCTTGGCTACTGTCTGCAAGGCATCTCTTCCCGGATCGAACTTGCTGACCCTGCTTATTATAAGAAGCACCAGTACCAGCAATGCCGGACCGGATGCAAAGGCCGATGCAAGAAATCTGGGAGCCATTACGGCTGTAAGCCACAAATGCCTTCCAGGAAGACCGGCGTACAGAAACGCCGTCACTGTATGAATGCTGACTGCCCAAGGTATGGAAAGATAAATAAACGGCTTTACCCACCCCGGATGCGGCCTATGACTCGCGTCGGCCAACAGACAATTATACCCGACAATTATATTGATACAAAGATACCCGACCAGCACGATCATGTCGTAGAAAAGTATGGAGTTGGGCGTGGGATGGAGCAACACATTGAGCATCCTCTGTGGCTGTCCTACATCCACCACTATAAAGAGCATACACATGGTTACTGCTGCAATGGCCAGGAACTCACCAAAGACTACCAGCTTTCCATATTTCTTATAGTCGTGAAGATACAGAGGTATTACAATCATCACAGCAGATGCGGCCACTCCGACCAGGTATGTGAACTGGGCAATATAGACACCCCACGAGATATCCCTGCCCATTCCTGTAATTCCCAAACCTTTATGGAGCTGGTAGAACCAACACCCCATGCCGACACCAATGATGCCCAGCAGAAAAACTAACCACATATAGTATCTAGGTTCACCCTTTAAAGCCTTTTCTATCATGGCATCATCCTCACACTAAATAAAAGACTGACGGCTTTGTGCCGAGTTCTAACTTACGCCTCATGGAACTTCGCTTGCGCAGGATCTGCCTCACATTGGAATCAGGGTCTGCCAGGTTCCCAAAGGCTAGGGCCTGTGGTGCAGCCTCAACGCATGCAGGCATCTGGTTCTTCGCAAGCCTTTCCACACAGAAATTGCATTTTTCCACCACTCCCCTCATCCGGGTGGGGAATTCCATATTGTATTCCTTCTGATTAAGCGCATTCCTGGGATCAAACCAGTTGAAACTGCGGGAGCCATACGGACATGCAGCCATGCAGAATCGACACCCGATACATCGGTGATAGTCCATGGCCACGACCCCATCAGGCCTCTTGAATGTGGCCTGGGTGGGACATACCCTTACACAGGGCGGCTCATCACAGTGGTTGCACAAACACAGGAACGGAAGTTCCTTCACGTGATCGTCCATATATTCGTTTTCATTCCCTGCAAAGGTATGCTCATAGTCATCCTGCCACAGCCACTTCACTTGGTTCTTTGAATTCCCAAAATCAGGTATGTTGTGTGTAGAATGGCAGGCCTTTATACACTTATCAACAACCCCGGGTTCTGAGCACTTTTCAACGTCAATGGTCATTCCCCAACGTATAGCCGCCTCTGCAGGCTCTTCAGGGGCCGGTGCCCCATGGCCGTGACCGTGCTCTGCAGCATCAAGCGCGCCAGGGCGGAGAAGTTCAAACGCACCCTTGCCCCCCAGGCCGAATAGGGTAGACATCCCGGCTATCTTTATGAATTGTCTTCTATCCATGCTCATGACGACTCTTCCCCTTTTGGCTCTTCTTTTGGTTCTTCTGCCGGCACTATGTGACAGTCCCAGCAGTAAGGCGAAACCCCTGCATAGTCATGACACTTATCGCAGAACTCCTTCTTGTTGGAATGGCACTTCATGCACGTATTCTGAAGACTGATAACGTACTTTACTCCCTTCTCGTTGATATACTCCCTGTTATTCTCCCTGAGGGCCTCATCACGCCAGTCATTAATTAGCTGCATGTGCGTAGTCCGCATAAAATGTTTGTCCTCTACGCACTTCCTTTCGGCCTCGGGCATTTTCTTGATCTCCGGCGTGTCGATCTTCGGCTCAGGCACGGGAGCGGCCTTTCCCACACTCCCAGCATTCACCGCATTCATCCAGAATGCGAAAGTAAACAGGCCCAAAAAGATAGCAAGCCCTACTAAGATCTTCCAAGCGTCATACATCCTCTTGTTCCTCCTTACCCGGGATCTCTTCCTCGCGTAGTACTATTGTCTCTTCCCCGAACACTGATTATGGTTCCGGTTCCCATGTTGCGATCTCGAAGCCGCGTATATTATGTGTCCTCGGGCCTTCTCCGTCCATGATCAGGGCATTGGCCACCAACTCGGTAATTCCGCAGACTCCGACATCCGGATTCCAATATTGGGCCGCCGGGGGTAAAGCCGCCCTGTCAATGGCACACATACAGGCAAGCATGTTTACCCCGTACTTGTCCGCCACGTACCTGAGAGCATTCTGCCTTGGAAAGCCGCCCCTCAGCCGAAGTTCCATATTCTCAGAGGCATTCAGACCGGACCCGCTCCCACAGCAGTAAGTCTGCTCCCTGATGGTATTCTCAGGCATTTCGTAGAAGTGGTTGCAGACATTCTTGATGACATAACGAGGCTCTTCAAGCATTCCCAAACCCCTGGCAGGATTGCAGGAATCATGGAACGTAACCCTGAGCTGATCGTTACGGCTCGGGTCAAGTTTGAGTTTGTTGTTTTTGATCAGGTCGGCCGTAAACTCCATGATATGAACCATCTTATGGGCCTTGGCATTCTCGAACTTTGTCCCTGTTATGGGGGACACCGGCTCCTCAAGGAAGTCTATGGGACCGTGCCATGTGGTCATATACTGGTTCAGGACCCGCCACATATGGCCGCATTCACCGCCCAAGATCCACTTGACCCCTAAACGTTTGGCCTCAGCGTATATCTTGCCGTTCATACGTTTTGCCATTTCATTAGCGGTAAAGTAACCGAAATCCCCACCCTCGGACGCGTAGGTACTCCATGTGTAATCAAGACCGAGATGTTCAAAGAGCATCAAATAACCCGCAAGAGTGAATATGCCCGGATCGGCAAACACATCGCCCGATGGGGTAACAAAGAGGATCTCCGCACCTTTTCTATTGAAAGTGGGTTCGAATTTGATGCCCACATTATCCTCAATATCCCACAGCATGGCATCGATACACTCTTTATATGCCTGGGGCTGGAGGCCGAGGTGATTACCGGTATGAATACATTTTGAAACCGACTCCTGAACCCAGGCGATATTCATACCGAGTTCGTTCATAATCTCCCTGCCCATAATGGTGATTTCCGCAGTATCTATCCCATAAGGGCAAAAGACCGAGCATCGACGGCATTCACTGCACTGAAACATATAATACCAGAGCTGCTTTAACGCTTTTTTAGTAAGCTTTCTTGCACCTACAAGGCGCCCCAGCATCTTACCCATTTTAGTGAACTCGCCCCTATATATCGATCTCAACAACTCCGCCCGCATAACAGGCATGTTCATTGGGTCTCCGCTGCCGAGGAAATAATGACACTTATCCGCACAGGCACCGCACCTGACACAAATATCCATATATATCTTAAACGTACGATACTTGCCGAGCATGTCCCTCATTTTATTGAGAAACCGCTCCTTCCAGTCATCAGGGAGTTCCCAGTCCTCGTCTTCGATTACCCAGTACTTTCCCCAGTCGCTTCGATCGTTCATCCCGACATTTTCCAACACAACCGGTCTGGCTGGATAGCAATAAATACCTTTCTTGATATCAACAGGACGATCCATCCAGTTGCCACGAGGCGGTTTATAATCAATATTCAGCGACTCATAGTATTCAGGATTCTTCGCCATTTTCTATTCCCTCTCCACTGGTATTCCGGCTTCTTTCATTTTTTCTCTGAATTCATTTTCATAATCTTCATAGGGATGGATTTTGACAGGGTATTCCCATGGATTGACATGCATCTTGGCACGGTTGGTGTTTGCCAAATTTCTCCCCGGGCTGAGGAACACGCCCCCGGCATGCATCAATTTACTGAAGGGGAAATACGCAAACAGAGTACTTATAAGCGCCACATGGACAAAGAATATCGCACCGATTCCCTCCGGCATTACCGGATGCAAAGTCGCCAGACCCATAGTGAGTTCCTTCACGCTCACGATATCCACTCTGATGAAGAACCGCATAAGCACGCCTGAAATACCTATACCCAGGATCAACAACAGTGGAAAATAGTCGTTAGCCAGGGATATGTACCGCATTTTCGGTACTATGAGGCGTCTTACCAGGAGATAGCTCACGGCACCTATAAGCAATAAGTCAGTAAGATAAAGTGTCGGCGCGCCTATCTGAAACATCCCATCCACCAGATCAAGCCCATTTATTAAAAACGGCACAGGCTCAAGAAAGAGCCTCAGATGCCTCACAGCGATAATAAGAAAAGAATAGTGAAATGCCAATGCACCAAGCCAGATCCATTTTGAGCCACCATAGATAATATTGCCGCTTGCCATCTCCGCCTTTGTGTGCCTGAACAGCGAACGGAAAGCGAATACTTCAAGAATCATACGGCCTATAACCCCGAGTGTGCTGCTAGGGCATTCGATCTTATTCTGTTTAATCCAGGGCAATGTCTTCTGCTGCCCACACGTAGTAGGTATACGATAAGGAACAGGTGACCGTCCCCAGTCGACGACTCGATAAATAAACCCCACAAGGAATATGGCGAACGCCGCATAAGGTACAAAAATCCCGAAGATAGACTGCAGGGCTGACACTTCCCCTCCGACCAAAGCAACCGCTACGATTGCCAGAACCGCACCAAGAGATACACCTAACGATACTTTTACACCCATTACCGTTACCTCACTTCTCCTAGACCGCAACTATTACAGCAGTCTTTAGTTCCTTTACCCTGCCCCTGCTCTTGTCGAACCATATAAGAAAGACACTTTGCCTCTCCCTCTGTAAAAAATGGTCTTTTTTTAAATTCATCCAATTTGATTTCCCATATCTTCTCCCGACACTTCATGTATACGTCAAAGGCGAGGAGAGCACAATAGTCGATCCTCGACTCAAATTCCAGCAGGTCTTCAAAAAGTCCATCTTTATCTATATCTTTTCTCATCTCATCCCTGATGACTTTCTTAAGCAGAAGAACAACAGCAACAGCCCCTGAAGGCGGAAAATCCTGAACCGCCCTGATTCTGACTATCTTGTCTAGAAGAGAAAACATATTCTGCTGATTATTTCCGTTAAGGAGCTCATCAAATAGAGGCCCCACTGCTTCAGAAATCTCGGCGCCTACGGGATTGGCAAACTTATTTCTTTGGTGCCTGAAAAACTCTACGGTTTCAGAAGGATAAGATTCCTGGACACTATCAATCCACTTATCTACAATATGGTCTCTTTTTTTTGTCAAAAGTTTTTCTAAATTCATATTCGCACTATTCTTTAAGGCTTCAGACATAAATTATTTCTTGCCCTGCCGGCAGGATATTAGCATTTATCCATTAATCCTGCGGCAACGACTATCTTTTATTACCTTTTTTTCTCTAAATCATTCAGAACTCCCCATAATTTTCTGAATGACAATTCATAATGAACATCTCTTTATACAAAATGTGATTCCATGTCAAGACCAACTATGGATGAAACTGGATTTGAATACAATATTATGTTATTCCGTCTCCCTAAACGCTGTCAGGAAATGTAACCGTTCACGGGTTACAACGCCCATTTTACCGCAACCCACCGAACTGTAAGCGTTTACAGTGTGCTGCAGATGCGAGGCGGAGGGTATGCTGACGTACTCCCTGTACTTCAAGTGCCCGACAACAAAGCAGATGCAGTGCCCTGTAAACGCTTACCAGGAAATAAATGAAAATATTACTCATATATCCATACTGCCTTGAAGACAGACTCCAAGATTACGATGTAAGGGTCATGCCTATAGGCGCTTATTATATAGGCGCTGTGCTAAAAGCAAATCACCATGATGTTGAGATATTGAATTGGCACAATATTAATAAAACGCCTGAAAGAATCAAGGAGATTCTGAAAGAAAAAAGGCCGGATATCATTGGTTTTTCCATCTTGCATGCGAACCGCTGGGGCGGCATAGAGGTTGCCCAAATTGCCAAGCAGCTTAATCCAAAGGTCAAGATCGTGTTTGGCGGAGTTGGAGCCACCTTTCTGTGGAAACATTTCCTGACCCATTTCCCGGAAATAGACTTCGTCGTCATGAGAGAAGGAGAGTACACCTTTTTAAATCTGGTAAAATGTATTGAAAATGCAGATTATGAACATGTTGAAGACATTAAGGGAATCTGTTTCAGGAAAACAGGCAAGATACTACGGACTGAAGATGCAACATTTATTCAAAATATTGATGAGCTGCCAAATCCGGCGAAATATTTCAAATATCAGCATGTAATCTCGTCTCGGGGGTGTCCATGGAATTGTACGTTTTGCGGATCACCCCGATTTTGGAAACGTAAAGTCAGGTTTCACTCTCCGGAATACTTTGTGGAGCAACTGGAACTGCTCTATAAAAAAGAAGTAAATTTTTTTTATGTCTCAGACGATACCTTCACGCTCAAAGGGGATCGGGTGATTGAGATATGCAAAAAAATCCTGAAAAGGAACCTTAATATCACCTGGTTTGCTATCTCGCGAGCAAACTGTGTGAGTGAAGAGATATTATATTGGATGAGGAAGGCCGGCTGCATTCAAATCAGCTACGGCGTGGAAAGTGGTTCTGAAAAGATCAGGAATTGCCTGAATAAAAATATTAAGACCCATGATATTAAAAAAGCCTTTGAGCTGACTACTAAATACGGAATCCTTGCACGCGCCTATTTCATCTATGGCTCCCCTGGAGAGAGCTGGGCAACCATTCAGAAGACAATAGATCTGATGCATAAAATCAAGCCAATGAGTACTATTTTTTATATCCTTGACCTGTTTCCAGGCACAGCGCTTTACTCGGATTTCAAGAAAAAATTCAAGGTCTCAGACGATATCTGGCTACAGCAAATAGAAGATATCATGTATTTTGAAACTGATCCCCGTCTGTCCAAGGATATGATATTGGCCTTTGGCGAAAAACTGAGAAGGGAATACTATGGAAATCTTCACCATTATGTTGATTCCGTTGAACTTATAGATAAAAAAGACCTCTACGAACTGCATTCAGGTTTTTGCTCAAGACTGGGGATGACCTTCAGCCACGGGGACTACGCCAGGATCGACGCCGTCAAGGAAAAAGATAAAACCGCTGAAAAGCTATTCAAAAGGGCATTGGGTTATTACCCTGACCATCGGGCTTATCTGGGATTGGGCATCATAATGCAGAAAAACAGGGCCTTTGATGAATCTATCAGGATTCTATCAGAAGGCATTAAATGTTTCCCTGGCAGTGAGCCGTTGAATACGTGCCTGGGAATCAGCTATATGAACTTAGGACAATATAGCAAGGCGCTTTCATGCCTTCTGAAATTCCCTGACTCAAGAGAAACGGTTCCCTATATTGCAAGCTGTTACAAGGCATTGGGTGATTCTGAAAAAGAATCCGTCTTCCTTGAAAAACTCCGCAATATTGAGTTACTGTAGTCACATGTTCCAAAGAAACTTTCCCAGATTAGTCATCACGGGCCTTAAGGGCGGAGCGGGAAAAACTGTAGCCGCTTTAGGACTGGTTCGGGCCTGGCAAAGACAGGGCCTTCAAGTAGTACCTTTTAAAAAGGGCCCTGATTATATTGATGCCGGCTGGCTCTCACAGGCAGCCAAAAGACCCTGCTACAACCTGGACCCTTTCCTTATGTCCAAGGAAATCATCCGCAAGTCCTTTGCCTTCAGGGCAAAAGACGCTGATATCAGCGTAATAGAAGGTAATCGTGGTCTTTTTGACGGCGTAGATGAGTCCGGTTCAAGTAGCACGGCAGAACTTGCCAAGTGGATAGATGCCCCTGTTGTTTTAGTTTTGGACTGCACCAAAATGACAAGGACAGCCGCGGCCCTTGTCCTGGGCTGTCAGAGGCTTGATCCGGAACTTCGTATTGAGGGAGTGATACTCAACCATGTAGCCGGATTGCGCCATGAAACAATTGTCAGGCAATCTGTGGAAAAATACACGGGCATTTCCGTACTCGGCGCCCTGCCAAGGATGAAGGGTGATCCTATCCCCATGCGCCATCTTGGTGTAACTCCGTGGGAAGAACACCCGGAGGCCGCCAAAGCCCTGGACAGGCTGGGCCGGATGGTGACAGAGTCAGTGGATATCCATACATTAGCAAGGATCGCTGATCAAAGTGGGGAATGGAAGTTTGGCAGTATGGATGCCGTGGAATTATTTCCTGGTGCAGAAGAAATCTCTTCGTCACAAACGCCTCTTGTAGGAGTGCTCCAGGATGGGGCCTTCCAATTCTATTACCCTGAAAACCTTGAAGCCCTGGAGAAAGCCGGGGCAAAACTCATATTCCTGGATTCCCTTCAAGGCGGCGGATTGCCGGAACTCGATGCTATATATATAGGAGGGGGGTTCCCTGAAACACAGGCTGCCCGCCTCTCAGCTAATGAAGCCATGAGAAAAGATCTTTATCTGGCTATACATCAGGGACTTCCTGTCTATGCAGAATGCGGAGGCATGATGTATCTGGGCAGACAACTTGTCTGGCAAGGGCGGACCTATCCTATGGCAGGGGCCATCGGTTGGGATTTTGTTGTCGGTGAAAAGCCGGTCGGCCATGGCTACAGCGCCCTGGAAGTTGTCTCCCAAAACCCCTTTTATGATGTAGGGACAATATTGCGGGGCCATGAATTTCATTACTCCAGACCGGTCCTGGTGGACAAAGAAAAATCAGGTAAACTAAGCTGCCGTGTAGTAAGGGGACATGGCTTTGACGGACAACTTGAAGGAATAGTGTTTAAAAATATCTTTGGAACCTATACCCATATTCACGCCCTTGAGCGCCCTGAATGGGCCACCCGCATAGTTAAGATCGCTGTCGAATATCGGGCATCCTTCACGACAAGTCAAAAGTAGTTGTAATCAGGGGAATAGACTGAAGGTAGAAGGCCAATAGGGACAAATCATGCGTGATCACACAAAACTGCAGGCATTTGAGTTGGCTGACGAGATTGCAGTATTAGTTTAGAGGATTCATCTCTGTTCGATCGTTGCGAGATGGTTGACGTACTTCAGTCTTCAGCCTTCAACCTTCGACCTGAATAGTTACCTTTGAAAAAAGTGTAACCTACAAAATGAAGGATACCAAATATTTCATTAAAACGGGGTTGACAAAAAGAACGCCGATCGTCTATATGAACGACCAAGTAATTAAACGCCAAGATATGTGGGCTTACTGATTATCATAAAAAGGAGGAAGTTATGTTTGAGGTCACCGTTGATTTTGATAAGTGCCAAGGCGACGAGGAGTGTGTGGGCAACTGTCCGTCTGAAGTATTTGACTGGGACGAAGAGGCTAAAAGGCCGATAGTCGCCAGAATGGATGACTGTTTGGGCTGTGAGACCTGTGTAGAGGTCTGTGAAGCGGGCGCAATCACCGTTGAGGAAGTATAGCGCAATCTAAACATCAAATCTTGTCGAACAAAAAAGGATAGCCATTCGCTATCCTTTTTTTTGAGCCTTTTGAAGGGTTTTAACCACAGGCTAAACCGCACTCCCTTGGAATATGCAATGGGTTGGCTTTGAAACCCGGGAAAAGCGACCGATTCAAGACAGATGTCACGTGGTATGCGCAAGTACGAGACGCGCTGCCTCCGCATCCTTTGTGATCTGTCCGGCCAATTCCTTTGGCCCGGAAAATTTTTTTTCATCCCTCAATCGCTGTATAAAATCCAATTTAATCGGGTGGCCGTAGATATCCTTTTCAAAGTCGAATATATGGACCTCGGCCCCCAGTTCCTGTCCGCCAAAGGTGGGATTGTAGCCGATATTCATCACACCTCCATAGCACTGGTCTTGATGGATAACCTGAACTACGTAGACCCCCGGTTTGGGGCATAGGTCCTCCTTGTCAATGCGCAGGTTTGCTGTGGGAAAACCTACGACCGGACCGCCTCGACGTATTCCTTCCTGTACGATTCCATGAATCTGGTAATACCTTCCAAGGAGGAGCCGGACCTTTTTCATCTCGCCCAGGGTCACGTATTCCCTGACATTAGTACTGCTGACTACCATACCTTCCACAGAAACAGGGGAGACAACATGTACGTTAAATCCAAGCTTGGATCCCATGGCCCGGAGTAAAGATATGTTTCCATGCCGGCCCTTGCCAAAGGCATAATCATAACCCACGACCAGGTCCTCCACCCCTATGGTCCGGTGAAGTATTTTATTGACAAAATCGTGCGCAGACGTGCCTGCAAGCTCTTTGGTAAAGGGTAAGCAGATCAGGTGTTCAATTCCAGCCTCAGCTATCAGCTCCACCTTATGGTCCATGGTTGAAATAAGTTTTGGTGGATTTTGAGGCCTTAAGACCTTCATGGGATGAGGCTCAAAGGTAAGGGCTACCGTGTCCCCGTTTCTTGGCCCTGCAAGCTCCACTACCCGGCGGAAAAGGGCCTGATGCCCCAGATGTACTCCGTCAAAGTTACCTATGGTCAGTGCAGGCCGATGAAATGGTTTTTTAATCTCGTGCAGGCCTTTGTAAACCTTCATTTCAAATCTTCTTCAGTTTGTGGTTGCAGCCTTTGCTCCAGACATTCACTTACCATTTGATCAGCAGACAGTACAATGGCCCCTTGACAAGTGCAAGCACTGTCTATTTAATGACTTTCGCTCAGCCGAAGTGGCGGAATTGGTAGACGCGCTAGATTCAGGATCTAGTGGATAGTATATCCGTGGGAGTTCGAATCTCCCCTTCGGCACCACCTAATTAGTGTCTGAACGGAAAAGCGGTTAAGACACAATTGTGAATTCTAAATTTTGAATTTAGGATTGCTGATTTTTGAGCGAAATTACTTCCCGGTCTTTCCGCTTATCTTTTGACGCAGCACTCCTGAAGGCCGGAAAGTCACGACTCTTCGAGAATCAAGGATCAGATCCTCTCCTGTGTGCGGGTTTCTGCCACGTCTGGATCTCTTATCCTTAACAGAAAATTTACCAAAACCGCTAATAAGAACGTTCTCTCCTGCCTCAAGACGATCTTTAATGATCTTGAGCAAGCTCTCTACAGCTTGAGCAGACTCTATTTTGCTCAATTTTTTACTTCTATATATACGACTTACAAGATCTGCCTTAGTTAAGGTCATATTGAGACACCCTCCTCTACAAACACACCAAAAAATCTCAGGGAAGCTGTTACAACTCCCAAAACAATTAATACATTAAAGAAAAAAACCCATTAAGTCAAGAGGATAAGCGCCCCCAAAAAAGATATCTCGAAAATTCTTTTATTGCGTATCGTTCAAGCAATCAACCATAGCCCTCAAGTCATCAAGAGGTATTTGCCCTGGAGCGGCCTCATGACCCCTGGCTGGAGACGCATAGGTCAGATAAGCCCCCAGCGCCAGGCAGGCCAGCCTGCTCATCTTTCCAAAAGGCCCCATACAGAAAGCTATTAAAGGGACCCCCTCATCCAGGACCTTAAAATACAGCGAAAAAACTTTCAGGACATCCTGCGGACCCGCGGCCATGGTGACTATCTTCCCAATGTCTGCCCCGGCACGCCTTTCCGAATCAAATATGTCGATCAGTTTTTCCTTCTCGGGAGTGCAAGAAAAATCATGAAAGGAAATGATGAGCTTTGTCCCGGTTTCACGAACCTTTTTTACTATGGCATCCCTTAAGGCCGGATCTGTTCTGAGTTCAATATCAACATAATCCGCACCTGCAGATATGGCCTTTCCCAAAAGGTTGATTCGCTCCTCTTCCGGACCTGGGAAAAGACCCCCTTCTGCTGAGGATCTATTAGTAAAAATAAAGGGACAGGGACGATCTTTTATTAAACTCACAAGATCCAGAGATTCCACATCCGCAAGAGTATCCAGACGGACTTCTGCCATATCGGCTTTTGCCGCCACCTGTTTCAGACGCTTCAGCAGGGCATCACAGGTAGGTTCAGCCAGGGAAACACAGATCATGCGAGACAATCACCAAATCACTAAATGATTCCACTGAAAAAACCCAATCTGCGGCGTTGCTTCAATTTTCCAGTCACTGCGACGTACGATAAGTACGTCTCATTCCTGGAAAATTTCGCGCCTTGCATCTCGGGCTTTTTGAGCGGAATCATGTTTCAGACTTTTTGCAGTGTAATCACTAAATAAAATATGTGTCCTTCCGGGGGTCGATTCCCTCCAGATAGCCGGCAATGGCCTTATCATACTTATTTGTTGTAATAAAGACCTTTCTGGCCAGTTCAAAACGTGTGGTCAGGGTAGTGGCTCCATCATTGGCCTTCATTTCTCCAAGCACCTTTGAATAATCAGATGGATCTACAACCACAGTCACAAACCGGAAGTTCTTTGCAGAAGAACGAAGCAGAGTTGGCCCCCCTATATCAATATTCTCAATGGCGTCAGCCAAACTCACACCTTCTTTGGCCACGGTTTTTTCAAAGGCATAAAGATTTACCACTACCATATCAATAGAGGGAATAGCATGGTCCTCCATCTGTTGCATGTGGCCGGCATTGTCACGAAGGGCCAGGATTCCGCCATGCACAATGGGGTGTAAAGTCTTTACCCGGCCATCCATCATCTCCGGAAAACCAGTAAGATCTGCAACATCCTTTACAGAAACGTCCGCCTCTCTTATTACCCGCGCTGTACCGCCGGTAGATACGATCTCTACACCCATATTCTCAAGTTCTTTAGCCAGTGCTACCACACCTGTCTTATCAGTTACGCTGATAAGTGCCCTTTTTATCTTTGTCATATGTATTGGCCGCCTTTTTTGTTTGGATTCAAAAGAGGATATTAATAAAACGGAAAAAAACTGGTCGGGACGAGAGGATTCGAACCTCCGACCCCAGCGTCCCGAACGCTGTGCTCTACCAGACTGAGCCACGTCCCGACCGAAGATCTATTTCATATATTCGCCAAGCCGGACCTTGTCAACAGAAGCATCTGCTGATATCAGGTTAATAAATATTTTGACTATACTACACGCACCGGGAGCAATCTATGTTTTTTCATAAAGTGGGGCGGCTTTTTTGGTAAGCGTTCACAGGGCACCGCATCTGCTTTGTTGTCGGGCACTTGAAGTACAGGGAGTACGTCTGCGTACCCGTACGCCTTGCATCTGCAGCACCCT
>Ga0209121_10003662_pt1 | contig 14728 bp, 11 predicted proteins | sample Cruoilmetagenom3_FD_187292 | JGI IMG/M metagenome (GOLD analysis project Ga0209121, IMG submission 187292) | Oil polluted marine microbial communities from Coal Oil Point, Santa Barbara, California, USA - Sample 3 (SPAdes) (version 2) | ecosystem: Environmental > Aquatic > Marine > Oil seeps ...
GTCTCTTCGCATTCCTCACAGGTGTACACGTGACCGCCCAACTCTGCGGTGCGACAGCGCTCGATGTCACACATCACCTTTCGGTGACTGGGTAGCATCTCGTCGCCATACCTGGCCCGATACTGCGATCCATACCGGTGGAAGATCTCGGCCATCTCTACCATCGCAGGTCTCCCATCACCCGGTTGATGGCCTCCGCAGCCAGGTCATCCGCCTTGCGGGTCAGGTGGGTGTAGATGGCCGTGGTCTGGGGCGAGCTGTGGCCCAGGTAGGCCTGAATCACCCGTAGGTTGACGCCAGCTTCCAGCAGGTGTGTGGCATAGGAGTGACGCAACGAGTGTACGCTGGCATCTTTCTGGATCCCGCTCTCCTGAAGGGCGGCCTTGAAAGCCCGTTGCACGCCGCTGACCGACATTGGCTTGGTGGCCGTGGATAGCGGCACACCTGACTTGGTTGGAGTGGGAAAGAGCCACTCTGGATGCCGATGTGTGCACCAATAGCGGCGCAACATCTCCAGCGTGGGTACGGGCAGCGGCACGTAGCGATCCTTAGCCCCTTTCCCGTGCTGCACGTGCACCATCATGCGGTCACTGTCGATGTTTCTGACCTGCAAGTGCACGCCTTCGCGCAGGCGCAGACCGCAGGCATAGATCGTGCTCAAGCAGACCCGATAGCGCGGGCGACGTATGATCGCCAGAATCCGGCGCACTTCGGTCACGCTGAACACCACGGGCAGCTTCTTTTCCCGACGCGGACGTACCAGGTCGAGCGTGGGCCACTCTTTTCTGAGCGTATGCTGGAAGAGAAACCTGATGCCGTACAGAGCAACTCGGATGGTACTGGGTGAGAGATGCTTGACGTTCGTGAGGTGGAGAAAGTACTGACGCAGTTCTTCGTCGCTGATGTTCTGCGGGGACTTGTCATAGTGCTCGGCCAACTGCCTCACGGCTCGCACGTAGCCGTCCTGGGTCTTTTCGGACAAGCCGCGCAACTGCATGTCCTCGACCATTCGTCGTCTTAAGGGTGTCATGACTTTACCTCCTGTATAGATGAGTGTTTTCCATACAGAAAGTATAGTCGAGAGAGGGGAATGACGAAATGTCAGGAGGAGTCTTACAGAAGAGGCCTTGCGGGGGAATACCTGCGCGAAGCGCTTAGTTCAACGGCCGTTGTGCGGCTTTCTCTTGCGGCGTGCAAGCCCGGGCGGGGGCCACTTGACAGTGCACGTGAATTGTGGTATGATATGTCGCGCAATGACATATCATTAAATGATGCATTATGAGACGAGGTATGGCTGTTCAAGCTAATGTCCAGGAGAACTTACCACTCACTGAAGCCACCCTTTTTATCATACTCAGCCTGGCACCGGAGCCCAGGCACGGCTACGCGATTATGAAGGATGTGCAGGCCCTCAGCGAAGGCCGGGTTGTCCTGAGCACAGGGACGTTGTACGGTGCACTCAAACGGCTGCTGGAGCAGGGCTGGATCGAGCGTGTAGACGAAGCGGAGCAGGGTTCGGCAGAGTCGAACGAGCCAGGTCGCCCACGCAAGGCTTACACCCTCACGCACCTGGGCAAGCGCGTGCTGGGTGCAGAAGTTGCCCGGCTACAGACGTTGGTCGCCGTCGCACGCCTGCGCACAGCGAGGGGACAATCGCGAACGCCGCCATTTCATTCATCACTCACGTTTATGCCTCCCTTGTGCGCCTGTATCCGCGTAACTTCCGCGCCGAGTTTGAAGAAGAGATGCGGGCCGTCTTTGCCGATGCGGTTGCAGAAGCAGCCGGGCATGGCGGCGCATCGTTGATTGGCGCGTGTTGGCGGGAACTACGGGACTGGCCAAGGACGCTACTATCGGAGTACTGGATCAATGTAAGGATGTGGCATAGAGGGATGGCTATGCACAAGACCGACGAAGGCCTTGGCACGCCAAGTTGTAGCGCAGGTAGGAGGAACGATATGTTTGAGAACGAGCGGATAGAGAAATGGCGCATAGATAACCCACGTCAGGCGCTCGCTGTCGCACTGCCCCCGTTGCTTTTTAGCCTGGGCATCGCGCTGAGTTGGCAGGTGATCGGTGTGCCTTGGTACGCCGCGCCGCCCTGGCGGCTCATTGCCGGCGTGGTCGTGGGGCTGGTCCCGGCCGCTGTGATCGCCATCTGTGGTCTGATCGCCCTCGTGCGGCGCTTGCCTGACCGGGGTTACGTGTGGGTGGGAGCTGCTATGATGGGACTGGCGCTTCTGCTGAAGACGCTGGCCGAAGAGCGGGCGGAGGTTGGAGCGTTCCTCATCTCCCCCGTTGCCGACATCGTTGTGATGCTCGTTGTCTTGCTGGCAGGCCTGGTTGTACTGAGTGTGGCGGCGTTGCGGGGGTGGCAGCAAGCAGGGCTGATGAGCATCGGGCTTGCCGCGACGTTGGGGCTTTCCCTGTTCTATGCGGTCGCCATACCCCCCTTCTACCGCCGCGATGTGGCCCTGCTGGCCGTGCCGCTGGGGTTGCTTGTGGCCGCGCTCACCTACGTCTACGCCCGTGGCTCGGATCTGGCCCGGATGGGTGTCCTCGTCGGTATAGAACTCGTGAATGTGGGAATCGCCTGGACAGCCGACCGAGTATGGCAGGACTGGCTTCTCACCCGTGGACAGCCTTCTCCCCTCCTGCCATTGTTGGTATTGCTGACGGGGGCATTGTTGGCGGGCCCGCTCCTGGGCCTGTTGGGGCGGCCTCTGCGTGGTGTACTCGGGCGGGTGTGGGGATAGTATACCTGCACAATCCTAAGCCAAGTCCTCGGTCATTCCTCCACGAGGCCCAGTTTTTTCGCTTTGGTGGCTGCTTTGCGGCGACTGTTCACGCCGAGTTTGCCGTAGATGTTCCTGAGGTGGGTCTTGACGGTGTTGATGGAGACGCACAGCGATTGCGCCATCTCCTGGTTGGTCTGACCATCGGCGAGCAAATGTAGGACTTCGAGTTCGCGCTCGCTCAGCGGCTCGATGAGTGGTTGAGTGTGGGGGTGTGGGGGTGTTTCTCCCACACTCCCATCCTCCCATACTCCGAATGCTGTGAGTAATTCCCTCACATACTCCGGCGCTACGCCCTGCGATGCAGCCTCCCGAAGCAACGCGACCAGCAACTCCCCTTTGTCAATGAAGGTGCGGATGTAGCCCTCCGGTTGGGCCAGCGTGAGGGCTTCGGCCAGGAAAGCGAGGGCGGCGGTGGGCGTGGGCGCGGCCAGAGCTTGCAGCACGCGCACCTCGACCACACCGAATTGCCAGCCCGCACGAATGGCCGTCTCGTACCGGGCTTCCAATTGCTCAGCCGCGGCCTCTTTCTGGCCCTGGGCGAGAAATAGACGGGCTGTCGTGAGGCCGAGAAGCGGGTAGAAGGGGGAGGCGTCGGCGTCCTCCGTAACCTGCTCCGCCCAGCGCGTGGCCGTGGTTACGTCACCTTGCGCCAGGGCAATCTGGACGTGGCAAGCAGCATTGCGGGCGTGCATGAGCGGAGGGACGTCACTGTCGCGGGCCAACTGGTGGGCGTTTTGGAGCGCGTCCAGCGCGGCGGATGCGTCGCCCTGGGCCTGCTTGACCCGTGCCAGCGTGCGATAGCCGCCGATTTGAACCTCCACGTTGCCGCCGCGCTGGCCCAGTTCGATCCCCCGCTGCAGGTGGTCGGCGGCGGCTTCCAGATCGTTCCATTCGTAGAGCAGAGCGCTCAACCTATTGTGGGCGAGAGCGATGGAGGGTGACTGTCCCCCTAACCATATCGCTTGGCGGAACAACTCCGCCGCCTGGTGCAGCCTGCCCCACGCTGCCTGTATCATACCCAGGAAACTGAGCGCTGTCAGTCTGGCATAGATATTCCCTGACTGCTGGGCGGCGCGATCAGCCTCTGTCAGCGCCTGCTCCGCTTCCGCCAGGTGGCCGCTACTCCAGTGAGCAATCCCCAGGTTCAGAGCCACAACGCTGCGCTGGGTGAGCGCATCCGATGGCAAAAGCGACAGTGCCCGCCGCGATAGTTCTATCGTGCGGCGGTCGTCACCTCGCGCCCGCGCGATGTAAGCCTGCGCGGAGACAATATCGCCGAGAAGGGCCGTGTCATCCTGGGTGGTTCGGCAGGGCTCACCACAGGCAGCCGCTTCGGCCTGTCCCAGGTAGGATTCGGCGGCGTCGAGTTGGCCCGTCAGGATCAGCGTCCAACTGTAATCGAGACAGAGCCCCGGGCGGGTATGCACCACCTCGTCCGGTAGTGCCTGAAGCCAGCCGAACAGGGTCGTCACCTCGCCGCGCTTCAGCATCGTTTCGCTGACGTCGTGGATGAGCGTTGCCGCTAGCTCCCAGTTGGAACCGGCCAGAGCGTGCTGCACCGCGTCGGCGGGGAAGCCCGCGGCCTCGTACCACTGGCTGGCCCGTTTGTGCAGGAGGGGTGCAAGACCTTGCATCCCAACCGTGCGCAACTGCTGGCGAAGCAGGTCGGCGAAGAGGCGGTGATAGCGGTACCACTGCCGCGATTCGTCGAGGGGGACGATGAACAGGTTGGCCTGCTCCAGGGCCAGCAGCACCTCGCGGCTGTCTTCCCGTTTGGCGACGGCGTCGCACAGAGGAGCGGTGAGGCGGTCGAGGATAGACGTTTTCAGCAAGAAATCCTGTACGCCGGCGGGCTGGCGCTGAAACGCCTCCTCGATCAGGTAGTCCAGGATGTAGCGATGGCTGCCGGTGAAGGACTGCACGAGCTGGTGTACATCGTCGTGGCCCCGCAAGGATAAGGCTGCCAGTTGCAGGCCGGCGATCCAACCTTCGGTGCGTCGCTGGAGGGCGGCGACGTCAGCGGGCGATAGGTCAAGCCGCATCACCCGCCGCAGGAAGTCCGCCGTCTCCTCCTCCGTGAACCTCAAGTCATCCTGCCGGATCTCCGTCGTATGCCCACGTGCTCGCAGACGCGAGAGCGGCAGCGGCGGGTCTTCGCGGCTGACGATGACAAGATGCATCTGAGGTGGTTGGTGGGCCAGGAGGAAGGCTAGTTGCTGGTGAATGGACAGTGTGCTGATCAAGTGGTAGTCATCGAGGACGAGGACGAATGGGCGGGGTGTGGCAGCGATGTCGTTGATCAGGGCCGTGAGAAGCGGCTCCGGCAGGGGCGGCTGAGGGGCCTGCAACATCGCCTGGGCGGCTTGGCCGATGTTGGGATTAATCCTCCGCAGGGCCGCCAGGAGATAGGTGAGGAAGCGAGCAGGGTCGTTGTCGTTTTCATCGAGGGAGAGCCAGATGAAGGGGCGTTCGGCGCTGCCTCTGCGGCCTTTAGGCTGTTCAGCCATTCTGTGACGAGCGTGGTTTTGCCAAAGCCGGCCGGGGCGGAGATGAGCGTCAGCTTGCGGTGAAGGCCCGCGTTCAGCTGCTTGATCAGGCGCGGACGCGAGACCAACTCGGGTCGGACGGGGGGGATATAGAGTTTGGTGGTCAGCAGTTGTGTGGCCATTTCTCCTTCCCCAGCAAGGGTTTGCAGCAACCTTCAGGCATGAATTGGGCTTCTTAAGTGACTTGATTCTACCACTTTTCCCCCATTCCCTTCAAATAAAGCAAGAGTCCGGGGATTCGCAGCAGTTCTGAGGCTCTCTAAGGCCCTTTAGAGCCCTTCTGCGGCGTTTGGCAGATTCATCAACCTCACCCTCAACGACAAGCATGCCGCTAGACGCGCCCTGCGGCATCTTAATTGTTTTTGGGTTTCGTTCTGCTACGAATCCCCAATTTGACGCGCAGTGAGCGTGGTCGGGTGGAGTGAGGGGTTGTGAGTCATTTCACAGTACCCCTCTCTTTTCGATTTCCGTCATGCCGGCACATTCAGGTTTAACGACAGCATTCCACATCTCGCGGATCGCGTCGCGGCTTTGCTCTACGTAATCGAGCCCGATCTCGAAGCTGAGCCCACTGTCGTAACCTGCTGCCCGCAGTTCGCGCAGGATGGCCGTGAAGTCAATATGGCCCTCGCCGATGGGCAGGTGTAAATCATCCTTGACTTCACTGCCGCCGTGATTGTCGTGCAGGTGGACGTGGCGGATGCGGTCGGGGAAACAGGCGATGAAGCCGAACGAGGCATTGGGCTGAGAGAGAATCTCGCCGTGGCCCAGGTCGAGGGTCATGCACAGTCCCGGCAGTCGCTGGAAGGCAGGGGCAAAATGGTCAGCGTGTTCGCTCAGATTCTCAATGCACAGCGTGACACTGGCGCGGGCGGCGTGCTCCATCCACGTTTCCAGCAGGTCCAGCTTGCGGGCGATAGCCTCGGCGCTCATGAACCTTGGATCGAGCCAGAGATGCTGCGTGTGAAGGGTGATTCCCAGCTCAGGGGCCAGGTTCAGAAGCTGGCACACGGTTGGTCCCATCACCTCGATGATCTCGTCCACGTCGAACGGGTTGCGCTCATTGGGGCCGTGGGCCAGGTAAGCGATGCTGTACTTGTCCTGTAGCGCCTCCAGTTCTGCCAATTGCGTGCTGAGCAAACGGGGGTCTTTCCAGTCAATCTCCGCAAACTTGAAACCGGCCTGGGCCAAGAACTCAATATCATCCAGCGAGTGTGCGCGAGCGCCGAAGTACATTGTCCATCTCCACATTATCCTCTTGACTGCCAATTTGGCGGGTTTTCCGGCCGCTATTACATATTCTCCGCTTCGCCGATGACCGCCTCGAACCAATCCCGGATTTCGTCTCGAGGAGAAAAGGTGGTCGCGCTTTCGATCACTCCCGTACGCACCATATCGTTCTTCACTTCCTCGACGTCAATATCTAGAATGGCCGAGTGCTTGTCTGCGTTCATTTGCTCTCTTGCCACCCTGGCCTGCCCGCGGATACTCACGGCGATGTCCGGTGGGGCCACCAGGGCCACCATCACCCGCCCATCGCGGCACAGATTAGCGTAGGTGTCGTGGTAATGCGCGGAGATCAACCGCAGCCGTCGCGGTGTGACTGCTCGCACACTGCCAAAGGGTGCAGTGCGTGGTGTTCCATCCGCGTCTACAGTTGCCACGATCGTGACCGGGTTGATCGCTCTATTGGGCTTGCGCAACACCGCAAATACCTCCTGCGGGAGCTCCGGCGCTCTGCGCCAGCGCGTTTTCTCTTGTGACTCTTGTGTCTTGCCCATTGATCACTTCCTATGGAACTCAACTTCTTTCTTCCTCACAAGAAACGGTGGGGGCCACGCCCTTTCCGTTTTCCCACCCTTCTTAAATCGAAAGTCACATTTTTCGTAGCCCTCGGCCAAGGTCATCGTCCTGGCGAATCCCCAGCCGGGTGTCCTGTACGTAACGAAGTCGAGGAAGCAGTAGAAAGGCAGAAACTCATCCGCATCTTGGGCGTGATAGAGCTTTTGCGTGCCACATTCGATGAAATCGTAGCCATAGTCGAATTTGACTCCGTCCCCCTCGACAAACTCCCAAACCCAATCGCCGGGAAAACGGCGCTCCTGAGATTCCCTGGCCTGTCCCCTTTTGCTCGCCATATCCTCCGGAGTCGGCGGAGGAGAAGGTGGGAGATGGCTGACACTTTCCACGACGGCATCGTAAATGATCTTGCCGGTTTCTTCCGCCGTTTTCCCTCGCGCTTTCATCGCCTTGTAGAACGCCAGGCTCGTGGTTGACCGGACCAGATGGCGGGTCATTGGGTTCTCGTCGCCGCCGATGTACGGGATTTCAGGAATCAGAGCCTCGTGTTGCCCGCGAGCTTCTCTCAGGACAGTGTCGGCGAAGTCGTTACCGTAACAATTGACAATGAATGGTCTCCAGGCCCGTGCATGCTCGTCAAATAGCGCGAGGATTTCTGATTTTCGAGACATGTAGTACTGGTCTACCACTCTGAGCCCCACCACCTCGTAGACCGTATCAGGCCGGGTATGGCCCTTGACCTGCACGTGGCCGATGAAATTGGCCTCGACGTGGTCCTTGACACGCTCGTAGACCTCAGCACTGACGAGAATCTGGCCTGGCTCGGCAATGTCGGAGAGCCGGCACGAGAAGTTGACACAATCACCGATGGCAGTGAAATTCTGCACCACGGCTGAGCCGATGTTGCCCACCACCGCCTCGCCGACGGTGATGCCGAGGCCAAAGTGAAGCTGCTCCCGCTCGTCCACCTGCGCGTGATGCTCGCGCACCGCCTGCTGCATCGCCAGCGCCGCACGCACAGCCCGCAGAGTGTGGTCCTCCTGCGGCTCCGGGGCGTTGAAAATGGCCATCGCAGCATCGCCTATGAATTTGTCCAGCGTGCCCTCCTGGGCCAGAATCGCCCCTACCGCCAGCGTCAAATGCCTGTTCAGCACCTCAATCTGGAACTCTGGCGCAGTCTTCTCGCCAAAGGCCGTAAAACCCCGGATGTCGGCGTAGAAACTGGTGATCTCCCGCCGTACCCCTCCCAGGCGGACGCTCTCGGGGTCAGAGAGCAACCGCTCGACCACGGCCGGGGCGACGTAACGTTCGAAAGTCTCCCGGATGCGGCGTACACGAGCCTCCAATCGCCGCCGCTCCGTCAGGTCATCCACCACGATGGTAACGCCGGTGGTCACATCGCGGCTATCCTTGAGGGGGGAGAAATTCATGCGCAGCCATACCGGCCCGCGAGCGGGGAGTTCCGGCTGGACTTCGTAGGCCATCACCGGAGTGTCGCTGTGTTTGACATGGCTGACCAGGCGGTATAGTTCCTGGCCCAGCCGGGGGAGAGCCTGCTTGCAGGAACGGCCGATGACCTCGTCAGCCGGAATACACAGGATGGCCTCGGCGGCGCGGTTGAAGAGTGTCACCTTATCCTGGACGTCGGTGGTGATGACGCCGCTGGCGATGCTGCTGAAAACGTCGTCCATTAGATTCTTCATCTCGGTGATGGCGGCCAGATTGTGGCGCACGCTGGCGAAGAGGCGCGCGTTCTCCACCGCCAACGCCGACTGGTCGGCCAGCGCGCTGAGGAAGACCAGGTCGTCGGAGTCGTAGGGTTGACCAGAGCACTTGGCGCCCAGTGCCAGCCAGCCGCTCAGCCGCTCCCGGGTGCGCAGAGGTACGTAGACCACCGCTCCTAGCGCGCCCATCCGCACCCACTCGTCGGACAGTTTGGCCGGCAGTTCCCTCTCGGCCGGCAGGTGCAGACATTCCTGGTGCTCCCGCAGCCAGCGTGCCAGTGCCCCGTCGAGCGCGAAAGTGACCGGAAACGTCGCCTGCTGATCCCGTCCCATAGGCTGCCCGGCGTAGCAGGCCAGGTTCTCATCGTAGAGACAAGCCCACTGGCGATCAGGGTGGAGACTCGCTTCGACCTGCCTGCCGACCTCTGCCAACACGGCATTCAGGTCCAACGTCTGAGTCAAATCGTGGCTGAACTCTTGAAGTGCGGCGCGGTAGTCCACCGGTTCGCGAAAGAAAACGCGGTCCACCAGCCGCTGAATCTGGTTCCGCAGCGGGTTGAAGAGCAGGATCAGCGTCAGGACAAAGAGAGAAAGCATGATTGGATCGCTGGCTCGGACCGCAAAGATGTGGCTCAGGCCATTGACGAGGGCGAAGTAGGTGGCAACGATGAGGGAGGTCAGCGCCCCGTAGGCCAGGCCCTGGCTGAGAAGCCGGTCTACGTCCAGCAGCCGGTAGCGCAGGATAGCATAGGCAATGGAGAGAGGAAAGAGGGTAAACAGCGGGGCATAGAGCGGCGTGAGAAAGGGTACCGGCTGGCCCAGGACGTTGAGCAGCAACCACGGCACGACCGGCAGGAAGGCCAGCGCTGAACCTAGCAGGATGATGCGGCTTTGCTGCCGCACCAGCGGGGAGGGCGGCCTGATCAGCCGATAGATGAGTAGCCCTAGCAGGAAGAAGATGCCCACGGCGGCAAAGAGATAACTGTTGCGCCACTGGCTGATGTACTCCCAAGGTTGGCTGACGTTGTAGACGCTGGTGGCGGAGTGGAGCGCCAGAAACGTCGCGGGCAGGTATGGAAGCAGGCACAGCACCGGACTGCGTCGCACGAAGCGAGGCTCCTGCGGGAAAACCAGCGCCAGGTGCATGAGGGTGGCGGCTGCGAAGGGTACAGTCGCGCCCCACAGGATGACCAGCCGGTGCGTAGTGCTGATGTCGAAGATGCCGCCCATCATCAGCGCAATGGCGGCGCACAGGCCGGTGAAAACCTGCCCGGCCCGGCCCCAGCCCCCCACCCAGTAAACCCAGATGCCGATGCCCAGGTAGGCCAGCCCGACCAGGTAGGGGACAATGAAAATCAGGAACATGTCTCTTAGGGGAAAGGAGACGAGGGTGATCTGCTCCTCCCGCAAGTTGCCGTCGGGGCGGGCGACCATGACCCACACAGTATCGCCCACTGCGCGCTTGCTCAAGATAGTCGCCACGTCAACATATCGCTCCACCGGCTGCCTGTCAACGGCGATCAAGCGGTCGGGCTGTTCCAGCGGTGGATCGAACTGCAGTCGTGCCCATCCTCTGCCCTGCAAGGGGCTGAGCACCAGCGTGGGCTCCAGCAGTAGCCCCGGGAACGGCTCACGCGACCAGCGCCAGGCCAGGACGTGGGTGACGACGAAGGCAACCACGATGACTGCCAGCACGAAGAGTATAATCATGCGCCCCAGGCGCGTCGCAAGGTTGGCCTGCTCCTGTGATGCTCTCACGAGGGGGCCTCCGCGAGGACGATTGCTGGGCCGGGGGCTGCTGCGCTATGCCGCCAGCGCAAAAGCACGGTGACCAGTGCGCCCGCGAGAAACTCGCCTACGAGGGCAATGCAAAACAAGCGCAAGAGACGCGAACTGCTCATATTCCTCTCCACACGTTCCATTATACAGGGAAGCGCGAGCGGAGGCAACACGTACACACGGATACCGTACAGACCGGAGGCTGCGCGGGGAGGGGAGCAACCTGGCTTGTGCTCGCGAACTGTGGGAGCAGGCCCTGTGCATTTTCAGGGCCATCGAAGCCCCTAAAGCAGAACGCGTGCGCGGCTAGCTAGCGGATGAGCGCACAGTACATAGCGTGCGTACGCACGGTAGGAGCAGTTCTGGGAAGGCTTGGGGCAGGTACACCTTTTCCACGTAGGGCGACGTCATCACTCTGAGCAGCGCGCTGTACCCGACGTCGAACCGCACTTCGTCGCCGACCCCCAGGTCTAGACCCTTGACGGCCAGAATCAGATGATCGCTGCTTGCTCCCAGGACGTCTGCCTCTATCCTGGGCTTGATTGCCGATACGTCAACGTCCTGCTCTCCGAGGGCGAGGATTGCCCTCTTCACGTCTCCTTTGTCCTCGAATGCGAAAACGTGGCCGAACGCATCCTGAGCAATTTCGCCGTGGGGCCGCGAGGGTTTTGTCTTGAACTCGATCACCTCGGCGACCAGCGTGAACGCGTCCGTATACAGGCCGGGAATCCGCTCTCGAGTTAACGTGTCGCAACCCAGCAGTATCGCCTCGCCGATGCGCAAGTGGTTGACGAGGCCGACGTCCGGCGTCGAAACGGACCACTGGTAGTTGGCCGAGTTCCCCCCGGAGACGATTTCAAAGTTGATTCCGTATTTCCGTTGAACGTTGCCGGCAATCGAGGATAACTCTTGCATGTTTGCTTCGGTTGGCCTGACTCCCCCGAAACAGGCCAGGTTTGTTCCTATCCCTATCAGTTTGACGCCTTGCAGGCTAATCGTCTCCTTTACCACCGCCTCGACATCGGAGGGCAGTATGCCTTCCCGTAGGTCGCCCAGTTCGACCATCAGAACGATCCGATGGATTTTGCCGCATTTGGCCGCGTGCTCGGCAAGAAGTCGGATGACGGAGATTTCGGTATTGAGGCTCACGTCGGCAAACTCGACCACTCGCTCGACCTCGCTGGGCATAGGGGAGCGTATGAGGATGAATTGCGCATCTATCCCGGCCTCTCGCATCTTTTGGATGTTGGCGATGCGCGAATCGCCGAGGGAACGAATGCCGCTGTTGAGCAGAGCACTCGCAATCCTGAGGGATCCACAGACTCCTTTTGTGACAGCAGTGACGCGGATTCCCTTGGAGCTGTATAGCGCCGTCAGCTTCTGGGCGTTGTGTATCAGTTTGTCGAGTTCTATCTCTATCCGCGGTGCTGACATCTCAATCTCGAGTCTTCAAACTGAGTCTCTTAATAGCGCTCTGAATGATCTCATCCAGCAGATCCTTGCCGTCCTTTCCTTCCGCACGAGCCATGAAGCCAATGTAGCTGTGGGGTTTTTCCTTGGGCGTGCACATCAGTCCTGCAAAAGTGTTTCCTTCCAACAAGAACGGCCCTTCTTTGGTCAATATCGTGTCAATTCGGCCAAAGTCCTTGAAACCCAACACCCGGTAGGCCTGGAGGGCCAACCGCTGCATCTTATGGGTCTCTTCCGCGGTCAGCGGGGCGGGGCAGAGGAAAGAATCATTATCGAGTTCCTTCTTCTCAAAGGTTAGGGTAGCGTCCCCTTCACGGCACACGATCTCCAGGGGAGGAAGGACTCTTGCATCTCCATTGCCCAGGACACCCAGGGTAATCTCTCTCCCTTGCAAGAACTTCTCTATGAGGACCGGTTGGCCGATAGTCTTGAGCCTTTCCACGACGCCACTGACCAGTTGGCCGTAGTCGCCGACGACGGACGCCTCGTTAATTCCTGCGCTGCCTCGGCCGGCCACCGGCTTGATGAAAAGCGGATACTCGAACGGGGGATCGTCCCTGAATACCTTGCAGTCCTTCTCTGATCTGGCCACGTAGAAAGGTGATGTCGGCAAGCCCGCCCGCTGCCAGAGTCTTTTCGCCAGCGATTTGTCGGCGGCGACGGCTATGGTGAATGTATCGGATCCGACGTACGGTATCTCCAGTTCCTCCAGGGTCGCAGCCTCTACCAGGCTGGAAACGTTGAAAACAAGGTCAACCTGTGAAGCCTGTAGGCCTTTCACAAAATCTGGTCCCCAACGGATGCGACGGACGCTATACCCGGCTTCGGTCAACGCTTGTTCGTGATGTTCCACCTCGGCGTTCGTCTCGTCAACGACGCCACCAGCGCCGGCGAACTTTTCCTGAAGCGCAAAGTTTCCCCGCTTCTTGTTTAACAAGCCGATTCTCAGTTTTGCCATTGTAGTCTACGGCCCTCCATCTCAAGCCGCTTGCTGACGTGGCATCGGTGATGTGGGCATGGCCTAGCCTCGGCTGAACCGCTTCCCCAACAAACGCTCGACGCGTTTCACGTCTGCAGGGGCCACCTCTAAATCTTGCCGCATCTGGCGCTTGGCCCGCTTGCTCTTCTTACGGCGCAGGTGGCTACGCTTCTGCTTCAGCCGACGCAACTTTCGCTTGCCGGTGATCTTGAAGCGCTTGGCCGTTGATTTGTGTGTCTTCATCTTTGGCACAGTCATACTCCTTCTATCGTTCAACTCAACTCAGCATTTAATCGTTCTTCTTGAACGAGTTACTCGTGTCTCCCGCCGTCGGGCAGGATTGCACCTTTGAGTGACTTCGCCTGGACGAGTTGTCCGCCGGTCACGTCAGCGTGGTACAGATTGGCCCCGAGTAGGTTAGCATTATTCAGGTTGGCATTGCGCAGGTCGGCCTTGATGAGATCGCACCCAATCAGGTTGGCCCCGGCCAGGTTGGCACTGCGCAGATTGGCCTCTCCCAAGTAGGCCCAGCTCAGGTTGATATCTCGCAGGTCGGCTCCTTCCAGTTCGGCTCTGCGTAGTTTGACTCTGGAGAACTCACGCTTTCCCGCTTTGTATTTTCTGATGATCTCCCGTCCTTTCATTCACTTGCTCCTAGTGCAGTACCTGCAGTGGAAGTCGCCTGCCCGCAGCCCACTGCTGCCGCCCAGCGATTGATGCGTTTCAATACTAAACTGCGGTCAGCGCCCTGGCCTCCTACTTGATAAAATCACGTAGTTTACGCCAGTTCCTTGGAGTCCTCAGAATACGGAGCGCCTTTGATTCGATCTGGCGTACACGCTCGCGCGTTATCCCAAGGTGTTGCCCAATCTCATTCAGCGAATGCTTGTCCGGGGTGCTTCCGCGATCTCGCGCAGGTACATTCCCACACTGTCATCTGTCGGGGCGTTTCTTGTGGCGTTCATCTGAAATGTTGTGCTTGCTCCTTAACTCAGGTAACTCCGCAGCTTACGCATGTGGCGCGGATGGCGCAGCCTCCTGAGGGCCTGGCGCTCAATCTGGCGGACGCGCTCCCGGGTCACGCCCAGTTTCTGCCCTATCTCTTCTAAGGTGTAACCGCGGTCGCCCAGCAGGCCAAAGCGCAGGCGCAGAACGCGGGCCTCGCGAGGTGTGAGAGTAAATAGCATCTCTTCCAATTCTTCGCGCAGAAGATGCTGTTCGGCGCTTTGGGCTGGCGAAGGGGCAGCCTCGTCCTCGATGAAGCTGCCCAACTCGGCTTCCCCCTCTTTGCCCACCGGCCTCTCCAGGGAGAGGGGTAACCGCGAGACCCGCAGCATCCAACGCACTGGGCCGGGCTCTAGCCCTACCTCTTCGGCTATTTCCTCAGGAGTAGGCCGACGCCCGAAATCCTGTTCCAGCCTTTGTGCCGTCTTGTGGAGCCTCCTGATGCAGTCGCTCATGTGGACGGGGATACGGATGGTGCGCCCTTGCTGGCTCAGGGTCCTGGTGATGGACTGACGGATCCACCAGGTGACATAGGTGCCAACTTTGGTGCCCCGTCGGTAGTCGAACTTATCCACCGCCTTGATCAAGCCCAGGTTGCCCGCCTGGATGAGATCCAGGAAAGGCAGC
>Ga0209121_10003663_pt1 | contig 14728 bp, 11 predicted proteins | sample Cruoilmetagenom3_FD_187292 | JGI IMG/M metagenome (GOLD analysis project Ga0209121, IMG submission 187292) | Oil polluted marine microbial communities from Coal Oil Point, Santa Barbara, California, USA - Sample 3 (SPAdes) (version 2) | ecosystem: Environmental > Aquatic > Marine > Oil seeps ...
GGAGGGTTCTCTGCGGCTCATGCCCAGTTGGCAGAGGAGTCAGTGCTATTCGAGAATTTTAAGGTTCAACTACTTGACAAGACTTAGAACATCTCACCCTGTCATTGCGAGAAACGAAGTGACGAAGCAATCCCTAACTTGCTGGCGGGAGATTGCTTCGCTACGCTCGCAATGACATCATTACAAGGCTATTGGGTGAGTGAGCTTGCCACTTTCCAGACATGCCTGTGAGTAGTTACGTGAAAACTAGGAGTTGGAACTCGTATTCGTGTATGCGGTTGGCAATCTCGCCTATGGTGCGGGAGAAGTCCGAACCAGGGTCGGCCGCATAAGGGGGACATCCTTCGTTCAGGGACCGGATCACCGGTTCGCTCTCGTTCGGCACACACCTCTTGAGCACGGTTCCCAGACATGATTCAATCTGCTCGCGCTACTCGCGCGAGATACCTCCGGGCATGCCGTACCGGTTCAGGAGAAGCCAGAAATCGTAATACGTTACGTGGAAAGTATAGCACGCGGACAAGGGGTTGTCAAACAGAGACACGGCTGTGAGCACTGTGCGCGCATTGCGGCAGGCGCGCCCGTTCAACTGATCTGCGCCGGGAGTCCCCGCCTCGACTTGACAATCGGTCGCTACCAGGCTACAATATAGATGACCGTTAGCAGAGGGGTAGCACAATGACTGTTGGCGGCCGAAACCGGTTCCAGCGTCGTCGTTATCAGCCGCCCCGGCCCGTCTCCGACGATCCGGGCGTTGGTCAAGCTAGTGACAGCCATCATCGTCGCCGGTGCTATTGTGGTCTTATGGCGCACCGTCAAGGCATGCTCATCGGCGCATTATCAAGGAGGAGAGAAACGATGAAAAAGCATTTCCCAACTTCACTATGCCGCTGGATTGGCCCGGTCATACTGGTGGCCACACTGTTCTCCATACCCGCCGGCTACGGGCTGGCCCAGGATCCAACGGCTACACCCACCACTACCTCACCGCTGCCCACACCGACGCTCACTCTTACGCCCACGCCCGGCCCCACACCGACGCCCGCTCCCACCGTTCCACCGTGGAGCATCCTCGGCCACCACACGGTGCTGCCAGGGGAGACGCTCTACTGCATCGGGCGGGCCTACGGGGTGGACCCCTACGCCATTGCCACACAGAACGGGATTCTCAACCCCAACACCATCCCCGCCGGGCTAGTCCTGGCGATCCCCAACGTGCCGCGTGTTCTGCCGCCTGGCCGGGTCTGCCCGCGCCAGTTCAATGGCGGCACACCGACGCCCCCCGGCTGCCGCTGGTATCACACCATCGTCTGGGGCGAGAACCTATACCGCATCTCGTTGCACTACGGGGTCAGCATGTGGGCCATCGCCGAGGTCAACCACATCCTCAACATGAACTACATTCGCGCTGGGGATGTGCTCTGCATCCCATAGCAGTGTGAGATAGATCAGCACTCCAGGCCTCAGATGAATGCAGGCTGGGGCCTGGGTAATTTTCATCCATCCTGCTTCTTGCATCCTCTCGACTGTGTGCTACAATTCCGCCTATGCGGAAGCGACTGCGTACTCTCATCCCCATCGCTCTCATCGCCTGCCCCGTGCTGGTCCTCCTTCCAATCAGCGCTCAGGAGCCCGACCCGGTCGTCACCTGGCAGATCCTGGTGAACCAGGCCCGTCTCGACGAGGGACTGGCCCTCTACAACTTCTCCACCCTGCTGACCATCGCAGCGCAGCGTCACGCCGACGACGTCGCAGCTAACGGCTTTACCGATCCCGGCGATGTCCACCTGGGCTCCGACGGCACCCATGAGCAGAAACGCATCGCGGAGGCCGGCTACACCGCCTGGTCCTGGAACGGCGGAGAGTTGATCGTTGACGAGAACCTCTGGTCCGGTCACGGCACAGTCGAGGACGCGATGGCCTTCTTTCTAGAAGACCCGCCCCATTGCGCCAACATCCTCAGCACCATCTACCGAGAGATTGGTATCGGCATCGCTACCGACGCCGCTGGCAGTAACTACTATGTGCTCGACTTCAGCGCACGTCCCAACGTGCTGCCTATCTTCGTCAACGATGATGCTGCCAGCACCGATAACCCACAGATAGCGATCCGACTGACCAACGAGGAGGCCCAGCCGGGAGGGGAAGGGGCGATCTTCATGGGCCAGGCGATTGAGATCCGCATCAGCAACGAACCGGAGTTCGACGACCTGCTGTGGCAGCCCTGGGAGCCACTCGTACCATGGACCTTGCCGGACACCCCGGGCGAACATACCGTCTACGTCCAGCTTCGCGACGCGGCCGGCCGTACCGCCGTTTCTGCCGACTCTATCTTCCTCGGCGCGGGAACACCCACCACGGCGACGCCCATTCCCCCCAGCCTTACCCCTGAGTCCACCGCCACACCCATCCCACCCAGTCCTACCCCCAAGCCCACCGCCACACCTATCCCATCCAGCCCTACCCCAGAGCCTACTGCCACGCCTGCTCCTACCGCCACCCCCACACCCGAACCTCCCCACATCGTAGAGCCGTCTCCTACTCCCCACGCCCCTCGCCCATCGTCTCTTGCCCCTCGCCTTACGCCCTTCCCCACCTGGACACCGTTGCCGCTGGCGTCGCCTCAGGAGACCAGCAGTCATAGCTCACTCCTGGCCTTGCTAGCAGCGATGCAAGGACTAGCCCTCATCCTCGGTATCTACCTCGCCCTGCACCGCGGGCGAGGGGCGGGGTAACCCCGCCTTACCATTGGCACCCTGTGCGATTATGAGCGATCCTGAGTCCATCGGCATCTTCGATTCCGGCGTGGGGGGGCTGAGCGTGTGGCGTGAAATCGCCCACCAACTGCCCTATGAAGACACACTCTACCTGGCCGACCAGGCCCACGTGCCCTACGGCTACCGCCGACTGGCCGAGGTGCGGAAGTTCTCCGAGGGCATCGCGCGCTTTCTGCTGGGACAGGGCGCGAAGGTCATCGTCGTCGCCTGCAACACCGCCTCCGCAGCCGCGCTGCATTACCTGCGGCGCACCTTCCCCGACGTCCCCTTCGTGGGGATGGAACCAGCCGTCAAGCCCGCCGTCGAACAGACGCGCAACGGCGTCGTGGGCGTGATCGCCACACAGACCACTTTCCAGGGAAAACTCTTCGCCAGCCTGGTGGAGCGATACGCGGACGACGTGCGCGTGCTCACCCAAGTCTGCCCGGGGTTGGTGGAGGCAGTGGAGGCCGGTGCGTTGGACACACCCGAGACCGAGGCTCTGCTGCGGGAGTGCCTGACGCCGCTGATCGAGGCCGGGGTAGATCAACTGGTACTCGGCTGCACCCACTACCCATTCCTCCGGCCGGCCATCGAGCGGGTGGTGGCAGCGAGCATCACGGTAATTGACCCTGCCCCGGCAGTAGCCCGCCAAACGGCGCGCGTGCTGGCCCAACGGGGGCTAAGGGCTGACCCTTCGACAGGCTCAGGGCATCGCCGGGGCCGCGTGGGCCGTCACCTGTTCTACACCAGCGGGGACGTGGCGGCCTTCATCAGGATGATCGGGAGGCTGCTCCCTTCCGTCGGGGAAGATACAGAAGTGCGAGCGGTTCGTTGGCGGGGCGGCCACCTGGAGACGCGGATGTGAAGGGATGCTGAAGCAAAGAGCACGGCCAGTAGGATGCCGCACCGTGAACGGTGCGGCATCCGTTTTGTTGTGCAGAACGACGGCTGTCACTGAAGTAGGGTAACCATTGCTCAGACGCACCCTCACCGTGCGTGATTTGTCTCTCCTCCGTTGTGTCCCCGTCCAGCAACCAGCATTCGCCTGTGCTAGACTGTGGACATCATCTCAAGGCACTCCCGAGGGACACCGGAAAGGAGAGAGACTAGATGCTGGTCGGACATCTTGCTCCAGTCGGCCCCATCGCTGCCGCAGCCGCGCGTCGCTGGCGGCCGGAACGGCCTCGCTGGACCCGTGCGCTGCCGTGGGCGGCAGCCCTGGTCGGCTGTATCTTTCCCGACCTGGATATAATCGCCAATATCCTGCTCAACAGTAATTTCTGGCACGTCTACTACCTCCCACACAGCCTCTTTCTATACCTGCCGGTGCTGGTCATTGGCTGGCTGCTCACCCGACGGCGGCGCACACGGCTGGCGGGCCTGACGGTGCTGACTTTCGGGATGGGCGTCCTCTCCCATCTTCTACTCGACGCCATCTCCCACGGCACGGTGCTTTTCTACCCCCTATGGAACGGGCTGGTGGGCTGGACCTTTCCTGACACCGGCGAGCCTATTCTGCTGGCCTACCTCCACAGCCCCAACTTCTGGCTGGAGCCGGCGGTCCTCGTCGCCGCGCTGGCCTGGTGGCTGGCACGTGGCACCCACGTCCGGGCGGTTGTGAGGAAGGAGAAACTCCTGAGCAGCAGAGGTGTCAGGATAGAGACAATCACTCGTACTTCAGCGCGGCGATGGGACTGAGAGACGCCGCCCGCACCGCCGGGTAGACCCCCGAGACTACGCCCACAAACGCGGAAAACAGGAGCGCGAAAATCGGCAGCCACAAAGGCGTGTGGATGATGGAGATTGCCACATCTGAGGCCGCAGCTCCACTCTGCACCGCCTGCGCCGCCAGGTAGGTGCCGGCGATGAGGTCTATCAACTTCCCCAGGCCCACCCCCAGGCCCACCCCTCCGATCCCACCTAGAAGCCCAATGCCACCCGCTTCGGCCAGGAAGACTGACATCACGTCCCGGTTGGTCGCCCCCACTGCCTTCATCAGCCCGATCTCTCGCGTGCGCTCGTAGATCGCCATCGTCATCGTATTGGCGATGCCGAAGGCAGCCACGATCAGCGCGATAGCCCCGATGCCGCCGAAGATGCCCTGGATGACCAGAAAGAAGACGTTCATCTGCTGGAGCATGCTGCGCGGCGAGTAGGCAAAGAAACCCTGTCTCAGGATTTCCTGCTCCACGGCCAACACCTGGTCGGGGTTGGCGACCTTAATTAGCGCCTGGCTGTATCCCTCACGGCTCGGGTTGGGGCGGCGACCTGCGAACCAGCCGTTCAACTCCAACACGTCGTTCAGCGCCAGGTAGAGTGTGTAATCTTCCTGCCCGCCCGACTCCTCCAGCACGCCCGTCACCCGCAATCGCACGACCCTCTCCACCGGCTGGCCGTCGTCCCCCATCTTGTTGAGAACCAACTGCAGCCCCTGCCCTTGCAGGTCGGGAGCTTCCTCCACCGGGCGTCCTGTCCAAGGCGGACTGACGACGACGACCCCGCCCCGGGAAGGCTCTACCACCGAATGTCCTGTGCGAGGGTCGTAGAACCCCTCCGCCACACGTCCCCCCACCAGCGCCTGCCAGCGCCCCAGCCGATCTGTCCCGCTCGCCAGTGCGAAATCCAGGTGCTCCACCTGCGTCGGGTCAATGCCTACGATCTGCGCCCCGCCCAGCAGCCGGTTCAGCCGGAGCGTGCCCCCGCCCATCAATGACTCCCGGGGCGTGGCGGCCACCACACCGGGCAGGTCGCGGAATTCGGCCAGCGCACAGTCGTTCAGCACCGCCTCTTTACCGGCCTGGCCTGGCGGTGCGCCGAAGGAAGTGAGGAACGAGCCGGGAAATACGGTGATCTCGGTCAGTTCGCCGATGGAGCCCAGGTCCTCAGTGGCGCTGCGCTGAAGGCCGGCCGCCAGCGAAACGAGGACGATCACCGCCGCCGTGCCGATGACCACGCCGATAGCCGTCATCGCCACGCGCGCCTTCATGCGAAGCAGGTTGCTGATCACCAGGTGAAGCAGGTCTCTGAAACCCAATCCTTAACTCCCCAGCCCCAGCAGCCCCCGCAGGAAGCGCAGCACTTTATCCCAGAAGCCTTCCTCCTCTTGCTCCTGGACCTCCTGTTCGGCCCCCGGCGGGGCCTCCAGCGGCTGTTCCACCTCCACCGCCAGTGTCTTCGTCACCACCCCTGGCTGCTCGAAGTCGTCCAGGTAGTGGATGGTGACCAGCACCTCGGCCGTCCCGCCCTCTTGGGCGACCGCTGTCGCCTCCAGCGACCCCGACGTGCCCCCGTCCAGCGGCCCCAAGTAGAGGGAGCCTTCGCTGATCTCCAACTGCACGCTGGTGACCTCCAGCGTGTTGACGTTGACCAGTGTGCGCCCGATGTTGGTCACTTCAACCGGGAGTTCAAAGGGGACACCGACGACAGCCACCTCCACGGGGCGATAGAAGCCGATCTGGATGTGAGATCGCCGGCGCACCAGCAGGCTGATCAGTTGGCTATCGCTGTGACGGGTGCCGCGGGCGTCGTCGAAGGCCAACGCCACCGGCAGGCTGTAGGCCCCAGGGTCCGCCGAGCCGTCCACCACCAGTTGCTGCACCACCTCGACCACGCCACCAGCCGCCAGGTGCGGCACGAACTTGACATTGCCGGAAGCAAGAGGGGCAAAAGGCCCCATTCCGCTCCCTCCCTCGCCGCCCAGAGTCAGGGTCAGCCGTTGTGCCTCCCCGCCACCGACGTTGCTTACCTCCAGTGTCAGGGTGAAGGTGTCACCCGGAGCCAGAAGATCGGGCACGGTGCGATAGCCAGCGAGGATCAACTGCGGGCGGTCAGCCAGCGCGGTGCTCACCTCCAGCCCGACGCTCTGGCGGGCGGAGTAGGAGCCGCCACTATAATCGCCGCACTCCAGCGAAACCTCCAACCCCAGGCGGCCAGCCTGGGTCACCTCGCCCAGCACGAGCGGCAGCGTCACCGTCACCGTGCGGTTAATCCCCACTGCCCCCGCCGCCACGACGTTGCTCCCGCCGGCCGGCACGACCAGGTCGGTCGATGCCGCGCCGACCAGCACCTCGGTCGCCGTGCGGTCGCCCCGGTTGGCCAGGCGCAACGTCAGGCTGAAAGCGTCGCCAGGCCCCAGGACGGCCGGCTCCGTCCGCGCGGCCTCAATGACCAACTGCGGTCGCCCGTGCCCGACGCCGATGACCTCGACGGCGACGGTCTGCGGGTACTCGTAGTGGTTCCCCTCCCAGTCGTTGGCGCTGAGGTTGACCTGCAGGTTGTAACTGCCGGAAGATAAACCGCTGGGGACGCGCATCACCTGCGTGACGACGGCGGTGTGGTTGATGTGCAGTTGCCACAGCAGATGGCCCGTCTCACCCACCGGCAAGAAGGTACCACCGGGAAAAGCGACCATCGTGTTCTCTCCGGCCCGGCTGCCGGTGTTGTAGACCTCGATAGTGACAATGAACTCGCGCCCCACGACGACGCGGCTGGGCTCGACGTGGTAGTTGCGGATGGCGAGGATGGGACGCCCGGGCACCGGCGTGGGCTTCGGAGTAGGGAGAGGAGTGGGGCCGGGCATGGGAGTGGCAGCAACGATAGTCAGCGCCGAGGGCAGCGTCGCCGAGGTAGTGGCATCGGTCACCTGCAGGTCGTAGGTGCCGGGGGGGACGCCGGGGGGCACCACCGCCGTCAGTGCCGTGTCGTGGACATAGGTCGTATCCAGCAGGCCGAAGCCCACCAGCCGGGCGACGGTGGCGGTGGTGAAATCACTGCCGTAGATGCTCAACGTGCCGCCGGTCTCGCTGACCAGCGTGTCGGGCTCGATGCCGGTGAGCGCCAGTTGGGGCAGCGGCCTCGCAACGGCGATGGCTGCCAGCAGAAGTACTGTCGCAAGAGCGGTAATCAGGGCAACGGCGACAAGTAGAACGGCTTTGCGCATCTTACCTCCGGGGGCATTTCTCAATGAAGCCAATAGGAGAAGGCGTCACGTCCGGTTCCGCAGTGGCGGCGGGGTGGGCGACTGCCCCGGCGACCATAACTAGCCCGCTGCACTGGCTTTGTAGTTTAACTGTAACAAGGGTCACGAATGATTAACCAGATTGCATCGATCTCTTTGCGGTATGGTGTTTGCAGAACAAAACTGTAATCTGGTGTCTTGACTTGGTTTTTAAGAAACTCCTTGATGGCTCTCATAAGATCATTCCATTCATCAGTCGACGGATCCGTTGTTAAAGGAGGATGAGAGCTGTTAAAGTTCGCTATGGCTGCATTAAGCCAACCGACGGATTCCTGATACTGGGCTGTCATGTGGCGTGGTTGTTTTTCAAATGGACAGTCTATAAACCGCTCGAGCAGGATAGGGGGCCATTTGCAATCCAAAGAAGGAATTCCGCCGCGCCCGATAAGAATATTGAACTGGTTTCTTGCAGTTTCATCGAACTTTGGCCACCAGGCCAACGAACGAGCATTCTCGTCAACCTCGCCCAAAAATCCATACAAGGCGCTGAGGCGTGCTTGTGCTGTGATGTATTTGTCAATGATTTCGGCCTTCGGCTCAATCCCTAGTCGTTGCAGAACGACAGCTTGTATTACTACCCTCAATATCGTCGCTTCGTCCAGGCCACTTCGATGGTACAAGTTCCAATATCGCTTCTTGTCAGTGGCGTACTCCCACCCCGCCAGAGATAATGTCCAACTCCTGTCTGACGGATCGATGTTCTCAGCTCTGGTAGTCTGCCGGGTCGAACTTCCATGGGTAAACTCATTGCGTCGGACATCGTAAAAATAGACAAAAAGACGCTTGACTAGAATTTCCGGGTCTTGCTTGATACGTGCTGGGTTAAATACTTGATTGGATCTTTGAATTACCACATTCTGTGACAGCCATTTTTTGATATCTTTTGGCAGGTTCATAAACTCTTGCCGCAAGGTTTGTCGAGGGCCATGGTCTTTGCGATAGCGTTGAAACAGTTCCAGTACTCCATCTGTGTCTAAGTTGGAGAATCTTTCCTGAGCTTTAAGCCAATCATCAAAACCTTGATACACCGGTTTGCCTGCAAGGGTGTCAAGGCAACTTACCAAGAGGTACACTTCCATTGAAGGCCACTCAATATGAGTAAACTTGAATTCCGCATCCCATCCCATAGAAGGTATGTGAGTACGGGTCGTTATGCCGTACCGCAGTTTCAAGGTTACCCATATTCGCCAAGCTACTTTTCTTAATCTCTGTTGCTCTTCCTCGGGCTGAGCTTCATATTTCTCGTTGAAAACCTTCCATTCCACCCCGCAACAGAACATAAACCGCATGTATCTTTTGTTTAGCCATTCTTTTGATGCTTTGTTAATCATTTCTCCGTATTGCCGGTTCGTAGGTAAATTGGATTGTACGCACTGGATTGGACTTTCAGCGGGCTAACAAAGCAATAGACCACAGACGGGACTTTGCTTTAACCTCTTTCCCCAGGCCGGCGTAGCCCGAGGACATTGTATCACGAACGGGGAGAGCCGACAAGCAAACACACACCGGCCTGAAGAGCCGCGCCCCTCTACCCCAGCCCTCCCCCACGGGGGGAGGGAGACCGCCAGCGCTGTCTGTTCACGGCGGCGCGGGCACGTCGGCGATGCGCCCATCCAGCAGGTGGATGCACCGCCCGGCAAAGTCCACCACCGCCGGGTCGTGGGAGACGACGACGATAGTGCGCCCCTGCTCCTGGTTGAGCCGCGCCAGCACCGCCATCACCTCCGCGCCGGTGCGGCTGTCCAGGTTGCCCGTCGGCTCGTCGGCCAGAATAATGACCGGGTCGTTGGCCATGGCGCGGGCCATGGCGACCCGCTGCTGCTCCCCGCCGGAGAGTTCCGTCGGCTTGTGTCCCATCCGGCCGGCCAGGCCCACCGCCTCCAGCACGTGGCACGCCCGCTCGCGGCGCTGGGCCAGGGGGACGCGAGCGAAGAGCATGGGGAACTCCACGTTCTGCAGCGCCGTCATCGTGGAGATGAGGTTAAAGGACTGGAAGACGAAGCCCACCTCCCGGCGGCGATACGCGGCCAGCTCGTTCTCGTCCAGCGCGGTGATGTCCTGGTCGCGCACCCTTACGTAACCCGATGTGGGACGGTCAAGCCCGCCCAGGAGGTAGAGCAGCGTGGACTTGCCCGACCCAGAGGGGCCCATCACGCCCAGGAACTCCCCCTCCCCCACCGTCAGGCTCACCCCGTCCAGCGCGTGGACGGTCTCCTGGCCCATCTGGAAATCCCGGCGCAGGTCTTGGATGCGGATGAGAGGTTCTGTTCCAGCCATCGCTATTGGGGGAGGGGCGGTCAACCCACCACACCCATCTGCTGAGTGAAAAGGCCACCGACGAGCACGGGGAGCAGCCCCAGCGCGGTCAGCAGGAGCCACACACCCAGCGTGACCAACACCGCCTTGCGCCGGGGCAGGCGTGTAGCCACCATCACGCCGACCACCAACAGGATCAGGTTCCAGACCAGGAAGAGGTCAATGCGGGACAGGAAGGCCACGAGGAGCATCTGACCCGGACCGGGCGGGGCGATGACCATTTCGCTGATTTGGCGGGTCTCCTGCACCAGGCCAGAGAGGCCCGGGTTGAGGATGAGTTGGCCGCTCGCCAAGATGTAGGCGGTCTGGAGCAGGCCGCGCAGCGCGTAAGGAAGCCATGCCCACACTACCGTGCGAAACATCTGGCCGAAGGTACTACGGCCGCCCAGCGCTAGACCAGCCAGATAGAGCGCCCCGGCCCACACCAGCCAGCCCACCACCAGCCCCACTATGCCACCAACGGCGGGGAAGACCGTAGTGATGAGCGGGGAGGCGGCTATGGACATCGCCTGTTCCATCTGCGCCTGCTCCTCAGCGGACATTTCCATCCCTCGCTGTTCTCCCCACTGTTCCTGGGCGGTAGCGACGGCCTCGCGAGACTGCTGAGCGGTGATGGGGGCAGCGACCAGGACGGGCAGGATCACCAAGGGCACGGTCAGCAAGGCCGGCAGCCACCAGGCGCGCCCCCCGCGCTCGCGTAGATACTCCAGCGTGGCGCGGGGCCGCACGATCATCCCCCACAATAGGCGGGGCAGTCCCCACCGCTCCAGGGAAGTAGCGTTTGCTTCAGACATCGTTTACCCTCCCAGATGTAGTCAATTGGCCCAGAGCACAGACGAGCAGGGAGATTATACCTGAGGTCTGGTCAACCGGCAAACAGCCACGCTCATACCTAACTCCCCACCCATCCCTGCCTCGGGGAGGGGCCAGGAGGGATGGGTGATTTTCGACCTGACAAATCTGGGCCAAGGAGGCGATAATGGGACTGTGGCGCAAGATGGCATCTTGCGCTACAATAGTGATTGATATGCCAGCATCCAGTAACCAGCACCCAGCATCTAGCATCCAACAGCCAGCATCCAGTCCCCACGTCGCCCGCTCTGCCGCGTTGGTCGCTTTCCTCTTCGCCGCCGACAAACTGCTGGGACTGGTGCGCGACGCCGCCATCGGCCACGCCTTCGGTGCCTCCGCCGCACTCGACGCCTACTACGCCGCTTTCGAACTCCCAGATGGCCTCTTCACCATCATCGCGGGGAGCGCGATGGCTACCGCCCTCATTCCGATCCTCTCCGCTCGCATCGCCATGGGTGACCGGGAGAAAGTCTGGCGACTGGTCTCGGCGGTGATCAACTGGGCGCTCCTGGCCGTGGCGGGGGTGAGCGTGGCGGCAGCCGTCTTCGCTCCCCAGGCCATCCACGCCGTCGCTCCGGGTTTTGATGCCGCGACAATGACCCTGGCAGCACGGTTGATGCGGCTGGTGTTGCTCCAGACCCTCATCTCCAGCGCCAGCGGCATCGTGATGAGCGTGCTGCAAGCCCACCAGCACTTCCTGCTCCCCGCCGCCGCCCCCATCTGCTACACGCTGGGCCGCATCGCAGGGGCGCTGCTCCTGGCCCCCCGCTGGGGAATCGTCGGGCTGGCCTGGGGCGGACTGGCGGGCACCGTGGGCCACTTTCTGATCCAGACGCCCGGGCTGATCCGCTACCGCGCCCGCTGGTGGCCCACCCTGCGCCACTCCGACCTGCGAGCGGTACTGGAGCTAATGGGGCCACGTGTGCTGGGCCTGGGGGCCACCTACCTGAACTTCGTTCTCCCTACCTTCCTGGGCTCGCGGCTGCCAGCGGGGGCGATCTCTGCCTACGAGTACGGCTGGCGGCTGATGCAGTTCCCAGAGACGATCATAGGCACGGCGCTGGGCCTGACCGTCTTCCCTACGCTGGCGGAACGGGCCAACGCGGGTGACAGGGAGGGGTTGCACCGCATGGCCTCATGGGCGCTGCGGCTAGTGCTGGCGCTCGCAGTGCCGGCGGCAGTCGGACTGCTCGTGCTGGGCCGCCCGCTGACGGCGCTCTTTTTCCAACGCGGCGCATTCGACGCGACTGTCACCGACCGGGTCTACTGGGCACTGCAATTCTTCGCCCTGGGGCTGGTGGCCCACAGCGCGTTGGAGGTGGTCAGCCGGCTGTTCTACGCCCAGCGGGACATGTGGACGCCGTTCTGGGCGGCGCTGGGTGGGCTGGCGACCAACGCGGGGTTGGGGTGGCTGCTGCTGCCGTATCTGGCCCACGGTTCCATCGCCCTGTCCAACTCCCTGGGGGCCAGCCTGCAAGTGGTGATCCTGCTGCTGGTGGCGCGGCGGCGATTGGGCGAGGTTGAGGGGCAGGCGCTGGGCGCGTCGCTGGCACGAACGGTGGCAGCGTCGGCGTTTATGGGGGCGGTGGTGACCAGCTTCCGCGCCTTGCTGCCCGATGCGGGGCTGTTCATGACCAGCACGGGCGGGCTGGTAGTGGGAGCTGCGACCTACGTCTCAGCGGCGCTCCTTCTGGGCAGCGAAGAGATGCGCGAGTTGCCGGGGCTGCTTCTGAGGCGGAACGGGTGAACGGCGGCACAAGGCGGCACCCTATCCTCACGCCAGCAGGCGCTGCGGGTCGAGCACGTGCGGTTTTGCAGCCTACGCCACCGTGCAGTGGTGCCCTTTGCCTGAGTGGGGAAGATGCGGTATAATGCCACTACTCCATCAAGGAGACCTACGATGACTGATAATCTTTCCAGGACCACAGTTCCGGGCCAGGACAACATCGCCGCCCTTCGTGATGAACTGACTCAGATTGCCCTTATCCTCGCTCAGCACTTTGACGCCGGTGCTCCGGTGGAGGCGGAGCTTTATCAGCGTCTACCGGCTCTACGGGAAAAGCTGGCACGTTTCGAACAGGAACTTGCGGCCCTGGCACTCGATCGGGGCGAACTAGCGGCTTTGTACGGCATCAGCCAGGCGATTGGTTCTTCCCTGAATCTGACAGAGGTACTGAACGAAGTAATGGACCAGATTATCCGTCTCACAGGGGCTGAGCGTGCCTTCCTGATGCTCGTTGCCCCGGAGACGGGTGAGTTGGAATTCCGGGCTGCTCGCAATATGGACCGCGAGACCATCGCTGCCTCCTCGTTCGAGATCAGCCGGAGCATTGTCAAGCAGGTGGCTACCAGCAGCGAGCCCATCGTCACGACCAACGCACAGATGGACCCGCGCTTCAAGGCGCAAGAGAGCGTCATCGGTTACAACCTGCGCTCCATCCTGTGTGCGCCGCTCAGAGTGCGTGGGCGGGTTACCGGCGTGATCTACGCTGACAACCGCATCCTCACTGGCCTCTTTTCCGACCGGGACCGTGACTTGCTCACCACCTTCGCCGGTCAGGCAGCAGTGCGCATCGAGAACGCCCGCCTGTTCGAGAGTATCGCCAACGCCAAGGCACTGATGGACAACATCTTCACCTCCATCACCAGTGGCGTCATCACCACCGACGTTCAAGATCGGATCACACTCTTCAACCGGGCTGCCGAGAGCATCCTGCAGATGCCCGCGACAGCCATCGTCGGCTCACGCTTCGCCGATGCCCTTCCAGTGCTAGAGAGCAAACTGCGCCCACTGGTTGAAGGGGTAAAGACACACGGAGAGCCAGTGGTTGAGTTCGAGACTGAGATGTCGCTCCCCGACTGGGGCTCGATCAATCTGCGCACCAGCCTCTCCCCTCTCAAAGATGCCGGTGGTGAGACGCAGGGCATCGCTATCGTAGTAGATGACCTCACAGAACAGCGCCGGCTGGAATCGCGCTACCAGTTGTTCCAGCGCTACCTCTCGCCGGCCGTCATCGAGCGGCTGCCGGAGGACCCCTCTGAACTAAAACTGGGTGGACAGCGACAGGAGATCAGCAGCCTGTTTGCAGACATCCGCGGCTTCACCAACTTTAGCCAGCAGCACGACCCCGAGACGCTGATGGAGGTACTCAATCAATACCTGGCCATTGGCGCCGAGGCAGTGCTGGCCGAGGAGGGGACGCTTGATAAGTTTATGGGAGATGCCGTAGTCGCCTTCTTCAACGCGCCACTGCCCCAGGCAGACCACGTCCTGCGCACGGTGCGGGCGGCGCTGAGAATCCGCGAGGGCATCGCTCTCCTTCACCAGCGAGTACCCCCCGCTTATCGGCTTAGTTACAGAGTGGGCATCAGCGTCGGCGACGCAGTGGTGGGCAATGTTGGCACCGCGCAGCGACTGGACTACACTGCTATCGGCCCCAGCGTGAACCTGGCACGCCGTCTGCAAGAGGCTGCAGCATCGGGGCAGATACTGCTTACACACACAGCCTACCAGCGAGCACGAAAGCACATCGAAGCCCAATTACTCACGCCGATAAAAGCGGAGGGCATCAGCGAGCCAGTCACAGTATATGCACTGCTGGGGCTGAAGTGACACTCCTGGCACTCGTCCACGCCCTGGTCGCTCTCTGGCTGGCGATTTACGGGCTGAATTCCTTCGTCCTGGCGTTCCTCTACCTGCGCCATCGGCGGGAAGTAGCCCCCACCCCCAGCCCCTCCCCCAGAGTTGGGGGAGGGGAGTCCTTCCCCCCCAGAATTGGGGGGG
>Ga0209121_10003664_pt1 | contig 14714 bp, 8 predicted proteins | sample Cruoilmetagenom3_FD_187292 | JGI IMG/M metagenome (GOLD analysis project Ga0209121, IMG submission 187292) | Oil polluted marine microbial communities from Coal Oil Point, Santa Barbara, California, USA - Sample 3 (SPAdes) (version 2) | ecosystem: Environmental > Aquatic > Marine > Oil seeps ...
TTACTCACACACAGAAGATCCGACACTCTCCAAGCCATTGAATTATTTTACTTGTTTTCGGAGAAGGTTCGACGCCAGTCGCGTTCCCTCCGCCACCTATCAAAGAAAACTCGTTCTCCGTTTTCTGTCGTCGCCGGATTTTCTTGTTGTTTTCAAAGGTTGTAGCGACAGGGCTGTTGACTGCCGCTAGGATGACGGGGCCGCAAATGGTTCTCTCTCCCCCGACATTCTCCAAAGCTGTTGACTAAGGGTGTTTTGGTGTTCAGCTTTAACAGTATGTTTTTAAACAAAATTCCAAATCCCGTGATTCTAAAGTTTGTTAATTTCTGCTGACGAGTGAAGGCAACCGAAATCGAACCAATGGGGTTCGACTTGCGCGTTTTGGGGACAATTCCCAATTGCCTAGTTCCCTTCCGATATGGCCTTCAAAAGCGCGTCTCGCGCATCCGAATAGAACTGTACATCGATCTTCGTCGCCATTTCGTCGGAAAGGTCAACGAGTTGACGGCGAGAGGCCACGGGCATTAGAACTGCAGTGGCCCCTTTCTCGACGGCAATCTCGACAACCGATACAGGATTATGGAGCGTTTCGATTGACCCGCCCAAGTTAACTTCACCCACGATAACCAACCCTCCGCGAACGGTCTTTTTCAAGAGGGAAGTACACAGGGCAACAAGGCCAGCGACTCCTGTCTTTGAGCCAGATTTGGCCGAGTCAAATGCGCGAAGTTGAAGTGAATACTCATGGTGACGCGGATCTTTGTCGCCAATCAGCTGGACTGAGCGCGCATAAAGGTTCTGTTCAGCATAGCTCATGCTCTCTTTGAATGCAGCGGGAACAGGTTTGTTAAGAATACGGACCCCGGATCCGGGTCCTTCGTTCACTTCAATTCGGAACAGACCGGGATGTTCACCTTCGCCTCCGGGGCTGATTGTCCAAACTTGACCTGGTTCGAGCGGGTCGCCAGAAATGCTGTTGTCATCTTGGAGCTCTGGCGTTGAAACAAACTTTTCGACGCCATCGTCACCCATAGTATAGCTAAAATGCGTGTTTCGAAATTCAGCAGCGCCAATACGTTTCTGCTGCTCTTTCACGCGACGCCTAGCCTCCAACCCAATTCGCACAGCCCATTCGATATCTTCGTCTGCCACATTTTCAACTATCGGGTAGAGAAGCTTGAGCAATCCACTGACGGTCTTGTTCACAGCGTTGGTATCGCGCCCGGAGAGCGCCCCGCCGAAATAGACCTTTCCCTGCAACAGACTGATGCGGCTTTCGGTTCTGAGCTGGCTCCAGCATTCCGAAAGGAAATCACTTACCAAACCAAAATGGTCTGTGAGTAGCTCCTTACTGATTTTTGGAACGTCCCATCCGGGAAGAAACGCGTGAATTCGGTCCATGAAGGCTGTATCATCCTTCATCTCTTGCGGCATTGGCCCAAATAGATGGCCGATACGCTGCTGGTGTTCGACATCCACCTCAAAATTTCCGACCAGAACAATGCTGCCGTCTGCACGGATGCTCTCTTTCCCTCGGCTGAACTCCCCCGATTCCATATAGCCTTTCATAATATTCACGCCGTCTTTCTGGTCGAAGGAGATTCCAGAGACTTCGTCGAAGCAAACGACATCGTACTGGCAAACAAGCCCACGCTGCCCGTTGGCATTGTTAACAAACATCTTTGCAACCGTGGCCTTGCCACCAGAAATCAGGTGCGCGTATGGAGATATCTGCTGAAAAAGGTGGCTCTTACCCGTGCCGCGAGGTCCTAGTTCGACCATATTGTAGTTTCGCTCAACGAACGGAACCATACGAAGCATAACCGCGTTTTTCTGTCTTTGGTTCAATTCTCCCGGCTCCAAGCCGATCGAGCGCAATAGAAAGTCCTTCCACTCTTCTGTGCTGAAGTTGCGCCGTGCTTCAGCCAAATCGCCCAGAACATCACGATTAGAGAGCTGTATCTCGCGAAGCGACGAGATCCCGAATGGGCGACCTTTGCTCTCCTGAGCAATAGAGGCGTCATAGGACAGGGTTATCTCTGCATAGAACCCACCTGTCAGCATCCGTTCGTGATCATGCACGAAATCATCACTGATACGTACATCGTTGAGCCGAAGGCTCGGTAGTGTGGCAATAAATGAATTGGAGTTCTTGTCCAATCTGGCGGTTACAAGGTCGATGAGTTTGACGTTGCCATCACGGAAAGCTCGCGCTTTGAAGAGTTCCTCTTCCCCGGCTCTAACTGTTCGGGATTTCAGTTGTCGCTCGACGATTTCCAAGCCTTCATTGATCTCCTCTGGGTCGATGCTGGCGCAGTATCGCCCAAGTAAAAACTCGACAACGTAGGTTGGAACGGGGAACTGACGGCTAAACGTCCGAACCAAGTCTTTTCGAACCAGGTATCCGTCGAGGCTGGCAGCAGCTTTTTGGTCGATATCATCCAACACAATCATTTTTCATCTCCGCCAATCCGAGTAACAATTTGGGCGGCAATTGCACCGTTCGCATCAACAAGAACCAGCGATGCCTCTACTCCCTCAAGGTCTTCATTTTCAACCACGACCGAGGCTGAACCGGCTTCCCCTATTTTTTTGGCCTTCACGATAACGCTGGTCGATGGATCGGCTGTGCTACCGCGAATGTCTACGATGAGTTCAAGATCAGGATTATCCAGCACGACAGTGCAACGAAGACCTTTCCAGACGATGTCGGCGATACTCACCACCGTTTGGATTGTCTGTGCAGGGCCCGTCACCGTCAGATGAAGAGTCAAACATTCTTGAAGGCTCAACCCACCATGCGTATACTCCTGCCCGTTCCGGAAGCAGCTGATACCACTGGCTAAGGCGAAGTGGTGAGCCGGATTCCAGAACCATGGGTAGAGAGGCACATCTGTATTTGCACCGGGTTTGATTGAGGCACAGCGACCCCATTTATTCACAGCCAGGGCGCTTGGCAGTTCTGTTTTTGGCAGGCCTCCAGGCAGGAGGAGCCAGCCATGATCCGTGACGATGCTCACGCTCTTCCAACCCGCATTGATAAGTTGAACGGTGCGCTCTTTAATTTCATCAATCAAGGCATCGAGGCGACGGGCAAGTTTCCAGCCTCGTTCGTGGCCTTCATGATCAATGTCACCAATTTCTGTCCAAGCAAGCCCAGCAGGGTTACCTACTTCCCCCCGCTTTAAAACTTGGATGCCGGAGTCTGTCATTAGTTTCTTTAAATGGTATCCCCCCTTCAACGATCGACCTGTTTCTTTGACTGAAGCTTCGAAATCCTCGTTGTCATCCATTCCAATGATCTGGCCCGCTACCGGCGTAACGGCCGGTTTGGCGGTTGATGTTACACTAGGCAGGGCCGACCAGACGTGTTTTTCTTCCACCAACATAGTGTTCTGTGTCAGAGAAACAGCAAGTCGCTTTCCCAAATCAAAACGCAAGCCATCCACGAAAAAGACGCACTCACCGGCGGTCGCGGTGGCCGCGTTCTTGGTCTTGATTGTTCCACCCGGATAAGCCGAGCCCTCTGCCAGTGTTTGCAGATATCGCGCTGAATCCTCCGCCCAAGGCATGTAGATTGACCTTAGTGCCGCGGCGATCGCAGCGCTATTTTCGGTGCTATCAGCGAAAGACAAAGCTGAGAGGACTGCATCATCGGCTTTCCAGCCCTTGGAAACATATCCGCTCTCCATATCTTCGAGTGTTCCACCAGCTAAGGAAACTTGCGTGATGTCTGCCAGATGGCCGAGATGTTCAAGCGATCTTGCAAGCTGAGAATTTCCCAATTCTGACCAAACAAGATGCCGACGTGCACCGTGCTGTTTCTCCAAGTCTTTGATCGCCAGCCTTGCCTGTCTACCCGTCACGTCGCTTAACGCCACGAGGTCACGCCGCAGGGCACCTTCTTCGGCATCGTTCCATTGCGGCCATGCACCTCTGATCGATATATCGCTCAAAAGATCAAAGTCTGGCAACTGGCACCTGCGAAGCAGGTCTGGGATGTTCCGATAGCGATGTGGAGCTTCGCAGAAGCGTTCCCAAACGCCGTTCCAAGGCCCATCCTGACCGGTAAGTTTCTCGGCACCTGAAAGGATTCCGGCACTTTGCGGATTCAACCCAAGTTGCGAGACACAGATGTCGGTGAATGCCCCCCACGCGGCGTCTCCGATGCGGTCGTGGTATGCGTCTCCCTGATCGAGCCAGGTAAGCACGTCGCGGGGCAGATCACCGCTTGTGAGCAGACCATTAAAGAAATCCCGGTCCAGGCGTTTCCCTTCAATCGCTGTGACATCCTGATCCAGTACCTCGCTCAAGGCTGAAATCATCGCCGCTCGGGCCCCGGCATCGGTTGATACTTCAAGGCCAAGCCCGCCCTGGGCGGATTTCAGGAAAGCCAGGACCGTCCAGTCCTTGGCGCTCACTTGTGACCAGATCGTGCCACGGTACTGAAGCTCGGCAAGCGGCTTCAGCGCATCGGGGCAGTCATTGACCGCGCGCAGATCGGAGCGCGCAACCCCGGGAAGGTAGAGGACCGGGACTGTGCCTGCCGGAAAATCGATGCCGTCCAGCACACCTGCAATGGCGCAGCGGAGCCAGATGGCGGGGCCGGTACGTCGCTCTGGCGCGTAGTCGCCGAGAACCAGCATTTCCGGCAGTGCCTCTTGCAGGCGGGGTACGACTGCTTCCCATTGCCGCTCGGGGTCAGGCCACAGAATACAGGCCGGTTTCACCTGAACTTCGGGATTGTATGTGGCGGCCCCACGCACCGCATTTTGCAGCCAATCAATCACCTTCACTTGGCGGCCTCCCTCGCAGCAATTTTTTCGTCTAGTGTCAGGTGGTGATCGTTAAAACGAGTGCCTTTTGCCAAATCATAGATTTCTCCAAGATCAAACCATGGCGCAGACGCCACATCTTTGCCTCGGTCAATAGATTTCCACTTCTTCTTCTTCTCATCCCAACCAAAATTAATGTTGGGCTTGTCACGCAGCACTCCGGCGTCGCGTCTGGCGACGTCGCCGACGGTCAGGAACGGGCGGATGTTCAGGCGCACGCCATCGTTCAGATCGGGGTCCCAGCCAATGGGCTGTTCCTCCATCGACTTCCAGCGCACGAAAATGTCGTGTGGTGCCTCACTTGCCTGAATTAGCTCCAACTTTTTCTTCAGGGCTTCGGCCGCCGCCAGCTTTTCCTGCGCTCCATCGACGCCACGAGCTACGTCATCGCGTTGGGTTTTCATCCAGTCGCCGAGATAGTTATAAATCAGATTCTCAAGCGTCTTGCGGTCCAGCTTGTGATAGTTGACTAGCGCCGCGAAGCCGTCTTTCAGGCCATCCCAGATGTGCCAGATGAAGGGGCGGTGTTGGAACAGCTTGCAGTGCTGCGTGAAGAAATTGTCGCGCAACCAGGTATCCAAGGATTTGCCCGCGTGGTTGGCGCTTGCCATAAGCTGAGGAAGCGTGCTGGTCGTCCAGGCGTCGCCATATGCGGTCGCAAGTAGGTCCCGCAGACGATCTTCGGCCTTGGCTTCTCCGCGCACCGGCGGGATGCAGACAATGCCATCTTCGTCTGCATGGGGCAGCAGAGTGTCACAGCGGTCCACCCAAGCACGTTGCTCGTCTGACAGTTCCATTTCTGGATCGAGTTCTGCTGGCCAGCGATAGCCGAGTAGGCGGGCGACTGCGATCTGGAGTACCGTGTCATCGGTGCGAAGTGGACCTTCAGCAGTCCATTTTGCGTCTTCATCCCAAATCACGGAGCCGCATGGGTGACCGTGGAAAATCCATTGGGTGGGATCACGAGTGTAAGGTTTCGGCAGGCCATTCGGCCACTCTGCACCAGCTGTTCCTAGCCAAATGTCTGCGTCGAAGGGTACCTGCTCAAAAGCCGAAGTCGCTTTTGCAAGGTTCTTGCTTTGAACGTTCAGGCTTTTTTCATATTGCTTTGATCTCATGAATGAGGTCAAAGCAGGCAAATAACTTCTGTTTCGTGGTGATAGGACTGCGACGCCCTTTGAGAATATTCCTCCCAAGTAAGTTGAGATTCTAACCCCACTCATTTTGGAAGCACATACTCCAGCGCGCCCCCACGCCGAGTGCCCACGCACACGGGCTGCAGAACTTACTGAAAGTTCGCCCTTTCCTTGTTCCCAAAGAAAAATATCATTTAAACCGGAATAGTCGTCGTGGTTCTGAGGGGCGCTTTGCAAGAATGACCAGTTTTCAGAAGCTGCATATTGCTCCCAGAATTTTTGAATAAACCTTTCCCCATCTCCAGTCGATAGACCTTCTGTGGAAAACGCAGATTCCTCCAGCAAAGGGAGCTCAGATGCGCTTTCAAATGTCGCTTTTTGCTCCGGGTTGTCAAATTGGCCAAGTTGATTAAAGCTGCCTATGGGCCTCTCTCTTAAATTTGATGCCTTACCCATTGGCAGGGCACTGTCCAAACCGTCAATGAAATGGCATTTTGACAACTCATTGGGCGGTGCCTTTGAGATCAGGCAAAGAAGAACGTTCACCACTTGGCCGCTAATCGTTTCAAAGGCACCTGTTCCTAGACGAGACATTAATTCCCAACTATTTTCGTTAAGAAGTTTGCTTCGAATGGGTATGTATTTAGCCTGTAATAGCCATGCCTGTGGTGAGACCACAGCTATCTTCCCCTCACATTTCGCGAAGTCCAGAGTTCGCATTAGGAAGGATGTCGCCAAGTCTGCCATCCCTGCGCTGAAATGTTCTTCGCAGTGTTTTTTCAATCGTTCGACTTGATCTCCGCGACCCAAATAGGGGACGTTTGTTGCAATGAAATCATAGGTATCCGCCAGAAGAACAGAAGATTTAGCGACACCTTGAGCAACAATAATCGACTCCTGCTTCTCAACTGTTTCTTCTCGTTGCATCGCAAGATCGATGGACGAAGAAAGTTCCTCCCAACTCACAATCTTGGCCGCAGCAGACTTTGCGGGATTCAACAAGCTACCAAGCACAGGCGCATCGCGAAACGTGTTGTGCATCCAGTCCAAAGCGATGGTCAGGTTACGCTTGCCAAGTCCCAGCTGCTTCCACTCTTCCTTAGCGACGCTGACAGACAGACCCGAGCAGGCGAGGTTCAATTCCGGCAGCGCACGGTAGCCGCCCGCGCCGGGGTATTTCCACGCCGTCAGCGCCAGCGCAAAAGCCGCCAGCTCCACACAACGCTGATCGATCTCCAGCCCGTGGATGTTCTCGCGCAGCACGGCATCCACGGCGTCCTGCGCTCTCAGACCGTCCCGCTCCATCCGCATCGGCACCAACATCAGGAAGATCGACACAAGGAAGTGACCAGACCCGCAGCAAGGATCGAGCGTCGTGAGGTCTTTCAGCTGTTCCGGCCATCCATCAAAGGTTCCGGCCGCCGGGGTCCAAATCCTGTCGTCGTCCTGCACAAAGCGCAGGTAATCCAGCGACACACCGGGGATAGACGCCTTGCGGCGTAGTTCTTCTTCGCTGGTTGCGGTCTTCAGGTCGTGTTCCGTCAACCGGCGGGCCGCCCACCATGCCCCCAACGCATTGTCCAGCAGGAAGCTGACCATATAGGGTTCAGTGAACAGCTGCGTCACTGCAGGCAATTCCCGCGCGCCGATCTTCACCTCGGACTCGTTGATCCGCTCTTTGTTGTCAGTCTGCCAGAACTGATAGACCCAACCGAGTGAATCCGAGGCGGTAAAGACCTCCGTTGGCAGGTCGGCAACGTGGCCTTCCAGCTTTTGCTGATACTCGGGTGGCAGGGTCAGTTGAAAAACGGGCGAGTCCAGCCGGAATATCTGCGGCAGCATCCTGGCTGCATAGCGCGCCGCCAGCTCCCACCCGTTGGCGGCCCCTTCGTCTGCGGCGAGGTCTTCGCATTCCTCCAGTGTCACAGCGACCGGTCCGCCGGGATCTGGGTACATCAGCAGGTTGTTTTCGGCCAGGAAGCGGGCAAAGAGCATACGATGCCAATGCTCATAACCGACCTCTTCGATCAGACGACCAAGTTCCTGCGTCTCGCGTTCACTATGCCGCTTATCGCCCAATTGGCGGCCGTGGATGCGCAGGCGGCGGCGCAAGTCGCGATCGTTCTCCGACAAGTGCGGAAAAGCGGCAGGCTCTCCCACGCCCAGCTGTTGAAGGGACGCTCTGGCAGCGTCTTCTGCCACCTTGCGCGCAGCTCTCACGGTGGTGTTTAGTTGGCCTCTGAGAACCTTATCAAGCGGCTGCATACAAATGTCCTATCGAATAATCACTGGGCCTTGGGCGAGAGCAGAAGCCAAGTCTTTACGCGCTTCGTCGAGCCAAGCCTCGAGGTCAGCATCTGTTTTGATCGTTCGCTTTGCCACCTGCACGGTTTTGGCAGTGGGTTCCATCATTTCAGCTGCTCGGGCCAACACATCGTTGAACCTTGTAGGAAGCGAACGGACCCGGTCTTCGAACGCAGATAACGACCATGTCTGCAATGTCTGTATGATTTCCAGAGTGGTGCCGACATTTACAATGGGCATATCGTGCGCCGTCAGCTTTTGCTCGGAAAGCAACTGATTGCGCTGTTCCGGTAGCAATTGTTGCCAGTTGTCGTCGGCTTTAAGTTTTGCCATTCCGGTATCGTGCTGCGCTTTATAGTCTGCACCAAGTCGGTTTAGTTCGTCCCGGAGCATCTTAGAGAAACTCGTTATCAGTGGCTTCATCGGGTCAGGATTGGACAGCAAATGTCGTTGTTTCGCGATTGCCTCGACTTGAGTCTGGAGAACGCCGGCATCCTTCAGGCCATTTGTCTTTTCTCCAAGCCGCGTGAGGGTTTCCCAATCTGGCCAACGCTTCTTGATTTCGTTCGCTTGCCCGGACCAGGCGTCTATCAGAGACGACAACTCAGTGCGGCTGTTGTAAATCAATAAGAGTTGTTCATTGCCTGCCGCGCGCCTGATATCTGCAATCAGTGTATCATCAGGGCACTCCGGCTTGGGGGCATCGCCACCAGCGCTTTTGGCCAGTTCGGACATGATTCGAGCGAATTCGGGCACATAAGTAAGCTCTTCGCCTTGCTTGGCAGAAATTTCTACTTTTTGCAGTACCTTGCGAATTTGAATCCGTTGAGGCGTCGTAATTGTAGTCGCTTCAATTTTGAAATTCGTTTTCCCGATGGCCTTTCTTTCGAGAGCTTTGGCTTCGACAGGTTGATGGTTCTCAGCCTCGGCACGAACAAGGCCCGCGACCAATAATATCAGTAGAGCCCCGTCGATCGCGTCACCCGACCATCCATAGCTTGGCCCATCAAAGTTGTCCCGAATTTCCGACCCCTTTTTCCCTGCTGCGATGTAGGACAATACTGCTTTGCAAACCGGGTTTTTGTCTGGCTCTCCCGAGTACCCGACGGCTTTTAGAGAATCTGGGGCCCCTTTGCGGGCGCTGTCATAAACTTTTGACCATCCGGGATCGTCTGCAATTCCAAACTGGGGGAAAAGCCTTGTGAGGGAATTTTCCGCCCCTTCAGTAATCATCGACTGAAGGTCCGCCCCTGAGAGTGGGCTGCCTCCCCCCTGATAGACCCGCGTGCCTGACAATGCTTCTTGTATCAGTTCGTTAATTTTTGCTTCCGAAGTTTGCCGAATGGTTTCCATGGCACCTCGGGCTTCTATTCCTTCAGGGGTGTCTGGAGCGCCTCGCTTGTCAAGAGTTGCGCTAGAGGCTTTATACTCGATCAAGTTGTTTCGAAGGTCATCGGCTGATCGTCTGGGGATAAAGACAAAAATTGCTGGTGAATTGTTCCCTGCTTGGCGCGCATCTGCCTGAACTGAATTGTCATCGGTGGCCCAACCATCTCGCACCCAAACGTAAATTCGTTTTCCGGAGTCGGATGGTAAAGTCGGGTCGAATACGGCGCTGATGTCACGCGGCACTTTAGACTTCCCCTGATGCAACGACAGGCGTCCAACGAGTGTGCCAAACTTCTTGCGTATTAAGTCGTCGCGCTCTGCCTCGATGCGGTGTGTTTGATTTGCGAGGGTCGTTTTTTGGGACAAAAACTCATCGGTCCACGCCGAACTTTCTTCAGTCTGAATTCGATATTCATCACCGATCCGCATGACGAGGTCGCATGAGTCCAACAGTTTGGGCAACGAGCTGCGAAGGGCAGCCGATCCCATTGAAAGATCTTCGACCAAAAGGTCAGCAATGGTGTCTATGGTTGCTTTGATTCCGATTTCGGAGTTGCTACTCCCAATCTTGTTGATCAGGAATATGATCCCGCATGCACGTGCAGTTAGTATTTGGTCTTTGTCGCCCTGCATCCAGGACATCGTCCGTTCATGTAGCTTGCGCGGAAGAATGCGCGCTTGCAGGAGCTTGTCCGCACCGTCGAAGTATAGAAAATCTGCCGGGACGACATAACCCAATGGCTTGTCAACATTTTGTCTGATGGCTTTATGGATTAGACTGAGTTGATTGCGTAATTGGCTGTCTGTGCCGGACGCGTCCAGCACACGATTTGCGGCTTCCCAAAAGCGACGCCGTACGGGTAAGATTGGATAATCTTGTGTGAAATACAAAACGTCATCTTGGCGGTGACCAATATTCGTTTCGTTCAAATGTCGTGAAATCTCCCCCAAATTCGTTTGCATCATTTGTTCAATGGCAGGCATTGTTTCGGTATTTTTCGCAAGAATTACCTGGCGCACCACCGCATCGACGTCCGCGTCGGAAAGTTCGATCCTAACGGTGAAACGACCTTGTAGTTTGGCTAATGTCGGAGTTCCGGTGACAGCGGTTTGGCCAGTACCCACAAATGCGAGCTTACCTCCAAGCAACTCATGCTTTACGATGGTTTCCACCATTTCCTGGACTTCTATTGCACGGTTGCCATTTGTACCAATAAACTGCTGAACTTCATCCAAAACAATCAGAGTCAGCGGAAACTTGTCGCCTTGCGAGATTGCCTGGTGAATAGCGACAATCATGTCCTGATTGGAAACGTCTTGAACATATGGATAGGTATTCTGAAGAACGTCTACCATCGAATTTGTGGACCCAAACAGTTGAGGCTTAGCTTCGATCAAAGCGGTATGAAGACCTTCTGCAACATAGAAGTCAGAAAGTTCTTCGTCCCAATCGTAGCCATTTTTCTTGACGGTTTCTTGAACTTGCTCGTATATGCCCTCTTTCTTCAACCACATGACAAAGCGTGCGAGTGAGTATTGTTCGGGCAGCCCAGCAGATCGAAATACAATTCCAAGAAGTGCCAACCTAACACTACCGCTCGCGCTGGCCCCGAGTGTGCCAGAGGCCGCATGCAATCCACCGTGCCGCCGTCCTTGACTAGTCAGTTCTTTCAGATGATCTTGAACTTCCTGCGGTAAGGAGGCGATACCTCTTGCAGTCGCGCCGTCTGGGAACTCAGTATCTACCCATAGGGCGCGGAGCATCTTCACCATGTGGGACTTACCAGACCCAAAGAAGCCACTGACCCACACAGCAGGTTGCTGTGCTTGATTAATGTTTTTTAGGTATGTTTCCAAAACATGTGCCATTCCTAGGCCATATTGGCCGTCACAGACGAATGTCTCGAGTTCATAGTGCAGGACGTCCAGGGCGTGTGTGGATGTGCCATCATTTACATTTGCAACGCCCTCGTTGACCAATTTGCGAGAGCTGGGGTCCTGCTGGTAGATCGAACGTAATTCCATGTTGTCTCTTTCCTAAAAAATCGTATCTGCGGTTATGGGGACAGCGAGATAATTCCAGCCGTCATACCCATCGAGAAGTCGATAATTGTTGTCATCATAACTGCCCGGGAAAAGAACGATGAGACGCCCAGAAACCAATGGGGCCAACCGATCGACCACGTCCCTTACCTTTAGGAAGCCGAAGAGACTGCCAACACCAGAAAGTGCGACAACGCTGTTTGGTGATGCTCCCGTTTCGGATAGAAATTTTTCGAAATTTGTGGTCAAATTTTCTAGATACTTAGCGTAAACAGCAGCAATAAGATGCGGGTTTTCAAAATATGATTTGGCATAGCGGTGAATGCCAAGCCAGTCCGGAAAAGACGCAGTCAAATCGAAGAGGTGCCACTCATGGCCCGACTGCTTGGTTACCAGTTCGAACTCTTCGATTTTCGTCCTAAAGGCTCTCTCTTCAGTTTCATGATATACGCAGAAGACAACACGCTGTGCGGCAGCTGCATCATCACGCCAGGGAACTGAAATATAGTCCGAGTATGACTTTACGAGACGCTTAACTCTGCTCACGTAGAATTCCCTTCTCAGCTAGTGTTATTATGTTGGGAAATGCGACCTCGACCACATCCCCGATACGGTTGACCGTCATCCAGCCTTTGAGTGCGGCTTGCTGTACAAGCTCTAAGACGCGATCCGCGCTGCAATCTAGAATTTTTGCGTATTCGCTTTCGAACAGCGAGCTTCCCCTAATGCCATTGAGATAACCCAAGAACACAGCGTATGCTGCGCTTCCTAGTGTAGGTTCCGCCGGTGTCCTGATTTTTCGGACCCGCCCTGATAAATGACCAGCTTTAGTCCAGGATGAATTAATGTTCTGGGCTGATGATTTTAACGTCGCTGTACTGAAACGTCCCGGATACTTGGCTTCAATTTGTCCTTCCATCAATTCCCGGGAAACCACACTTCCGTACGGTGCCGACAGGACCAATTGGAACGATGACCGCAATAGGGAGTCCCTTGAAAAAGCGCACAAAAATGCACTTAGTGCCTCGCCGCCCTCGTCACGTTCCCAAAAAAACCTCAACCCTCGAAAGACGGGTAATTTCGGATCTAACCCATAAAGGTCGACGAGGTGTCGGAAAGTGAGGACACGTGTTTTTTCGGAGCGTTTTCCTAACACGTTTTCATCTACTATTGCCGAACGAAAATCGTTCTTACATGCTCTTGTATCTCGAACGGCTGAGAAAAGTATCTGTAGTTCGTTCAACATGATCGTGCGTGAGGCGTGGGCCCCACCTTTTTCATCACTGAATCCAAGCTCGCCAAGGTTTTTGGATTCAGTACCTGCAATCAGTGGTTCAGCCATTCCATCCCCCCCCCAATAAAGGAGAAAACAGTGGGGTATTCGATTGATCATGCAGTCGTCGCGCGTCCGAAAGGCCGTTTAGATACAAATAGTGGTGCGAATCCAAGGTAATATTCGAGAGCACCCCAACCCAAGAACGGGACGGCTTGTTAGGCGGTCTGTCATATCCGAATTTCTCGGTCGATGATCGACCGATTGCACCTCCGACAACTTCCATACGTTTCTCTCAAACCTGCAAAATATAGGAGCATGCTAGAAATTGCGTGAACAGCCCTAAGCGGAGCTCGATTTCAGTGCAGTTTAAGAGGTAGCAGTGTCGACGCGCAAGTTGAAACCAGCGGTTCTATAGCAACTTCAAGGCCTGAGCTTCCCAGGCTGGAGTAAACGGCTCTAACAAGTCCGCCAACTTCATCTCCGTCGGCTGCCGCCCCTCGAGGATTGTCTCTACAATCTCCGGTGCCAGCAGGCAGAGCCTCAGCACCCGTGTCATATAGGAAAACGCCATTTTCTCATGCTCGGCTAGTTCCTTTACCGTGGCAAACTCGCCGCTTTCCAGCATGCGTTTCCAGCGGAAAGCCCGTGCCAGCGCCTTGACCAACGTGCTGTCGACAATTGGGCGCTGGGCGTTGGCTGGAGTCCCTGCGGGCGTCACAACCCGCTTGCGTCCACCATACTTGCGGACGGCGAATGGCACATGGACCGAGATAGTATCGACCGGTTTCTGTCGCCGGGTCATGCCGCTTTCCCAATGTCGCTGTCCATTTCATTTGCAAGGCCGCTGAGCCCATCGACGCGGAGGCGAATATCCAGCCCGCCCAAGCCGATATCCACGCGTTCCACCAGCAACTGAACAATGCGGGCTTGCTCAGCAGGGAACAATTCATCCCAGATCTGGTCAAGCTGCACCAGCGTATTACGGACGGTGTTCTCATCGATGTCTGGATCAGAAGCCTTCGCTGCTTTCCAAGTGCCAATAATGATTTCCGGCTGGCGAAACACCGCCCGCAGCTGGTCGATTACCGCCCTTTCGATCTCGGCGGCAGGCACCCGCCCGACCGGGCAGGTCCCGGCACCACGCCGCAGAACCGTCTGGCTGACATAGTAACGGTAAAGCCGGTTCTTCTTGCGCGTGTGGGTTGGCGAGAATGCGGCCCCATCCGGCCCCCACAGCAGGCCTTTTAGCAGCGCAGGCGTTTGAGCCCGGGTATTGCTGGCGCGTTTGCGCGGGCTTTCGGTCAGAATTGCATGCACCTTGTCCCAGAGTTTGCGCGGGATGATCCCCTTGTGCTGGCCGGGATAGCTGTCGCCCTTGTGGACAGCCTCGCCGATGTAAACACGGTTGTTGAGCAACCGATACAAATATCCCTTGCTGATCGGCTTGCCCTGCTTAGAGGTGACACCGTCCGCCCGCAATTCCCGGGCCAGAACGGTGGCGGATCCGATTTCGACGAAGCGCTCGAACACCATGCGCACCATGTTGGCCTCACCCTTGTTGATCACCAGCCTGCGGTCTTTCACATCGTAGCCCAAGGGCACGGTACCCCCCATCCACATGCCCTTTCTGCGCGAGGCGGCGATCTTGTCGCGGATACGCTCACCGGTGACCTCGCGCTCGAACTGGGCGAAGGACAACAGGATGTTCAGCGTCAGCCGCCCCATGGATGG
>Ga0209121_10003665_pt1 | contig 14712 bp, 12 predicted proteins | sample Cruoilmetagenom3_FD_187292 | JGI IMG/M metagenome (GOLD analysis project Ga0209121, IMG submission 187292) | Oil polluted marine microbial communities from Coal Oil Point, Santa Barbara, California, USA - Sample 3 (SPAdes) (version 2) | ecosystem: Environmental > Aquatic > Marine > Oil seeps ...
ACTGCTGTGAGGATTTCCTTCAGAATGCACCTCAGCCATAATCCTCAAGCGAGGTCTTACTGAGGCTTTTTCTATGACTTGGGAGCTTGCTATTATAGTCTGGTCTGTAACATGAGAAAGAGCCCCTTCTATTTGTTTAAGAGCCTCAGGGGTTAGTTTCACATCCTTTTTCTCTAGGTGAGAATGTAAAACATTTAGGAACATCTGATAGATAAGATGCTCCTTTGGAACTGTCTCAAAAAATGCTCCATCAACTATGGAAATCTTCACCCTCGCGCTATCTGCATGGGTTCTTACAAGATAAAAGCACTTTCGCTGATGTGCGTGATAGCTCTCCTCCTTGGCAAGCTCTTCATCTTTTATGGAAGCAATCCTGGAAACAAGATTATTTCCGTTAATTACATCTATCTCTTCCAGGCTTTTATCCTTAGTGGGAAGGGTTGAATTAAATGAAGCTATATTCTCACCTCTCGAGTCCTTTAGCTCCAGTAAGCAACCACACATTAATTTGCTATGATGTTTCTTTAGCTTGAATAGAAAATCTGGAAACTGCCCCGATTCTGAATATAAAAGCCTTTCTTCTACCGCTTGGCTTTTAAGCCATTCTGGATGTAAACCAGCCCAGAAATCATAGTCATGCTTTTGCTTAGCATCGCGGCGGTTATCTACATATGCCAGATTGCCCCCACTTCCTTTCAGCACCATTTCTTCTAAAGGGGAATGAAGGCTGATTACCTCTCGTTTTAGGTTATTTATTGTGCTAATGAAGAACTCAGTGACATCGGTAAATTCATGCATTTAGAAGCTTTCCTTGCTCGCCTATGCTCATCTTCTCAGCAGGCCAAATATTGCTTAAATTCGGTGTGAACTTGTAATAATCATAATACTGAAGGACATTGTCAGCAGGCCGCTGGAATTTGAGACGCATCTCGATAATCTTGACATACGCAGGATCTATTTCTACACCTATGGAATTTCGCTTTAATTGGTGGGCAACCACCAAGGTTGTTCCTGTTCCAGCAAATGGGTCAAATACAATATCCCCAGGCATAGTGGATGACAATATGATTCTCAACAGTAATGCTATGGGAGATTGCTGGGTATGAATTCTCTTTCCCTTTTCATCTCTTATTGCTTCATCTCCAGCAAAGTATCCTGATGTCAACTCTCTAATGTCATCCCATACATCTGTCAAGTAGGCTCCATTAGCTCTTTCATATTTATATTGTGGTGGGAGCGGCAAATCTGCACGCAGTTTGTTAAATACTCTTGGCTTAGCTCCTTTGGTAGCAAATACAATTATCTGGTGCTGTTTGGAAAACCTAAATTCGCATGGGACAGCAGAAGTTTTCTTCTTCCAAATGATGAGATTTTGGAATTCCCAATTTGCCTCTCTGAGTATTTTTAACACTCGTTCGGCGTTCTTTTCCCTTTGCATGAAATAAATAGCTCCGCCCTCGGTTGTTACCTCATAAACTTTTGATAGCACCTCTTGTAGCCATGTCCAATACTTATCATCAGGTTGATTGTCATCAAAGAATCTATAGTCCTTTCCTTGCCTGAAAGGCGGGTCAACAAAGGTGAGATGAATATTGCTTATAGCTCCTTGGCTAAGATATTCGAGACAATCCCCTTCTAGTATCTCGTAAATTGTTTGCTGAAGTTCCATAAGGCTCTCGTTTCTCTCTACTGTATTGTATTATATCTTAATTGAAAGGATTACCAATAGCCTTAACCTTGCCCTAAGCTGGTTTTTTCAATATACTGGCAAAGGATTTTTGTTCTATGAAGAGGCAAGTAACTAACATTATCCTTGCGGGTTTTTCTGGCACGGGTAAATCTTTGGTGGCTAAGGAGGTAGCCCGAAGGTTAAATTGGAATTTCATTGATACTGACGAAGAGATAGTCAAGCAAGCGGGCAGGCCGATAAGTGAGATTTTTCAGCGGGATGGGGAGAGCAGGTTTAGAGAGCTGGAGCATGAGATAATCGAGAAAGCCTGTCAGCAAGAGCAAGCAGTCATAGCTATTGGAGGTGGTGCTATTGTTGGCCCTCAAAATTATGATTTGCTTGCCGAAAATGGTTTTATTGTTTGTCTTGAAGCTAAGCCAGAAACAATCTATCAGCGCTTATTCCAGGATGCTGTCTATGCCCCTGAGCCCGAAGTTCGCCCTCTTTTAGCTGATAACAAGCCTCTGGAGCATATCAGGCAGCTTAAAGCTTTGAGGCAGCCTTATTATGCTAACGCCGATTGGGTGGTTCATACTGATAATTTGAGCATTAGCGAAGTGGCTGGGGAGGTGGTGAAGGGTTGGGGATTGAAAGGTGAGGGAGAGGAATTAAAGAGTCGCAGTAACATTGATGAGGATATTGCCTGCGAAGTGAAAACTGCCACTCAAAGCTATCCTGTTTTCGTTGGCTATGGTCTATTGGATAAGCTGGGGGAAAAGATAAAGCAAACTGGTTTGTCTGGGGTAGTCACCATAATTAGCGATGAAACCGTTTTTTCTCTCTATGGCAGCAAAGTCGAGGGAATCCTCAAAAATGCTGGCTTCACAGTTAACTCCTTTATAGTGCCGCCGGGCGAGGAAACGAAAAACATTGACTCTGCTATCAAGATTTATGACTTTCTGGTAGAGCACCGGGTGGAACGAGATGATATCCTCATCGCCTTAGGTGGTGGCATGGTTGGTGACCTGGCTGGTTTTGTCGCTGCCACCTTCCTGCGAGGTATGCCTTGGATACAAGTGCCAACCAGTTTGGTAGCCATGGTCGACGCCAGCATTGGAGGCAAAGTAGGGGTTAACCACCCTCAAGGGAAAAATCTTATTGGCTCTTTCTATCAGCCTAGCTTTGTTCTAGTCGATGTTCAAACCCTTACAACTTTACCCCAGCGGGAATTAACTTCAGGATGGGCTGAAGTTATCAAATATGGCTTAATTCTGGACAAAAGTTTTTTTGAATTCTTGGAGTCTAATGCAGATAGACTGGTAAAGCTAGAGTCAAGTGTGGTTAGCAAGGCTATCGCCTACAGCGCTGCCATTAAGGCCCAGGTCGTCAGCGAAGATGAGAAAGAGAGAAGCAAACGCATCATTCTAAACTATGGGCATACCATTGCTCATGGGCTGGAGGCAGCTACTCAATATAAGCACTTTCTTCATGGCGAAGCAGTGGCTATTGGCATGATGGGGGCAGCTAAGCTTAGCCAGCGATTGGGGCTTTTGTCTTCGACCATAGTCGAACGGCAGCAATCCCTGCTACAAAAATTTGGATTGCCTACTAGATGTAAGCTGCGAGCAAGAAGCGAAGCAATCTCTGATGTGACAAAAGCTATGGAGTTTGATAAGAAGATAAGAGGAAAGGCAATTCGCTGGGTGTTTTTAGAGGATGTGGGTAAGACAAGAATCGTGACCGATGTGCCTCAACGAGATGTGCTAGCCATTCTTCAGGAGCTAATGGTTATATGAGTGCAGTTGCGGCAGACAGGGGAAAGTCAATCTTAAATTACATTGAGGTATTGAAGCCTCGTGAGTCGGGGCTGCATACCCTTATGGGCATCGTCGCTGCCCTTATTGCTGCTGGAGGCGTTATTGTTACCGGAAGCGTCTTTCCTCTTCGGGAATTCGTTCTTGCTGCTATCGCCATTGCCTGTGGAATTCCAGGGTGTAACGGACTCACCAATTATCTTGACTGCAATATTGATGCTAGGATGCAGAGAACTTGCCTTAGAGCTTTGCCCTCAAGACGCATTTATCCTCCAGAGAAATCGTTACCTTTCATCGTGGCACTGATAGTCGTGGGGTTAACCTTGGCTTGGTTTATAAATATATGGTGTTTAATTTTTGGGCTTGTGGGAGTTATAGCGGCGGCGCTATGGCGCAAGACATCTTTAGAGGTTTTTCTGGGGATAGTAGCCGGCTGTGTCCCAGTGCTTATTGGTTGGTTTGCCATAAAGCCGGTATTTGACCTTCAAATCCTGTCCATTTGCCTTTTGGTAGCTATTTGGATTCCTTTACATGTATGGAGCGTTATGGTTGCTTATCGAGAGGATTACCGCAACGCTGGTTTACATTATTTCCCTTTAGATTGGCAAGTTAATAGGTCAGTAAAATTGCTATTTAGCCTGTCCCTTCTCCTTTACCTGGTTTCCATCTTCGTTTTCCGTGCTTGCCAGTTTCACTTACCTTATTTCATAGTGGCTAATATTTTAGGCATTTTACTAGTTTCTGCTTGCATTCGTCTCTTAACTTCCCAGAGTTCCAAATCAGCCTGGCAAGTATATAAGCTAACTGCCTTTCCTTATCTTGGCGTTATCTTTATCACCATGTGCCTCGATGCCTGGCTACTATAATCTAGGCTTCTAAGGAGCAAACACCCCCATAGAGGTGAGACGCTGCCCAATAGCTTTTGCCTCAGCTATTATAGAATCGATAACTTCTTTAACTGTAGGGATATCCTGTATCAATCCTACTACTTGTCCAGAAGCCACTAATCCTCGATCCAGTTCACCTGTCTCGAAAACCTCCAATCCTTTTTGTCCACTCATGATTGGCGCTAATTCTTCCAGGGTAGCACCTTGCTTCTCCATCTCAGCCATTTTTTCGGCAGCAGCATTTCTTAGGTATCTCCCAGTGTTACGTATGGAACGTTGCACTAGCATAGTATCGCGCTCCGTTGCTCGTACCAACCACTCTTTAACTCGAGGGTGAACAAAGGATTCCTGAGTCGCCAAAAAACGAGTGCCCATATTAACCCCGTCTGCACCTAGTGCCAGTGCGGCAACAAACCCTCGGCTGTCACCAAAGCCGCCAGAGGCAATAACAGGGATGTCCACAGCATCGACACATCGTGGGATAAGAATAAGCGAAGTTACGTCCTCCTCCCCAGGGTGGCCAGCACACTCAAAGCCATCGATGCTCACGATATCACAGCCTATCCGCTGTGCCGTGCGAGCAAATCTCACCGCTGTGCACTTATGTATTACCTTGATTCCTGCAGTCTTGATCTGCTTCATATAAGGCTCGGGGCTCCTTCCTGCCGTCTCTATGATATTCACTCCTTCCTTTGAAATCACATCGATATAAGCGTCATAATTTACAGGACGAAGAGTAGGTATAATGGTGAGATTCACACCAAAAGGTTTGGTGGTGAGACTTTTTGTTTTCCTAATCTCAGCGGCAAGTTCCTCAGGGGAGGGAAAGGTGAGCGCGCTTAGGATGCCCAAGCCTCCAGCATTTGACACTGCACTCACCAGCTCAGCGCGTGAAACCCACTGCATACCACCTTGAATAATTGGGTATTCGATGCCCAACATTTCAGTGACCTTTGTTTTAAACATAATCCCTCCTTTAATTTGAATGTCTTAGCTATATTCTACAATATCGGCCTTGCCTAAAATATCCCTTCTCACCTTTTATCAAGGCTTCGAGTGAATTGCTATTTCCCCTTAAAGGCAGCTTCCCTTTTCTCCAAGAAAGCTCTGGCTCCTTCTTCATGATCTTCTGTTCGGCGTAAGTAATTATTACTAAGAGCTTCGTATTGCGATTGAGTAGCTAAGTCGTTATCCAAGCCTCGATACAGCGCTCTTTTGGTAAGTCGCATAGCTAGTGGCGCTAGCTTCGCAATACTGCTCGCCATTTCATAGGTAATTTTGCTTAGCTCCTCAGCGGGGACAACTTGATTTACTAATCCTATTTCCTTCGCCTCCTTGGCATCAATCATCTTAGCTGTGAAGGCTAACTCACAGGCTTTACCTATGCCTATTAAGCGAGATAGAAAGTAACTCGAGCCGAATTCTACTATAATGCCCATTCTGGGAAATGCTAAACTAAATCTGGCATTTTCGGAGGCGATTCTGATGTCGCAAACTAAAGTGAGGGTACAGCCAAAGCCTACCGCAGGGCCATTTATGGCAGCAATCACCGGCTTCCTTACTTTTGCTAGGGCAAGAGGACCCAGTTCTCCGAATTCACGTGTTATGTCTGCAATCACCCCTTTCCCTTCCGTCTCTATCCTTGGCAAAAAGCTCTCTTTTATATCTGCCCCAGCACAAAAAGCACGTCCAGCTCCAGTAATAACTGCTACTCTTACCTCATCATCTTGGTCTACTACACCAAAAACATCTATCAACTCCTCCCTCATCTTGGGATTTAAAGCATTCAGCTTATCGGGACGGTTTAAAGTAATAGTGGCAATATTTTCCTTCTTCTCTAAGGTAATGGTCTCATATTTCATAACTACCTCCTTTTTTACTATAGTTTAACGGAGAATTTTAATTCTGGCAACTTCCTTCTGGAAGACAAACTTGATTGAGCAAAAAGCCTCCATAGGCTATAATCACCAGATAGGTTAATTCCCCGCCCTCAAGGGACAGAGAATCCCAAATTGGCCACTGGGGAGATTGAGGTCATAGCTAAAGAAGCTATTACACCTAACCCTTCAAAGGCACCGCCATTTTATATGAACGAAGAGGTGGGGGTAAAAAATATATTGAAGGCAAAACGCGGTTAACTATAATCAATGACCTTTTCATCTAGCTACTTAAATGATTTGACACGGCCATCAGCCATGCCTAATTTCATTTCTCTCTTTCTACCAATACTCCCTTTTCTTTCTTACCGATTTTCTTCTGATGAGAGATGAGCCCTAATTTCTTACCATCATTATAGAGTTGTGCTTTATGGTCAGGGTGCGCAATAGATATTAAGGCTAATGCGCGTTCTTCCACTGTAAGCCCTCTCAAGTTCACCACCCCCCACTCAGTAGCTACATATTGCACAACTGTCCTGGGAACTGTAACTATGGTGCCTGCCGGAAGCAAAGGAACGATTCTAGATTCTCCTTTGGAGGAGGAGTATAAGCCTAGAACACTCTTAGCATTTCTATCAAGGGAGCAAAAACAGCCTAACACAAAATCTAATTGCCCACCAACGCCACTTATTTGGATAGGCATCTTTTTTTTATCCCTCATACCAATAGATTCAGAATTAACCTGACCAAACAAATCAATCTGTAAAGCGCTATTCAACGAGAACATATTGGGTTGCTGAGCAATTATCATAGGGTCGTTAGTATAGTCGACAGGATAAATCACTACCTCAGGATTCCTATTCAAATAATCATATGTTCTCCTATCTGCAAAAGTGAAGGTAAATGCACTCTTATGTCTGTCAAGCTTTTTTCTTGCGTTTGTAACTAATCCACCCTCAATTAGAGCTACCATGCCTAGCGTTATCATCTCTGTATGAATTCCAAGATCTTTGTATCCAGCACTTCTAATTAGCTCCATCACAGAATTAGGGAGGCCTCCTATACCAACCTGTATCGTTGAACCGTCTGAGATGAGCTCAGCTTCAATAATATTCTCGGCAATCCTCCTGTCCTGTTCATTCGGGGGTATCGGCTCTATAGTGGGAGTTTTAAATTCGTGATCCTCCACAATATAATCTACCTCGGAAATGTGGACACATTCCTCTCGTCCCCCATAAACCCAAGGCATATCCTCGCTGACAACTAATACAACCTTCTTCGCTATCTCAACTCGAGCCCTCTGCTCGGCATTGGTCAATCCAAAGTTAAAAAATCCGTGTTCATCCATTGGCGTAACTATCAAGTAGAATATATCAAGCTCATTTCTCGGTCCCCATATCTCTCGAATCATCCTAGGACAATTGTGCCACGGTGGAGGACTAGCATAAACTTGCGCCCCCACTTTCTTACCTAAATCGCGTAGAGCTCTCCCAAGAAAGTCATCTCTGAAAGTAAAGACTTCACCTTCAGGGTCAGCTTTTAACATCTCGTACTCGCCCAAAATATCACAATATAACCTCACAGTTACATTTCTTAATTCATGTTTCCTTCTCGCCAGATGCTTATCTATGATTAATGCTGTATTGACGCCTCCGCCGAGGCAAATGGTATTATTAGGCTGAACCAGACCTGCGGCATCTTCAGGAGATATCAGTTTGCTTCGATACGCTTGAGCATATTTCATAACTATCTATCCCTCCTTATTTGTTCGAACTCACTCAACTACTTTAATGGCACCAGTTTTCACTTTGCAGCATACATTTAGCACAGCGCTCAGAATTTACAAAACCACTAGTTCCTGACTACGGCCTTATCCCGACACGGGACTTGGGGCCAAGCTGGGTTGCAGTAATCTCCTGGGCATATCTTACAAACTCGCATAGAAGCGGTCTAGTATCTCGGGGATCAATAAGCTCCTCGACGCCGAATACTTCGGCTGTGCGGAAAGGAGAGCGGTATTGTGCAAGCCGATTCTCTATTTCAATGCGTTTCGCTTTTGGGTCAGGCGCAGCTTCAATCTCTTTTCGATATGCAGCCATCACACCCCCCTCTAGAGGTAGAGACCCCCATTCTCCTGATGGCCAGGCGTAGCGAAGATTTGAACGGGACACATACGCATGTAAGGCGCCGGCTACACCGTAGGCCCGTTTTAACAATATCGCTATCCCAGGCACAGTTAGCTGTGCCAAGGCAAAGGCTAGCCGAGCCGACTTCCGCTCTATTCCTTCTTTCTCCGACTCAGGGCCTATCATAAAACCTGGGCAATCAACTAGATATATAATAGGTAGATGAAATGTATCGGCAAAGTCAATGAACCGCGTCATCTTTTCGCAGCCAGCTGCAGTTTGTGCCCCTCCAAACCATCTACAGTCATTGCTAATCACTGCAACGGGGTAACCATCCATACGTGCCAAAAAGGTAACTAAAGACCTCCCATAGAATGGAGAAATCTCAAATATCGAATCTTTATCTACGATATGTTTTATTAACTGGCGTATGTCGTAAGTCTTCTTACGGTCCCTGGGTATAATAGAAAGCAGTTCTTCATCACGCCTATTCGGATCATCCTCAGGTTCAATGTGTGGAGGCTGTTTCCAAACATTTTGTGGCAGATAGCTTAAGAAGAGTCTAATCTGCCGAAAAGCATCTTTCTCATCTTCAGCCACATTATCGATTACCCCGCTTTGGTAAATGTGAACCCTATAGCCACCCAGTTCCTCCCTTGTAACATCCATATCCAGTGCTTGTTTGACCAAAGGGGGTCCTGCAACAAATAGCTCGCTAGTGTTTTTGGTCATGATGCTCCAATGAGAGGATGCTGCTTCTACTGGCGGTACTCCACCCAAGGAGCCTAAGGCTGCTGAAACAACCGGAACTTGTGCCATTAGCGCCACCGCAGTACCCCAACGCTCAGGATTTCCTAAGAGACTAGTGCGCTTTTCAGCCTCAATTCTTAGCACGCTTCCACCAGCCGAATCAAGTAGGCGGATAAAGGGAATACATCGCTCTAGAGATAGCTTCCCTGGAGTAAAACCTCCTACGCTTACAAAACTCCTCGGATCCGCCCAGCCACCACGGATCGTGAAATCCCCGCCTTCAACACACACCGGCCTACCATTGATTGTTCCATAACCCGTAACACGAGCAGCATGAGTAAATGATTTCAGCTCGCCTTTGCCATCATATTCAGCATTACCGGCAACCGAGCCTACTTCTCGAAATGAATCTTGGTCAAGGAGTAAGTCAATCCGTTCCCTGATGGTAAGCCTTCCCCGAGAGTGTTGTCTGGCGATACCTTCGACTCCTCCCATTTGCTTCGCCAGCTTCTGTCTATACCTCAGTTCGTCAACTTCTTTTTGCCAAGCCACTTTTTACCTCCGCTCACCAATTTAACAGGAATTTCCAAGTTTTACAACTTCCTTTTGGCACCCCAAAGACAAACCTGATTGAATGAAAGCCCTCCATAGGTTATAATCACTAAATAAGTTGAGAAAGGAAAGAGTATCTTGTTCAAAAGTCATAGTTGCGGTGAACTAAGGGAAAGTCATGCAGGGCAAAAGGTAACTTTAGCCGGTTGGGTGCACCGCCGCCGTGACCATGGAGGCATGGTATTTATTGACCTACGTGATAGGGAAGGTATAGTTCAGGTGGTGTTCAACCCGCAAGTGTCGCAAGGTGCATACCAGATCGCCAGTTCACTTCGTAATGAGTATGTAATTCAAGTTACAGGAGAAGTTGTTCATCGCCCCCACGGGACAGAGAATCCCAAATTGGCCACTGGGGAGATTGAGGTCATAGCTAAAGAAGCTATTACACTTAATCCATCAAAAACGCCGCCATTTTATGTAAATGAGGATGTGGAAGTCGAAGAAAGCCTTTGCCTCAAAAATCGCTACCTATATCTGAGAAGACCTAGAATGAGGGATAACCTTATCTTGCGTCACAAGATGATAAAGTTTATTCGTGATTTCCTTGACATTCAGGGCTTTATCGAAGTTGAGACGCCCATCTTGATAAAGAGCACTCCGGAGGGTGCTCGGGATTACCTTGTGCCCAGCCGTCTCAATCCAGGCAAGTTTTACGCTCTTCCCCAATCCCCACAGCAGCTTAAGCAGCTCCTCATGGTAGCTGGGTTTGAAAAGTATTTCCAGATAGCTCGCTGCTTCCGAGATGAGGACCTACGAGCAGATCGCCAACCCGAGTTCACTCAACTAGATCTGGAAATGAGCTTTATAGAGGAAGAAGATATATTACAGCTTGTGGAGGAACTTCTCACCTCTCTTGTGGAGACAGTCAAGCCAGAAATGCGAATATTAAAACCCTTCCCCCGCCTCTTCTACAAGGATGCGATAGAGAGGTATGGCACAGATAAACCAGATGTGCGTTTTGATTTGGAGCTTAAAGATGTAACTGACATCGCGGCTCAAACTAGTTTTGGTGTTTTCCGCTCTGCTATCAATCAAGGTGGCAAGGTAAAAGGAATATGCGTTCCTGGTTGTGCTCACTATAGTCGCCATCAGCTTGATGAACTAATCGATCTAGCCAAGAATTGCGGGGCTGAAGGTTTAACCACTATAGCTTTCACTGCTGATAGCTATCAGCTATCAGCTATCAGCCTGGATAAAGTAAAATCAGCAATTGCCAAATATCTGACTCAAGCCCAATTAGAAGAGATAGTTGCTAGATTCCAAGCAAATCCTGGCGACCTTTTACTCATCGTTGCTGACAAATCTGAGGCTGTTAATAAGACACTTGATGAACTGCGTCGCGAAATGGCACAGCGACTCAATCTAGCAGATGCTAACTTACTGGGTTTTACTTTTATCACTGATTTTCCCTTGTTAGAATGGAATGAGATGGCAAATTGCTGGGAATCTATGCACCATCCATTCACTGCGCCTCGGAAGGAAGATTTAGCATTTCTTGATACTGAGCCAGCTAAAGTCCATGCTTGCCATTATGATGTTGTATGTAATGGCTGTGAACTTGGTAGTGGCAGCCTCAGAATTCACGACCGCCAGCTTCAGGAAAAGATGTTTAAACTCCTTGGTTACAGCCAAGAGGAAATGGAAAGTCGATTTGGATGTCTCTTAGGAGCGCTGGAGTATGGAGCACCACCTCATGGTGGCATTGCCATAGGGCTGGACCGCCTGGCGATGTTGCTTGCCCGAGAGCAAACTATCAGAGAAGTCATCGCTTTCCCTAAAAATCAAAACGCTGTTGATTTGATGTTCGATAGTCCCTCCTACGTTAATAAGAATCAGCTCGATGAATTAAACCTCAAGTTGAAGCATGAGGTACTTTGCGGAGTTCATCCTGAGCGAGATTCTTCGGTTGCTTTGCTTCCTCAGAATGACGCAAAGCGAGGGACTCAGAATGGCGAGGGGAATAAGATATGAAAGTAACTTCAGAAAACATGGAAAATTGCCAAATAGCTCTTAATATAGAGGCTGAAGCCAGCGAATTAGAGAAGTCCTTGAATGAAGTTTACCATCGCCTGGTTAGTAAAGTTTCTATACCCGGTTTTCGCAAAGGAAAGGCGCCGCGAGCTATTCTAGAGCAGCATGTGGGGAAAAAGACTTTGCTAGATGAAGCGCTGGAGTATTTGATACCACAGCTTTATAAAGAGGCAATTGAATCACAGCAACTCGAACCTATTGATCAACCACGAATAGAGATCATTCAAACGGAGCCAGTCACCTTTAAAGCTATAGTATCTCTGAGGCCCGAAGTAGAACTTGGTGATTACCGTAGCATAGAGCTAAAGCCCGAGCCGGTAGAAATAGGAGATGAGGAAATTCAGGCAGTTATGGAGCAGATTCAGCGGGAGCAAGCATTACTAACACCTGTAAACCGTCCCGTTCAGTTTGGTGATTTTGTTACCATAGCTATTGAGGCTAGTGTTGAAGGTAAGCCATTTTTAAATCACAAAGATATGGTATACGAGGTGAGCGAGAGTTCAGCTTTACCCTTGCCTGGGTTTGCCCAAAGTTTGGCCGATATGGGAAAAAATAAGGAAAAGAGCTTCACCTTAACCATTCCAGATAACTACCAGGTTGAAGGATTTCGTGGCAAGGAGTGCTCGTGCAAAGTCACTGTTACCGAAATAAAGGAGAGGAAATTGCCTGAAATTGATGATGAATTGGCTCAAAGCGCCGGCTACGACAATTTCTCTGCTATGAAGGAGAAGGTGGCTGTTAATTTGAGAGCTAAAGCTGAAGAGGATAGCCGCCTGGAAATGGGGCAAAAAGCTCTTGATGCTGTCATCGAGCTCAGTAAAGTGGATTATCCCCCTATTTTGGAGGATAGGGAAATTGATGGGTTCTTCGAGGATGAGGCACGACGCTTTGGCTACCGAAAAGTAGAAGATTATTTGAAGGGAGCTAGCAAAACCGAGGGAGAACTTAGGGAGGAATTGCGCCCCGTAGCGAAGAAGCGAGTTATTAACAATCTTGTCCTTGAGAAATTGGCTGAGGAAGAAAAGGTTGAAATTACCTCCTCAGAGGTAGATAATAGAATAGAGGAAATTGCAGGGAAAGCCGAAGATAAAGAGAAAATGAAGGAACTCCTTGCTTTACCCCAAGTTAGGGAATCGGTTAAGCACTCTCTGCGTACTCAGAAGACGATAGACCTATTAGTACAAATAGCCATTGGCGGCGATGAAACAAAGGAGGAATGATGGAGATAGTATCTCAAGTAGTGATTCCTACAGTAACTGAGACTAGCGCTCGTGGCGAGCGTGTTCTTGATATATATTCTCTTTTATTGAAGGAAAGGATTATTTTTCTCGGCACACCTATAAATGACCAGATAGCCAATCTTATTATTGCCCAATTGCTATACTTAGAGCGGGAAGACCCAGAAAAGGATATAAGTCTCTACATTCATTGTCCCGGTGGGGTAATTAGTGCCGGCTTAGCCATCTACGATACTATGCAGCTTCTTCGCTGTAATGTGTCCACCATTTGTGTTGGCCTAGCAGCCAGTATGGGCACTTTACTTCTTTGCGCTGGAACCAAAGGCAAGAGATATGCTTTACCCAACTCCACCATACATCTCCACCAGGCAATTGGCGGTGCTCAGGGACAGGCAGCAGATGTTGAGATTGCTGCTCGGGAAATCATGAGGATGCAAGAAAGAATCCGCAATGTCATAGCTAAGCACACAGGGCAGACGGTGGAGAAAATTGCTCATGATACCGACAGAGACTTTTATCTCAGCCCTGAGCAAGCAGTGGAGTACGGGCTCGTGGATGAAATACTTACCAAGCCAGAAAAGAAATGACCATATTGCCAAATTGGATAGAAATAGGTTCAAGGGCTTACGCAGCCAGCCCCCCGAGCTTTTGTGGGTTAGGCAAAGCTGGCTTAATCACCACTATCATTATTTCCGTAATCATTATTGTGACAGTGGTGTGGCTGATTAACGGCACTAAGAAACGAGATTAAAAAGAGGATATTTAAAAATGTAGTTGCCCAATTGACTTTTGCCCAAGGGGCAAAACAATAGAGGAATATTGGATAATTCAAATTTTAATTGTGCCTTTGGCACAAACTGAATGCTAAAGGAAAATCAAAAGGCAAAAGTAAAAATGCAAAATGACAAAGCAACAGTAAATAAAAGATTAAAATGCAAAAGGCAAAAATACAGAGCAAAAATTAAAACTTTTGCACTTTGAGTTGTCATTTTGACTTTCGATGTTTGATATTTGATTTTAGTTGAATTGTAATTTTATTTGCCTTTGGCAAAACTAAAATGAATGTTCCTTATTTAGTCCCATTTTTGCTTCGCAAAATTTTATCTTTGATTTTTGATATTTGTTAGGATTTAATTAGGGAGTGAAGACTCTCCAAAATGCCCAAAACCGAAGGAAAAAGCAAGATTAAACAGCTTAAAAAAAGAAAGGAGGGTAAGATGGCTAAGTTTAATGTGGGTGACAGGGCTAGGGTCATAGATAGGCCGGGATGGCCAGGAGGCTACAAAATTGCTGGTTGGGAGGGGGCTATCGCTGAGGTTAAGGAAGACCCAGCGGGATATGTAATAATGAGAGCAGATAAAACTGGCTATGATATGGCTTTCCCCGAGGCTGAGTTAGATAAGATTTAGGACTAGGTGTAAGGATATGTGGTAATGTGGTAGCAAGGCGCCGTAACCAGGTAGGAGTTCCAATGTTGAATTTGACATAATATTAGCCTAGTTTGGCAGCTTCTTCTCTGACAAGGCGGCGGATGTGCTTATGGATTTCCAGGGGACGGGTTATATCTTTAGTTCCCACCAGCCAGTGAAAATTTTCTCTATCGCCCTTCCCGCCAAATTTTTCCTTTTCCTTGACCATTTGCTCCACTATCTGACGCCCCCCTTTCTCCCAGGCTTGTATGATTTGTGGATGGCTCTGGAAGCCTGGG
>Ga0209121_10003666_pt1 | contig 14711 bp, 9 predicted proteins | sample Cruoilmetagenom3_FD_187292 | JGI IMG/M metagenome (GOLD analysis project Ga0209121, IMG submission 187292) | Oil polluted marine microbial communities from Coal Oil Point, Santa Barbara, California, USA - Sample 3 (SPAdes) (version 2) | ecosystem: Environmental > Aquatic > Marine > Oil seeps ...
CCTCATGTTCACGAAACTGGTCAATTAGGAGAATTTAAAGTAATTCGCGAAGAGTCGGTAGGATCGGGGAAAAGAAGGATTTATGGTATTCTTAAGTAAGTTAAGAATTTAGAAACTAAAGTTGAAAATTTATTTAGCTATCGATATCAGCTTAAGTGAGGTGAAGACGGCTTTATGGGTAACTGGAAGTCAAGAGGAGGAGCGAACGCAGATATTGGGCTTAGGCAATGCTGAGTTTTATCAAAACGAAAAGGGATTGTTAGGGGCTATTGAGAGTAGCCTTAGTACTGCCTGGTCACTGGTTTCTCCTGAATTTCAGTTAGAGAAGAAAGTGAGAGGGATAATTTTTGCTCTTCCTCAATCCTGGATAAGCCAGCAACTAAAAGCGGAAAAATTATCGCTTTTGCAGCATATTGCTCAGGAAATGGGGACTAAGCCTTTGGGATTTGTTTCCGAAGCAGAAATTCTACTTTCTTGCCTTAAAGAAAAAGAGGGGAGATTCTTGAATTTAGTTATTGTTAGTGTTGGCGATGAACGGATTGATGTTACTCCTATTTCGCAAGGTAAAATTTTAGGATCGCAATCAATTGAGCGCAGTAATAATATTGCTTTAGACTTAGAAGAAGGCTTATCGCGATTTGAGGTAAAAACTCCTTTTTCTCCCCGAATTTTACTTTTAGGAAGGGGAGATTTGGAAGAAATAAGACAAACTATTCTTTCCTACCCTTGGTTAGAAACAGAGAAGGCGCTATTCCTTCATTTGCCTAAAGTAGAAATTTTTCCTTCTCGATTAATAGCGGAAACATTAGTAGCCAAGATGGGCAAGGAAACGATTTTAAAAGAGAAAGTAGAATTTAATAGTCAAGAGAAGGTTGATTCAGCGAGGGAAAGTTTAGGTTTTTTGAAAAATAAAGATGTGGCTCAATTGGAGTCGCCGCCATCGCCAAAGACACCTTTTTTTTTAAGTCGCTTATTCGGGAGAGTTAAGGAAACTTTAGCGCGCTTGAAAAAACCCCGTTTCCCTCATTTATTAGTGGTAGTTTCTGTCGGCCTTTTTTTGATTTTAACAGCCTTATTAACTGCCTGGTGGTATTTGCCTAAGGCGGAGATAACCCTATTAGTCAAACCACGGTTTTCGGAGGAGAATTTCTTGTTGGCTGTTTCTTCCGATATAGCAGTGATTGATGTAGAAAACAAGATTATTCCCGGGAGAGTCTTGGATTTAGAAGTTAACGATCAAAAGGCGATAGAGACAAAGGGAAAGAAAAAGGTTGGTGATAAAGCTGTAGGAGAAGTGACGATTTATAATCGTACGGAGGTGGCTAAGGTTTTTGACACAGGCACTTCCTTGTGGGGGCCAAACAAAATGGAATTTTTAACAAAGGGAGAGGTAACAGTGGCGTCAGTTAGCGCTGGTCTTGATTATAGTTCGATTCCCGGTAAAGAGAAAATAGAAGTGGAGGCAGTCGATATTGGCGCAGATTATAATTTAGCTGAAGGGACAGAGTTTCGAATGGGTTTATTTAGTGATAGCGATTTTGTTGCCAAAAACGAAGAAGCATTTTCTGGTGGAAACAGCCGTGAAGTAAGAGTTGTAGATGAGAAAGATCAGGACCAATTAAGAGAAAGTTTAGAAAAAGAGTTATTAGCTGACAGTGAGAAAGGATTAAGAGAAGATTTGGGTGATAGTGAAGACCTGATTAAAGATAGTATTAGTTCTGAAATAGTTTTGGAAGAATTTAATCATAATATTGGTGATGAAGCTGATAGTCTTTCTCTATCGTTGGGGCTTAAGATTAGCGCTTTGGCTTTTTCACGCGATGATATTGATGTTTTAGCTATTGAGGTTTTAGGAGATAGGATACCAGAGGGGTTTATTTTGGGAGAAGAAAAAGAACTTAATTTTGAATTTTCAAGACAGGAAGAAAGCAAGGCGATTTTCGATTTTGGAGTTAAAGTCAGTCTTTATCCTCAAGTTGATAAAGGGGAGATCAAAAAGAAAATTTTAGGGAAAAGGCCCCAAGCAGTACAGCAATATTTATCGTCATTGTCTAGTATTGACGATTTTGAGATTAGAATTGACCCTAGATTGCCTAAGTATTTATTGACTCTTCCTCATCGTCAGGGAAATATCAAGATAAACATGAAAATTAAAGGGGAGTAACGTGGCTTATTACTACTTTAAAGAAAAACCCAAAACGTCAGATTATCTAAGGACAGTTTTGCATTTTATTCCGGTATTGATTTTTACTGCTGGGATAATTATTTTGGTTTATGCTGGTTGGCCAATTATTTCTTATGAGTTGGCGTTAGCGCCGAAATTTCAAGAGAGTAAAGTTATCAAGCCCTATTTTACCTTTCCTCAAAATGAGAATTTGCTTTCTTTTGGTGTTGTTGGCGCTGGGCAAGGAGATTTGACGGAAATCCAAAATTGGTTTCCTGAAAATTGGCAAAATACTAACATTAGCAAGACACGTTATTATAATCTTTCTATACCTAACTTGGGGATTTTTAATGCCATTGTTTCTGTTGGGGGCGAAAACTTATCTGAAAGCTTAGTCCATTATGGAGGGACAGCTTATCCGGGTAGCCTTGGTAATGCCGTTATTTTTGGCCATTCTGTTTTACCTCAGTTCTTCAACCCTCACGACTATATGACGATTTTTTCGACTTTGCCTACACTGAAAATTGGAGATGAGGTAATCGTTGATTTTGATGGTATACGCTATTGTTATCAGACAGAAGAGATGGTAGAAGTAGAACCTGAAGATCTTTCTATTTTAGAACAACGCTTTAATGATTCGTATTTAACTTTAGTTACCTGTGTGCCGCCGGGAACGTATCTGCGACGGTTAGTAGTGAGGGCGAGATTGGTAAAGTAAAGATACATTGCCTAAGAAAATCCTAAGCACTAAATACTAAACTCTAAACAATATCAAAATCCAAATGACCAAAATCCAAAACAGTTTTGAACATTTGAATTTAGAACATTAGATATTGTTTGGGATTTAGATATTAGAATTTAGAAATTATCTCTGTGCGTTTATTGGGGATTGATTATGGCCAGAAGAGAATTGGGGTGGCTTTAGGCGAAAGTGGTGTAGTTAAGCCTTTATCAGTTTTACTTAATGACGATAAGGTGATGGAAAAAATCAGGAGTTTGTGTGAACAAGAAAAAATAGATAGGATAGTAATAGGAGTAACCAGTAGTCTCAGAGGAAAGATTGATAAGTTTGCTCAGAAATTGAAAGAAATAATTGACTTATCAATGATTTTTCAAGATGAGACTTTGACAACCCAAAAGGGGGTTGATAAAATGATCAAGAGTGGAACTAGCCGAAAAGCAAGGCGAGAAAGAATTGATGCTATTGCTGCGACGGAGATTTTAGAAAACTATTTTAGTAAAGGAGGTGAAAATGTTTAAAAATGTTATCGTTCCAGTTCAAGCTTGGCTTTTGTCACAAGGACGTTGTGTAGGTTGTGGGACGCCTTTATCTAAAGGTAAGCGAGAGAAAGGAAAAGGAAATATAGTAAAGGTAACTTGTAAGTGTGGAAGGATTTTTATTTATAATCCCAAGACCAAGAAATATAGACGGGCCTTGTTTGAAGAGGTCTGATTATTTTTATGGAGAAGAAGATCTGGGCCACTTTTGTTTTGCTGCTTTTCTTAATATTAGCGGGAGTAATATTTGGTTTTTATCAAATTAATCTTTCCTCTGTTAATTCCCATCAACGTCAAGAACAAATGTTTGTTATATCTTCTGGTGAGAGTCTTATTTCCGTGGGGAGAAGATTAAGGGAAGCTGGTTTGATTAAAAACGATAGGGTTTTTTTATTTGAAGTTAGGCGGATGGGTTTAGCTACTCAAATTGAGGCGGGTGATTTTAGGTTATCGCCGGCAATGGATTTGCGGAAACTTATTTTAGCGTTGACCTCAGGTAGCGTTGATGTTTGGATAACCATTATTCCTGGCTGGCGGGCAGAACAGGCTGCTGTGGAATTAAAAGAAAAAATAGTTGGTTTTGAATTGTCATGGATCGGAATCCTAAAGGAAAAAGAAGGATATCTTTTTCCTGATTCTTACTTGATTCCTAAAACAGCTACTTTGGGAGGAGTATTGAAAATTATTGATCGTAATTATAATAGAAAAGTGACTCCTCAGATTGTTGGGGAAGCAGAGATAAGGGGTTTGTCGGAAGATGAATTAATAATTTTAGCCTCATTAGTGGAGAGAGAAGCAAAATTTACCGATGATCGCCCTCAGGTAGCGGCGGTGTTATTGAATAGGATAAATGCTGACTGGCCCCTGCAAGTTGATGCCACGATTCAATATGCTGTAGCGAGCGATAATTGTCAGGGCAGCATAAATGAGAATTGTAATTGGTGGTTTAGTATCAGCAGCAGTCATATTCGGCAAGTTAGCTCTCTTTTTAATACCTATCAACATAAAGGTCTGCCCCCAACACCAATTTGCAGCCCATCGCTTCAATCTATTGAAGCGATAATAAAAGCTCCTCTTGGCTCTCCGTATTGGTATTATCTTTCCGATAAAGAGGGAAGAGTCCATTTATCAGAAACGCTAAAAGAGCATGAAGAAAATATTAAGCAATTTTTATTTTAAGCGAGTTTATGTTCATATTATTGTTAATTTAGAGAGACTGTGTTATAGTATTATTTACTTTCTTGACGTTAGCCTGTGTTTATTGTAAAATAAAACCCGTTTTGGATTGCCAAGCATGTAAAAAGAATTAGTTTCGATTTTTATTTTCTTGTCCCAATGTTAAATTGGGATATTTTTTGTGGTTAATTTAGGAATTAATTTTTGCTAAATGGAAAAACACCAAAAGAAAAGACGAATTTTTTTAGGTAGAAAATATCCTGCTCTTCCACCTTTAGACTTATTAGCAATTCAAAAAGAATCATGGCAACAGTTTTTGGATAAGGAAATAAGAAAAGGCCTAGATAGTATCTCTCCCATTAAAGATAGAAGCGGTAAAAAGTGGCAATTGACTTTAGGTAAATGTTATATTTCTTCCCCTATTCTTTCAATTGATGAGGCGATCAAAAAAAGGCTTTCCTATACTGTCTCGGTGGAGATAGATGTGGCCTTGATTTACAAATTAAGTGGTCGAACTTGGAGCAAGAAAGTTTATCTTTTTGATTTACCCCAAATGACCCCTCGAGGTACTTTTATTATTAATGGAGTGGAAAGGGCGATTGTAACTCAGATTACCCGTGCCCCTGGTGTTTATTTTACCCTAGAGGTGGACAAGCGAACCAGCCGAGCAATGGCGCAAGCAGAGATTCGTCCTCTATATGGTTCATGGCTGGAATTTATGATAGGTAATAATGATGTGATTTCTATGCGTATTGACCGTCGCCGTAAATTGCCGGTTACCCTTTTCTTGCGTGCTTTAGGCTTAGCTGACGATAAGGAAATTATTGATCAGTTTTCTGATTTTATTGTTCCTACTTTGGCTGTTGATTCCACCAAAACTCGCGATGAAGCTTTAATAGAAATTCATCAAAAGATGCGACCAGGAGAGCCAGCGCTTTTAGAAAATGCAGAAGAATTTTTTTTCAACCTCTTTTTTAACTCCCGTCGCTATGACCTAGGTAAAGTAGGTCGTTTTAAAGTAAATAAGCGGCTAGGATTGGATGTTGCCAATATTCCCGAGAATTATGTTTTAAAAAAGGCAGATATTTTTGCTACCCTGTCGTATTTAATTAATTTACAAAAAGGCAAGGGAAAAGTTGATGACATTGATCATCTTGCCAATCGCTATCTTCGCCGTGTAGGACAACTTATTGCTCAAGTACCTTTTCGGATAGGCTTAGCGCGTTTTGAACGAATGATCCAGGAACGATTAATTCTTTTGTTCGAAGATGAGGTTAATCTTTCTTCTCTTATTAATAGTCGGCCGATTATTGCTGTGATTAACCAATTTTTTCGGACTAACCGTCTTTCAACAATTTTGGATCGGACTAATCCCTTGTCGGAATTAGATAATTTACGGCGTTTATCGGTTATGGGTCCGGGAGGGTTAACACGGGAGAGGGCTCCTTTTTCAATTCGCGATGTTTCTTCATCGCAGTACGGCAGGATTTGTCCAGTAAGAAGCCCCGAAGGGCAAAATATTGGTCTAGTTACCTATTTGGCGCTTTTTGCTCGTGTTAATGAATATAGTTTTTTAGAGACTCCCTACAAAAAAGTTAAAAAAATTAAAAGAGGAAAGAAGGTGAGGGTGAAGGTAACTAATGAAGTTGTATATTTGTCTGCTGACGACGAAGAAAATTATTATATTACAAGTGGCGATGTTGCCATTGATAAAAATGGCTATTTTTTAGATAATTTGGTGCCTGCTCGTTACCATAGTGAATTTATTGAGGTTCCTGTTAGTCAGGTTCAACTAATAGATGTTTGTCCCCAACAGGTAGTAGGTGCGGCAGCATCTTTAATTCCTTTTTTGGATCATGATGAGCCGTCGCGAGCATTAATGGGCTCTCACATGGCGTGCCAAGCGGTGCCATTAGTTAAGTGTGAGGCACCGATAGTGGGTACAGGGATGGAAAAAATTATTCCTGAGGCAATGGAGCAGGTAGTGCGGGCTCACCATTCAGGAAAAGTAGTTTATGTTGATGGTGAACGAGTTGAGGTTAAATTGGACAAACCGTCAGAAATAAAGAGGGATAAGTTCTTAAATGAAAAAGTTGAAATAGAAAAAGGGAAGGAAATTTACCACGTCCAAAAGTTCGTTCGTACTTCACCATATGGAACTTGTTACTCTCAACGACCGGTGGTTAATATTGGCAATAGAGTTCGGAGGGGTAGTCTGCTTATTGATGGTCCAGCTTGTGATCAAGGGGAATTGGCTTTGGGGAAGAATCTTTTAATTGCTTATTGCTCATATGAAGGATTGGGATTTGAGGACGCTATTGTTATTTCTGATCGCTTGCTTCATAATGACACTTTTACTTCCATTACTATTAATGAATATCGTGCGGAAGTGGCGGACACCAAATTGGGTCCTGAAGAGTTAACTGCGGATATTCCCAGTATATCCGAGTCAGAATTAGCTCACTTAAGTTCTGATGGCATTGTTGTTATCGGTTCTTTTGTTAGGTCTGGTGATATTTTGGTAGGCAAGATTGCTCCCAAGGGAGAAACAGAGTTAACAGCCGAAGAGAGATTATTGCGAGCCATTTTTGGAGAAAAGGCACGAGAAGTTCGCGATACTTCGCTTCGCCTCCCTCATGGGATTGAGGGAATTGTTATAGGGGTTGATGTATTAGATAGAAAGGAAGAAAAAGAATTTGCTCGAGGGATTAATAAGGTGGTGACTGTAAAGGTAGCTCAGATGCGAAAGATAAAAGTGGGCGATAAATTGGCTGGTCGTCATGGCAATAAAGGAATAATTTCTAAGATTGTTTCTCAGGCGGATATGCCTTATCTTTCCGATGGGACACCAGTGGATATTATTATTTCTCCCCTTTCGGTTTTAGCCAGAATGAATTTAGGACAGCTTTTAGAGGCTCATTTGGGATGGGCAGCGAAGCAATTGGGCTATAAGGTAGAGTTGCCGGTCTTTGAAAAGTTTGATGAACAATTTTTAGAAAAAGAGTTTAAGAAGGCAGAAATGTCCACTGACTATAAAGCTGTTCTTTATGACGGGCGTACCGGTCAGCCGTATAAAGAAAAAACAGCGGTTGGCATTGCCTATATCTTAAAGCTGGTTCATATGGTTGAGGATAAAGTCCATGCCCGCTCGACAGGGCCCTACTCATTAGTAACTCAACAGCCCTTAGGGGGTAAGGCTCAGATGGGAGGTCAGCGCTTTGGCGAGATGGAGGTTTGGGCTTTGGAGGCTCACCGGGCGGCTCATATGTTGCAAGAAATGCTTACTATCAAAAGTGATGATATTGCCGGACGAGGCAAGGCTTTTGAGGCTATTGTCAAAAATATGCCTATTCCTAAATCAAGGGTACCTGAGTCATTTAAAGTTTTGCTTTCTGAGCTCAAAAGCTTAGGCTTATCGGTTACACCGCGAGGAATGGTAGAAAAGAAAGAAGAGAAAGAAGAAGTGAAAAAAGATAAATAAAATATATTGCTGAATTGTTACATTGTTAAATAAATCCTAAGCACTAAATACTAAACTCTAAACAATATCAAAATCCAAATGACCAAAACATAAAACAGTTTTTAAAATTTGAATTTAGAACATTAGAATTTGTTTAGGATTTAGATATTAGAATTTAGAAATTAATCAAAATGGATCAACAAAATGGCATGGCTGATTTTAAGGCCCTGCAGATAAAATTGGCTTCACCAGCGGAAATCAAGTCATGGTCTCACGGTGAGGTAACTAAGTCAGAAACTATTAATTACAGGACATTAAAATCGGAAAAAGATGGTCTTTTTTGCGAGCGCATTTTTGGTCCTACTCGCGATTGGGAGTGCTATTGTGGTAAATATAAAGGTCGTCGGTATGAAGGGGTAATTTGCGATAAATGTGGTGTAGAGTTAACACGCTCACGGGTGCGACGTGAGCGAATGGGTCATATTAAGTTGGCGACTCCTTGTGGTCATGTTTGGTATTTTAAAGGTTCTGTTTCTCCTCTTTCAATTTTATTGGGAGTTTCCAACAAATATCTTCAAAAGGTGATTTATTTTATTCACTATTTAGTGGTTGATGTTGACGAGAAGGAAAGGAGTCGAATTTTATCCAATTTAGGGAGAAAGGAGAAGAAAGAATTAGACAAGATAGAAATTCAGAAGAAACAAGAAGATAGAAGGATTAACAGGGAAGGGAAAAAGCAAGAAAAAGAGATTGAAGAGAAAATTAAAAATAAGGAGACACGAATGTTGACTCGGGCCGAATTGAAACTGCAAATCAAAAGGAAAATTCGGCAGATGGTTTCCAAAAAAGATCAACAAGAAGAGACAACAAAAAAACTTTATAAATTCTTAAGAGAGAGAGTCAAGGAAATTAGTTTTTGTTCTTTTTTAAGTGAAGACGAACTTTCCGCTTTACGTGAGCACAGCGCTGCTTCTTTTTTTGAAGCAGAAATGGGAGCAGAAGCAGTTTTAAAAGCAATTAAAAAAGTTGACCTTGTAAAAAAGTTGCGAGAACTGCGTCAGCAGGTAACGAGAACTAAAAGTAAAAGTAAAATAGAAAAGTTCTATCAGCGCATTTCTTTGCTAAGTGATATTTTGGGGGCGGAAATTGATCCTGCTTGGATGATTTTACGTATTCTGCCGGTTTTACCTCCTGATCTTCGTCCTATGGTTCAGTTGACCGGTGGGAAATTTGCCACTTCAGATCTAAATGATTTGTATCGGCGAGTGATTAATCGCAATAATCGCTTAAAGAATTTGATTGAGATTGGCGCTCCGGAGATTATTCTTCGCAATGAGAAAAGAATGCTTCAGGAGGCAGTTGATAACTTGATTGATGCTTCTCAAATTAGGCGTCAACGGCAAGTCCGCCGTCCTCTTCGTTCTCTTTCTGAGATGCTTCGTGGCAAAAAAGGAAGGTTTAGACAGAATTTATTGGGGAAACGGGTGGATTATTCTGGACGTTCAGTGATTGTGGTTGGGCCGAAGTTGCATCTTAATCAGTGTGGTCTTCCTAAAGAGATTGCCCTGGAGATATTTAAGCCTTATGTTTTACGGCAGATGATTTTGGACGATTTAGCTCCTAATATTCGTTCCGCCAAGACTATTTTGGAAAAGCGCCCTCCGGAAGTTTTCGATATCTTGGAAAAGGTGACTGCTGATCGTTTAGTTTTACTTAATCGAGCTCCTACTCTTCATAAACTTTCTATCCAGGCTTTTTATCCTGTTTTGATTGATGGTTTGGCAATCCAGCTTCATCCCTGTGTTTGTTCGGGATTTAATGCCGACTTTGACGGTGATCAAATGGCGATTCATCTTCCTATTTCTGCTGATGCCCAAAAAGAAGCCAAGGATTTTATGACTCCTTCGTCTAATTTATTGAAACCGTCCGATGGATCGCCGGTTACTGTGCCTACTTCTAAAGAAATGGCCCTGGGGGTTTATTATTTGACTTGTCCTGATTCTAAATTGCCAAAGAAAGAGAGTGTGTTAGATCAAGATGAGGCAATATTAGCATATCAAGAGGAGAAGATAGAATTGCGTCAGTTAATTAATGTTTTAATTAAGGGAAAAGTTTTGGAAACAACAGTGGGAAGGATTATTTTTAATCAGGTTCTACCGCCGTCAGTTAAATTTATTAATGATAGTATGAATTCTAAACTTTTGAAGTCGATGTTGGCTCAATTATGGGAGAAAGAAAAGGAAGAATTAGTAACAGAGATAATTGATAAGATTAAGGATTTAGGTTTTTGGGCAGGGTCGATATCCGGGCTTTCCTTTGGTATTGCAGACAATATTATGCATCCTCGGAAAGATAAAATAATTGGAGCGGCGGAAGAACGAGTTTTAGAAGTTGAGAAAAGCTTTGATCAAGGTTTAGTTACCGCAGAAGAAAAACAGCGGTTAGTACAGCAAATTTGGATCGATACCACAGAAGAATTAGCCGATAAGACTTGGCAGCTTTTTGATATTACCTCTCCGGTACGCTTGATTATTGATGCTAAAGTGAGTAGAGCATCGCGTGATCAGGTAAAACAGCTTTCAGCAATGAGAGGCTTATTGGTTGATCCTTTAGGAAGAATTGTTCCCTTGCCGACAAAATCGAATTTCCGTGAGGGGTTAGCGGTTTTTGAGTATGTTACCTCTGCTCGAGGATCAAGGAAGGGATTGACAGATACTGCCTTAAAAACTGCCGATGCCGGTTATTTAACAAGGAGATTGGTGGATACTGCTCATGATGTAATTGTTCGTGAGAAAGATTGTGGAACAAAGAAGGGAATTGAAATTAAACGAGAAGGGCCGCGCGCTGATAAATTCGCAGTACGGATTTTGGGGCGTGTTTTAGCGGATGGTGTTCGCTCAGGAAGAAAAATTATTTTGAAGCGGGGCGAAATTATTGATGAAAAAAAGCTTTCTTTGATTGAGAAAAACAAAATTAATGCTGTTTTGGTACGTTCTCCGCTAACTTGTAAAACCTCCTATGGAGTTTGCGCTCAGTGTTATGGTTGGAACTTTGCCAATAGAGAAATGGTGGAAATAGGTACACCAGTAGGTGTTTTAGCAGCGCAGTCTATTGGTGAACCGGGAACGCAATTAACTTTAAGGACTAAGCACAAAGGGGGTGTTATTGGTGTTGATGTTACTCAGGGTTTGCCGCGAGTAGAAGAACTTTTTGAAGTAAGGATGCCAAAATCATTGGTTCCTATTGCTGAAATTGATGGCCGGATAAAAATTCAAGAAAAAAATGGGGGTTATGTAATTGAAATCAGGAGTAAAAAGGAACGGCGGGAATACTATGTGCCGTTGATGAATACGCCTATGGTAACTGATGGGGAAAAGGTTTTAGCGGGTACGCCGTTAGCAAGTGGCTCATTGAATGTTCGTGATGTTTTGGCGATTAGAGGTATAGAGGCAGCGCAAAGATATTTATTGAATAGTATGCAAGAGGTTTACGAATCCCAAGGTGTTTCTATTAATGATCGTTATTTTGAAGTGATTATTCGCAAAATGAGTGATAAAGTGAAAATTAAATCCTCTGGAGATACCTCTTTTATGGTGGGTAATTTTGTTGACTTGTTAAGGTTTAGAAATGTAAACCGAAAAACAACAGCTAAGGGCGGTAAACCTGCCCAGGGGAAGCGGATAATTTTGGGGATTACCCAAGCGGCTCTTCATACTGAATCTTGGCTTTCGGCGGCCTCATTTCAAGAAACTGTTTCTGTTTTAAGAAAAGTTTCGCTGCAAGGTAAGGTAGATAATTTATTAGGCTTGAAGGAAAATGTTATTATCGGTCGCTTAATTCCCACTTCAAAAGAAAGAGTAGTGGTGGACGAGAAAAGTTTAGAGTTTTGATGATATAATTAAGCTATGCCAACAATATCGCAACTAATTAGAAAAAAGCGTCGGAGCAAGCGGCGTAAAGTGAAAACCGCTGCTTTGCGGAGTTCATTTAATCACCTTACTTTACGTAGGGTTAATACTGTTAATCCTCAAAAAAGAGGGGTAGTTCTTCAGGTGAAAACGACCACTCCTAAGCGTCCTAACTCGGCTTTGCGAAAAGTGGCGCGAGTGAGATTGTCTAATAGAGAAGAAGTAACGGTTTATATTCCTGGTGAAGGCCATAGTATTGCTGAGCATGGACGGGTTTTAATCCGTGGTGGTCGAGTTAAAGATTTACCAGGGATTAAATATCATTTAATTAGAGGAAAATATGATGTTGGAGGAGTAGTTGGTCGTAAAACCTCGCGCAGCAAATACGGAACTAAGCAGGAAGGAGCGGTAGAGAAGAAACAAGAGACAATAAGTGAATTAAATCCTAAGCACTAAATACTAAACTCTAAACAAATTCAAAGCACAAATAACCAAAACTCAAAACATTAGATGTTTAGAACATTTGTATTTAGAACATTAGATATTGTTTAGGATTTAGATATTAGAATTTAGAGTTTATTTGTTATTTAACAAATTATGCGCGGTAGGAAAATAAAAATCAGGAAGACGATTCCAGATTCTGTTTATCAAAGTCAATTAGTGACCAAATTAATAAATAGAGTGATGGTTTCGGGTAAAAAAACTATTGCCCAGAAGCATGTTTATCAAGCTCTGTTGGCGGTTCAAAAAAAGCAGGGCAAAGAACCCTTAGTGATCTTGACAAAGGCAATTGACAATATCAAACCTCGGATGATAGTGCGGCCGCGGCGTATTGGGGGAGCGGCTTATCAAATACCAGTGCCAGTGTCAGTTCGGCGTCAACTTTCATTAGCTATTCGTTGGTTGATAGAAGCCGCCCGTGCTCGTCCTAATAAAGAATATCATGTGTTTGCCGAGAAGTTAGCGGCGGAATTAATTGATGCTAATAATAATACCGGTGGGGCAGTGAAGAAAAAAGAAAATATCCACCGTATGGCTGAGGCGAATAAGGCATTTGCGCATTTTAGATGGTAACTTCAAGGTAATTTATCTTGACCTCTGCCTATTTCCCGTGTTAATATACCAACAGCTTAAAAATTATTAAGATATGGTTAAACAAACAATTAAAACCGAAAACAGGACTGTTTCCTTAAACAAGATCCGCAATATTGGCATTATCGCTCATATTGATGCCGGCAAGACGACAACAACAGAGCGGATTCTTTATTATACTGGCAAGACCTATAAGATTGGTGATATTGATGAAGGGACCACGCAAATGGACTGGATGGTTCAAGAGCGGGAGCGAGGGATTACCATTCAGTCGGCAGCAACAACCACTTTTTGGCGCGGTCACCGGATTAATATTATTGATACTCCCGGCCATGTTGATTTTACTGCTGAGGTAGAGCGTTCACTGCGAGTGTTAGATGGGGCAGTGATGGTTTTTGATGTAGAGGAAGGAGTTCAGGCTCAATCAGAGACAGTTTGGCGCCAAGCAGACCGCTATAGTGTTCCTCGGATTTGTTTTTTGAACAAAATGGACAAGCTAGGAGCGGATTTTAATAATGCTGTTAAGAGCATTGAGGAGCGATTGGGGGCTAATGTTATTTTAATAACTCTTCCCATTGGCAAGGAACAAAACTTTCAGGGAATAGTTTCTGTTTTGGAAGGCAAAGCGTTTGTTTGGGAAAAAGGTGGGTTGGGGGCGGATTTTAAAGAAGTTCCTGTCCCCCAAAACTTAAAGGAAGACCTAAAGAAAGCGAAAGAAAAGTTAATTGAAAAAGTTTGTGGTGAGGATGAAGAGTTAATGGAAAAATATATTAATAATGAGGAAATTGGTCTAGAGATGCTTAAAGCGGGTATTTATCGAGTGACTGTTGCCAACAAAATTATTCCTATTTTTTGTGGTTCATCTTTACGCAACAAGGCGATTCAACCACTATTGGATGGTATTGTTGATTTTTTACCCTCTCCCCTGGATGTTCCTCCGGTTGAAGGAGTTAATCCCAAGACAGGTGAAAAGGAAAAACGCGAGCCAAAGAACGATGCTCCTTTTTGCGCTTTAGCTTTCAAAATTCAAACCGATCCTCACGTGGGGAGATTAACCTATTTGCGTATTTATTCGGGAACATTAGCGGTGGGAAGCAGCGTTTATGACGCTAATACCAAGAAAAACAAGAGGATGGGCCGTTTACTTTTGATGCATGCCAATAGAAGAGAGGAAATTGATAAAGCTTATGCTGGGGAAATTATAGCGGCCATTGGTTTAGATAATGTTAAAACCGGAGATACTCTTTGTGATTCTCATTACCCTTTAGTCTTGGAAACAATTTCTTTCCCTGAACCAGTGATTTCTTTGGCCATAGAGCCTAATACTCACGCCGATGAGGAAAAGTTGTCTTATGCTTTGACTCATTTATCAGAAGAGGATCCTACCTTTAAGATTAAGACTGATTTGGAGACAGGACAAACAATTATTTCCGGAATGGGCGAGCTTCATTTGGAAATAATTGTTGACCGTTTGAAGAGAGAATTTAATGTTGGCGTAAGAGTAGGCCGTCCTCAGGTAGCCTATAAGGAAACCATTACTGTTGAGTCAACGGCAGAAGGGAAATATATTCATCAGTCTGGAGGCCGGGGCCAGTATGGTCATTGTTTTCTGCGGTTGGAGCCAAAAGAAAGA
>Ga0209121_10003667_pt1 | contig 14708 bp, 12 predicted proteins | sample Cruoilmetagenom3_FD_187292 | JGI IMG/M metagenome (GOLD analysis project Ga0209121, IMG submission 187292) | Oil polluted marine microbial communities from Coal Oil Point, Santa Barbara, California, USA - Sample 3 (SPAdes) (version 2) | ecosystem: Environmental > Aquatic > Marine > Oil seeps ...
GGGGGAGATAAGGCAAAAGCTTTTCACTACGCAAACCAAGGCAGAGCAAGCATTCTTGGTAGGAGTGGAGCGCAAGGCATTCAATGATGATTGGTTAGCTACGGATTCTCTGCAAGAGCTATCCTATCTAGCTAAAACAGCCGGTGCCAATGTAGTGGGTATTTTTTCTCAGAAACTAGATACACCTTCGCCCACTTATTATATCGGCAGAGGCAAGATTAGGGAGCTAATTAACCTCAGAGAACAAGCCCAATATGACACAGCGATTTTTGATGATGAGCTATCACCAAGGCAGCAAAGAAATCTCGAAGAGATTTTGGGGGTTAAGGTTATCGACCGTACTGCCCTCATTTTAGACATATTTGCCAAAAAAGCCCGAACTCATGAAGGACAACTCCAGGTTGAGTTAGCCCAGCACCAATACCTATTGCCCAGGCTTGTCGGTCAGTGGAGCCATCTAGAGCGACTTGGTGGTGGCATTGGAACCAGAGGTCCAGGTGAATCACAATTAGAGACTGATCGACGTCTTATTCGTAAGCGCATTAACCGTCTCCAACATCAAATAGAGAATGTAAGAAGACATCGAGCTCTTTATAGGCAGAGACGCAAGGAAATAAGCATACCGGTTGTGGCTCTTGTTGGCTATACCAATGCAGGCAAAAGCACCTTGTTTAACGCCTTAAGCAAAGCTGATGTGGTCGTGGAAGACAAACTCTTTTCTACTTTGGATCCTGTAACTCGTAGGTTGGTTTTACCAAATGGAGAACAATTTCTAATTACTGATACGGTTGGATTCATCCACAAGCTGCCGCTATCAATAATTGCTGCCTTTCGAGCTACTTTAGAGGAACTTGGTGAAGCCGACTTACTCCTGCACATAGTTGACATAACACATAAAAGCGCCGCTAATCAATGCCGCACAGTTGAGGAAATACTGACTGAACTAAACCTTAAAGACAAACCCAGAATCACAGTATTCAACAAGCTAGATTTAGCTCTAGGTAGTGAAACAGAGCTAGAAGCTCTGACTGCTGTTCCTTATCTTGAGGAAGAAATTATACTGCCTGATAAAAGCATTGCTCTCATCTCTGCTACTAAAGGCTGGGGACTAGATGGGCTTTTAGATAAGGTAAATTCTCACCTTTCTCAATCATCTCCCAACAATAGCGCCGGGTGATCGATCAAGAAAACAACGGGAATATTAAAGCAGTCGCAAAAAGTAGGAAACCTGACTTACTTGTCACAGGAATCAGGCTCAAGACATCCACCAATATATGCCGAATTGCCAGCAACTAAATCAATAAGAGTAGAACTAGCCTTGTTATCGCACTCTACATGGCTCCTATTCGACCTCGACTTCCATGCGCATCAAGGCATTGCCCATGGATTTACCTGTTTGGTCATAGCGCAGAGTTCGGGGAGCACCTCCACCTAAAGCTTGATACATCACTATCTCCAAAGCGTTGATATTGGGCATCTCATATATCTTGACCTCACCCTTTACCATGTCTCCAAAATGAGCCTTAACTCGCTCCACAGTAACTTGTTTCTTTAGGATTTCGTAGTTCTCCTTATTAAAAGCCATTAAGCCAATATCACTGATATCACCCTTATCCCCCGACCGAGCATAAGCCAACTCTCTCAATTGAACTTTCTTAGCCATTACTTCACCTCCCTTATGATGCACCTTGTAGGCACTTCCTCTCTAGGGATTAAGGTATGCCATAGTGAAATCACAGGCCTCGGGTCAGGAGGGACTCCCATGTGGGCGCCAAGCCCAGCCAAAGTCCAGAGATGGGTTATCTCTCTCCTTACCTTAACAGCCTCTTCCCGTTTCTTGGCCTTCACCGCAACCCTAAGCCCAACCTCGTTAGGCTCGTAATCTGGCGGCAGGGGTGCTGCTGTTGAGCCAAGCATAGTATTAATTCCTAAGTAATCAATACGAAGTTCATCAGCGTCCAACTTCACCATCTTAAGGCGCTCACGCAAAATTTCTTCAGCCTTCCTCGCCTTCTCATAGGCGTTAGGCCAAGGACATATAACTGTGTTCTCAAAGATGAAGCCATCCTCGTAACCGATGCCCATTTTCAAGGTATCTGGCCTGTGCTTGCCAGTCATATTAGTCACCTTTACTCGATCTTTTCCGATTTCCTCAACCTTCAATTTGGTGAAGTCAGCTATACCATCGGGCATCAAATAATTTGCTGGGTCATGTATCTCATATACTAAATGCTCCTTTATGGTCCACTCGTTTACTATTCCTCCAGAGCCAGGGACTTTAGTTAATACAGCATCGCCATTTTCATCAACCTCAGCTATGGGGAAGCCCACTTTCCATAACTCAGGAGCTATATTCCATATATTGGACATGCCACCAGTGCAGCACTCAGCACACTCTATAATGTGACCTATAGTGACAGCAGCACCAATGAGACCCCAATAAGGCTTCTCAAATTTCCAGCCAAACTCATGCATTAATGGTCCAACGTATAAAGCATTATCGCTAACCCTTCCTGCGATCACAGCATCTGCTTCCTCCTCTAGTGCCTCAATGATACGGTCGCAGCCAATGTAAACATTGGCTGCCACTATCCTATCGCTGATGACGCTAATGTCTTCCTCACCAGTATCCAGATTCTTAAATTTAATCCCCTTAGCTATAAGCTCGCCCAGCCTCTCCCGAGTAATTTCATCTCCAATGATGACCCCGATCTTGAGCCCGGTTAGTCCCAATTCTTTGGCAAGATTGACCACTGCCTCCCCTGCCGCTTCGGGATTAGCACCGCCACCATTTGAAATAACCTTTATCCCTTTCTCTCTGCAAGTAGGCAGAATTGCCCTCATCCAGGGAACAATATCAGGGATATAACCCCGACTCGGATCCCTTACCTTCATCCTGGTAAGCTGCGCCATGGTTAGTTCAGCAAGATGGTCAAATCCAATATAATTGATATCTCCTTTCTCTACTAGCTCAACTGCGGGGTCCAGCATATCACCCCAGTAGGCAGAACCAGCTCCTACTCTTACCTTTTTCATCTTAAATCTCCTTTCTCTGATTTTTGCCTTTGGCAAAATTTTGAATTTTATTTCTTTATTCCTTCTTTTGCGCCGAAGGCGCAAAATGTTCTATATTCCATAGCGCCACTTTAACTTGAAAGATTTATACTGGTGGGATAGCCCTTCTTCTTTCAGGGCGGCTCTCCTTTTTAGTCGATAGCAGCTCTAAGGCTTTGATCAAGGTTGGCCTTGTATCTCTAGGATCGATAACAGTATCTACTACGCCGTGTCTCACGGCTTCCGCATGGGCATAGACTTGGATTTTCTCTTTAAAATACTCCTCTTCCAATTTTTTCCTTTCCTCCTCTGGATTTGTCGCCTGGGCAATTTGCTTTCTATAGAATATAGCCACTGCCCCCTCAGCCCCGGTGAAAGATATTTCAGCGGTGGGCCAGGCAATGCACAAATCTGCCCCCATACCTTTACTACCCATGACCATATTGGCTCCACCGTAACATCTGCGAATGATGAGCTGAATTTTAGGCACGGTGGTTACAGAATAAGCATGTAGTATTTTTGCTCCATGCCTTAACACTCCAATCTCCTCATAGTGCTTGCCAGGCAAGAACGCCGTGGTATCAACAAAGGTGATTAGCGGTATGTTATAAGCATCGCAAATGGTGATAAACTTAGTATATTTATCCGAGCAATCTGGCTCCATTCCCCCAGCCATAACCATTGGCTGGTTGGCTACTATCCCCACTGTACGACCATTTAGCCGACCAAAACCTATTACTATGTTCCGGGCATAATCTGGCTTAAGCTCCAAAAAATCGCCATTATCTACCACCTTATAAATTATCTGGCGTATGTCGTAAGCTGCCCTGGGATTAACAGGTAATACCTCTAGTAAGCTTTCTTCCCTTCGGTTGGGATCATCCTTCGTATCAACTAGGGAAGGAGACTCTTTATAATTTTGTGGTAAGAAACTCAATAACCTCTTGATTTTCTCCAGGCAATCATCATCATTCTCCGCTACGAGGTCGCAGCTTCCACTCTTTTTCATGTGCACATCTGACCCACCCAGTTCCTCATTGGTTACCTCTTCACCAGTTGCCACTTTTGTTAAGATAGGACTTGCCAGCCACATGTAGCTAGTCCCTTTAACCATGAGGAGGAAATCCGCTAGCACAGGGGAATATGCCTGCCCAGCAACACAGGGGCCCATCAAAGCCGATATCTGAGGTACAACTCCAGAGTAAATTGAGTGAAGGCAAAACAGCCGCCCAAAGGCGTAAACCGACTCCTTTGATTCCTCAAGCCTCGCTCCAGCTGAATCTATCAGCCCCACAACGGGAATTCCCATTTTACCGCCAAGCTCCAAAGCTTTGTTCACTTTAACCAGAGTCCCTTCACCAAATGACCCCGCCATGACTGTGAAATCACTGGCATAGACGACTACTTCACGGCCAGCTATTTTCCCATAGCCACAAATTACTCCCTCAGCCGGCGTCTCTCTTTTATCCATTCCAAACGCTGTAGCTGGAGATTTAGCCAGGGCATCAATGTCGTAAAAAGTGCCTGGGTCAACCAACCTTTCGATTCTCTCCCAAGCTGTGAGCTTATTCAGCGAATGTTGTCGCTCTATCATCTTCAAACCACCGCCCTGCCGAATTTTTTCCTCTTGCGAGCGAAGTTCATTAACTTTTTCAAGCATATAAGCTCTGTTATCTTCTTTACTCATTTTGCCTCTAGCAAAAATAAATTGAATATCTCTTAAAGTTCCTCTTTATTTGTGAGCTATGCTCACAAATTTATCATGCCACTTTTTATAATTTAAGCCGGTATTTTAGTTTGCGAGAGAGCCAAGTTCGTTGAGCATCTCATTATCTCCCCTTCCACATAGGCTTTCTCTTCGCCAAAAATGCAGCTACACCTTCCTGCGAGTCATCCGTAGCTAAAAGAAGCACTATCATGTCACGGAGACGATCCACCGCTTTGGAAAACTCCATGTCTTGCACTGCAAAGAAGGCATCTCTGCCCAGCTTAATAATAGCTGGGCTCTTATCCTTTAATTTATTTGCTAGCTCCATCACTGTTTCCTCTAGCTTATCTGTGGGAACAACCTTGTTGACCAAGCCAATCCTTTCTGCCTCATGAGCATCGATAATATCTCCAGTGAACATCATTTCCAAGGCTTTCTTTCTCCCCACCGTTCGACCTAAAGTTGCCGAGACCATCATGGGCCAAACACCGACACTGATTTCAGGAGTGCCAAATTTAGCATCTTCAGAAGCGATGGTAATGTCAGGATATATTGCCAGGCCGCAGCCACCGGCCAGGGCATAGCCTCTTACAGCGGCAATGGAAGGCTTGCCTAGGGTGACAAATACCTTGCATAGGCCGGCATAGGCATCATAAAGTTTGCGGTTTTCGAGTGGTGGGCGCGCCTTGAACTCACCGATGTCCGCTCCAGCGCAGAAAGCCTTGTCACCAGCGCCGATAATAATGATTACTCGTACCTCATCATCGGCTCTTGCCTTCTCCAGGGCATCAACTACTTCTAGCATCATTTTATTGCTCAGGCGATTACGCATCTCAGGGCGATTTAGAGTAATTTTAGCTATATTTTCCTTTACTTCATAAAGGATTTCCTCATAATTCATTAATTTCACCCCTTTTTTTTGCCTTCGGCAAAATTCTGAATTTTATTTCTTTATTCCCCCTTTTGCGCCTTCGGCGCATTTGAATTATTTAATAAAGCTCCTTATTTTGCAGCTTCGCTGCATTTGCGAAGCAAAATTTGCCCTGAAGGGCAAATTATTTTATACCGGCCGATTGGCAAGCTTCCTTTTTGGCATGGAAACTATCTTATTTTTTAGAAAATCAAGGGTGCTTATAATTATTCTTCTTGTGTCTCTTGGGTCGATGACATCGTAAAAGAAGTTATACCTCATATTTTCTGCCAGGTGGACGACATCCACGTATTGTGCAAAATATTCCTTTTTCTTCTCCTCAGCAAAGGCCAAGCGTTCCTCACTTGTGGGGAGTTTTTTAATCTCGCTATCATAGATGATAGACACAGCAGCATCTGGACCCATGGGAGCATGTTCTGCCGTGGGCCAAGTATAAACGACATCTGTGCCATAGGGTGGGACATGATAGAATGGCACTGAGCCTCCGTAGGCCTTACGCACTAATACGGTTACCTTTGGCACTGTCATGCAATTGGTAGTATGTAATAGCTTTGTGCCATGCCGAATGATGCCTTTCCTTTCCCATTCATCTCCCACCAATAGCGCCGGGTGATCAATCAAGAAAACGACGGGAATATTAAAGCAGTCACAGAAAGTAAGGAACCTAACTTCCTTGTCACAGGAATCAGGCTCAAGACATCCAGCAATATATGCGGGGTTGCCAGCCACTAAACCGCAGGACTGACCATTAAAACGGCAAAATCCTGTTATAGAGTTTCTAGCATAACCCTCCTGCGTTTCAAAAAAGGAATCCTTATCCACGATTAAATCAATAATATCATGCATATCATACGATCTTCTGGGATCCGGTGGCAGAATATCCAATAAGCTTTCCTCCCGGCGATTAGGGTCATCGGTTGGAGGGATGCTCGGAGGTTTTTCATCACAATTGGATGGCAAATAGCTCAAAAGTTTTTTGATAGCCGCAATGCCCTCTTCATCATTGTCGGCAACATAGTGGCATTCCCCACTATATTTCATATGATAATCACCACCCCCAATAGCACCAACATCCTCAGCGGTAGTGACACCCATTGTAGCTCGTGGCCCTCCAATCCACATATTCCCCCCAATTCTGCTAAAGAAGTTGAAATCGGTTAAAAGAGGACCATAAGCTTGGCCAGCAGCACAGCCCCCACATATCAAAGTTATCTGTGGAATGACCCCGGAATAAATGGACTGAAGGTGGTACCACTCACAATACGGCCTTATGCATTGAGCAGCCTCCTGAAGCCTGGCCCCCGCCGAATCTATAAAATTAATCATGGGAACATGCATTTCTCCCGCCAGTCTGGTCATATTTGTAATTTTTGTCTGGTGACCTTCACCACCAGATCCAGCTAAGACGGCATAATCTGTAGCGGCAACACAAACTACCCTTCCATCTATTTTCCCAAATCCACAAATAGCTCCGTCTGCAGGCGTCTCATATTTATCCATGCCCATCTCTTTAATCTGGCTTCTGGCCCATATAGCATACTCACGGAAAGTACCTTCATCAAAAAGAAGATTAAGCCTTTCCCTTACTAGCAATTTACCAATAGAGCGTGCCTTAGCGACAAGCTTCTCGCTGGCCGGTACATTAATTAACTTCTGCCGTTTTTCCTCAACTAAAGCAGTACGGGTCCTTAAATCCTCTATGTATGGTTTAAAAGTAATTCCTCTCCCTTTAGCCGCCTTCTTCTTCGTCTCGACCAGCTCTCTTGCTGTTTCAACCTCGTATCTTCTTTCTCCTTTCTCTTCTGCCATCACATACACCTCCTTTCCAAACTATACATCATAATCTCACCTACTACAAATTGCCTCGAAGTTTATGTTACCTCTAATTCAAATAATGGCTGACCAATGATAACAGGAGCCTCATCCTGGAGTAAAATTTTTTGTATGGTGCCACCCTGCCGTGTCCTTACCTCAATAAACATTTTCATCGACTCAACCATACACACAACATCCCCTCTCTTGATTTCATCGCCCACCTCTACATAAGGATTTTCCTCAGGGGATGCTCTTCTATAGAATGTTCCTGACACGGGAGATTCGATATTAGTAACCTTGTCGCTCATTTTATCAGTATTACCTCCTTATTTAGTTTAATAAGCAATGGCTTTATTGCTTCCTCTTATATAGAAAATTAAAGTCCAGCTAGGGGTCCGGCTAAGGAGATAAACGCCCCTGCAGCAATGGCTGTGCCGATGACACCTGCTGTATTAGGTCCCATGGCATGCGGCAGAAGAACATTCATGGGATCGGCTTCTGCTCCCATAACTTGTACTACTCTTGCTGCCATGGGCACTGCTGAGACACCAGCAGCTCCAATCATGGGATTTATCTTCGTCTTTAGGAACAAGTTCATTATTTTCGCAAGTAGCACACCACCAAAAGTAGAAAAGGCAAAGGCGACTATACCTAAGCCAAAGACCATCAATGGCTGGGGTTGTATGAATGCTGGAGCTGCCACGTAAGCGCCAACACAAACACCAAGAAAAACAGTTACTACGTCTATAAAGACTCCGCTCATGCTTCTCGCTAGCCTATCAGTAACGCCACTCACACGTAATAGATTGCCAATCATAAAACAACCAATGATAGGCAATGCCGCAGGGACAAAAAGCCCTGTGACAATCATAACGATTATAGGGAAAAGTATCTGTTCCAATTTAGATACCTCTCTTAATCGTGGTTCCATATAGATTTTTCGTTCTTCTTCAGTAGTTATTGCTCTAATTACTGGAGGCTGGATTATTGGCACCATAGCCATATAAGTATAGGCAGCTATAGCAGTAGCGCCAAGGAGCCCTGGGGCTAGCATTTGAGTAGTGTAAACCGTAGTAGGTCCATCAGCACCCCCTATTATCCCTATGCTACAAGCTTCTGTAATACTAAATCCCAGTAATAAAGCAAAAAAGTAGGCGGCATAAACTCCGAATTGAGCTGCGGCTCCTAATATCAAATAAATAGGACGAGCGATGGTAGGGGTAAAATCAGTCATAGCTCCTATTCCTAGGAACATAAACAGGGGAATTAACTCCCAACCAAAGCCATATTGGAAGATGCGGGCAAGAAATCCGATTGGACGCCCACCCTCCTCGAGCAATTCCGGCCAGGTAGGTGGCAGATAATCTAACATAGTCCCGTCAGGCATTTGAAATCCCATAACATGGTAGCTTAAGGGTATCTGAACCAAGATCATACCCATGCCAATGGGCACTAAAAGAAGTGGTTCCCACTTACGGGCTATGCCAAGATATATTAAGGCACCTCCTAGAAGCCACATTACAAGGCGCTGCCAGGTGAAATAAGCAAATCCAGATTCAACGCCAAGAATATTTACAACTTCTGGTGAGGCGATTCCCTCAATTCCAAACATCACTATTTATCCTTTTGATCTACCTCTAGATTGCTCCCTTTTGTCTTAGCTTGCTCCCCCTTCTTTCTTCGTGCCTGGAATCCAAGTCCTAGTAGCCAAAATATTATGGCGAGAATAATTAACATAGCAAAGACAGTGCCAAATCCTGTTCCTGCTACCTTAGCCGCCTGAGCCCAATTTACTCCCATTAATATCATATTGCTCTATTTCTTTGGCTGAGATTCCTTAAAAGCTAGGAATTATACATTGCTTTTAAGCTATTATGCAAGCACCAAGCTAAGTTTCCTCATTAATTGCTGTATATCATGCATCCAGGCCCAGGCTAAACGTGGCAGTGCTCACTTCAAATCCAACATGCTAAACTGCGCAAGTAACATGGCTCTTAAGGAGATTTGTAACCTGCCTCTAATCCCTCAGCCATAATCAGGCGCTGGATTTCTGGGGTTCCAGCTCCTGGTATCAGTATATATGCGTCCCGGAAAAATCGCAGCGGCACGTTATCCATTACATAACCGTATCCTCCATAGATATCCATACATTTAAGACCAACGCGCACAGACATTTCGGCAGCGTAAAGCTTTGAAGATGAACATATAAGATTTTGCTCCTTTCCCAGCCCGAAATGGTCTACTTGCCACGCTCCTTTCAGCGCCAAAAGCCTTGCCGCTTCCATTTCCATATACATATCGGCGAACTTTTCTGCTATCATCTGATGCTTAATAATTGGTTTGCCAAATACTACTCGCTCTTTAGCGTAGTTTAGAGTGTTCTCAAAAGCCCCTCGGGCAGAGCCAATAGCCATAGCTGCTAGCGATGCTCGCTCACCATTCAACCCGGACATCATAATATATGCACCTTCGCCCTCGTTGCGTATTAAATTCTCTGCCGGCACTTTACAATCTGTGAAATAGAGAGGACAGCTAAGCAAAGCACGGGAACCAAGCTTATCATAAGCCTTACCCACCTCAAAGCCAGGGGAACTGCGTTCAACGATGAAGGCGCTTACCCCCTTGGCACCCTTTTCAGGTGCTGTTTTAGCATAGGTCAGAAAAGTAGTGCCCACCCAAGCATTGCTGATAAATGCTTTTTGACCATTGAGTATATAGTAATTATCCTTCTTTATAGCGGTGGCTTCCATTGCCCCAATGGCATCAGAGCCGCTCTTTGGGTCAGTTAATGCCAGACAACCTACCGCTTCACCACTACACAATGGTGGTAGATATTTTCTTTTCTGGCTCTCATTAGCATTATGGCCAAGATTATCGGCACAAAGGTTGCCATGGGTTATGAGAATAAGGCCAATCCCAGGAAATACTGCGCATAACTCCTCTGATATTATCACTTGTTCTACGTACCCCATGCCACCCCCGCCATATTCCTCTGGGATGGTAGGGCACACAAGCCCTAATTCAGCTAACTTAGCCCAAATTTCACCACACCATTTCTCTTCTTTATCATACTCCCAAAATACCGGCTCTAATTCCTTCTTGGCAAAATCCCTTACCTGGGTCTTGAGCATCTCTTGTTCTTCAGTATAAGTAAAGTCAAACACTGCTTACTCCTTTCTATAACTCAAATTTAGCAATTCTATTGGTTTTCTTGCCTCTTGTCAATAAACTGTACAGAGAGAGCGTTTAGCAATAAAGGGGGGGCATCCTTGGCAGTTGTTGCGGATAGTGGTAAATTTAGCATGAGGAGGTCAAATTGAGATTAATTGCTAAGGCTAGGATATTCTATGTGACTACGATGTTAGTTTTACTGTGTTGGATGAGTATGGCTGCGTTGCCAAGCTGGGTGGAAGCAAGCTCAAGAGCTTACGCAGCAGATACTTCAAGATTTGGAGGGTTAGGCAAAGCGGGACTGATCACCGTTATCGTCGTTTCCATAATCTTTATTGTGACTTTTGTATGGTTGTTCCGTGGGACTAAGAAACGAGACTGAATCCACTTGACATAATGTTAACCTAATTTAGCAGCTTCTTCTCTAACTAGGCGTCGGATTCTTCTATGGATTTCCAAAGGACGGGATATATCTTTAGCTCCAGCTAACCAGTGGAACCACTCTCTATCATCTGTTCCACCAGCCTTTTCTTTCTCCTTAATTACCTCTTCAACGGCTTGGCGGCCACCTTCCTCCCAGGCCTCTAAAGCTATCCATAAGTCATCCAATCTGGTAGATGCCAGACTCATGGTCGAGTAGGGTAGGGCATACTCATTAGCATTGAAAGCGATGGCTAAACCGCCAGCCTTATTCACAGTTTGAAGCATTTTGAAGTCGGTGATGCTATCTCCTATGGCTACCCAATAGGGGAGAGGTTTTCCCGTCCTTTCAGCAAATTGCTGTAATGCCTCTATCTTGCGTTTCCCACCAATGGGTTTCACTTTAGTTATAATTTTCCCCGAACTTGTCTTAGGCAGCTCTCGCCAGTAGAAATGGTCAAGACTTTGTCTTATCTTGGCATCATTGACGAAAGGATCGAGATTCACAACTTCCTTCTCTGCTCGCTCCAACAAGACAAAATCATTTCTGCTTAATAGCTGGCAAATTCGATTCAGGGGGAAGGGGGTGCAAGCCACATTTTCTTGGAATATGCCTAGCCTCTGTGTAATAAGGAAGGCATATTGCTCATAACTAGTGCTAATGCAATATATTTGCCACCTTCGGGATTTAAGCTTGGAAATTAACTCAGAGGCACCTGGAGTTAAATTAGCCTCACGTCCCATAGTAATAATTTGTTCTTCCCTTATCCCGTGGTAGGCAAGAAAGGGAGCAATAAGCGCCAAGGTATCTCCCGGCTCATAATCTTGCCTACCTTCCAGAGTTAGTAAATCATCATAGCGGCTGATTACCTCGAAAACCCTGCCACCATTGGGGAATAGCTTCATCAATTCATAGGCATTATCTTGAGGGGCTAAAGGACCTTCAAGGTCAAAACATATCAGGTTCATTTTAACCTTGCCTCCTTTTGTTCCATCTTATTTTTCACTACCTTGTCTATTCTATCGCTAAGGTCATACCCATCAATCGACTTCCCCCGGGCATCAACTACCTCGCCATCTCTTATGACGACTTCACCCCGACTCAGAGCTTGTAGCGTGAAGATAGTAAGGGGGAATTCCCGGGCAAGCTCGTGTTGGCGAATGAGCTGGAATAGCATATCTTCTTTACCCTTTTGCCAATATCTATCGAAGGGCTTGCCTTCTATAGGGAAGACGCAGTAGCTAATTACTGGCCCTCTATCTAACTCAGGGGTCACCAGATGCATCATTGCCCCAGCTTTGTCAGCTTTGCTTTCTATTAGCTTCCAGATTACCTCTTGCCAGCTACCTGTAGGTCCACCGGGAAGAGCTGGGTGAAGGTTAATCATGTTGTATTTTCGACATAGCTCCTCCCCTATAATGAGCATATAACCAGCGAGAACGCAAAGGTCGGGGGCAAACTTTCCAATTCTCTTGTTTACCTCTCTATCATATTTGAGACGCCAATCCTTTTCTCCTGTTGGGGCAATGTCATTGCGACCCTCCTTTTTGTTATTGCGAACCCCCATTCTGTCATTGCGACCCTGAGCGTAGCGAAGGGGAAGCAATCTCGTCTTGAATTTTTTATGAGAGAAATAGATAAGAGGAATGTCATGGCTGCGAACTAATTTAAAGAACAAGTCGCTTTCCTCCGACTCGCCAGGCTCTCGATTACTGAAAACGAAACTAATTTTACCCTGGATCTCACCACTATGAATGTTCTCCTGAATGACTTGCAAGAGCTGCCGTGCAGCTTCATCCCTTCCTGTGGAAAACCAACCAATGTTTAGCAAGAACTAGCTTTGCCTCCCTCACTCTCTGTCATTCTGAGCGTAGCAAAGAATCTCCAAGTATACGTTTGCTTATCTTTGCTCTAATGCTGGCGAAATGGACTAAGGGGCTAGACCTACGCCCAAATATCTTGCCTTGGGATAAGCAAATTAGGAAATCATCTGGGCCATTAAATTCAGGCATTTCCACATACGCCCGGCCGATTTCACCGACGGTATGGGCATCACTGCCAGCGCCAGCCACTTTTCCATGCTCCATGGCTAGCCTCCATGCCTTGGCAGAGCTATTGGGAAATGGAGTGCGTGAATTAAAAACTTCAATGATGTCAACTTGGGATAAAATCTTATCCGATAAGAGATTGCTTTGCTTCGCTCGCAATGACAAAAAGGGCGACCGTCCAAATGGGTGGGGAATATTAACCAGTCCACCTTGACTTTTGATGCGAGCTATTGTTTCCTCGGGAGATAATCCTTTAGGAATCTCCTCAGTGAGAAATAGTCCCATTAATTCACCAACGGGTGTCAAAATTTCCTCAGCAACGATTACTTTAAACGGGGCAATTTCTTTTAACTTCAGAGCGCCAGCGATGGTGTTGTGGTCAGCTATGGCAACACAGTTTATACTTATCTCAAGGCAGCGGTTAACTATTCGCTCTAGAGGCGTGCAACAATCCATGGAATAACAAGTGTGAACATGTAAATCGGCTTTTATCAACCAGCTTACCTACCTTGCTGTTCCCTACCCGTCATTCCGAGTCGAAGCCCTCAGCTCTTCATCTCCTCTCATTGCGAGTCGAAGCCTTGAGCCTTTCGCTTCCTATCATTCTGAACTCTTCCTCTCTTGTCATTCTGAGGGAGAGAAGCGACCGAAGAATCTCCTTCAGGGTAAACGAAGGGACAGCGAAGAATCCAAGGCTCTTCGCTCGTTATCTGATTATATCAGATTCCTTAAGGTTGCATTTGGGCTGTCTCAATGCGTTAGCCAGCCTCTTATTCAAAATCCTCGATTCGTCCAAATCAACTCATTTTGCCCGAGGTGTTGAAGTGCTGTGCCAAGTCTTTCTAATGTACTCAGTATACCCGTAGTTCAAAAACTGTATAGTATGTCCTGGACACCGCACATTGACAATTTGCTAAAGGAAACCCTAGAATAGCGAATGTAGATTTGTGCAATTGGAAAAGGCTTGTATCAGCATTATGAATCTCGGGGTAATATGCAAGAAGGGAGATGAGAACATGAAGAAAGTAAAAATATTACACATAATGATTTCAGCTCTGGTTGGATTATCCTTAGTCTCAATTATGGCAGTAGCTCCAGCGAGTGCTGAAAATGCACAAAACAGCGGAGATGGACACCTTAATATCACCGGCAACTATTCAATACTCTGGCAAGAACCTCTCGAGGCAGACGAGGCGGGAGGTGCAGCCGGCGCTTACGCAGTTCCAGACATGGACGGCGATGGCAAGCCCGATGTTTTGGTTCATACCACAAAATACTATTCATCAACGAATACCCGGACGGCGAAGGTGATAGCCAAGAGGGGGACAGATGGCAATCACCTCTGGGAGGAGTCGGTAAGCGCCACTGGTGACTTTAGCTGCGATATATTGCCACTTTCGGCAGGAGACTTAGATGGCGATGGATTAGGCGACGTTATCGTTTGTCAGCATGAACGTGATACAGCAACATTTGTAACCACGTGGAAGGTAATAGCGAAGAAGGGAAAAGACGGGACTCATCTCTGGGAGGAATCAATCAGTGGGATAGCAAGCTATATGT
>Ga0209121_10003668_pt1 | contig 14706 bp, 14 predicted proteins | sample Cruoilmetagenom3_FD_187292 | JGI IMG/M metagenome (GOLD analysis project Ga0209121, IMG submission 187292) | Oil polluted marine microbial communities from Coal Oil Point, Santa Barbara, California, USA - Sample 3 (SPAdes) (version 2) | ecosystem: Environmental > Aquatic > Marine > Oil seeps ...
CCCCCGTTCCTGCCAAGACCAAACCAAGCGATCCAGTCCAGACGCCTACAAGAAGAACAAGATATCCGAGCGGCACGAGCGCAAACCCCAAAGCAAGGGCTTTAGGATTAGTCATCCGGCGTGCAACAGGCTGACAAAGAAAGCCGATAAAGATTGCCAGAAATATAACAAGGCCTGTCCAGCCACCCAGACCGTGCGCCTCTAGTTCCAGTGGCACCACGGCTATTGTCAAACCAGTTGTTGCCTAGGCCAAGCCCATCGCGACACCGAAAACCCATGTTCCGGTCGGGAAAACCGGCAACCGGAGAAGCGAAACACGTTTGGGTATATCGACGCGCGGCAGCTTTAACGCAATGAGCGCGAGAATTGGCGCCGTTGCAAGTAGTACGATGAAGCTGGCGGGTACAAGATTTGGGCCTTGCAGTGCAAGACTTACACCCGTCGCCAAGGCACCCCCACCGAAGCCGAGCGAAGTGGCCGATGTTACGATCAAAGTGGCCCTCCGGGTGCTGTCAGCGCCCATAATCTCGGTCATGTAAGCCGTGCCAGAGGTTGTTGCCAGCCCCGTTCCAATACCAAGTAGTACGCGCGCAAAAACAAGGCTTCCCCAGTTCGGCCAAAGGACCAACAAGGTCGTCGCTACTGTTCCTAGCAACAGAGCAATAGTGATAGGCAAGCGGCGACCTATCCGGTCTGACAAGCCGCCCAACAAAAGCAGTGTCGGCATCAGCCCTGCCACATAAGCCGCAAACGCGATGGTCACCGCAGTTGCCCCCATATCGCTTTCAGTGGCGTAAACGTTGTATAGCGGCGCTTGAAGATTGACACCCTATGTCACCATAAACAGTGCCAAGCCAAGCAGGCTGACAGGAAGAGCTTTGTGCATTTATTGGCCCCTCATGACAGAAATTTTCCGCCAGTATCATCGTTTCGGACTAAGTGGATGCGGTTTAATTCACCAGCGTTGCGTCGGTCATTTGGCGGATTTCGTCGATGGTGACACCGTCGGCGATTTCGATCACTTCCAGACCGCCTTCGACCACTTTGAACACGCCGAGGTTGGTGATGATTTCATCCACCACGCCTGCGCCGGTCAGCGGCAGGGTGCAGGCTTTCAGCAGTTTGCTTTCGCCCTTCTTGTTGGTGTGGTCCATTATCACGATCACACGGCCAACGCCGGCCACCAAATCCATCGCGCCGCCCATGCCTTTGATCAGCTTACCCGGGATCATCCAGTTGGCGAGGTCGCCGTTTTCGGCAACTTCCATCGCGCCAAGGATCGCCATGGCGATTTTGCCGCCGCGGATCATTGCGAAGCTGTCAGCCGAGCTGAAATAGCTGGTGCGGTGCAGCTCGGTAATGGTTTGTTTACCCGCGTTAATCAAATCCGCGTCGATCTCGTCCTCTTTCGGGAAAGGGCCCATGCCGAGCATCCCGTTTTCGGACTGCAACGTCACATCCACACCCTCGGGGATGTAGTTTGACACGAGCGTCGGAATGCCGATGCCAAGGTTCACATACATGCCGTCTTTAAGTTCGCGCCCTGCGCGTTCGGCCATCTGGTTTCTATCCCATGCCATGACTTAACCCTCCCGCACTGTGCGTTGTTCGATACGTTTTTCATGACCACCTTCAAAGATGCGATGCACGAAGATTCCCGGTGTGTGGATCAGATCAGGGTCGAGCGCGCCTGTCGGCAACAATTCCTCGACTTCCGCGATGCAGATCTTGCCGCAGGTGGCAGCGTTGGGGTTAAAGTTGCGGGCGGTTTTACGATAGATCAGGTTGCCTGCGCGGTCGCCCTTCCAAGCCTTGACGATGGAGAGGTCGGCAACGATGCCTTCTTCCATGATGTAGGTCTCTCCGTTGAAACCCTTGTGTTCTTTACCCTCGGCAATCACGGTGCCGACGCCGGTCTTGGTATAAAAACCGGGGATGCCTGCGCCGCCTGCGCGCATGCGCTCGGCCAAAGTGCCTTGGGGGTTGAACTCGATCTCCAGCTCGCCGGAAAGGTATTGACGCATGAATTCCGCGTTTTCACCGACGTAGGAGGACAGCATCTTTTTGACCTGCTTGTCTTGCAGCAAAATCCCGAGGCCGAAATCGTCAACGCCAGCGTTGTTGGATGCCACGGTCAGGTTTTTGGTGCCCGCGTCTCGGATGCCTTCGATCAGGTTTTCGGGGATGCCGCAGAGGCCAAATCCGCCTGCCGCGATCATCATTCCGTCGAAGAGGACGCCTTCAAGGGCCTCTGCTGCGGAGTTGTAGACTTTTTTCATGAATATGCTCCTGTTGGTCAGGGTGTTTATCGGGTCAGATATGCCCCAAGGTCAAGGGGGGAGGGTTAAGGGACGTGACGTAATCGTGGGCTGGCGGGGAGGGGCAGTTGAGTATTTTGCAAAGTAGAAGGAGGGATATCTCTTTATCTATAGGTTTAGTGCGGTGGTTATTTCGTCGATCGAATCGATAAAGACCTTTTCCATCATCGCATTCGGTTGTTGACCTGCGATGCGTGCGCCCAAGGCGTCGCCTGCGTCGATTGTGCTGCCTGACATTTCTTGCAAGACGGCGTGGCCGCAGAAAGGGACGTGGACTTCGGAATATCCGCCCTCGTGTGCCATGACCAGCTTGCCGTTGCATAGCTTGTCGGCGGCTTGCAGCAGTTGACGGGTCATCAGGCGGTAGGTCTCGGCGCTGCAAAGCATGCGTGACAGGGGGTCTACGCCGGATGCATCGAAACCGCACGCGACCAAGATTACGTCTGGTTGGTAGGCTTCGAGGGCAGGGGTTACGATCCGTTCCATCGCATAGATATAGGCCGCGTGCCCGGCGCCGGGTGGCAGGGGCACGTTGATATTATGGCCAAAACCCGCGTCTTTGCCACGGTCCGCCACGGCGCCCGTGTCCGGCGGGTAGTTGCGTTCCTGGTGTAGGCTGATGGTTAGCACGTCGTCGCGGTCGTAAAATATCGCTTCGGTCCCGTTGCCGTGGTGGACGTCCCAATCAACGACGGCAACGCGCGGGGCGAGGCCTTCGGCTTTGGCGGCCTCGATTGCGATGGCGATGTTGGCCAGCAGGCAAAAGCCGTTTGACCAGTCGGGCAGGCAATGGTGACCAGGTGGACGTGACAAAGCGTAGCCGTTGTCGTGTTGACCCTTCAGCACCGACAGCAACGCGCCTTTGACGAGGCCTGCGGATAGCGCTGCGATTTCGTATCCACCTGCGCCGAACGGCGTGCGAAGGCCCATTTCACCGCCGCCGCCATCGCTTAGGGCTTTGAATTCCTCAAGGTAGTTTGCGGGGTGAATGCGGTTCAGGTCGGTATAATTTGCGGGCGCGGCGGACAAGCAATCCATTTCGCTGGCCAATCCTGTTACGTCCAGCAGGTTTTTCAACCGACGTTTGGTCTCGGGGTTTTCTGGCAGGCCTCCAGCCGCCAAGGGTTGCACCAGACCGCCAACGGGGGCGGTCAGGGCGTAGTTGCCACCGGAGTGCCAAAAGCATTTTTCATCCCAAAAGAATCCGGTGTTGCGCATTCAGCGTGCCCCAGCTTTCATCAAGCCCTGGTTTTTCGCTTCTGCCAATGTCAGGTCGAGGCATTTCCACGCTTTTTCGGCTAGTTCATCGATCTCGGATTTCGAGATTACCAGCGGCGGCGAGATGATCATTTTGTTGCCGACATGGCGCATGATCAGGCCATTGGCAAAACAGAACTCGCGGCAGATCAGGCCAACGGTGCCTTCTTCGGATGCAAACGGGGCGCGGGCGGATTTATCTGGTGTCAGCTCCAGTGCGCCCATCATGCCGACGTTGCGGGCCTCGCCCACCAGTGGGTGATCGGCCAGCGCAGACCACTTTTCTGTAAGGTACGGGGCGGTTTCATCACGCACGGTGTCGATGATTTTCTCTTCTTCAAGAATGCGCAGGTTTTCCAGTGCTACCGCCGATGCGACAGGGTGGCCGGAATAGGTGTAACCATGGGCGAACTCGCCGCCGTTTGCATCCAGATCCTTGGCCATACGTTCGGAGATCACGCTGCCGCCGATGGGCTGGTATCCTGACGACAGCCCTTTGGCGATCGTCATAATGTCGGGGCGGATATTGAAGGTTTCGGACCCGAACCAGTTGCCGGTGCGGCCAAAGGCGCAGATCACCTCGTCTGCGATTAACAAGATTTCGTTTTCGTCACAGATACGCTGGATTTCAGGCCAGTAGGTTGAGGGCGGGATGATAACACCGCCCGCGCCTTGCACGGGTTCGGCGATGAAGGCGGCGACGTTGTCGATGCCTAGGCGCTCAATTTCGGCCTCCAGCGCACGGGCGGTTTTCAGGCCGAATTCTTCGGGCGACAGATCACCACCTTCGGCGTACCAATAGGGTTGATCGATGTGGGTAATGTCAGGGATTGGCATCCCGCCCTGGGCGTGCATCCCGGTCATGCCCCCAAGGCTGCCCGATCCAACGGAAGACCCGTGGTAGGCGTTCTTGCGCGAGATGATGATCCGTTTGTCAGGTTTACCCATCGAGGCCCAGTAATGGCGCACCAGACGGATATTGGTGTCATTCGCCTCAGACCCGCCACCAGCGAAGAAAACACGGTTCAGATCGCCCGGCATCAGGTTGGCGATTTTCTCAGCCAGTGCCGTTACAGGAGGGTGGGACGTCATGAAAAACGTGTTGTAGTAAGGCAGTTCCTGCATCTGGCGATAGGCGACATCGGCCAGTTCCTTGCGGCCATAGCCGATGTTTACACACCAAAGCCCCGCCATCGCGTCCAGCATTTTGTTGCCTTCGCTGTCATTTATATACACCCCGTTCGCGGCGGTAATAATTCGTACACCTTTTTCATTTAACTCCGAAGTGTCGGTGAAAGGGTGCAGGTGATGTGCCGCGTCAGCAGATTGCATGTCAGCGGTCGACGGGAAGTTTGTTAGGTGGTCCATTTCGCCTCGCAAGTAGGATTATAACACTGAGCCTATGCCTGCGTTATGGCTTTGGCCAGAGGGAAAGGTAGATGTTGCGTAAACATAAAGTTTTAGTAAAAGTCCGATCACATAAATGTGATGTGGCCGTATTGCATTTGGCGACCGCGAAAATCGCAAAACGCAACGAAATTTGCGATCACTCAAAGGCTTTAACGTAATTATGCATCTTCGTAGCTTGTGTTATTTATTTGGCCCGAATTTTGCATGTACTATCCACACACAAGGAGTGCGTATAATGAATAGTTTGTTGACGATATCGAAGCAATTGTTGGGAGCAGTAATTCTGACGGCCGTCTTTTTTCCTAACTGGGCAACGGCACAAGGCGACACCTATTTAACCGTAACGGATTCGTCACAAGACGTCGTCGTTGAGCTAACAGAAGATGATCTTTTGGCAATGGAACAGTTTTCAGTGCATACTGAAAACGAATTTGTGGATGGGTTGGCCGAATTCACCGGACCGCTGGCGCGTGATGTGATCGCACTTCTGGATGCCTTGGAAATCACGACATTGCGGCTTACCGCTGTGAATGAATACATAATTGAAGTTCCTGTATCGGACATACTTGATTACGACGTGATTTTTGCCATGTCCCAAAATGGCGAGAGGCTCTCCATCAGGGATAAGGGGCCTATCTGGGTGATTTATCCAATGACCGACAATGTCGAATTGCAGGATCGTATCTATAATGATCGGCTGATTTGGCAGTTGGTAAAGGTTGATATATTGTGAGGGTTTCTGGCCTTCCACGTTATGTGGTTTTGGTCGTTTTCCTTGCGGCCAGCGGACTTGTGATCCTTGGCTACAATTCCTTTCGTAAAGACGTGGCTGCAATGCAGGCTGCCAGTTTGGAAGATATCACATGGATGTCCTATCAATTGGAACAGGAGCTTAACCGCTTTCGGGAATCCTTGCTCCGCTTTCAGATCGAAGGGTCTGGGGCTGATGTAGATGAAGTCAACAATCGTTTCGATATCCTCTGGAGCCGGATTGGCGTATTCAATCAGGGGGGAATCGGCGAACGTTTAAGAAAATATGACCGGGAAACACGGATCGTCCCGCGACTGTTTGACGATATGAAAGCCGTTGATCGCCGTATCATTGAATTGACGCAAGGAGACCGCGTCGAAGCAGCCAAACTATTGGTGGTGTTCAATCCTTACGCCGAGGAGGTCCGGACGTTCAGTCGAAATGTCACGCTTGGCGAGGAATTGCGCGGGCGCGAAATTCGTCAACAGTTGCAATCCGGTGTGAACCGTACATCGTTTCTTGGCTTTCTAGCCATCGGGATTGCGGTTGTGTCGCTCGCTTATATCAATCGCGAGAGCATGCGTTTCAAGCGGCTTGCGGATACCAATATGAAGCTTGCCGATGCAGCTGATAAGGCCAGCCGTGCCAAATCGAAGTTCCTGACAATGATGAGCCACGAACTACGAACGCCTATGAACGGGGTACTTGGACTGCTGGCGCTGTCAAAACAAAATGCGGTTCGGCAAAGTCAAATTCGCCTTATCGAGCATGCGGAACAATCTAGTCAACAGATGATGGATCTGCTTGTCGATATTCTGGACTTAAGCGCCCTGCATTCCGATGAAATAAAACTAGAGGTCAAGCCGTTCGAGGTGGCGCTGTTGGCGACCTCTGTGCGCGAAAAATTTACGCCTGTCGCCAAGCGCGAGGGCGTATCGTTTTCGGTTCCTACCCCCCAAGACTGTCCACGGCATTTACAGGGCGACTTTCGCAGACTCCGTCAAATCTATGTCTATTTGCTACAGTATGTCATCGAAACCGCGGGGGTGCGCGATGCAGAGATGAAGTTGTCCTGTGAAGGTGGCTCGTTATTTATGCGGTTGTCATTCGCGTATTTGTCCGATGGCGGGGCGTGGGCCCCCGACTTGATACTTGGCGAGGAAGAGCGAGGGGAAGATTTGTTTATGACTGACGCCCTCGGCCCGGCGATCGCGCGGGGGGGGATCGAGGCGATGCACGGAAGTTTGCAGGTGGATAACACTGCTGACGAGCGTATTACGGTGATCGTCTCGATACCGGTCGAAGAATACGTAACGACGGCGTTGAACATTGCAGTTCTATCAAACAGCGATGCAATGGGGGCGATCTGTCGTGCGGCTTTGGCTGATATGGATGTGAACTTTTTGCAAGAAGACGAAAATGACCCGGTGCACATCGCCCTGATCGAGGCAGGCGGCGCGACCGAGAGAGATTTCCTCGCGCAGGCACAACAGAATTACCCGACGGCAAGGCTAATTGCGCTTGGCGCACCAGTAGATGTAGAAGCATTCGATTCCACAGTGAGTCTACCTCTGAACTTCCGTGAAATTCGTGATGTTGTTGGTAAAGCCGTAGAGTAACAGCTCATAAATGGACTTTATCTAGTGAAAACAACGAAATATTAACAACCCTGAGTGGAATATAATATCATTATTAAAATTTGATTCGGGTCTGGGTGAATTATGAAGGTTGAACAGCTGAACGGTATAAGTCGGTTCGAGGCGGAGTTGAGCGATGAATTGGGCGGTAAGGGGGCTACCCTTTTGGCTCATGATGTGCGCTCGGCGATGTTTGGCTTGCTTGGTAGTCTGGAGCTGATCGACGGTGACGGACTTTCGGTTGAGATGCGCAACCGTCTAAAACGCGCGCAAACTTCCGGCGCAATGTTGAACGACCTGTTGAATCTGGTTTTCGGTGGCTGCGATTCCGCGCCGGCCTCTACCTTGATAAACGTTCCTGATGAAATTGACCGGTTGGCACAGCGTTGGTATGATCAGGCCGAAAGCGCAGGTATCCATATCGATTTGGACGTTTCACGCAGCGTTGAAACCATGGACGTTATTGAGCGCACACACTTCCATCGTATTTTCAATAACGTGATTGGAAATGCCGTCAAGTTTTCGCAGGACGGCAGTATTTCTATCAGTGTGGTTAGTCGCGCTGAAAGTGTTATTATTTCGGTAACCGACTCTGGCCCGGGGTTTAGTGAATCCGCACTTGCCATGTTGTTTCAATTTCGCGGACGCCCCGACGATTCCCCACAAGAGGGGTCGGGTTTGGGGTTATACATTTCTGAAATGCTCGTGACCGAAGTTGGCGGGACGATTTCGGTGAAAAACATCGAAAATGGCGGGGCGTGTGTGACGGTCGTATTCCCGTCAGCGGCGCTCGCCATCACGCCGCCACCTCCGCACATCGAGGCATTACCTGACCTGAGCCACCTTAATATCCTGTTAGCCGAGGATAATGTTACCAACCAGTTGGTGGTCACGCAGATGCTGAAAAGTATGGGTGCGAAGTTTCAAGTTGCATCTGACGGCGTTGAAACACTGGCGATGTTCGAACGGTCAGAATTTGACGTGCTGCTGCTGGATATCGAAATGCCCCGTAAATCCGGCTTGGAAGTGTTGCGCGAAATTCGTGCCCGTGATGACGCCAAATCGGGCATCCCGATGATCGCGTTGACGGCTTATGTGATGCAAGAGCATCGTGAAAAGATTGACGCGGCGGGGGCGGACGGGGTGATTGCGAAGCCGATCGCCGGTATCGCATCGCTCGGGCACCAAATTCTTGAATATATTCACGGCACGCCACCCGAACCGCAAGGGGAGGGAGCGGCGCAGGGAGGGGCCTCGGTTGATAATCCGGGGTTTGTTGATCGCGCGATTTATGATGTTATTTCCAAGACGATCGGGCCGGAGTTTCTGGCGGAGTTTTTGGAAAAAGTCGTGGCGGACTTTGCTGTGATCAAGAAAGGTTTGATCACAGCGGAGGCCGAGGAAAACTACACAGAGTGGCGTAGACACAGCCACATCCTGATATCTGTTGCGGGTGCAATCGGCGCCACGAATTTGCAGCATTTAGCACAGGAACTTAATAAGGCGGCTAACGCCTCTGATAAACAAACAGCGCAGCCATTGAACTTGAAGTGTATTAGCGGTATCTCCAAGGTTGAATCATTTTTGACTAACGAAAAGTAGGTTAACGCTTAATGGACGGCCCAATACTTCTGGTAGAGGATACCCCCTCGCTTTCAATGGTATACCAGGCGGTTATTCGTAAGGCCGGGCATAATGCTGAATGTGTGTTTTCCATCAGCGAGGCCCGCGAGAAGTTCGCAAAGTCTAAACATAAAATCGTGCTGCTTGATCTGCTTTTACCTGATGGTGACGGCATGGAACTAATGGCCGAATTCATTGCGGAACAACCTGACATCAAGATTATCGTGATCACCGCGAACGGTTCTATAAATCGCGCAGTTGAGGCTATGCGACTGGGATCATTTGATTTTCTCGTTAAACCTTTCGATGAAGTTCGCTTGCTATCTGCTGTTGATAATGCCCGACAGGCCTTGATGAACGATGTCGATCATCCCCGTGTGTCAGCCGACGAACCGGACGAGTTCCAGGGTTTCATCGGTTCGTCCGAGGTCATGCAAGGCATCTACAAAATGGTGCAAAATATCGGGCGCTCGACCGCTACGGTTTTTGTGACCGGCGAAAGTGGCACGGGCAAGGAGTTGTGCGCCCAAGCCATACACGACGTCTCCAGTCGTGCGAACGGCCCTTTTGTTCCCCTGAATTGCGGCGCAATCCCGCGTGGTTTGCTGGAGTCCGAGGTGTTCGGGCATCTGAAAGGGTCCTTCACCGGGGCGATTGCAGACAAGAAAGGGGCGGCGGCGGCGGCGAGCGGGGGGACATTATTCCTTGATGAAATATGCGAGATGGATTTGAGCCTGCAAACCAAGCTGCTGCGGTTTTTGCAAACCTCAACCATCCAGCCAGTTGGCGCGACTAAGGCACATATGGTTGATGTGCGAATTGTTTGTGCGACAAATCGCGACCCTTTGGCCGAGGTTCGGGCTGGGCGGTTCCGCGAAGATTTATATTATCGTCTGCATGTAGTGCCAATCCATATGCCGCCACTTCGCGAACGAGCAGCGGATGTTATAGAGATTGCGGATAAAATCTTGGCGAAATTTACAGCCGAGGAAAATAAGGAATTCACGGGGCTCAGCCCTGAAGTCCGCGATATTTTTGCGTCAATGACGTGGCCGGGAAATGTTCGCCAATTGATGAACGTGATCCGTAATGTTGTGGTTTTGAATGACGGGCCTATTGTTTTACCTGAAATGTTGCCGCCCGAAGCGACGATGCCGCGTCAAAGTTCACCCCGCGATGATGGTGAGGCTGCGGTTGGTTCCTTGGATGCAATGCGGGTTGCTGAGCCGCCAAATAATCTCGCTGCATTTATCGGTACGCCTCTTGCGACCTTGGAGCGGGAATTTATCGAGGCCACTATCGATTTTTGTGATGGATCCATCCCGCAGGCCGCGCGACTGCTCGATGTTTCGCCCTCGACGTTGTATCGTAAAAAGGAAGGTTGGGAGAAAACCTGACCAAAAGGTAGAATTCTTAACGCATTCTCTTGCCCATAATTTCGGCTGAACTATACTCGTGTCTTGAACCTGACATTTTACGAAGGATTCTCGATGGACCTATTCAAAGCAGCAATCACGGTACGTGAAAACGCCTATGCGCCGTATTCAGATTTTCAAGTGGGGGCGGCTGTTCGCACGATCTCGGGGAAAGTTTTTACGGGATGCAACGTTGAAAATGTGGCATATCCCGAGGGGACCTGTGCGGAAGCTGGGGCGATTGCGGCGATGATTGCTGCGGGTGAATTCGAGATTGCAGAAATTCTGGTCGTGGCTGGCGGCGCTTCAAAAGTATCGCCTTGCGGCGGTTGCCGGCAGAAAATAGCGGAGTTCGCGAAGGCGGATACCCCTGTTTATATGGCTGATTTGGCTGGTGACATTGAAGAGAGCACCATTGGCGGCCTGCTGCCCGCAGGTTTTGGCAAAGAGCATTTGGAAGTGAAATAGCCATGGCACGTGCATTAATTCTGGTGCTGGATTCGGTCGGTTGCGGTGGTGCGCCTGACGCAGCACAATTCGGGGACGAGGGTTCCAACACCTTGGGCCACATTGCAGATGCCTGCGCAAATGGCACGGCAGAGGAAGGTCGGAGCGGTCCGCTTTCGCTGCCAAACCTTGATCGTTTGGGTCTTGGGGCTGCTATTCGGTTGGCTTCCGGTCATGCGGCACCGGGGTTGGATGCAGGCGCGGTCGGAATTTTCGGCGCGGCGACCGAGGTTTCACAAGGCAAGGATACTCCGTCGGGACATTGGGAGATTTCCGGCGTGCCCGTGCCGTTTGATTGGCACTATTTCCCTGATACAGTGCCTGCTTTCCCACCCGATAAAATCGAGGAATTTGTGCGGCGCGCGGGAATTCCCGGGATACTCGGTGATTGTCATGCGTCCGGCATGCCGATCCTTCGCGAGTTGGGGGAAGAACATATCAGGACGGGTAAGCCGATTTGTTATACGTCTGCCGATAGCGTTTTCCAAATTGCCGCACACGAGGAACATTTCGGGCTGGAGCGACTGTATGAAATCTGTGCGATTGCTGCTGAAATTTTCCACCCGTTGATGGTTGGCCGTGTCATCGCCCGCCCGTTCGTTGGGGAAACGGCCGAGGAGTTCACACGCACGATCAACCGTAAAGATCTGGCGATTGAACCGCCCGAGGATACTATCTGTGATCGCGTGGTAGCAGCTGGCGGGCGTACCTTGGCGGTAGGTAAGATAGGGGATATCTTCGCTCATCGTGGCATCACAAAGTTAAAAAAAGGTAAACGTGACCTGGAACTGGTGGATGATCTGCTTGATTTCATTGCTGAGGCTGTAGACGGGGATTTTATTTTCACTAACCTCGTCGAATTCGACAGCCTTTATGGCCATCCTCGTGATGTAGCCGGATACGCCCGCGCGCTAGAGGCGTTTGATGCGCGTTTGCCGGAAATAACAGCGGCGCTTAAATCTGGCGACTTGCTGATTATCACGGCGGACCATGGTAACGATCCGACTTGGCAGGGCACGGACCACACCCGCGAAAGGGTGCCGGTTTTGTGCGTTGCACCGGGGCTGGAGGACCGTGAAATCGGGTTGGTCAATATGGCGGATATTGGTGAAACGATTGCGGCGCATCTTGGGCTGGAACCCGGGCGTCACGGCAGGAGCTTTTTATGATTGATTGGGCATCGGTTCCAAAAACCGAATTGCATTTGCATATCGAGGGTGCCGCACCACCGGATTTCATCCGCATGTTGGCGGCCGAGAAAAACGTCGATTTATCCGGCATCTTCAAAGAAGACGGCAGCTATGTCTGGAAGGACTTTGCGGAGTTTTTGAAAACTTACGAAGCGGCGTGTTCGGTGCTGCAAACCCCTGACGACTTTCGTCGTTTGACCGAGGCGGTTCTGGACGCAAGTGCTGCCAACGGTGTGGTTTATGCGGAAATGTTTCTGTCGCCCGATTTCTGCGGTGGCGGGGATCTTGAGGCATGGAAAGATTATCTGGCGGCGATGACGGTTGGTGCCGAAAACGGCAAGGCAAAACACGGGGTCGAGACGCGGTTTATCGCGACCTGCATCCGGCATTTTGGCCCCGAAACCGCCGAGCAAACGGCAAAAATCACGGCTGCGACGGCGGGTGGTTTGTTGACCGGATACGGAATGGGCGGCGAGGAGCGGCATCTGCATGCAGCGGATTTCGCGAAATCCTTCGAAATTGCGGGCGAGGCGGGGCTAGGCCTGACTAGTCACGCAGGTGAAATTTGTGGAGCGGATAGTGTTCGCGAGACGCTCGATTCCATTAATGTCACGCGCATTGGGCATGGCGTTCGTGCGATTGAGGATGCTGAACTTGTGGTGCGATTGGCAGAAGAACAGATTGTTCTAGAGGTTTGTCCAGGCTCGAATGTGTCGCTGAGTGTCTTCCCGACATGGGCGGATCATCCGATCCAGCGGTTGCGCGATGCAGGGGTTCCGGTGACCGTTTCCACCGATGATCCGCCGTATTTTTACACCGATATGACGCGGGAATATCGCAAGTTGCATGAGACATTCGGCTTGGGCATTAAGGATTTCAATGCTATAAACCGCACAGCGATGCAGGCTGCGTTTTGCGATGACGAAACACGGCAGCGCCTGATGGCGAAATTTGAATAGGGAACTAGGGAAATGATGAACGAACACTTAACCGTCGTTAAACATCCGTTAGTGCAGCACAAACTTTCGCTGATGCGCGACAAAGACACGCCGAGCAGTCTGTTTCGCCAATTGCTGCGCGAAATCAGTCAGTTGTTGGCCTACGAAATTACGTCTGAACTGCCGATGACCACAAAGAAGGTTGAAACACCGCTGGTAGAGATGGACGCGCCTGTGCTGCAAGGCCGCAAACTGGCGTTGATCTCGATTTTGCGGGCGGGCAACGGGCTGCTGGACGGGGTTCTGGAGCTGATTCCCGAGGCCCGTGTCGGGTTTGTCGGGCTTTACCGCGACGAAAAAACGCTGAAACCTGTTCAGTATTACTACAAGGTTCCGGCCAATCTGGACGAGCGTGTGGTGATCACTGTTGATCCGATGTTGGCAACGGGCAATTCATCTGTGGCCGCGATTGATTTGCTGAAGGCGTCCGGTGCGAAGAACATTCGTTTCTTGTGTCTGCTGGCCGCGCCCGAAGGTGTTGCGCGCATGAAAGAAGCGCATCCCGATGTGCCGATTGTTACGGCATCACTGGATGAAAAGCTGAATGAAATGGGCTACATTCTGCCCGGCTTGGGCGATGCTGGCGACCGTATGTACGGGACTAAATAGCTAACGCTTCCAAACGGAGGCGCGCGATCTGATGAACCTGATCGAGCGCCTCGCGGAATTCCTGCGCCGCTGAATTATTAACGCGGGAACGGAAGTTATCCAGAATTTCAACACGGTGACGCCCCTTGACCGCGAGGATATAGGGGAAGCCGAACTTTGCCTTATAGGTGTCGTTCAACTGGGTGAACTCCGCGAATTCTTCGGGGGTGCATTCGTCAAGGCCGGCACCTGCCTGTTCTGACGTGCTTTCGGCGGTTAGCTCGCCAGATTTTGCCAGCTTGCCCGCCAAATCAGGATGCGCCCGAAGCAGGGTTAGTTGCGGGGCTTCGCCTGCGCCCTCGATTATCGCACGAAGGGTGGCTACCAGTGCCTCTGCATCTTCCGGCAATCCGTCGTCATAGGCTTTCTCTGCTACCCATGCCGAATGCTCGTAGACGCCGCCGAATTGTTCCACGAACGTGGATTTTGACATCTTGGTGGGGTCGTTGACGAATTGCATGGGGGGGCCTCCGGTTTGGGGTTTAGACATAAAGAAGCCGCCCTCTCTTGGAAAGGGCGGCTTCAAATTTACACTTTCTTAGTCTTCGTGTGGAAGAACCAAGTTTAGCACAATCGCGATAACGGCGGTTGGCAACAGGCCAGAGATCAACAAGGTATTTAGCGTGCCACTGACATGCTGAACGGCTGTTGGAACCTGGCTAAGGCCAAGGCCGACCGAAAGCGACACCGCCATTATAACCATGTTGCGACGGTTCATTTTGACCTCGGACAGCATGTTCAGGCCTGAGGATATAATCATACCGAACATCACGATCACACCACCACCAAGTACAGGCAACGGCATGGAGGAAACGAGTGCGCCTATCTTCGGGATCAAGCCGCAAGCGATCAAAATCAACGCCGAGATAGTCACAACGTGGCGGCTCATGACGCCTGTCATGGCGACGATCCCCGCGTTTTGCGAGAACGATGTGTTTGGCAAACCACCAAA
>Ga0209121_10003670_pt1 | contig 14701 bp, 6 predicted proteins | sample Cruoilmetagenom3_FD_187292 | JGI IMG/M metagenome (GOLD analysis project Ga0209121, IMG submission 187292) | Oil polluted marine microbial communities from Coal Oil Point, Santa Barbara, California, USA - Sample 3 (SPAdes) (version 2) | ecosystem: Environmental > Aquatic > Marine > Oil seeps ...
TTAGCCCAATCTACGGGCAATTTTTCAAGCTACAACTTATCAGTTGTATTGGACGAAGCAAACTCGTTTATCGACGGCAATTTAACGGTTGATTTCTACAATAACGATGAAATTAATTTTACAAAAATCCCTTTTCACCTCTATTTATCAGGAATGAATTACGAAACTAGGCCTGGGATTATAGAGATCGTCAATGTAACTGATATAAACAACCCCAGTATAACTTTTCCCTTTGAAGTCTACTCAAATCAGCAGATAATGTGGGTAAATATTTCTGAAAAGTTAGAGCCTCAAAAGAGGACGCAATTTAACATTCAATTTAACGCAACTCTTCCAGATGGACCAATTGACAGGGCAAATTCTCACGGAAGCGATGTAGAACAAGCGCGCATTTACAAATTTGGGAGTTTTTATCCCATACCTTGTGTTTACGATAATGACGACGGTTGGAACATCGACCCCTATTTAGATATCGGCGATCCCTTTTACTTTGACATGGCTTACTATAACCTTTCTATTGAAGTGCCCAGCGAAATGGTAATCGCGGCAACCGGAAAATTAGAAGAAAAAATAAACAAGGGTTCAACGACATTCTATCGTTTTAACCCCATTTATCCCGTTCGAGAGGTCACCTTTTCAGCTTCTCGATACTTTCAAGTAGAATCGAAAATTTCAAATGGAGTAAACCTTTCAGTTTATTACATTCCTAAATCTGGCTATTTATGGACTACTTTTGCCTTAAATTACGCCGAACAAGTGCTTTCTCTGTATAATAACACTTTTGGAACTTATCCTTATCCAACCCTTAATGTTGTTGAAGAATATACTTGGTACGGGGGTATGGAATATCCAAATCAAGTTTATGTAACCGAATCTATGGATAATTGGGATGCCTCCCTCTTATATAAGCGAAATTACTTAGAAAAGGTTATTGCCCATGAATTAGGCCACCAATGGTGGTATAACTTAGTAGGAAACGACGAAATCGATGTGGGCTTTATAGACGAAGGTATTACATGTTGGTCGACCGACTATTACGGTGAATATTATTACGGAGATTGGGAGCACTTCCAAAGCACACCTTATATTCAATACGTTAGAATTTACTTCGTGGAAATGGGGAAGGGTTCAAAGATCAACCAAACTATTTACGAATGTATAGATACTAATACTGATTATTGGTATGTTGCTTATACTAAAGCACCTCTTATCTTCGAAAAATTGCGCCAAACTATAGGGCATACAAATTTCATCGCTGGATTAAGGCACTATTTTGAGAATTACAAATTTAAACTCGTGGTTTTGTCAGATATAAAGCAAGCATTCGAAGTTGTAGTAGGGCAATCGTTAGATTGGTTCTTTTTCCCGTGGTTCGATAACCCCTATCTTCCAAAATATTCGTTCTCGGAGCATAATTACAACGCATCAACGAAGGTCTTAAATCTAACGATTGAAGATAGTAACATGCCCTTGAACGGTTACGCGTATTCGCAACAAGTTCCTCTAGCAGTCTATGACTTATCAGGAAATGAGATTTATAGTCAAGATATTTGGATTAATGGGACAACCGAATTATCCCTTAACTTATCTACAAACCCTGGTAAAGTAAGTTTATTATACAATAATTACGTCTTAGTTCAATTAAACGCAGATTACGACCTCTCGTTGGACTTAATTATTCATGGCGCCGAGCAAGCGATTACAGGATATGATATGGGGATTTTTTTACTTCTTAGCGCGCATATTATAGGCCTCTTAATAGTTGTCATCAAAAGAAAGGTGAAGAAACTCAAATAGAGCTTAGTTTAAATCTTTTTTGAAATAAAAAATAGTCCCCCCACCCGGAATCTCATCCATCCTATAGCAGAAAGTGAGTTTGAGCCGGGGACCTCACGGTATCGGCTGACAATACTTCATAGGCAAAAACCTTAGTATGCGATATTTATCTACAGCCGCGCGCTCTAAACCAACTGAGCTATGGGGGGTTGAAAAAATATCAATATATTTTTTAATTTAAATAATCATATAATTTTTACGATTTTCTAATAGAATTAGCAACAATAAAGGAAATTTATAATTTTTAAAAACAAAACTTTTGAATCTTGCTATATTTTGTTATTTATCCGATTTATAACAAAAATCGAAATTAACGCAATATTTTTTAAAGAAAACCCTAACTATATATTTAATATTGGTTTAATATTTTAAAAGAAAAGTGAGTATCATGAGAGAAGAAACTGATTATACTGAAGCCATCGAAGCGTATAAAGACGATAGTAACGTAATCATCGAACCATGGGGTCGTAGTATCGATCATCTCCGGCTTACAATCATCGGAAAAGAAGGAACACCTTATTACAAAGGAAAGTTTCTTTTCGAAATTAAGTTCCCGGAGAATTACCCGTTTGCACCTCCCTACGCTTACGCGGTAACGCTTATGTGGCATCCAAACATCGATAGTAGCATACCTCCAGGGAAGCTTAATATATGTTTAGATTTAATTAATCCCGATTTAGTAGGGAAGGTAGACGCTTCGACAGGGGCGTCAGGTTGGACTCCGAGCAAGACTTTAACTAATATAATAGAGGCTTTAAAGGGCATGATATTGAGAAATGTCTCATTTCTCAACTGCAAGCATGTAGAGCCTCCCTTCTTTAACCCTGGAGATCCCCTCAACCATGAGGCTGGAGATTTATTAGGAAATGCCTAATTTACCAGAAAACAATACTTCAGGGCTCTTAAGAAGTTTCAAGCTAAAGCAGCAGCTTGGACAAAAAAATACGCTATGGATTAATATAAATAATATTTTTTTTAATCTTATTTTTTATAGAATAACCTACTTTAAACATATAAATAGGGAAAAAAATAATTCACCTATATAATGGATATTAAGGTAATTTCTTTGTTAAGAGAAAGCTCTTAATCTCTAACCAATTCATATCTGTGTCTAATTTTCTTTTTAAAAATTTTATAGCTGATGACGTATGAATCGTGTTGGATCCAAGAGCCTGAGCAAATTCTACTGCAGTATAATCAGAAGCGCTCCCTAACTCTATCTCTTTTTTTCTTTGTTCAAATAAGTTCTTTGCTATTAACCAATAATCCACTTTTAGAGCATAGCTAGCAATCAAACTATTCCAACCACCTAAACGCTGTCGAATAAAATGTTTAATAGCATCAGAATTTACGAATCCAGGAATCCAGGAATTTATATAACCCGGAAATATCATTATTTGTTAATTCGTGACCACAATGCTTACATTTTATTGTCATACTTTTAGATGAAAACTTTGTTGGGATATAATTATGCCTAATTATTGAACTATCAGATGATTTTCTACAAAAGCCGATATTATCAAAATAATAATCAACAATTTCCCACGGTTTGTTTAATAATTCATTTTTTTGATGAATAAGATCACGATTAGTTATGATAATATTACTCTTTCTATCAAGATTTACAATTATATCACATATATCATAAATAACATTTAAATTTCCACACTCCTTTGATTTTTATATCCACAACCATTTTTTTTCTTTTAATTTTATTTCTTTTTTTGATTGAATTCAGAAAAGTTCCAATAGTATAATAAAAATATTTATAAAACTAACTGGATTAAAGCAAATAATTAATTTTTGAGAGATAAAATTGCTAAAAAAATCAAAAGGGTTAAATTCCCGATTAATTGAGTTGAATAAGTTTGATATAAGAGAATTTCAGGGAGAATTATCTGACAAAGCTAAAATTCGAAAACTTAATTTTTATGTAAAATTATCTTAACTATTCATTAATCTTGTTGAATATGAAACATGTCTAAGAAGAAAATACTTCATTTAAAAGATAAGAAAGTAATTGTGTTCGATTTAGACGGTACGATCGTTAGATTAGCGGCAGATTGGCATTCATTAAAAAAAGTTTTAAACGATCGTTATTCTGAATATTTTAAGGATGGCCGTCAATTTACGAGCGTATCCGCTTGCCTTAGTGATATTGTCGAAAAGGGCGATGAAACGGAACTACAACGTAATTTTGACGTTATTAAGCAATACGAACTTGATAACATAGAAAAGAACGAACCTATTGAAGAGACAATCTACTTTATCAACAATACAAAATTATTTGGCGTAAAAAGGGGGTCTAAACTAGCCATTTTATCCTTAAACACAAGACAAACTATTAAGAAATCCTTAGAATTAGCAGGAATAAGCGAAAAATTTGACTTTATTTTAGGAAGAGAAGACGTAAGAAGTTGGAAACCAGAACCAGAAGGATTATTAAGAATTATGGAACATTACAAAGTAAATAAAGAAGATATGATTTATTTTGGTGATTTAGAAAAAGATTTAACGACTGGTGCTAACGCGGGAATTGAAGCTCATTACATTGACGATCTCATAGACCTTGTTAAAAGTAAAAAGCAGTAAAAATGAATAAATATGATTATAAGAGTTTAAAAAAAGGTAATTAAACTGAATAATTACATATAAGTTATTACAACATTGAATTTTTTAATCTCTGATTCTACTTTTGCCTTTCCCAGAGGAGTGAGAGTAATAACATCGTTGTTTTTGATTTTTAGAGCCGTCAATTTTATATTTGGGTCTTTAAATTCACCGCTCATATAAGGATTCCAAAGCATTTCTTTGTTCACCGCATTAGTCATCAACCATAGGATAGGTTCTAAATTATAGCCGCTTATTCTCATAGCTTTGAACACATACCCTATGTTTGCGTCAAATGGGACAACGATTTGAACGTTTTCTTCTCCTTCAATGTCTCCACAGGCAAGGCAATCGTCCCTTTTAATTACATCTAGATGGTCGAATTGTCCATAAACCCCATTATAATTGACGTAAGGAGGGTCCATTGGAGGGCCTATATTCCTTCCATGTATTCGAAATAAAAGTTTTAACGCCTCTTGGGATTGTATGCTAGAAATAATAGAACTTACGGATTGAATTGCCGCAATTTTATTTCCTAATATATTTTCCATTTCTTCGAACTTATAATCAGGTCCGAAAGTATCTTCAATGTTATCTTTCCATTCTTGAATCTCTTCAGGAGATAGGCCTTCTAATTTTTCGGGAGAGACATTTTCATCAAACACTCTTTTTCTTAAATCTATCAATTCATTCTGGGCTAAAGACTTCAGTTTTACTACGTCATCGTCCACGGTCATATCAGGTTTAAAACCGTATTCTTTTTCGAACAGTACTTCTGCTTTTATAACGCAGTGATTCCTATTTCTTGGAAGCCCTTTTAAAGTACACGCCGCGACCAATTTATCGTCTGCCGGTGGAATAGGGACCAAACAACGATAACAAGGAGTTAAATCCAAAACTTTACCAGCGTATATTTTATCAAATTCTTCTTCAACTTTTTTTCTAACTAGTCTTCTAAAAGGTTCAAGTTTCTCTTTCTTTAACCTATCAATTAAATACTCAAGTTGCTCTATTTCCTTCTGAGCGTCTAAGTACTCCGGATTGTCAAATTCCCACATTTTATTATCGACTATTTTTTCGATCTCGATTTCTCTATTTTTATATTGAAGATCAGAACCTTCGGGAATAATAATTTGTACGTGTCCTTCAAATCCTACGGTTCCCCCTTCTACCATAGGTTTTTTTATCCTTAAACAAATTTTATTCAAATCTAACCTTGCGTTAAAGTTATCCAAAGCGGCAATGATAACGTCGCATTCTTCATAAACCGACATTTTTAATTTTTGGAGCTTTTCAAAATAAAAATCGACGTTTAAAAAAGGATTCATTTCCTTTAATCTTTCTGCGGCTACTTCTGCTTTAGGACGACCTTCATCGCCCGGCTTGAACAACATTTGACGTGAAAGGTTGGACGTTTCGATAGTATCTAAATCTACCAATACTATTTTCCCAATTCCCATTAAGGCAAAGTCTTTTGCTATTTCACAACCCAAAGCGCCAACTCCGACAATCATAACGCATCCTTTGCTAACAATCTCTTGGTCCCACCCGTCAATTAATTGCTGTCTTGCGTACATTCGCGATTTTTTAAAATCTTCCTTGTTTACCGTCATTATAAATATCCTTAATTTTAATATTATTATATATTATTAATTTTTCATAGAAATATAAATTCTTTTAGTGCGTCTTATTGAAAAAGCAATTTATAGTAATTTTAATCATTTTAACGCTTCCAATAGCCCAATTTATCGCTTTAGGAATAAGCGATTATGAGTTTCCTCAAATAATATACTCGCACTTAAAATGTTCGAATGTTGATAATACATTCCATATTTCATCAAGTGAAATAAAAATTAGTTCTACATACAATGCGCAAGATTATATTGGCTTGCAAGATAGTCTTTGGGATAATGGAATAACGGGAAATAATATAACTGTTGCGGTATTAGACACAGGAATTTTTGTTAATCATAGCGTGTTTACAAATAATGGTACATTAGATTGGTTTGAAAGAATTGTTAACTTCTACGACGTGATTGAAAATCAATCAATTAATCCACGAGACGATCACGGTCACGGAACATGGGCAACATCAATTTTAGGAGGAAATTGTAGCGAATATCAAGGGGTAGCACCAGATGTAAATTTAGTAATATTGAAAATTTTTGATAGTACTGGAGAAACCAACGCTTCTGTATTGGAAAATGCTATTAATTGGGTTGTTCAAAATAAGGATGTTTTCGATATAAAAATTGTTAGTATGAGTTTTGGAGCAAAACCAGAACCTGACAATCACGACGAAATTGCCCGATTTCATAGCCTAACTAGAACACTTATTGACAACGGAATACTAGTCGTTGCAGCTGCTGGTAATGATGGGGGCCCTTCCAAAGATTATGGAGATGGGACTATTAACGCTCCCGCTTCAGATAAGGCGGTTCTTGCTGTTGGGGGGGTAGACTACGAAGGATACATGTATCCAAATAGCGCGAAAGGTCCGACTTTTGAAGGCGTTATAAAACCAGACGTGTGCGCTCCCGCTGTTGGAGTAATTGGTGCTGATAAAGACCTTCAAGATGGTTATAGCTACAGAACCGGTACTTCTGGAGCTACGCCTTTCGTTGCGGGATTAGCAGCGTTGATGTTGGAAAAAGAAGAGACTTTAACACCGTTGCAACTAAAAAGCATAATTTCCTTAACTTCATTTAAGACGGTTAACCCACTAGCGATTCAAGATAATATACAAGGGTGGGGGATTATACAAGGTTACGCCGCCTTAGACGCCTTAAACAACCCAATACTAATTAATGAAAGTACGGAGATAGGGTTTTCTCTAAATCAAAACTTTAGCGTTTATTGCCTACCGATTAAACTTAATCCAAATCATTACTTTTTTGAATTACATCAACTTGGAGCGGCGCAGGCTGAAATGTATTTATTCAACATCGATCCTAACGAATTTGGATCTCCAATTCTAATATCCCACACCATAAACCAACTAATTCCGGATAATCTTGACAAACGAATGGGCGTTTTCGCGAGTGAAGATCAAAATTATTATTTAGTTGTAAAATTAGTTGAAAGAGCTTCAGGAAGCTTTTTAATACGACTAGTTTTTGAATATAGAAATAGTGCATTTATAATCTTATTAGGAATTAATGTTATTAGTCTGATTTACATCAGAAAATTAACATTAAGTTTTAAAAAAAGAGATAGTAAAGAATAATTTGAACCTATTTTTTTCCGTTTTTCGATATTTCTTTAAGCATTTTCTTAATTTCGTCCGCTTTTTCTTTATCTTTATCTAATTTGAGCTCCTCTTTTCTCTTATTTGCATCTTCCTTCGATTCCGATAATTCATTCATAAGTTCCTGCTTTAAATCAATAAATTCCTTCATATCCTTGCGAAATTCTTTTGACTCGGATACGACTTGTTTGATTTTTTGTTGGGCTTTTATCTCATCTTGATGCATTTTAATTTCAATTAACTTCGAAACCTCAATAGATAAATCGCTCACTTCTCCAACAACCGCTTTTAATTTTGTTTCTTCTTCTTTTACTTGGCGCTCTTTCTTTCTTCTTTGATTTTCTAAATCTTCGCGAATCTTTTGGAATTTCAAATCTTCTTCTTTTGTTCTTTGTTCAATTTGTCGTGTGTTTTCAATCTCTTTTTGAATGTATTTTATTTGTTCAATCCATCCAATCTGTTTAAACTTCTCAATTGCGCTGTTGAATTTTTTATAAGCTTTTTTAAAGTCATATATGATTGCAGCCTGTTTTCCCTCGTCTATTAGCCTTAAACCTTTCTCTTTAGTTATCTCCGCATCTCGTTTAGATTCGAATAATCTTTTTACCTTTAGTTGTTGCTCTCTCTTTTTTAGTTCGTATTCTATGCGTCGTTTTTGAATCTCTTCTCTAAAGATTTCATAGTCGTGCTGCCTTTTAATTTTAGCCTCTGCTTCCAATTTTTTCTTTTCTACAAAATCTGCTTTTTGTTGAATGAGATCTTTTATCAGTATATTCAAATTATTAATCTCAGGTTCCCAACCAATTTTTTCGGCCAGTAAATCTCTTGCTTGAATATACAACGATATTGCTTTGTCAAAATTAGGAACCCCCCCCTTAAGAAATTCTACTCCTTCTTCAAGAAGGGAATAAGCAGCCTCTCTGTTAGTTAATTGATCTTGCACTACTCTTTCCCTTTGTTGAAGCGCTAACTGTTGCGCAATCTTTTTCTCTTTTTCTTGCTTTTTTCTCTCTTCTAATATTTCTTGTAAATTTTTCTCTTCTTTCAGTCTTTCTAATTCTCTTTGCAATTTATGTTGTTCGTCAAATTCTTTCTGCTCTTTGAGATTGATGACTTTTTCAATCATGTTGTTAATAGAATCTGTTGGAAATTGGATTTCGTTTAAAATTAGCATTGCTTTCCTATAACTTGCAATTGCTAGATCGTACTCTAATCTATTTATATAATGCTCCGCTTTTTCTAAAACCAGAAAAGCCTCATCTTTTCTCTTTTCAAGTTTGGCTTGTAACAATTCTAAATTTCCAATTTCGATCTGCTTTAATTTTAAGCGCTCTTTTTTTCCCCTTATATCCTCAGCAACTTTCTTTTGAAACCCGATTTCTTCGCGCTCCTTTTGAACTTTAAATTCTAATTCTTTTTGTTTTTGCAATTCATGTTCTCGTTTTTTCTCTTTGACTTTAACGATTAATTCCTTAATAGAAGCTGTTGGAAATTGAATTTCGTTTAATATTAATTCCGCGCTTCTATAATATTCAAGTGCTTTATCGTATTTTCCTTTTTTTACAAAAACTTTGGCTTCATCAAATATTTCAAATGCGACGTCTTTACGCTTTTCCAAATAGACTTTTAACTCGTCTCGTTCTTTAAGCTTGATTTGCTTCGCTTTCATTTTTACTTCTTCGTACCTCATACTTTCTACAATAGTTTGTTGAAAGTGCTTTTCTTCCTCAGTTTTTTTTATTATGAGTTCAAATTCATGTTGTTTTGCTAAATCATCTTTACACTTTTTCTCTTGTACCTTATGAATCATTTCTTTAACTGAATCTGTTGGGAATTGGATTTGAGTTAATATTAACTCTGCTTGATAATAAATATCTATAGCATGTTCATATAACCCTTGCTTTAGTAACGCTTCTGCTTTATCCATAATTTTAAAGGCTTCTAATTTACGTTGTTCCATATATTTTACTAAATCTTCCCTTTTTCGAAGCTCAATTTTCTTAGATATCATCCTGTCTTTTTCACTTTGAAGACGTTCAGTTATATTTCTCTCGAACTCTCTTTCGTCGTCTATTTGTTTTTTTAAACGTTCCCTTTCTCGAATAATTCTCTGATCTTTTTCCTTCTTTTTAAACTGGATTGATCGAATTGTGTCTTCTAATAAGGTTATATAACTTCCTGTCCATCCAATGTCATTTAATATAACAAGAGCGTTATTATAAGATTGTAAAGCTTCGTCAAAGCTTTCTTCTCTTAGTAATAAATCAGCTTCGTCAATATTTCTGAATGCTTCTTTCTCTTTTGCAACGTTTTCTGCAACTAACTCCTTCTTTTCTACATATAATTCCTTCTCTTTTTGTATTTTAATTTTTTCTATTTCTCGTTGATGTTTGATGTGGTCAAGAAATTGTCTGTGGTCGGTTTCTTTTTTGATCGCTTCTTGAAACGCTTTTTGTTTCCATAGCTCTTTCTCTTTCTTTTTTATTTCTATGTCGCTAATAGCTTGTCTAATCAACGGTAGTTCTTCTACCCATTGAATTTGAGCAAATATCTCGCTTACATTTCTATAGCTTTCAATTGCCATATCAAACGCCCCTAAAGAGAGAAAGTTTTGCGCTTCTTCTAGTATTTTAAAGGCTTCTTCTTTTCGTTTTTCTCTAAAGATGACTTCTTTTTCGCGTTCTCTTAGTGTAATTTCTTTTTGTTTTAACTTTTCTCTTTGAACTTTCATTTCATTAATTGTAATCTCTTGAAACGCTCTATCCTCTCTTTCTTTTTTAATGAGAGCTAATGTATCCCTTTGTTTTTTAATTCCAGTGTCACGTTTTTTATTTTCTATCTCAACAATCGCATTTCCAATTTTTTCAACTTCATCATACCATTGAATTTCCGCAAAAATGTTTGTTGCTAATTGGTATAATTCTATAACTTTTTCGTAATTTCCTTTTTCTAATAACTTCTGCGCTTCGCCTAATATATTAAAAGCTTTTTCCTTTCTCTTTTCTCGATGTTCTAATTCTGCATCTCGTTCCCTTAACGTTATTTCTTTTTTACTTAATCTCTCACGCTCTTCTTGTAATTGTTTGGATATTTGCTTCTGAAACGATTGCTCTGCTTTATATTTTTCAATAGATCTCTGTAAATCCTTTTGCTTCGTTAATGATTGCTCTTTTTTCCTGATTTCAAGATTTCTTATTGAATCTTCAATTAAATGTAATTCTTCATCCCATTGGATGCCAGCAAAAATATTTCCAGCAGTTTGATATGCTAATATCGCGTTATCTAAATCAGATTGATTTACGTATTCTTCTGCTTCTTCTAAAGCCTTAAAGGCAGCCTCCTTACGGCGTTCTCTATATTCAATTTCGTCTCTTTTTAAATCTAACGCAATTTCCCTTTGTTTAATTCTCTCTCGTTCCTTCGCTAATTCTATTGAAATATGTTGTTGGAATTCTAAATCAACTTTGCGTCGTTGCTCTAGTTTCTTTTGTTGTTTTAGTTCTTTTTCTATCTGAGTTTCTTTTAACTTGTTGATACTAAATATAGTAGATTTAATTGTTCCCGCATACGATTCCCATTCCGCTCCTAATCCTTTTAAAAGTTCTAACGCTTTTTGATATTCTACAACAGCCTTATTAAAGTCGTTATTTTCCTTTAAAATCTTATCGGCATTATCTAAAGTCGTAAAAAATTCGTTCTCTTTTCTAGTTTCTTTTCTTCTTTTTTGTTCAAATTGTAATTTTTTTTGCTCTATCTCTTTTGCTGTTTGTACAATCTCTTCTCTTTCTTTTAAAAAGATTTTGTCTTGTAGACTTTTTAAATCGATTTCTCGCTTTTGTTTCAAGCTTTCAGTACTTTCCTCATATTTTTGCTTTTTTTCTATACTTTTGATAAAATTAACGATAGGTTGAATGTAAGAATCCCATTCTATGGATTTAAGTAATTCTATTGCCTTCTCGTACTTGGTTATTGCTTTATCGTATTTTTTTTCTCGTTCCAGCTTTTTTCCAATATCTATTAGGTTAAACGCGTCTATTTGAATCTTTTCTTCGTCCTTTTTAAATTCTTCGAGTTCAAATTCGTCAAATCCTTTAATTTCAACTTCTCCTTTTATAAATCTTCGTTCTAAGGGCTTCTGCGTTTTAATTATTTCAAATTCTTTTTTGTCTTTTCTTAATTTTTGAACTATTAGCGCTATATTTTGCGTCTGGGTTTGCCACCCTATTAAGTTTAATAGTTCAATAGCTTTTTCGTAATTCTCTATCGCTTTATCAAATTTATTGTCTTTTTCGAAAAACTTTGCATTATCAATAAACGCAAAAGCATCGGTTTGAATTCGTTCTTCTCGTTGTTTCGCTTCTCTATATTTTTTTAGTTCTTCTGCTTTAGCGGCAATTTTCTTTTTGCCAAACGCACCAACAACCTGAGGCTCAGTTTCTAGTTGTTGAGATTCAATTTCTTTTTGCGTTTGAATTATTTTTTGATACTCCAATTTTTCCGCAAGTTGACTTATTTTACTCTTTAAATTCCCTAATTGAGTTTCAGTCCACCCTGATTGAACCAATAATTTAATTGCTGACATATATTGGTCAATAGCGTCTTCAAGAAACCCATCAGTTTCTAATTTTTGAGCTCCATCTAGTAAAGAAAACGCTTGTTCTTGTATTTGCTCAACTTGAGCCTTGGAATGCTCTTGGCGGTAGAGAATCTCTTGCTTAACGAATCTTTTTAATTCTTCGATTCGGGAATAAATCTCATTTATTCTTTGCATCAAGTACCCGCTATTTTTAAGGTAATCCGCAGCAACTCCATAATGTTCTATAGCTTTTTCTATCTGACCTTCGTGTTCAAACTTCTGAGCTAAGCTTAAGTATTTTACAGCTTCTTGAGCCAACGCTTCGTCTCTCTCCATTTTAAAACTAACTCGTTATTTTTCAATTTAAATTGAATTGTTAATAAGATTAGAGTGAAAATATTCTTATTTCTTACAATAAATTAAACCGATTTATTAATTAAACTTTTTATATTTTAATGATTAACCTTACTAACAAAAAATAACCGTTAAAAGTTATTTTAGTGTCATTTTTGATGCTTAATCTTTATTTCTTTAATTGATATATGGGAGCACTATCCATGAATAATAATAATTTGAAAATAACAATTGATTTTGAACCGATCTCAAGAAGACTATCCTGCGAAAAGGACGAGAATATTTACCAATTGTTGATTAATTCCGGTATCCGTGTCAGATCACTATGTGGTGGTCTTGGAACTTGCGGTAAGTGTAAAATTATGGTTGAAAAAGGAAATAATTATTTGAATTCTCCCACAGATTCAGAGAAGACCCTTTTAACTCCAACAGAAATCAACGAAAACTGGCGGTTAGCGTGCCAAAGTAGGGTCGCGGAAAATCAAATTCCGCTCTTGGAAACACTGCAACAACCTCAAATTAGAGTTTTTTTACCTCAAGAGCTCTTAGTTGAAGATTTTAAGATTTTAACTTCAGGTTTAAATAACGGAGTTAACCTAAATCCAAACGTTAAGAAGGTGTTTGTAGACGTTAATAAACCAAATTTAGACGATCCCGTTCCAGATTTGGAAAGAGTATTAAATTCCCTCTCGTCTAAAGACGGAATTATTAAAGATACAAATACGCTTTTAGTAGAATTTGAAGCTTTAAAGAAATTGCCTAAAATTTTAAGAGAAGAAAACCATCGCATTACAATAGCTCTATACGACAACAGTAAAATCATCGATTTTGAAGCGGGTAATAAAGTTGATAGAAATTACGGGATCGCGTTTGATATTGGAACTACCACTTTAGTAGGGTATCTAATAAACTTGAACGACGGAAAAGTCTATTCTGTCGCCTCAGCACTTAATCCACAAACTGCCTATGGAGAGGATGTTATTACCCGGATTACTTATATTAAAGACAACGAAGATGGACTTCTAAAACTAAGTTCTGCTGTTGTAGACGCTTTAAATGATATAATAAAAAAAAATTGCGCAAAAGCTAAAATTCAACCTTCGGATATACGCGAAGCCACTGTTGTTGGTAATTCTATTATGCACCATATTTTTCTAAACATAGATCCTACACATATCGGTTTAAGCCCGTATGTGCCAGTAGTTAAGCGAGGATTAAATTTAAATTCTAAAGATACAAATCTTAAGATCTCTCGAGGAGGAAAAGTATATGTGCTTCCTTTGGTTGCGGGGTTCGTTGGGGCAGACACAATAGGTGTAATTCTATCTTCAGAAATAGATAAAGAGTCGGAGTTAACTTTAGCAATTGATGTAGGAACGAATGGTGAGATAGTTGTTGGTAATAGGAATGTATTAACCGCCGCCTCGTGCGCAGCGGGGTCTGCTTTAGAGGGGGCTCACGTAAAAGATGGGATGAGAGCCGCGGCTGGAGCAATCGATACAATTAAAATCAACCCCGACGATTTAACCGTTGAGTATACAACGATAAACAACAAAAAACCAATTGGAATTTGTGGTTCTGGATTAATTGACGCCGTAGCAGAAATGCTAAAAGCTAAAATTATTACCAGAAGCGGTGGTTTCAACAAACAATTTATTGATCACGAGAGAATTGTAAAAAACGATAAAAACTTCGAATTTATTATTGCAAAAAAGGATGAAACGTCAAATAAAAGAGATATTATAATTTCGCAAAACGACGTTAGAGAATTACAAATGGCTAAAGCAGCGTTCTTTTCTGGAACTCAATTGCTTTTAAACCATATAAATCGAACAAAAAGCACCAAATTCGAAATTAAACAAATCTTTTTAGCTGGAGCTTTTGGCAATTATATAAATAAAAATAACGCAAAATTTATAGGAATGATTCCTGATATTTCAGACGAAAAAATTTATCAGATTGGAAATGCTGCTGGTATAGGGGCTCAGAACTGTTTATTAAATACAAATTTGAGAAAAAAAGCTAGTAAATTACTAAAAAAAATAGACTACGTTGAAATCGCAATAGAAAAAGGTTTT
>Ga0209121_10003672_pt1 | contig 14699 bp, 3 predicted proteins | sample Cruoilmetagenom3_FD_187292 | JGI IMG/M metagenome (GOLD analysis project Ga0209121, IMG submission 187292) | Oil polluted marine microbial communities from Coal Oil Point, Santa Barbara, California, USA - Sample 3 (SPAdes) (version 2) | ecosystem: Environmental > Aquatic > Marine > Oil seeps ...
GTACGTATCTGCTTTAATAATTTACCATATCTGTCATAAATACTAACCATACTATTGGGTTGGTTACTTAAGGCAAAAACATTCCAAGTATCATTATAACCATCGTTGTTTGGTGTTAGCATTTTAGGAAAATCTATAATACTAATATTATCAATTGTAATATAATCACAAGAAGGTGTTCCTGTTTTTCTATCGTATACATAAACCGTATGTATACCACTACTTACATTAGTAAAAACACCTCCATTATCTAGAATAGGACCATCATCTAACTGAAACCAATAATCTCCATAACCTTCTACATGTATCGTAATTGTAGGATTAGGTTCAAAAGATCCTGATTGTACTACATTAACAAATACTGCTTGTCCGGATTGAATAACTTCAAAAGCTTCACTAATTTCTGAATTACAATTTGCTGTCGGTAAAATTTCTTCAATAGATAAGGTGTATAATCCAGGAGCAGCAGTGTCTACAGTATATGTACTTTGATTTGCTCCTACTATCACTACTCCATTTAAATACCATGTATAGTTATAATTCGTGTTTTGTAAATCACTAACTAAAGTAATTGCATTTTGCACAGCTCCAGTAACATAATCTACACAAAGCGTATTTAATCCATCTACAGAAGAAATAACAGGCTTTAATATAGGGTTTACAGTTATGGTCATGGTTTGTGTGGTAGCACATTCTCCTGCAGTAGGCGTAAACGTATACGTTGTTGTAGTTGTATTGTCTAAAGCAGGACTCCAAGTTCCGGTTATACCGTTGTTAGAAGTTGTTGGTAAGGCATTTAAAGTTTCACCACTACAAATTGCTGGTTCTTGAGTAAACGTTGGTGTTATATTTGGGTTTACCGTTATCGTCATGGTTTGTGTGGTAGCACATTCTCCTGCAGCAGGTGTAAACGTATATGTTGTTGTAGTTGTATTGTCTAAAGCAGGACTCCAAGTTCCGGTTATACCATTGTTAGAAGTTGTTGGCAAGGCATTTAATGTATCACCACTACAAATTGCTGGTTCTTGTGTAAACGTTGGTGTTATATTAGGATTTACCGTTATGGTCATGCTTTGCGTAGCTGCACATTGCCCTGCATCTGGCGTAAAGGTATAGGTTGTTGTTGCTGTATTGTCTATAGCTGGACTCCAAGTTCCTGTTATACCATTATTTGAGGTTGTTGGTAATGCCGCTAAGGTTTCACCATCACAAATTGGTCCTACTTGTGTAAATGTAGGAGACACAGATGGATTTACAGTTATAGTCATCGTTTGTGTGGTAGCACAAACTCCTGCATCTGGAGTAAAAGTATAGGTCGTAGTTGTTGTATTATCTAATGCTGGGCTCCAAGTTCCTGCTACACCATTATTAGAGGTAGTTGGTAAAGCCGCTAAGGCTTCTCCACTACATATGTCTGCAACTTGCGTAAACGTTGGTGTAATATTAGCATTTACGGTTATGGTCATGGTTTCTGAAACCGCACATTGCCCTGCATCTGGAGTAAAGGTATAAGTGGTTGATGCTGTATTATCTAAAGCAGGACTCCAAGTTCCGGTTATACCATTATTTGAGGTTGTTGGTAATGCCGCTAAGGTTTCGCCACTACATATTGCTACTACTTGTGTAAATGTTGGTGTTATATTTGCATTTACAGTAATAGTCATGGTTTCTGTAACAGCACATTGACCTGCATCTGGAGTAAAGGTGTACGTGGTTGTTGCTGTATTGTCTATAGCTGGACTCCATGTTCCTGTTATACCATTATTTGAGGTTGTTGGCAACGGACTTAAAGTATCGCCACTACAAATTGGAGGCACTTGTGTAAATGTTGGTGTTATAATTGGGTTTACAGTAATAGTCATGGTTTCTGTAACAGCACATTGCCCTGCATCTGGAGTAAAGGTGTACGTGGTTGTAGCAGTATTGTCTAAAGCAGGACTCCATGTTCCTGTTATACCATTATTTGAGGTTGTTGGCAACGAACTTAAAGTATCGCCATTACAAATTGGAGGCACTTGCGTAAATGTTGGAGTAAGATTAGGATTTACGGTTACAGAAACACTATCTACTAGTATTTGCGAACATATTACAGTTCCTGATCCATCTACAACTTGAACATCTTCTAGAGTAATTGTTGTGTCTACTGTAAGCCCCTGATTTAAAGCTGCTTCTCCTGAATTATCTAAAACAATTTGCTCTGTTGCTCCACCATTTGTGTTGTAATGTACGACTGTGTTTGGTGTTCCTGAAAAAGTAAACGTGACATTTTCACCTTCGCACACATCTGTATCAGAAGCAGAAACTACAGCATCTGGTATTTCTGAAACAACTAAATTAAATTCTACCAAGCTGTAACAATCGGTAACACTGGATAAAACTTTAGCATAAATGGTTTGCGGATTTGAAGTATTAACATAAATACCAGGAAGAGCATCAACACCATCTGTAGCATCGGCTAAATCTTCATAATACTCAACAGTTTCATTTGCTAAATCATTACTAATACTACTACTTAAACCATTTAAATTAAAGATAGATGCATCTGGAGTACCACTACAGGCAACAACATCATTAATTTGGTTTGCAACTGGAGGAGAAGGAAAAGCACCTGCTCCATCATTTGCTGTTCCTGTCCATTGTATTTCAAAACCACCATCACCTTGCGGACGATCTATTACAATAAAATAAGTTTCGCCTACATTAACATTTAACCAGTATACATAACCATTTCCGTTAGCACCAGGTCCTGTTTGCGTTAACGTTGTACTTCCATTAATTCCTGTATGGTTATTAGCTAAGCCCGCTTCATTCGGATTTGTTGTAGCACAACGAATAGGACTTCCTAAATTAGAACAAGAACGATTAGGACCATATACCCAAAAATCATAATCTACAAGAATATCAGGATCATTAGGTATTAAATCAAACCCTAAAGTTCCTGCTTGAACGATATTAACTTCTAGCCACAAGGAGTTATGTTCAAAACCTCCACATTGTGGTGGATTAATTTCATTAACAGCTCCTGCCCCATTTGAGTTAGACATAAAGTTTCCGTTACCACAAACGGTAATTGCACCACCACAATCATTTGGTTCTTGCGCTTGCACTTTAGAAAACAAGAAAACGAATAACCCTAATAATAAAAACTTTTTCATCATGCCTTTACTTCATTATAACATTTATTCTATTACAAAAAACACAAATAGACTAAACATAACCTTTAATACTTATTCCCTTCACTTCTAACTATTTTGAAGTTAAATATGAAGAAGATTTACTTTTTAATTAAAAACTCAGAACGTCTATTTTGAGCGTCTTCTGCGTCTGTACAATTAGATTTACAATCAATTTTAGGAGTAGTACTACCTAATCCTATTGCAGTTAATCTATTTTTATTAATTCCTTTAGAAATTACATATTGCATAGTTGCCTGAGCTCTTCTTTCTGATAATTTCAAGTTATATGCTTCGCTTCCTTTGGTATCTGTATGAGAACGAATTGCTATTTCCATTTCAGGATATGCATTCATAATAGCTACTAATTTATCTAATTCACTAGCTCCTTGATACGTGATGTTACTTTTATTAAACTCAAAGTAAATATTATTAAGTTTCACCTCTGTATCTGTAATCATTTCCTGCATAGAAGATTCTACAATTGGTTGTAATGAAGCATTTACTTCTATTTGGTCTTTATCTAAACGTTCTACAGGAATAGATAGACTTTCATAACCTTCTTTTTCTACATGAATTACGTAATTAGACGCACAGATTACTTGAAAACTAGTTTTTCCTTCTTCTGTTTTTTGGGTTGCAATTATATTCTTTTTTTCGTCTAAAATAGAAACATCTGCATTGGCTATTAATTGCTCTGTTGTAGCATCTTTTACTAAAGTTACTACTAAATATTTACAGATAGGAATAGCCATATAAATATTATCTACTCCTGATCTATTTGATGAAAAGAAACCGACTTTTTCTAAGGTATTAATACTAAAAGAAAAGTCGTCACTTTTAGTATTTACGTCGTTTCCCAGGTTTACAGCCTCCTCTTCTTTACTAAGATCTACTTTAAAAATATCGAAACCACCTAATCCTTTTTTTCCTCTAGAAGAAAAATAAAGAATATTATTATCTGCAATAAAAGGAAACCCTTCTTTACCTGCTGTATTTACTTGTGGTCCTAAATTTTCAGGTTCTCCATAAGAACCGTTATTTACACTAACTTTCCAAATATCTGTATCACCTAAACCTCCTGGCATATTAGATGCAAAAAATAGCGTTTTACCATCATTACTTAAACTAGGATGACTTACAGAATACTCTGTACTATTAAAAGGCAACGCCTTTATGTTTGTCCATTTACCATCTACTAACGTAGCACTATACAGCCCTTGTTGCGATAATTTTATTTGCTTTTTACTAAGTCTTTTATAAACTCCTTCGCTATGTCCATCTCTAGAAAAAATCATTGTTTTTCCATCTTTACTCAAGGTAATTGGACCATCGTGATATGGTGTATTTAAACTATTAACCGGTTCTGGTTCTGTAAAAGTACCTTCTGGGCTTCTAGTTGTAGTATAAATATCTAGATAAGGATTATTTGTCCAATTATCCTCTTTTTTACCATTGCTTCTAGAACTAACAAAGTATAGCACATTATCTGTAGACAAAACAGCACCAAAATCACTTTGTTCAGTATCGTTAATATTTGTGTTTTCTACATCAAACAGTTTAGAGTCATCAGCTAATTTTGGAATATAATTAGGATTTGCTAAATGCTCTTTTGCACGAGGATCTTCTGGGACCATTTTTGAAAATTCATCCATTTGCGTGTTGGCTGCTGCATAATTTCCTTGAGATCTTAAAACTTGTGCATAACGATAATACGTTTCTGCATCTTGATTTTTATCTAAAGCTTTTGCATACCATTTAGAAGCTTCGTCTATATTAAAAACATTATAATAGCTATCTGCTAATTGTTTATATACATGACTATCTGCTTTTTTATTTTTCACAATATCTAGATATGCTTCAATAGCATCTACATATTGATAAGAACTGTAAAGCTCGTCTGCTTTTTCTGAATATTTATTTTGACTGTAACTTGTTGTTACAAGTAAACAGAAGCAAAAAAGACTGAGAATATTTTTCATTTTTAACTGTTTTTTTATTAGAAAAATCTAGGTGAAATAGATACTTTTTTAGGGAAATTTAAATCGAATAACAACATAATTTCATGAGAACCGGAAGAAACAACATCTAACTCTGATGTAGTATAATCATAAGCATAACCTATTCTTAATTCTGGAGTAATTGCAAAATTTACCATGGCTCCTACAGCATCTTCTAAACGATAAGTAGCACCTAATTCTAATTTATCAAAAAATAACACATTTGCAGAAACATCTAAAGAAGTTGGTGCATCAAATGCAGATTTTAACATAAAGGAAGGCTTAAACTTCGTGTTTTCTGAAAGGTTAAAAACATAACCAGCAGAAAGAAAATAATGCATCACATCAGAACCATATTGATATTCTTGTCCGTTATTGGTAACATCAAGATAGGTGTTTTTTAACATATTTGGTACTGCTAAAGACACATAATAATGGTCTGTATAGTAAAATAATCCTGCTCCTAAATTTAAATGTGTATTATTAGTATCTTGACCAAAAGCTTCATCATTTGCATCTGGAACATATCCATTACCTACTTGGCTAAACAATCCTATTTTTTGAAAAGTAGCACCTCCTTTTAAACCAAATGCTAATTTGTGAGATTGGTTTAAATTAAGAGTATATGAAAAATCTGCATATACGTTATTTTCTTCTACAGGACCAATTTGATCAGAAACAACAGATAAACCTAAACCTACGTTTTTTCCAACAGGACTATGTACAGAAAAGGTTGCTGTTTTAGGAGCATCTTCTAAGCCAACCCATTGTGAACGATACAATAAACCTATTGCTAGATTTTCTTTAGATCCTGCATATGCTGGATTTACTACATTCATATTATACATGTACTGTGTGTACTGAGGGTCTTGCTGTGCTTTTGCACTTATAAAAACCACAAGTATAAAGACTATTGTTACATATATTTTTTTCATTTGTATAATAAATTATTTACAATTAGTGCGCTCGATTAATATAAACCCAACCTGTTACAGCGCTTCCATCTTCTTTTTGAATTCTATAGAAATACGTACCATCTGGTAATTCTTTTCCTTTATTTGATTTACCATTCCATTGGTTCGAGTAGTTTCCGCTGAAACTATATACTTCTTTTCCGTATCTATTAAATATGATCATATTAGTAACTCCGAAACCGGTTAAGTCAAAGGTGTCATTTTTACCATTTCCGTCAGGCGAAATACCTCTTGGTATATTTCTACAAGCAAAACGCTCTGTTGTAAACGAAGCTGTTGTTTGACAGTTACCAAAATCTATATACACAGTAAATTGGGTTGGTACTGTAATGTTTGGATTTTGATCTGCATATGCAGTTACATTAAATAGTTCTGAATTTTCACCAACTACATTTCCGTTAGCATCCATCCAAGTATAAGTTACCTCATCTGGACTGTAAGAACCATTTATAGGAGAAACTGTTAACCAATATTCTTCGTTATTACATGCACCATCAATAGAAGCTTCAATAGTATCTAAAATGGTAATATTAAACGTACTAACACTTGCTTCTGTACATGTTTCTAAATCTTCTGAAACTTCATAGCTAATAGTATAATTTCCTATACCACTTGAAGAAACAGTAACTTCTCCTGTTGTAGAATTAATTGTTAATCCTGTTTCTGCAGAAAAAGTTCCACCAGTTGTAAAATCAGCTGCTAACTCTGGAAGCACATTAGCACTTGTTGCACAATACACATCATCTACATAAGTAAATGAAGTATTTGGTACTGTTTTTTCAATTATTTCTATTGTAAGTACAAAGCTTGCATCTGCTAAACACGCAGTTACATCTCCTCCAAATGTATACACAACTTCGTGTGTTCCTGAGCTAGCATCTGTTAGGTCTAACTCACCAGTAACAGCATCTACCGTTAATGTAGAAGAACTAAAGGTTCCTCCTATTGTAAACCCTGTTGCTAAGTTTGGTAGCACTGTAGTTGCATTTAATTCGCAAAAAGAAGTTGCTCCATAATCAAAAGTTACCACAGCAGAAACTGCTTGTGTAACGTTTATTGTAGCTGTATAGCTTCCGGAAAGTATACACATATCTGTATCACCTCCAAAAGTATAAGTTATGTTATGTGTTCCTGCAGTTGCTGAAGTAACATCAATTGCTCCAGTTGTTGGGTCTACAGTTAAGGTAGTAGAACTAAACGTTCCTCCTAACACAAAATTGTCATTTAATAATGGCATCACATTATCTGCTACTAGCTCACAAGTATCTGCATAGCTAAAGGCTAACTCTGGTGTAATTATTTCTTGAATAGAAATTGCAAACGTACTTGTATTACCTTGAGTACATGTTGCAATATCTTCTGCTATTTGATAGGTTACTATATAATCTCCTACTGTACTTGTAGCAACATTAATTTCTCCTGTAACCGCATCAATAGTTAAACCAGGTTCTGCACTAAAGATTCCTCCTGTTGTAAAGTCTGTTGCTAAAATTGGTAAAACTGGAGTAGCATCTGAACAATACGTGTTTTCAGCATAAGTGAAATCTGTAATTGTTGCTATAGCTTCTGTAATTTCTATGTTTACAGTAAAGTCTCCATCTTCTTCACAAGCACTTTCATTTGCAACGTAGGTATATGTAATATCATGATTACCAATGGTAGCAGAAGATAAATCTAAAGCACCAGTTGTTTCATCTACAGTTAGTGTTGATGAACTAAAGGTTCCTCCTGTTGTAAACCCATTTACTAAGTTAGGTGTTACTGTAGTATTTTCTAACTCGCAGAATGAAGTTGCTCCATAATCAAAGGTCGTTACTGCAGGAATTGCTTGAGAAAAAGTAATGGTTGTTGTATAACTATCTGCTAGTGTACAAGTATCTGTATCACCATTATAGGTATAAACAACATCATGTACTCCTTCTGTTGCAGAATTAATGTCAATTTCTCCTGTAGTTGCATCTACAGTTAAAGTTGGAGAACTGAATGTTCCTCCAGCAACAAAATCATCTACTAAAATTGCTGTAGGATTAACTGTATCTAAAATACAAGTTTCTAAATAGCTAAAAGTTAATTCTGGCACTATTGCTTCGTTAATAGTTACTATTAATTCTGCTCTTGGACCTTCGCAGCCATTTTCATCTTGATTTGCCACATAATATATAGTATCACCAACAGCAGTTGTGTTTGGAGTTGGCGCTATGATACTTCCTGTACCACCTACAGCTTCGGTATACCAAATCAAGGTATAATCGTTAGTTGTTGTAGCTGTTAACGCTTCTGCAGTTTCATTTAAGCAATATTCTATTGGTGATTCTACTGTTGGCATTTCTGAAATACCATTATAAGAAACCTCAATATTGTACGAGCAAGAACCCGTTTGCCAAATAAAAGTATATGTTCCAGGGTTAAAAAAGTCTGTAACTGTTGCTTCTCCTGGATTATCATTTGTAATAGTTACTTCTCCTGGGTTTTCATCACCAGCAATCCATTGTCCGATTCCATTCGCTTCTAATAAAGCGGTAGGATTTGTACAATCTACCTCAAATGGTTCTGTAATAATTTCACTATTTGGTAAAATACTTACAGCATCTAACACATTACCAATATCATCACCATCACTTGCTCTAAATATAAAACGTGTTTGGTTTTGACCTGCAGGAACTTGGTAAGTATCTGCAATAACTGTCCACGCTAAAGTAGTTCCTAAGTTTTCTTGAATCATGGTATAAGGACCACCAACAGGACCAGCAAATAACTGAATAGTATTACCATCAAATCTTGCAAGGTGTGCAAAACTGTATTCTAATAATGTTATTTCAGAAGTATCTAAATCTCTGTATAATCCTTTAATGTTAGGATCATTTGGATCTATAGTTGTTCCTTGTTCTGAAAGCACTTGTACACATTGTCCTCCTTCATAAGGTTCAAAACCAGGTGCATTTAAAGATTCCCAGTAAAATATATTGTTAGACGATTCTAAATTAGAACGCCATCCTGGAACTGTGTTTAATGAAATAATTGTATTTGTACCACTTAAACCTTCTAAAGCAGGCTCTTCAAAACCTCCATTAACAATATCTACAGCACATAAATCTTCTGGTGTTTTAACACAAACGCTAAACAAATACTCTGAAATATATGTAGCGTTTAAAGTTAATCTTACTTTATAGTTTTCACCAACAACCAACTCTGAAGCATACATTGCCATAATTACATTATCATAACTACAAGCTAATTCTTCAAGGGTTCCTGCATTGTCTTTATATAAAGTCATTACAATTTCTGGATATAATGGATATCCATTACTATCTCTTAAACCACCACTAAAATTATTTATTTCAATACTGTGTATTTCTGATGCTGCTGTAAATTGAAACCAAACATCTCCATTATTTACACCTTCACAACTCATCGTTTCTGAAGAAGCTGTAGCGTTTATAAAAGATACATTTGTACTAGACACATTACAAACACCATCATTATTTATTGGTAAAGTTACTGCGTTTGAAACGTCATCATTTCTAACAAACTCAAAAGGTCCTGACCAATAACTTTCGTCATCTGTACCACAAATAGCTCTTACAAAATACTCATAGGTTGTTGCATTTATATCGCTAAAATCTGCTGCATTTGGCGTATAAGAATTTGTAGAAACAATGGTTCCTGATTGCGGAATAGTTCCGTTTTGTAATGGTTGTACTGCAACTTCCCATTGTGTTTCACTTCCTCCTGGAGTCCATGAAAACACAGATTGATCACTAATAGTAAGATCTGTTGGTTGCGGACAATTAATAACACCACAACTTACCATACCAGTATACACTGTAGTTCTTGGTATTAATCCTGTTGGACTAGAGTAAACCGTTTCTCCTTGATCATTTAAAATGTCGAATTGAAAGTTTGCATATTGAGGTGTTGACCAACCAATAGTATCAAAATATAAAGAGAACTCTACTCCAGAGCATAAAAACACTGGAAACGCTTCACCTGCTTGGCCTGTAAAAGGCAAGGATTGTGTTACTTGGTTATTTTGAGTAATATCTAATGTTGGAGAACTTGAATCACTAGTAAGCACAAACGTATATTGGCATAAGTTATCAAAACTACATTTAGTAATTACCTCTGTTGGTCCTGTCCAAGCACCTTCATCACCATCACAAACGGCTCTAACATAAACATCATACATAGTAGAAGCTGTTAAACCTGTAATTGTAAAAGGATTTGTTGTAGTTTCAAACAAATATTCTGGTTCAGTACTTCCTGTAGGAGCAGGAGTTCCTGTTGGTTGTACAGATATTTCCCAAGCGGTTTCGCTTCCGTTAGCATCCCAATTTACTTGAAATGCAGTATCTGTTATATTGTTTAAGAAAACATTTGTTGGTTCTGGACATTCTGGTACATCTTCAATATTAACATTATCTATCACTAGCGTTTGACCTCTGTAAGAAGTAGTACTTGCAAAATACGGAACATGAAAAGCAATATTAATATCTCCTGTTATTCCAGCAGGAAAATTAATAATCTTTACTTTATATTCTTCATTATTAATTAAAACTGGATCATCATCAGAATCATATAAAACTGTTGTAAATTGATCTAATCCTGTACCATTAGTAGAAAGTAAAACTTCTAAATCTTCTGTAAAGAATTCATCATTAACTCTGTAATAATAACGTAAACGTTGGTTTTCTGTAATGGTAATTGTTGGTGAAATTAACCAATCTTCATTTTGCCCATTACTACCTGTAAATATTGCTGCTGCTTGATCTCCTTCAAAAGGGAAAGAAGCACTATCTAGTTCCCAAGTTTCGCCATCGTCGTTATTATTAACTACTTGCCAGCAATCTTCTGAAGTAGAATCGTTATTAAAAGTTTCTACAAAAGGAGAAGTAAAAGCAGTACAAAGGGTTCTAAATGCAACTGGACCTACCCACTCACTACCATCTGCTCCACAATTTGCCATAACATAAACTTCATATTCTGTATCTGGATTAAGTGAGGTAGTTGTGAAATTGGTTTGTGTAACTTCTTCACCAGTAGTTGTTGGCACACCAGAACCTGCTGGTTGCACTACAACATTCCACGCTGTTTCTTGATATCCTTGTGTCCATGAAAATGTTGCTCCGTTTGTAGTAGTTGTTTCTACTATTAAATTGGCAGGGTTAGGACAAGCAGGTGCATCTGTAATACTAACATCTTCAATATTTAAAACGGAGAAGTTTCCTGTAAATTCTGGTGGCACTCTAAAAGCGATGTAAATAGTTCCGTTGCCTTCAATAATGACACTTTTTTCAATGTATTCTGAATTTGTAATTACTTCAAAAGGAGCAATTACTGAAAAACTACTTGGATTTGTATTGGTTGTAGACATTAATACTTCTAATCCATAACGAGGATCACCTGTAAAGAATGAAAACTGTGCTCTGTATTTATATTTTAGCTCTTTAGTTCCATCTATATTAATTGCTGGAGAAATTAAATAATCATCAAAACTAGAAGGAGGTGAAACCACTGAGGTTTGCAAAATTGCTTCGGTTTCATTGATAGACCAAGTAGCATCATCATTATTATTATCATTTACGCTCCAACAGAATTTTTGTGTATCAGGATCTTCATCATTAAAGCTTTCATAGAAAGGCGTATCATACGATGTACATAGAGTTGTAAAAGGAACAGGACCAACCCATTCACTTTGATCATCTTCTGCACAATAAGCTCTTACATAATACTCATATCTATTTCCAAGAGTTAAGCCTGTTGCCATGTAAGGAAAGTTACTAGATGTTAAAACTCCTGAAGTTGTAGGAATACCAGAATCTAAATCTTGTATTGCTACTTCCCATTGTGTTTCACTATCTCCAGCTGTCCAAACTAACCAAGCAGAATTGGTAGTAATATTAAATACTAATGGATCTGTAGGATCTGGACATGTTGGTTTATCTTCAATAAACACATCATCTATAGCAACTCTTAAAGCAGATTCAGTAGTATTTGGCTCAACAATCCAAGCAATATTTACAATGCCTGTTATTGTTTCAGGAATATCTACAATTATTTCTTGAAAATTAGTATTGTTTATAGTTTCTGTAGTAAGTACAGTGGTAAAGTCGTCTACACCAACTCCTGTAGTAGATAATTTTACAGCATATGTAGAAACACCTTGCGTTGCTCTATGCTTGTATCGTACTCTTTTTTGAACACCATCATTAAAGTTAATTTGTGGTGAAATGTAAAAGTCATAGTTTTCATATTGAGAAGCACTTGTTACTACTGTAGCATAACCACCTATAAAACTCCATTGTGTTCCATCGTTATTTGCATCAATAGTTGTCCAGCAAGCCTCAGGGTTTTGATTGGTTGCTGTTTCAAAATCTGTTGAATAAGGTGTATCAAAAACAGTACATTGTGTAGTAAATGTAGTTGGGTTACTCCATATTCCTGGTGCGCCATTACAAACAGATCTTACGTAAACATCATATGTAGTATCTGGTGATAAACCTGTATTGATTACATTATTTATATTACTAGCTGTAGCAGTACCTGAACCTGTTGGTTCGCCAGAATTTGTTGGTACAATTACATATTCCCAAGAATCTGAAAACCCTCCATTATTATCCCAAGATAAACTAACACTATTTTCTGTTAAACTATTATAAACAATTTCTCCTGGAGGTGCACATGTTGGACTAGATATTTCTAATTCAAAACAAATACCTGCTGTAGTTGATAATTGAGAAGATACTACTATAATATATGTTTGCCCTTGTTGTACTAATAAATTTGAAATTGTTTTAGGATCAAAAGGATCTGTAGTTATTGTACCTGTCATACAATTTACTCCTACATCACTACAACTTTCATAAACAAATAAAGAACTGCTATCATTATAACAGTTATCATTTTCTCCTCCAGTTCCTGTAAATGTTGTTTGTGTTAGTGTTAGTAACCCATCTTCCGTTGGTGTATAGCTTAGAAAAATTTTATTTCCGTTAAGGTAATTAGCAGTAGAACTTCCTGAAATACAGTTTGCACCTTGTGTAGAATACACTACGTCTGGATTTGCCCAAGCATCTAAATTATCTGCTAACACATAAGGTGTTGTTGAAATGTCTGGAATTTCTATAGGAGCATCACAAGACAAACCTAATTTTAGAGTTTTAAAAGAATAAGGTCCAGTAAAATCACTTTGTGTATCATTATCACAAATTGCTGCTAAATAAACATCAAACTCTGTATCTTCATCTAGACTTGATAAAGAATATGTATTACCTGTAACAGGAATACCACTTTCTGCAGGAGTTCCTCCTGATGGTAATATTTGAATTTCAAAATTAGTTGCCGTTGGATGTGACCAACTTACTTCTGCTCCATTAACCGTTATTGCATCTATAGTTACATCTTCTTCAAGAATATCTTCACAGCCTTCTACAACAGAAATAGTATCTACAAACCACTCATCTCCAGTTGGTGTCGTTCCGTTTTGTGTATTAACAGCTACAAATGCAATATAGATATTAAATCCTGCAGGAATTGAAGATGGTAATTCTACAACCTTTTTCTCATAATTTGTTGGAGAGCCATTATTTAAATTTGCTTCTGTATACGATTGTATTACAATATTAAACCCATTAATATCTGGTTGTGCTGCAGTAGAAATTCTAATTTCATATGCAGCTCCATTATCTATAGCACTAGCTTGTTTGGTATAAAATTGTATTTCTCCATTTTCTGGAACAGTAACTTGCGGAGTTACTAAAAAATATTCCGCGGTATTTTGATCGCCAATATTATCTGCACTTGGGTTTACAGAAACGCCACTTGTGCCTAAATAACCATCTGTTGTACTTTGCCAGTTAGTTGTACCAACACCATTATCTATAATGGTCCAAGTATTAGGAACACCAGAATTAAAGTCTTCTACTAACTGAGCATAACTTTTATTTGTACTTAAAAATAAAAAACCAATTAATAAAACGAAAAGAAGATTTTTGATTTTGAAATCTAATTTAATACTACTTCTTTCTTTTAAAGAAAAGAGGTTATTAATTGCTACAGGATTGTGTAACTTATTTTTCATATTATGACATTTTCTGTTAGTATTGAATGTCTAATATATATATAATACTATTCTGTTTTATAGCTAAGTCTTTGCGTTTTACCGAAATTTGAAAGAATAAAAAATAGGTTAATATATTGAAAAACAGCGATTTACTGTTAATTCCTACAAAACAAACTCATTAAAGTGTTGGTTTGATATTTTGTATAGATTCTACCTTTTTTTGAAGCAAATAAATGTATTTTTTGTCTTTTCTATGAATAAAGAACAGGATAATTACTGCTAAAATACCGAAAACAATTATCCATTTAACCCTATTTTTAAACTGTTTGTTAAGCGCTTCTAATTCCTTTTTTTGGCTAGTAGAACTTTTATTAATGGAGTCACTAATTGAGTTACGTTCTGATTTTTTTATATCTAATTGTACTTTTAAATAGAGGTCGTAATATTTTTGATATTCTTCCCAATTATCTAAAGCCAAATAGTTTTCAAAAAG
>Ga0209121_10003673_pt1 | contig 14696 bp, 12 predicted proteins | sample Cruoilmetagenom3_FD_187292 | JGI IMG/M metagenome (GOLD analysis project Ga0209121, IMG submission 187292) | Oil polluted marine microbial communities from Coal Oil Point, Santa Barbara, California, USA - Sample 3 (SPAdes) (version 2) | ecosystem: Environmental > Aquatic > Marine > Oil seeps ...
CCGCGCCGGGGCACTGGACGTAGGCATAGGGGGCCACGTGGCCATCGGGCCAGCGCACCTGGTCCCGCCGCACGCGGAACATGTGGTAGGTGTACGGGTAGTTGGTAGCCAGACGCTGCCAGCCGAACGCGATTCCGTTAGGCTTGTCGGTTTCGAGCAAAGGGAACCTCCTTGAATATCTAGAAGACAAGGCAATACCGATCTGTGCGCTATTCTAGCACACTTTGTCTGGAGTTCAAGGCTGCCTCACCGTCAGCGACGCCGTACTCTATATTGCAGAGAGCAGCGGGGGCCTGGAGGTTGCTCCTCAGGCCCCCGTTGCAATACAAAGACCCTTCGGGTTTCTAAAACCCGAAGGGTCTAGCCGAGAGGGAATCACGCATGGCTGAACCACCCTCAGTTCCCCCCGTCAGCACCTTCGTCGTGCGCTTCTGGCAGGAGTGATCGGCTGGCGGGCCACGCTGGCGCGGCCGGGTTGAGCACGTGCAGAGCGGCGAGAGCGCCACGTTCCTTGATCTGGATGGGATGCTGGACTTTGTGCGCCGTTTGGGTGTCATGGCAGACGACGCGAGCCGGCCTGCGAGGGAGGAGGAGTGAACAAGCGGAGCACCTGCACGTCAATTTGCCGCTTGACAGGTACATTGGGGACAGCCTGCTTGCGGCAACAAACTGGCCCGGCCGGGGTATGCGCTCCGACTGGGCCAGCAGGTTCGCCAGGTGGCCTAAAACGATCCCACGAAAAAGACGCGAATGATGATGGCCAGCATCCCAGCCACGAGGGGGAATAGCAGGCCAATGGTCCAGCGGAATTGGGTGTGCATCTCTGCCCTCAATGCTTGCATCTCCGCCCGCAGCGCCTTCCGCTCCTCCTTCGCCTCGACAAAGCGACGGCCCATCTCCGCTCGCAGCGTCTTCCGCTCCTCCTTCGCCTCGACAAGGCGACGGCCCATCTCCGCTCGCAGCGTCTTCCGCTCCCCCTTCGCCTCGCCAAAGCGACGGCCCATATCCATCAACAAGCGGCTAATCTCCGCGCCGTTGTGCTCAATCGCCGCTTCTAACCGATTCAACTCGCTTGCGATGCGCCGATCTCGCTCATCCAGAAAGCGGTCAAAGTAAGGAGGGAACTGCACCTGCTCAAGTACGTGCTCTTCAACCACCGTCTCAGCGGCGGCTGCGTATGGAGCACCAGGCTCTCGTACCTGTTTTTCGCTCTCTTCGCTCACGGTCGCTGTTCCTCTAACAAGGGCTTTACACACACTACCGGTCGCTTTTCAGTATAGCGGGAAACGCGGCAATGTCAAGCAATGGTTTATGCACCCATCTTCGTGCTTGACAAGCAGCTCGACCTTATGCTATATTGCTCTTGTTGAGACTAGGAGGTGACATCCCTGTGGAACGGGTAAGCCCGGGCCTGGAACAACTGCTCGACCACCATCTGAATCTGGTCAAAGGTCGGCGCGTGGGCCTTATCACTAACGCCAGCGGCATCCTGCCTGATCTGACGGACGCCAGGACGGCTCTGCAGGCCGCCGGTGCACACGTCGTCGCGCTGTTCAGCCCGGAACACGGCCTCCACGCTGCCGCACCCGACGGCACGACCGTCCCTTCGGAACGGGAAGCCAACGGCCTTCCTATCTATAGCCTATACGGGGCAACCCGTCGCCCCACCCCGGAGATGCTGGCGGGCCTGGACGTGTTGCTCTTCGACATCCAAGACATCGGGGCGCGTTTCTACACCTACACCTGGACGATGAGCCTGGCCCTGGAGGCTGCTGCCGAGGTTGGCTTATCCTTCATCGTGCTCGATCGTCCCAATCCCATCGGTGGGGAGATAGTCGAGGGGCCGGTACTGGAACCAGCGTATGCGTCCTTCCTCGGCCGCTATCCGCTCCCGATCCGCCACGGTCTGACAATAGGGGAAATAGCCCGCTGGCTGGACGGCACGTTGAACCTGGAGGCCGATCTGACGGTAATCCCGATGAAGAACTGGCGACGCGAGATGTTTTTCGACGACACTGGCCTGCCGTGGGTGCCGCCCTCACCGGCCATGCCCTGGCCCGCTACCGCGCTGGTCTACCCAGGCACCTGCCTGATCGAGGGCACCAACCTATCGGAGGGGCGGGGCACCGCGTTGCCTTTTCACCTGGTCGGCGCGCCCTGGATCGTCGGTCGGCGGCTGGCCGGAGTGCTGAACCGGCTCGACCTGCCTGGGATACACTTCCGCCCAGTGGTCTTTCAGCCCGCAGCACAGAAGTGGGCTGCTCAGCGCTGTAGTGGCGTGCAACTGCACGTCACCGGCCGGAGAGCCTTTCGCCCGGTCGCGGTCGGCCTACACCTACTCGCTACCGTGCAAGCCCTGTATCCGGACGAGTTCGCGTGGCGCAGAAGCAGTGAGGAGGGTGAGCGCCCGCACATTGATCTCTTGACCGGCACCGACAAGGTGCGGCGGGCACTGGATGGCGGCGTGAGCGTGGCCGACCTCGTCGCGAGTTGGGCCGATGAACTTGACCAATTCGCACGCGTATGTCGCCCCTATATTTTGAGACACGGCTCCACCGCCAGCAGTCTCCCCATTGTTGAAACATCTCTCACAACCCAAAACAGCCAAATCTCTTGACAGGGGTTTAGATTTGTGGTACAATGTGTTTGTTAGTTAGCTAAACTACCAAAGTAGGTAAGCGGTATTGCGCGCTGGATATACGCTGAGGATGTCTTGCAAAAAGCAACGGCGCAGCAACTAAAAGAACACAATCAACAACTGGTGCTCAAGGCCATCTACACTGGCCAGGCCAACAGCCGGGCGGCGATTGCGGAAGAAACCGGCCTGACTCGACCCACCATCTCGCAGATCGTTGGCGAGTTGCTGGAGGCCGGGCTCGTGCAAGAGGAGGGACAAGGAGAGAGCCGTGGAGGAAAGCCTCCCACCCTCTTGAGCTTTGTTGACGACGCTTACCAGATCATCGGCTTGCACCTGGGGGGGGACAGGACATTCGGCGCCGTGATTAATCTGCGAGGGCGAATCCTGACCCACACAGCCCGGCTCACCGATCGCACAGACGTGGAGAGTGCGCTGGCAGGTCTTGACCTCATATTGGACGGCCTGCGCGCTCAAGTCACGCAACCACTGCTGGGCGTTGGCGTCAGTGTGCCAGGATTGGTAGACCCCCGCAATGGCGTGGTTCGCTACACGGCCTATCTGAACTGGCGGAATGTGCCGCTGCGTCAGCGACTGGCCGCACGCTGCGACGATATCCCCATCTACCTGGACAACGACACTAACCTGGCCGCCCTGGGCGAACGGGTCTTTGGCGCTGGGGATGGGATAGACAACATGGTCATCGTGATGGTGGGCACTGCCGGTATTGGCGCTGGGATCGTCGTGAACGGCGAGATTTATCACGGCGCGGGGGGCGGGGCCGGCGAGATCGGGCATATGCCAGTAGCCGACAGCGATGTGCCCTGCGTGTGTGGCCACCGGGGTTGTCTGGAAGCGGTGTCCAGCGGTTGGGCGTTGGTCCGACAGGCGCGGGAGGCAGCGGCAGCACACCCCGATTCGGCGCTGAACGCGCTGGCCCTCGACGACATAACGCTCGAAGATGTGCGGCAGGCGGTGGAGGCCGGTGATCCGACAGCGGTAGCCCTGGCCCAGGAAGCGGGCTACTACCTGGGGCTGGTGGTGGCCATTCTCGCCAGCACAATGAACCCGCAGCGTGTCGTCATCGGGGGCAGTGTGTCGGAACTGGGAGATCCGTTGTTTGACAGCCTCCGGCGCACCTTCGGCGAGCATACGTTGACGATTCTGGCGCAAGAGACAGAGATCCTTCCAGCCAGCCTCGGTACGGACGTGAATATCCTGGGCGCAGCGGCCCAGGTGCTGAAAGGCGAATTGGGGGTCGTTTGATCCTACGGTTCGCTTGTGCACAGTTCTCCCAGTCTTTCAAGAGGGCGTAGCAAGGCAACAAAAGCAAGAAGAAACGACATGATACTCTATACGAAAGGGGAGTGACCCTTGAGCAGTACGACGGCCGCCACCAAGACTGCCCCAGAACAATCGCCTATTGTATATTGGATCAAACGCATCACCTCAAACTTCCTGGTGAGAAGGCTGGCCAAGGCGCTCTTGACCATCTGGTTTGTGACCAGCCTGATCTTCTTTCTCGTCCGCCTGATGCCCTCCAACCCCATCGAGGTTTACATCAACGAACTTGTCCTGTACTACAATCTGACTTATGCCGAGGCCAGCGATATGGCTGCTTCTCTCTTCGCCATTGACCTGGACGCGCCCCTGCACGAGCAGTATTTTGACTACGTGGGCCAGTTGCTCCATGGAAATCTGGGCACCTCCTTGCGCTCGCCGGGAACCCCTGTGATGAGCATTATAATCACTTTTCTCCCCTGGACAATCTTCAGCGTGGGCATTGGCCTGCTGGTCAGTTTCACCCTCGGTATCACACTGGGTACGCTGATGGCCTACAAACGGGAATCGTTCTGGGAGCCGATTCCATCCGGCGTTGCCTCGATGTTGAGTTCAATACCCAGTTACATCATCGGCATTGTGCTTCTCGTCTACCTGGGCGTCTATTGGGGACTGGTCCCGATCCACCAAATGCGTGGTTCAAGGTCGCCCGGTGTTCAGCCCGGCTTCACCCTGGAGTTCATCAGCGACATATTCTTCCATGCCGCCATGCCTATTGCCACTTACGTACTCGCCACCATCGGAACCTGGATTCTTTCCATGAAGAGCAGCACGATGAGCACGCTGGGGGAGGACTACGTCACCGTGGCCCGGGCGCGTGGCCTTTCGGAAACGCGTATCACCACCGCTTACGTGGGCCGCAACGCCATGCTTCCTCTCATGACCCAACTGGCCATCAACATCGGCTTTATCGTTGGGGGTTCGATCCTGATCGAGAATATATTCGTCTATCAGGGTATCGGTTTTCGCCTCCTGGAAGCCCTCAACACCCGCGACTATCCGCTGATGCAGGGCATCTTTCTGATAATCACCATCTCGGTCGTTCTCTCTAACCTGTTGGCAGACTTCATCTACGGCTGGCTGGATCCCCGCGTTCGCATCTCTAGAGGTGAATAGACATGGCAGAGGCAGCCGTACACGACGCGCAAGCCGCCTTCGGCTGGATCGGGGATCTCCTCCGGGGATGCGGCATATTCCTGAAGAACATGAGCCGCAATAAGATCGGCTTCCTGGGCTTCTTGATGTTCATCGGCTTCGTCTTGATGACGACCGTGGGCCCTAAATTTGTTCCAGAAGAAACCTCCGCCGATCTCACCGCCATCTATCAGCATCCCTCGCGGACGCACCCTCTGGGCACCGACAGTCAGGGGAAGGACATCCTGGCGCAGATCGTCCACGGCGGCGCCGACATCCTGCAGATGGCCCTCCTCACCGGCGTGATCTCGACCTTCATCGGCGTCACGCTGGGGTCGCTGAGCGCCATCATCGGCGGCGGTTTTGATTCTTTTCTCACCACGCTGGCCGACGTCTGGCTGACCATCCCGCGTTTTCCCCTTCTGGCAGTTCTGGCTACTCTGATACAACTCAACAGTGTAGTGACACTGGCTTTGCTACTATCTGTGCTCTCTTGGGCTGGTCTATACCGCGCTATCCGCGCCCAGGTGTTCTCGCTGAAGGAGCGGGACTACGTGGAGGCCGCCGTGGCGCTGGACCTGGGATTGCGGCACATCATCTTTTCAGAGGTCCTGCCGAACATGATGAGTTACATCGCTATCAGTTTCACCTTCGCTATGACGGCGGCTATCTACGCTCAAGTGGGCCTGGTCTTTTTGGGTCTGGTGCCCCTGACCCGTAACTGGGGGGTGATGATCAACCTGGCCTGGACCCAGGGGGCTATCTTTTTCCGCGACAGCATTTATTTCATCATGGCACCGGTCACGGCCATCGCTTTATTCCAGTTATCCATCGTCTGGATGAGCCGCTCGTTGGAAGAAGTGTTCAATCCGCGACTGCGTAGTGGATAATGGGTCAATGAAGAATGAAGAATGAACAATGAACAATAACCAATGAAGAATAATACCGTATCCTACCTGGAGTGGGGTGTCGGTGAGGACACGAAGGACGTATATGCTCCTCTCTCGGTTCGGGACCTATGGGTGGAGTACCAGATCGAGCGGGGTGCGGTGAAAGCCGTGCGCGGTGTGAATCTCGACCTGCGCAAGGGGGAGAGCCTGTCTCTGATTGGCGAGAGTGGCTGTGGCAAGACGACGTTCGGGTTGGCGTTGATCCGATTGCTGGTCAAATCGGCCACCATCCGCCAGGGCCAGATCATCTACTGTCGTGGCAGTCAGGGGTTTGACGTGCTCACTCTTGATGAAAGAGAAATGCGTGACTTCCGCTGGCGTGAGTGTGCGATGGTCTTCCAGTCAGCGCTCAACGCTTTCAACCCGGTGCTGCACATCTGGGACCAGATGTACGACACGGTCAAGGCCCACGGCAGCATGTCCAAAGATGAGGCGCGCCAACGTGCTCTGGACCTGCTGCGTCATGTCCAACTCGACCCCGAGCGCGTCATTGACGCATATCCGCACGAACTGAGCGGTGGCATGCGCCAGCGCGTCCTGCTGGCGATGAGCCTGCTGCTGGACCCTCAGGTCATCATCTTGGACGAGCCCACGACGGCGCTGGACATCCTGACCCAACGCACGATTATCGAATTGTTGCGCCGGCTCAAGCAGGAACTTGGCTTCTCTATGATCATCATCTCGCACGACCTTTCGATAGCCGCGGAACTGGCTGACCGGGTGGCGACGATGTACGCTGGCGCAATCGTCGAACTGGGGGACGTGAACGAGATTTTCTACCAACCAAAGCATCCCTACACGCTGGGCCTCATCAAAGCCGTGCCGACCGTCACAGGTGAGTTCAAGGAACTGATCTCCATCCCGGGCTCACCGCCTGACCTGGTGGACATGCCTTCGGGCTGCAAGTTCCACCCCCGCTGTCCCTATGCAACCGCGCGGTGTAAACAAGAGGAACCACCTTTGGCCGAAGTGGTGGATGGGCACCTGACCGCTTGTTTCCATTGGGAAGAGGTACAGCGCGGCCACGACGAGCGTTGGCAGCGGTTCGCTCACTCCCTCGATAGGCTCAAAGAAGCGGAGCAAACGGCGTGAACGAAACACTACTTGCTGTTCACCATCTCACGCGACGTTTCGGCAAGCGCAAGCAACGGGTGACGGCTGTGGAGGACGTGTCGTTTGTTATCCACAGGGGCGACATCCTATGCCTGGTGGGCGAAAGCGGATGCGGCAAGACCACAACCGGCAAAATGGTGGCGGGGTTACTCAAGCCGTCAGAAGGCACCGTCGAATTTGAAGGCCAGGACATCTGGTCAATGGGCAAACAGGACTTCAAAAGGTATCGCAAAGCGATGCAGATTATCCATCAGGACCCGTATGCGTCGCTGAATCCGTCACACACCGTGTTCAAGATCATCAGCGCACCACTACTGCGGCATGGCCTGGTGGCCAACCGGCACCAGGCCCGTGCCCACGTGCACGAACTGCTGGAGACGGTGGACCTGACGCCGCCCGATGAGTTTCTGGACAAGTATCCCCATCAGTTAAGCGGCGGCCAGCGCCAGCGGGTGTCCGTGGCCCGCACTCTCACCGTTAATCCCTCCTTCATCGTCGCCGACGAAGCCGTCTCGATGGTAGACGTCTCTATCCGCGTCGGCCTGCTGAACCTGCTCACACGTTTGAAGGAAGACCTCGGCGGCACCTTTCTGTTCATCACCCATGACCTGGCAGTGGCCAAGTTCTTCGCCTGGAAGGGGCGCATCGCCGTGATGTACGTCGGCAGCCTGGTCGAAATCGCCTCCACGCCGCAACTGGTCAACGACCCGCTGCATCCCTACAGCAAGGCGCTGCTGGCGGCCATCCCAGAGGCCGATCCGGTGCTGACGCGGCAGAAGAAGAGGGTCAAGTTGCGCAGCCAGGATATCCCCAGCCTGTTGGACCTGCCATCGGGCTGCCGCTTCCACCCCCGCTGTCCCCTCTTCGAGGAGGGGTTGTGCGACGTGGAGCGGCCTGCGCTGACGCCGGTGGGCGATGGCCGGTACGTGGCCTGTCATATCGCCGTGCGGGAGATAGGAGGGCGACGATGATCAGCCCTCAGTTGGGCCGGGCGATTTTCAGGATTGCCTTTTACATTACGCTGGTATCGGCAGTGATGATGCTGTTTCTGAAGCCGGACAGCGCCGGCTTCGTGGTCGCGGGAATCACGCTGCTGATCGGATTGGCCTTTATTGCGCTCATTGTCTTGATCGTACGGCGGCAGTCGCGCTGAGGGCTGCGCACTGGGCAAGGGCAAGCCTTGCCCCTACCGAAAACCGCGCCGCCGTAGATAGACGATATTGGAAGGCCCCCTGTGGCGTCTCGGGGTGGGGCTTCCAGAACCGGCTCTTCAGGCCGGTATTCCAGGGAGTAAGAAAAGGAGGTGTGTATGAATTCAGGCTAAATAATTTGATTCTCGCTAGCCCACCTGGGCACATCGGTTCACACCTAAACTAGCATAAATAAGGAGGAGGAAAAATGAACAAGCGACATTGGCTCTGGACCGTTCTGAGCGCTGTACTGGCCCTCTCGTTCGCGGCCAGTTGTGCGGCACCAACGCCTGAGAGGGTCGAGGTAGAGGTGCCGGTCGAGGTGACCGTAGAAGTACCGGTCGAGGTAGAAGTGCCAGTCGAAAAGATGGTCGAGGTGCCGGTCGAGGTGACTGCTGCGCCCACCGGCCCCGGCGTCTTCGCGGCCGCCTATCCGTACCCGGTGCCGCCGGTCGGTCACTTTAACCCGTTCGTCACCAATGCCATCGTCCTCGGCATCTACCGCGCACTGTTCCAGCCGCCGTTGGCCATGTACCGCTGGGCCGACGGCACTTGGATGCCGCTGCTGGCCACCGACTGGGAGGTTGACCCCGACGCGGCCACGCTGACCGTCCACCTGCGCGAGGGGGTCAAGTGGTCTAACGGCGACGACTTCACCGCCGAGGACGTGTGGGTCACCTTTATGTGCCGTCGCCTGATGAAGGGCACCGTGTGGCGCTTCTTGGATAGCGTCAAGGCGGTGGATGACCACACGGTCGTCTTTCACATGTCTGTACCATCCACCGTCGTCGAACGCTACGTCATCCGCACCGAGTACATCGTGGACCGCGCCACCTTCAGCGAGTGGGCCGACAAACTCCAGGCGCTAGTTGACCAGGGGTTGGACAAGGATTCGGATGAGTGGAACGACTTGCTCATGGAGTTCAACGAGTACCGGCCCGACGGCTACAATGCCACCGGCCCATACAACATTGACACCGCCAGCATCAACGAGGCCCGCCTGACCTTGGTCAAGAACGAGTCCTCCTGGCTGGCCGACACGGTCAACTTCGACCTGGTCTACTCCTACAACGGCGAGACGCCCACCATCACCCCGGTCGTCCTGGCCCAGCAGGTGGACTACGCCACCCACGGCTTCCCGCCGGCCACTGAGAAGGCGTTCAAGGACGCCGGCATCCGCATTGTGCGCCCGCCTTGCCACTGGGGCCCGGCCCTCTTCTTCAACCAGACCATCTACCCCTTCGACGTCAAGGAGGTGCGCCAGGCCATCGCCTACGCCATTGACCGCGACGAGAACGGCATCGTATCGCTGGGTGAATCGGGCAAGGCCGTAATCTACATGGCCGGCTTCAGCGACCTCACCGTCCCGCTGTGGATTGACGACACCGGCGTGCTCAATACCTACGACTATGACCCTGCCAAGGCCGCCAGCATCCTCGAAGGGCTGGGCTTCACCAAGGGGGACGACGGCGTGTGGGTCACGGACAAGGGCGATCGAATGGAGTACGAACTGACCGCCCCGGCGGAGTACGCCGACTGGTCGGCCTCGGCCGAGAACCTGGCCGAGCAGTTGACCAAGTTCGGCATCAAGACCACCTTCCGGGGCATCGAGTTCCGCCAGCACCCCATCGAGGTCAATAAGGGCAACTTTGAGATGGCCATCCGTGGCTGGGGTGCCGGCCACCCGCACCCCCACTTCTCCTTCGTCGCTGACCTCTACACCCACAACATTGAGGCCCTCGAGGGCCCCGGCATGAGTTTCCCCATGGTGCAGCCCACCGACTGCTGCGGCGAGTTCGACTTTGAAACCAACGTTGACGACTCGACCGTGGGGCTGGATCTTGACGTCCAGAAGGCGCTGATCACCGATATAGCCAAGGCCTTCAACGAGTTGATGCCCATCATCCCGCTGTGGGAGCGCTACGGCAACAACCCGATCATGGACGGCCTGCACACCTGCGGCTGGCCGGCGGACGACGACCCCATCTTCCTGAACGATCCGTACCAAGACTCCTTCGTCGTGATGATGATCCTCGACGGCACCATCTACCCGTGCAACCAGTAGTAGCATACGCGCTGGCAGGCGGCCTGGCCGCCTGCCGGCCTCTCTCACTGTGAGAGGGACGACTGTGGGCCGCCGCGCATCGGAGCGGCGGCCCGCGTCGGTCACAACAACGGATGTGAGAAATAAACGGATGAAGCGTGTGGGTATCGCCGGCGCCGGACTGATCGGCAACTGGCACGCTGCGCGATGGAAACATCTGCCCGTCGAACTGACCGGCTTTTACGACGTATCTTCGGAGGCGGCGGCCAGAGCCGTGGAGAAATTCGGCGGGCGCGCCTTCGACAGCCTGGACGACCTGCTGGCCGCCGTGGACGTGGTGGACGTCTGCACGCCCACGCCGCATCACAAGACACCCGTCCTGGCCGCCGCCGCTGCAGGCAAAGACATCTTATGCGAAAAGCCGCTGGCCCGCCACCTGCACGATGCTGAAGAGATGGTGGCTGTCTGCCAATCAGCCGGCGTGCGGCTGTTCGTGGCCCATGTGGTGCGCTTTTTCCGCCAGTTCGTCCAGGCCAAAGCCATCCTGGATAGCGGCGCGCTGGGCCGCCCTGGCGTCATCCGCACCGTGCGCGGCGGCGGCTTTCCCGATTGGAGCAATCACTCCTGGTTCGCCGACTTTGAGCAGAGCGGCGGCGTGGTCATGGACGTCAGCATCCACGACATTGACTTCGCCCGCTGGTGCTTCGGCGATGTAGAGCGGGTCTTTGCTCGCGGCCTCACCTTCGCTGGCGTCCAGCCCCACGACCATGCTCTCATCACCCTGCGCTTCAAGAACAGGGCCATCGGCCACATTGAGGGGAGCTGGGCCTACCCGCCGGGCCGCTTCCGTACCCGGTTCGAGATCGCCGGCGACCAGGGCCTGATCGAATTCGACAACCTGGCACCAGCGCCGCTGACGGTGACGCTGAAACCTGACCAATCACCGCAGGCGCCGGGCATCCCGCAGCCCCACAGCCCCCTGGCTCCCCAGGACGACCCCTACTTTCTGGAACTGGAGCACTTTCTGAACTGCCTGGAGAGCGGCCCTGTAGACAAGTTCCTGATTTCGCCCCAGGACGGCCTGGAGGCCGTCAAAATATCACTGGCGGCCATCGAGTCCGTCCGCACTGGCCGCCCGATCTACCTGGACGAGTTCGAGGAGAGTGCGACATGACCGTCAAAATCGGGATATTGAGTTTTGCCCACATGCACGCCTATAGTTACGCCGCCTGCCTGAAACAAATACCCAGCGTGAAACTCGTCGGCCTTGCCGACGACGACCCGGAACGGGGGCAGGAGACGGCCAGGCGGTTCGGCACGCGCTTCTTTGCCAGCGCCGGGGCGTTGCTGGGTGAGAAACTGGACGGCGTGATCATCTGCGCCGAAAATGTCAAACACCGTCCCCTCACCGAACTGGCCGCTCCACGCACCCCTCACATCCTGTGTGAGAAGCCCATCGCCACAACCATGGCCGACGCCCAGGTGATGATAGACGTCTGCGCCGCTCACGGCACCAGGCTCCAGATCGCCTTCCCGGTGCGCTTCTCCCCACCGGTGCAACGACTGAAGACGATCCTTGACGAAGGCACACTGGGCCGCATCTACAGCGTCAAGACCACCAATCACGGTCGGATGCCAGGTGGCTGGTTCGTGGACAAGGCCCTGGCCGGTGGCGGAGCGGTCATGGATCACACCGTCCACGTGATTGACCTGCTGCGCTGGTTCTGGAACACTGAGGTCACCGAGGTCTACGCTGAAGTGGGGTATAGCCTGCTCCACCCCGGCCTGGGCATAGATGACGTTGGTATGCTCTCCTTCAGGCTGGCCACTGGTGCTTACGGCACGCTGGACGCCAGTTGGTCGCGGCCCGATTGCCATCCCACCTGGGGCGACGTGAAACTGGAGGTGCTGGGCGAGCGGGGCATCGCCCGCGTGGACGCTTTCAGCCAGAACCTGGCCGTCTACAGCGACCGGACCGGCAAAGCCCAATGGGTTCACTGGGGCAGCAATACCGACCTGGGTCTGATCCGGGATTTTGTGGACATGATCGCTACGGGCCGGGAGCCTTTCATCACTGGCTACGACGGCCTGAAGGCGCTGGAGGTCGCTCTGGCTGCCTATCTCTCTGCCGAACGGGGCGAACCGGTGGCGCTCCCTCTGGAGAGGGAAGGAGGAGCATGAGACATATAGGCATCATCGGCGCGGGCCTGATAGGGGGAATGCACGCCGAGCGATGGGCGCAATTGCCGGTCGAACTGGCCGGCTTTTACGACGTATCGTCCGAGGCAGCGGCCAAAGCGGTGGGGAAATTCGGCGGACGTGCCTTCCCTAGCCTGGAGACACTCCTGGCCGAGGTGGAGGTGGTGGGCGTCTGCGCGCCGACGCCGGCCCACAAAGACCTGGTGCTGGCTGCCGCCGCTGCTGGCAAAGATGTCGTCTGCGAAAAGCCGATGGCCCGCCACCTGCGCGACGCCGAGGAAATGGTCGCTGCCTGCGAAACGGCCGGCATGCGGCTCTTCGTGGCCCACGTGGTGCGCTTCTTTCCCGAATACGCCCACGCTAAAGAGGTTCTCGATAGCGGCCAACTAGGGCGGCCCGGCGTGATCCGCACCGTGCGCGGCGGCAACTTCCCCGCCCCCGATACGCAGAACTGGTACACCGATTTCGAGCAGAGCGGCGGCGTGATTATGGACATGCTCATCCACGACATTGACTACGCCCGCTGGTGTTTCGGCGATGTGTCGCGCGTCTTCGCCCGGGGCCTGACCTTCAGCGACGTGCAGGGCGCCGACCACGTACTGCTCACTATGCGCTTCCAAAACGGCGCTATCGGCCATCTGGAAGGCAGTTGGGCCTATCCGCCCGGCAACTTTCGCACCCGGCTCGAGATTGCGGGCGATGAGGGCCTGCTAGAGGTGGACAGCCTGGACACGCTGCCGCTAAGCGTGACGCTGAAGCAGGAAAAGGCCACGCTGGCTGCTGGCATCCCGGTGCCGGAAAGCCCCATGCACCCGACCGACGATCCCTACTATCGCGAGATCGCGCACTTTCTGGCCTGTCTGGAATCGGGCGATGACTTTCTGGTCTCGCCGCGAGACGGCCTGGAAGCATTGCGCATCGCCCTGGCAGCCATCGAATCGCTGCGCACCGGCCAGCCGGTGGACGTGGCGACGTTCGAAGAGGAATAATCCGCCGGGACATCTCGGCTTGCCGGGAGATGTTCAGATGAATCCCAAAATTGCCGTCATCTTGCCGATGATGGGCCAGGTAAGAGATTGTTTCGCCGTTTACAACCAGGAACGCACCCTATATCCAGGTGCCGAATGGGCGCGCATATCGCCCATTGAGGCAAACGTAGCCCCTGAGAGACTTGACTGCGCCAAACGCTGGCTCGACGATCACATCGGCGACGGGCGTTACCGCGTCGTCATCGTCCGCGGAGGACGAATCGTCGCCGAGTGGAATCACGGCGTCGGGCGCGCCGAGCAGCTTTGGTTGGCCTCCGCAGCCAAGTCCATTTTTTCCTGCATCCTGGGCATCGCCATCGAGGAGGGCAAAATTCCATCAGCCGATGCCAAAATCGTTGACTACTATCCCGAAGCGATGGACGTGCCAGAGGGTGAAGGACCGAAGCCAGGGCGTTACGCCTTTGACAAGGACCGCGCTATCACCTTCCGCCAACTCATCTCTAACACTTCCGGCTATATGAAGCCCGGCGAGGAACCAGGCAAGGTCTTTCACTACCAGACCTACGGCATGAATATCCTTACTCACGCCATCGCCAAGATCTATGGCCTCTATGACATCCGCGACCCTGAAGGTTCGCCTGGCTTCAAGCAACTGGTTGACGAAAAGCTGCGCATCCCCATCGGTGCGAACTGGGGCTATCACCAAATGAACTTTGACCTGCACCCCAAAGCACGCATCCATATCTTTGGCTACTACGACGGCGTACAGGCCAGCGCGCTCGACATGGCCCGTTTGGGCTGGTTGTGGTGCAACCGGGGCCGTTGGAAGAGGGAGCAACTCGTCCCGGAGGCCTGGTTGCGCGAAGCCACGCGGATCGCGCCCGACATCCGCGCCAACTGCCCGCGGGAGCAGTGGCGGTATGGCTGTGCTTTCTGGACCAACGACCACGGCCAGCTCTGGCCCAGTCTGCCACGAGATTCTTACGCCGCCTCGGGCGCGGGCAGCCAACACATCTGGGTCTGTCCCAGTCTCGACCTGGTGGTGGTGCAAAGTCCGGGACTGTGGCAGGATCAGGAAGAAAACGACACTGGCTTGCTGCG
>Ga0209121_10003675_pt1 | contig 14687 bp, 14 predicted proteins | sample Cruoilmetagenom3_FD_187292 | JGI IMG/M metagenome (GOLD analysis project Ga0209121, IMG submission 187292) | Oil polluted marine microbial communities from Coal Oil Point, Santa Barbara, California, USA - Sample 3 (SPAdes) (version 2) | ecosystem: Environmental > Aquatic > Marine > Oil seeps ...
CCAAAAAGCAGGATTAAAGGGAAAAGAGCTGATAGGAAGCTCATAGCTCATAGCTGATAGCTCATAGGAAAACCAAAAAGCAGGATTAAAGGGAAAAGAAAAAAAAGAAGGATTAGAGGAGAGGTAAAATAATGAAGAAAGGAATACATCCCCCTTATAAAGAGACAATTATTAGATGTGCCTGCGGAGCAGAATATAAGACAAGGTCTACTCGAGAAAACCTTCGTGTAGAAATCTGTTCGCGTTGCCATCCCTTTTTCACAGGTAAACGGAAGTTCATAGATGCTCAGGGGAGAATAGATAAATTTATGAAAAAATATGGGAAAAAATAGATGGGTGAATGGGTAAAAGAGTAGATGAGTAAGAGAGTGAATGGGTAGATGAGGAAAAGAGTAGATGAGATAATGAGTAAAAAAGAAGAAGACCCTAACGTATAAAGATAATGAGAGGGGTTGTTCCTCTCAATACCTTCAACTATATAGATGAATTACCCCATCATCCCATTCACCCATATTCCGTTTAGTTGACCGGTTTATTTCTTAGGAATTACCAATCTTTGACCGGGATAAATTAAATTAGGATTCTTAATCCTATTTTTATTAGCCTCATAAATTTTTTTCCACTTTGAAGAATCCCCATAAACATTTTTACCGCCAGCAATACGAGAGAGAGTATCGTTCTTTTTCACCAGATAAAAATTATTTAGTCCAATTTTTGAAGGTTTCAATTTAGCTTCTTTCTTCTCTTTTCCTATCCCTTCCAACTTTCTCACTCTTTCTAAAAGATTATCTATCTTAGCCATCAATAAATCGGTTTTTTCTTCGCTCTTTTTTGCTAACTCTCGAAGTTCTTTTCCTGTCTGTTCACTCTGCATCTTAGCCAGTGCTGCCATCTCCTTGGCTAAAGAAATATCTGCCTGCATATTATCAATTTTCTCCTGCATCAGTCGCCTTGCTTCCATTGCTGCCAGCGACTCCTCTGCCATTTCTGTCCGCCATAGCCCCAACTTAACCAATGCTGTTTCCTTAAATTTAGCTGTGTCTTCAAATGTATCTAAGGAAAACTCCTCTGCTTTCTCAGACATCTCTTTTGCTTGGTCAATCTCTGTCTTCAAGTCCTCTACTTCTCTTAAAAGTCTCTCTATAGTGGGGACCTCTTCAGTGGCACTTACATTACCCACTATTAAAAATAGTCCTATCATTGATATTAATATTATTCTTACCTTCTTTAACATTTTTTCACCTCCCTTACTCCTTCACTTTTTTCAAATCTCATTGACCGCACTGACCAACAAAATATGCAGCTATTATCCCCAATCCCAACAACCACTTCGTTGTTTTATCTCTTTTAATTGTTGCTGCCTGCTTTTCGTTAATTTTCTTAAGAGAGGCTAATTCTTTCTCTTTTGCACTTATCTCCTGAGACCATTTTTCCCTTATCTCTGCAATCACTTCTGCTTGCTTAGCTTCTTTTTCCTTAAGGAGGCTTATTCTTTCATTCAAGCTCTCTATTGTTTTATTTAAATGATCTATAGTTTTTGCCTGCTCAACATTGGCAGCTTCAAGGGAGCTTATCTCTTTATTTAAATCCTCTGTTAGTGACTCCAGAGAGCTTATCTTCTCATTTAAATCCTCTGTTACTGCAAAGTAATTACTGGCGAGTCGTTTTATCTCCTCTTCCTTTGAGGCTATAGTTTTTGCCTGCTCAACATTGGCAGCTTCAAGGGAGCTTATCTTCTCATTTAAATCCTCTGTTAGTGACTCCAGAGAGCTTATCTCTTTATTTAAATCTTCTGCCACACTGGCGAGTCGTTTTATCTCCTCTTCCTTTGAGGCTATAGTTTTTGCCTGCTCAACATTGGCAGCTTCAAGGGAGCTTATCTCTTTATTTAAATCCTCTGTTAGTGACTCCAGAGAGCTTATCTCTTTATTTAAATCCTCTGTTACTGCAAAGTAATTACTGGCGAGTCGTTTTATCTCTTCTTCCTTTGAGGCTATAGTTTTTGCCTGCTCAACATTGGCAGCTTCAAGGGAGCTTATCTTCCCATTTAAATCTTCTGTTAGTGACTCCAGAGAGCTTATCTCTTTATTTAAATCTTCTGCCGCACTGGTGAGTCGTTTTATCTCTTCTTCCTTTGAGGCTATAGTTTTTGCCTGCTCAACACCGGTAGCTTTAAGGGAGCTTATCTTCCCATTTAAATCTTCTGTTAGTGACTCCAGAGAGCTTATCTCTTTATTTAAATCTTCTGTTACTGCAAAGTAATTACTGACGAGCCGCTTTATAGCTTTTCCCTGTTCAGCATTAGTAGCCTTCAAAGAGTCTATCTTCTTATTTAATACAGCCACTGTTTCGAAAAAGTTATCCTTTAGTTTTTCTATTACCCATTTCTGATCAGCAATTGCTATTTTAGCTTTTTTTAATTGCTCCTCCAGTGAATTTTCTTCTGCTCTTGCCGGAATTTGAACCCATAATATACAAGAAAACACTAAACTCACCATTATTCCTCTGGATAATAGTCTTCTCTTCCTTTCTTTTATTAGCATTTAAGATCTCCTCCTTTTTTAATATTTTTCTAATTTTTATTTTTTCTTTACTCCCCTCCTTTACCTATTTTTTAATTAATGTTCGTTCTTCTAACTCGTATTGTTTTGAATTCCGGTATATTTATTTTAACATACATCTTATTAAATGTCAATTAGAAGAATACTACTTCTTTTTTACCTCTTCCGGAGAGGCTATCTTGCCCTTTATAGCTGATGCAGCAGCTATAGCAGAATTAGCTAAATAAACTTTACTCTCAGGATGTCCCATTCTCCCTACAAAATTACGATTAGTGGTAGATACTGCTACTTCTCCTTCAGCTAATATACCCATATGCCCTCCTAAACAGGGTCCACAAGTAGAAGGACCAACTACTCCTCCGGCCTCTAAAAAAATCTGAATTAACCCCTCTTTAAGAGCCTCAAGATAAATAAAAGGAGTAGCTGGAATTACTATCATTCTTACTTCAGGGTGAATTTTTTTTCCTTTTAAAACTTTTGCAGCCATTCTTAAATCCTCAAGATTACCATTGGTGCAGGAACCAATAAATACCTGGTCTATATTAACTTCTCCTACCTCGGATATTCCTTTAACATTGGAAGGAAGGAAAGGGAAAGCTACCTGAGGTTCTATCTTACTTACATCATATCTCTTGATCTCTATATATTTAGCCCGGGGATCACTATAGTAAAGGTGATAATCCCTTTTTGCCCTTTTCTTAATATAGTTTAAGGTAATCTCATCAGGCTCTATGATACCATTTTTTGCTCCTGCCTCCACAGCCATATTACAAAGGGTAAGTCTGCCGGAGACGGAAAGATTAGATATAACACTTCCGTTAAATTCCATACTCTTATAAGAAGCTCCGTCCACGCCTATATCCCCGATGGTGTAAAGGATGATATCTTTAGCGGTAACCCATTCTCTGAGCTCTCCTTCATAAATAAATTTAATGCCTGGAGGCACCTTAAGCCATATTTGACCAGTAACCCATAAAGCAGCTAAATCTGTACTTCCTACTCCCGTGGCAAAAGCACCCAGAGCCCCACCAGTGCAGGTATGGGAATCCGCTCCTATAACGACATCACCAGGAAGAATTAATCCTTTTTCGGGAAGGAAAATATGCTCTATACCCACTCTGCCAACTTCAAAATAATTTACAATCTCTTGCTCCCGAGCAAAACGACGCAAAATAAGAGATTGCTCTGCTGACTTTATATCTTTATTAGGAGTAAAATGGTCAGGAATAAGAACTACTTTTTCTTTATCAAAAACCTTCTTTCCTCCCCACTCTTTAAACTTTTTTATAGCCAGGGGAGCAGTAACATCATTACCCATAGCAACATCCGCATTAACCTGAATAAATTCTCCCTCTCTCACTTCAGTTTTTCCACAATGAGCAGCTAAAATTTTCTCCGTAATGGTCATCGCCATCTTAAACTCCTCATAGATAATTCAGAATTAAGAATTGAGAACTATGAGCTATCAGCTATTTTTCCTCTAATCCTGTTCTTTCCCTCTAATCCTGCTTTTTGGTTTTCCTATGAGCTATGAGCTATGAGCTATTTTTCCTCTAATCCTGCTTTTTGGTTTTCCTATGAGCTATGAGCTATGAGCTATGAGCTATTTTTCCTCTAATCCTCTCTATTATAGCTTTTATATGAGATGGGGTATTCCCACAACATCCTCCCACTATCTTTACCCCTATATTTACATACTTTTCCATCCAATCAGCCATATCTTCGGGAGATTCAGGATAAACTGTCTTCTCCCCTTCTAACATAGGCTCTCCTGCATTAGGCTGAAAAATCAAGGGAAAAGGGGAAAGAGAACACATCCTTTGTGCTACAGGAAATAAACTCTCCGGACCACTGCTACAATTTGCCCCCAAAACATCTATCTCTGTATCTTTCATAGCCTCTACTATAGCTAAAGGGTCTAACCCCATTAATGTCTTCCCCTCTTTTCCAAAAGTGAATTGACAGACCACAGGAAGCTCGCATACTCTCTTTGCTGCCGATACAGCTAATTTTGCCTCCTCTACATCCATCATTGTTTCTATTACAATAAGGTCGACTCCCTCCATAGCTACTCTCCTTATTTGCTCTTCAAATGCCAAAGAAGCCTCTTCAGGAGTAAGAGCTCCCCACGGTTGGAGAAGAACTCCCAAAGGTCCTACAGAAGCTCCCACCAGGCAAGATGAGGAAGATGCTTCTTTAGCAATTCTCACCCCTTCTCTGTTAATAGCTTCTGTTAAATTACTCATCCCATACTTTCCCAATTTAATCCTGTTTGCTCCAAAAGTATTGGTTTCAATCACATTAACTCCTAACCTCGCAAAAGAAGTATGAACTTCCTTAACTATTTGGGGATGACTCAAATTTAACTTTTCCAAAGGAAAACTTCCTGATAAGTCCCTTTCCTGGAGGTTAGTTCCCATTGCTCCATCAAAGATGAGAGGATCCTCTCTTTTAAGGAGTTCCCTGAAGCTTAGACTCATTATCATCCTTCCTTCTTACTAAAATTAGTTTAATATTATCTCAATAAAGAGAGCTGTCAAGCAATTTAGCTCATAGCTAAATTTAGCTCATAGCTGATGGCTCATAGCTCATAGTAAAAAAATTGGTAGTCGCAAACTTAAGTTTGCTTCGTCGTGCTCTCTAGCTTATGCTCGGGACAATCCTTACAACGACAACAGGCAAGGAGCCTTGTTTTCTCTCTAATCGCTTTCTCAATTCTTAGTTCTGCATTCTTAATCCTCTTTTTCTATTTCTTTAATCCTTTAACTATCAGCTATGAGCTATGAGCTATGAGCTATGAGCTATGAGCTATGAGCTATCCTACTCTAACCTTTTTATACTAAATAATATACCTATCCCTGAAAAGAACATTATAGTAGAGCTTCCTCCATAACTTACCAAAGGGAGAGGTAAGCCTGTAACAGGCATTATTCCCACAGTCATACCTACATTAATAAAAATATGCAAGAAAAATAGGATAACTACTCCTGCACTTACCAATCTCCCAAAACTACTTGTGCTTTCTCTGATTATCTTTATCCCCCTTAATATAATAATCAGATACAATCCTAAAAGAAGTATAATTCCCATAAATCCCCATTCTTCACCAAAACTGGCAAAGACAAAATCGGTAAAAGGATGGGGTAAAAATTTAAGCTGTGTATGTATAGCTCTACCAATACCTTTGCCTGTCAATCCTCCTGAACCTAAAGTAATTCGGGATTGAAGAGTACTCCAACCCGCTCCCAGAGGGTCTCTTCCTGGATTTAAGAAAGTTAAAATACGCATCTTTTGATAAGGACGGAGAAAAAAATAGGAAAGAGGAAGAAAAGATAAACCTACTCCCAGAATAGACAAGAGTTTACTTATAGGTATACCTGCTAAAAATATCATCCCTATCCATAAAAAAGGAGAAATGAGAGCTGTCCCCATATCTGGCTGAATAGCAACTAAAATAAGAAGAACGAAGGTAAAGCAAAATGATATTCCCATTCTTTTCCAGGATATTTCTCCCTCAGTCGATAATAACCTGGCTAAGAGGAGAATGAGGCTAAGTTTAGCAAACTCTGAGGGCTGAAAGGAAGCCATTCCTATTTCTAACCATCTTTGCACTTTATGAACACTATCTCCTGTAAGTAAAACCGAGATTAAAGTTAATAAACTAATCCCATAAATAAAATAAGCAGCTTTTTCCCAAAAACGGATGCTAAAAAAAGAGAATAAGAAGAGAAGTCCTATCCCTATAACTACCCAAATTATCTGGTGGAAAAAAAGGGATGTCCTCTCAGCGGAAACGATGGTATATAGATGGAAAATTCCCCATACAGCTAAAAACAAAACAGCAAAAAAAAGCAACCAATCATATTCTCCCTTCCCTATAAGTATCTTTCTCACATCTTACCTCTTAAATAGCTCATGGCTCATAGCTCATAGTCTTTAATCCTTTAATCCTCTTTAAATCAGTGACCCGTGACCCGCAAAAAGTGATAAATGCAATTCTATTTTTCTTAATTCTCGATTCTGTATTTTAATCCTCTAATCCTCTAATCCTCTAATCCTGCTTTTCAAATATTCGTGACAAGATTCTTCCTGTTGTTTCAGAAGCAGATTCCTCTTCTTCTTTTATATGTTCTATTACAACAACTATAGCTAAGGAGGGATTCTTAGAAGGAGCGTAGCCTATAAACCAACTATGAGGATTTTCTCCCTCTGATAACTCCACTGTGCCCGTTTTTCCAGAGATTTCCACCACTTTGTTCTTCGCCTTCCAGCCAGTCCCTTCCACAACTACTTTTCTTAACGATTTTCTTAAAAAAGGAAAGGTAGAAGAAGAAAGAGATATTTTTCTTATTTCCTGCTCACAGGACTCTTTAATTACTCTTCCCTTTGCATCCACTATCTTCTTTACCAGATAAGGCTTAGCTATCTTTCCTCCGTTAGCAACAGCACTGATAACCCTGAACATTTGGATAGGAGTAACTAAAATATATCCTTGTCCTATAGATATATTTGCTGTATCTCCTCTCCACCATTTTTCACCCTTATTTTTTAACTTCCAGGAGGGCGTGGGTAGTAACCCTCGACTTTCTGAGAGTAAATCTATACCCGTAGGCTCTCCTAAACCAAAAAGGCGAGCAAATCGAACTATCTCTCTTTCCCCCGTTTTTAAGCCAAGTTGATAAAAAAATACATCGCAGGATTGAACAATAGCTTTCTCTAAGTTCACCTTCCCATGTGCCTTCCAATCTTTAAATACTCTATTTCCAATAGGAAGACTGCCTTCACACCATAAACTCTCTTCTTCTCTCACTACCTTATTTTCTAAAGCTGCAGCAGTAACTATTATCTTAAAAGTGGAGGCGGGTGAATACTCCCCTCTAACCGCTTTATTCTGTAAGGGATGCTCCGGATTATATCTTAGCTCATTCCATTCCTCTTTTGAGATGAGACGGGAGAATAAATTGGGGTTAAAAGCGGGATGAGAAGCGAGGGCAAAAATTTCCCCTGTCCAAGGGTCACCGATAATCACTGAACCGCATCTATTCCCTAATTCTTCTTCGGCAATTTTTTGCATGTTTAAATCAATCGTTAAATAGATACTATCTCCAGAGAGAGGGTCTCTTTCCGAAATTGTCCTTAAGGGATGTCCATAGGCATCTATCTCTACTTGCCTGCCTCCTTTTTTGCCCTGCAAGTATTTATTGTACACCTTCTCTATCCCCATTTTCCCTACAAAATCTCCCTGTTCAACATCTACAAGAGAATTCATTGATAATTCCTCACTATTTATCTCCCCTAAATATCCTATAAGATGAGAAGCTAATTTTCCGTGAGGATAGAAACGCATAGGATGGGCAACAATAACTGTTCCTGGGAATTCCTCCTCCCTTTCCAGAAGAATAGTAAGCTCGGATACGCTTATATCTCTTTTCAAGCAGACAGGTCTAAAAGGGTTGGATGCTTTCTGAATCCTCTTTATTGCCGTCTCTTTGTCCATATGGATAACCTTATTCAGGCAATTGAGCAAATGATTCATATCCTTCACATTGGAAGGAATTACACCCACAGAAAAGGAGACCTTATTTTCTGCTAAAATCTCTCCTTTTCTATCCAGAATAAGGCCTCTAAAGGGAGGAAGAGGAATGAGTTGCAATCGTGAATTTTGCGAAAGGCAAAAATACCTTTCCCCTTCCCATAACTGCAACCAGGCTACTCTCCCTAAAAGAAACAAAAAACCACAAATTATTCCTATTAATAAAATATTAATTCTTCCATCAAATTTATCGCTCTTTTCTGAAACTTGCTTTCTCCATACCAAAAGTCTACTTCCTCACGGCCAATATTATTCGCTGTTTCCCTTCATAATCCGGGATAATCTGAACAGAATGAAAAACTTTCCGGGCACTGAGCAACTCCTTCACCCCTTTAGCCTGATTATAACCTATCTCCAGAGCCAACACCCCTCCCTTGCTTAAAAACTGAGGAGATTTTTGAGCAATTCTTTCATAGAAATCCAGACTGTTTTCTCCTCCCTCCAAGGCGATTCTCGGTTCCTTTTTTACTTCAAGAGGTAAATTATCCATCTCTTTAGCAGCCACATAAGGAGGATTGGAGACTATTAAATTTACTTTCCCTCCTAAATCCATTTCCTCTAAGGGAGCAAAAAGGCTCCCCAACAAAAACTCAATTTTCCCCTCTGTATTATAAAGCTTAGCATTTTGAATAGCTATGCTTAAAGCAGAAGAAGAGATGTCTACAGCATAGACCTTACCATTCTTTAACTCCCTGGCTAAAGATATAGCTATATTTCCACAACCCGTTCCTAAATCTATAACAATAATTCCCTCCGGCAAGATTCTATCTTTATCGGCTTTAAGTTCTAAATTTTTAATTACCTTTATTGCTTCCTCAACCAGTATTTCTGTCTCCGGACGAGGGATGTAAACATCAGGAGAAATCTTGAATTTAAAATCCATAAAATTCCTCTCTCCTGTAATATAGGATAAAGGAGTGTGACGAGAACGTTTAAGAATCAGATTCCTGAATGAGGTGAGTTCGGAAGAGGATAAAGGACGGTCGAACTGGAGATAAAGATCAAGGCGGGTCTTCTTTAACAGATAAGCAAGAAGAATCTCAGCATTTAAACGAGACCTTTCCACTCCTTTTTTCTTAAAATATTCCACAGTCCAATCCAAAACTTTCTTGATTGTCCAGACATCTTTTGCCATACTTTAGTTCCCATCTTTGTATATCCGATAAACATTTTTGCCTACATTGGTTGCTAATTCATAAGGAATAGTATTTGCCTTAAGAGAAACCTCTTCCAGAGATACTCTTTCCTCTCCCTGACTTCCCCATAAAATTACCTCATCTCCTCGTCTTACTCCATTTATGTAGGTTACATTTACCAGAGTCTGATCCATACATATTCTTCCCACCAGAGGAGCTCTTTTCCCTCTAATCAAAACCTCCGCTTTATTAGATAAAAGGAGGGGATAGCCATGAGCATATCCAACAGGCAAAATAGCTATGGAAGTAGGTTCAGAGGTAACATATGTTCTTCCGTAGCTTAAACTCATCCTTTCGGGAACTCTTCTAATAAAAGCCACTTCCGTCTTCAAGCACATAGATGGCTTAAGGATAAGTTCATCGGAAACTTTTGGAGAAGGATAATAACCATAAATTATAAGACCCGGTCTTACCATATTGAAATAAGACTCGGGAAGATTTATTACACCTGCACTATTAGAGATGTGTTGTAGAGAAGGGTATATCCCCTTTTTATTTATCTCTTTTAAGATATTTTGAAAAAGCTCGATTTGGGTATGAGAAAAATCGTCTCCTTCCTCAGCGGAGGAAAAATGAGAATAGACACCCTCTATTTTTAGTCCCTCTAAATTTGCTATCTTTTCAATAAAGGAAGGAGCTTCTTCATACGAGATACCAAATCTCCCCATGCCTGTATCTATGTTTATATGAACTCTTATTCTTCTCCCCGAGCTTTTAGCAAGAAGAGAGAGCATTTCTGCTGTCTCAAGATCAAAAATAGTAGGGGTAAACTCATAATGTAATAGCGAGTTTATTTCCTCAGAGGATAATAGACCTAAAATCAGAATGGGAACATCAACTCCTATCTCCCGAAGAGAGACTCCTTCATTAAAGTCTGTCACCGCTAAAGCATCTACTCCCTCCTCTGCAAGAACTTTACTTACCCTCCTTGCTCCATGTCCATAGGCATCTGATTTCACCACAGCCATTATCTTAACAGAAGACCCCACTCTCCTCTTAACCTGCTGCAAATTATGACGAATAGCCCCTAAATCTACTTCTACCCAAACCTTTTTATTCTCTTTTTTCATTTTCTTGCTTTTGTCGCCCGTGACTCGTGGCTCGTGGCTCGCCGCTCGTGAAATTCGTATCTTTCTTACTTCTTACTTCTTACTTCTTACTTCTTACTTCTTACTTCTTACTTCTCACTTCTTACTTCTTACTTCTTACTTCTTACTTCTCACTTCTTACTTCTTACTTCTCACTTCTCACTTCTCACTTCTCACTTCTCACTTCTCACTTCTCACTTTTAGGTTATCTCTTTATACAAATTAGCCATTTCCATAGCAGAGATAGCTGCATCCCAGCCTCGATTTCCTGCCTTTGTTCCTGCTCTTTCAATTGCCTGCTCTAAAGTGTCAGCAGTAACTATACCAAAAATAATAGGGATTTTCTCTTTTAAAGCCAAAGTAGATATTCCTCGAGATACCTGGGTAGAGATGAGCTCAAAATGAGGAGTATCTCCCCGAATAATCGCACCTAAACAGATCAAAGCATCAAATCTTCCGCTTTTAGCTAAACGAGAAGTTAAAGAAGGAATCTCAAATGAACCGGGAACCCAAACCACCTCTACATCTTCCTCCCTTACTTCATGCCTGTTTAAGGCATCAATGGCACCCTCCAAAAGTTTTTGAGAAATAAACTCATTGAATCGTGAAACTATAATTCCAAACCTTAAACCTTCTCCTTTCACCTTTCCTTTATATACTTTCACTTCTTCACCCCCCTAAAAATAGCTCATAGCTGATAGGAAGCTCATAGCTGATAGCTCATGGCTCATAGCTGATAAACATCAATAGTTCCCTGTCCTCTTTAATCCTCTTTTTCTATGAGCTATGAGCTATGAACTATGAGCGACCTCACGGTTTACTATCATTTGCCACATAATTTAACAGATGGCCAAGTTTTTTCTGTTTGGTTTCTAAATATTTTCTGTTATTCTCATTTGGCTTTACTTCTAAAGGAACCCGCTCGGTAACTTCCAGGCCATAACCTCCTAAACCTATGATTTTGCGAGGATTATTAGTTAAAATTCTGATTTTATGAAGTCCTAAATCAGCTAAAATTTGAGCTCCAATGCCGTAGTTACGAAGATCCGGCTTAAAACCGAGCTTCTCATTAGCCTCTACTGTATCCATTCCTTTATCTTGAAGGGTATATGCTTTAAGTTTATTCAACAATCCTATACCCCTTCCCTCCTGATTTAAATAAAGTAACACCCCACAACTGGACTTGCCTATCATATTTAAGGCTGATTCAAGCTGCTGTCCACAATCACAACGTAGAGATTTAAACACATCGCCGGTAAGACATTGAGAATGCACTCGCACCAGCACATTCTCTTTCCCTTCTGTCTCTCCATTTACCAGAGCAAGATGAACTCTATCTTCAATTAGAGTTCTGTATACAATAAGCTTAAATTTTCCGTAAGGAGTAGGAAGATAAGTAACCACCTCCCTTTTAACTAATTTCTCCTTCTTCCAGCGGTAATTTATAATATCGGCCAGACTGCATATCTTCAGATGGTGCTCTTTAGCAAAAGGTATAAGATGAGGAAGTCTTGCCATATTCCCGTCTTCCCTCATTATCTCACACATTACCCCAGCTGGATAAAAATCGGCTAACCTGGCTAAATCTACCGCTGCCTCTGTATGTCCTGCTCTTATTAAAACTCCCCCATCTCTACTAATCAAGGGAAATATATGACCCGGTCTTGCCAAATCCTTTCCTTTGCTCTTAGGGTCAATAATAACCTTTACTGTCTGAGCCCTGTCATAAGCCGATATACCTGTAGTTGTATTATGCTTGGCATCAACGGAAACAGTAAAGAGAGTTCCGTGAAGAGAAGTATCCTCTCTTACCATGGGCTCAAGTTCTAATTCCTTTGCCCTTTCCGAGGTTATTCCCATGCAAATTAAACCTCGTGCATACTTAGCCATAAAGTTTATTACCCCGGGAGTAACACAAGAAGCAGAAATCATAAGGTCTCCTTCATTCTCCCTCTCTTCATCATCAACTACAATAACTATTTTACCCTTTTTGAGGTCCCCTATCACCTCATCTATTTCACTAAACTTAAACTCCATAGCTTCACCTCTTATATTTTCTTCTTCTTTCCCCTCTAATCCTCTAATCTTGCTTTTTTGGTTTTCCCTCTAATCCTCTTTTTTGATTTTCCTATGAGCTATCAGCTATGAGCTATTTTTCCTCTAATCCTCTAACTCCTAAATTACGACTTTTCCCTTCTTCCGCTTTACCTCTCACGTCTTACGTTTCACTTCTCACTTCTCACGTCTCATAGCCACTTCTTTTTAAAAATTCCCTGTCAATTTTTTGTTGAGGAAAATTTCTCTCCTCAAGAACCTTTTCTACATATTTAGAAATTATATCCACCTCTAAATTAAGTAAATCGCCCTCTTTCTTCAAGCTTAAGTTTGTATTAGTTAAAGTAAAAGGGATAAGATAGACACTAAAATCTTCCCCTCCAACTTCAGCTACTGTTAAGCTTACCCCCTCAAGAGCAACACGCCCCTGATTTACTATATATCTCATCAGTGAAGGAGGAGGTTGGAGCCTCATCATAATCTGTTTCCCTTTTTTAGTTATATCTTTTATTCTTACTACTTCATCTATATCTCCCGTTACCAGATGACCCCCCAATCTATCAAAAGAAGAGAGTGCCCTTTCCAGGTTAACTTTACCCCCCCTTCTTAACTTACTTAAATTGGTCTTATCCAATGTTTGAGAAATTACTTCTACGGTAAAATTGCTTTCTCTCATATCTACTACTGTGAGGCACACTCCGTTTACCAGTATGCTATCAGCGCATTTTGTCCCCTCTAAAACTTTATGCGCCCTTATATCTAATCGAGAAAAAAGTGAAGAGGACTTAAACTCATTTACCTCTCCCACTTCTTCCACTATCCCTGTAAACATAACTACCCTCTCCTTAGTAATTCAGAATTAATAACTATCAGCTATGAGCTATTTTAATCCTTTAATAATGGGTAATTTTTCAAAACTCTCCTTTCCTCTTATTAAGTATACAAAAAGATAAACTACAGGAGTATCAAGAAGAGCGATACATAGCTTAACAAAGTATTGTCCTAAAATTAAAGGAAGCACAGGAACAACTCCGTAAAAGGCGAGAGAGATAAATAAAAAAGTATCTATCGCCTGGGAAACAAGAGTAGAAGCGTTATTACGCAGCCAGAGGTGTTTTTCCTTGGTAATCCTTCTCCAGAAATTAAAAGCCCAGACATCGTGATACTGGCTCACAAGATAAGCAGCTATACTGGCTATTGTTATCCTCGTAGCTCCCTTTTTTATCCCTAAAATTGTGGTGAAAGCATCTTCATCTTTCCAGAAGGCAGCAGCAGGTAAAAGAATAGCTATCCAGATAAGCAAAATAACTACTGCCAAAGTTAAAAATCCTGCAAATACAACTTGCTTGGCATAATCTTTTCCCCATATCTCTGCTATGATATCAGTAATAGTAAAGGTAACCGCATAAGCCAATACACCAGCAGGAACATATATCTCATAAAAGGCTACAATTTTAGCAGCCAGAACCTCTGAGATCACCAATGAGCCTATAAATATACTACATAAAATAATAAAAGGAGAGTTTCTCTCCTTGAACATAATCCCACCTCTATTCTATTTTTTTCTTTAACTTTCCGGAATCTCTTTTATCAGATCCATTCTCTTATCCAGGGGCTCTCTTATATCAATATGTCCTGCTAAAGTCTCTACAGATTTTCCCTGAATCAGAATTTGTACTTTAGATTGAGAAGGAAAATTAACCAGAAGAGTATTAACTATAGAATAGATAGTAAGAAGCTCGCCGGTAGAGCCCCCCGGATGCTTTTTACCTGAAGAGAAATTAAGGTCTACATAAATATACTCATCTTTTACAAAAACAGCTCTTACCTTTGTCTCTGGAGGAAGAGTGGGAGAAAGAGAGACATCCTCGGGTCCCTTAATGAGCTCCTCCATTATTTCCTTTATTTCTTCAATCATTTGAGGAGAGGTAACAATCTCTCTTTCTTGAGGAGAAAGGTACTCCTCATCGGGAGAGGAAAAATAAAGCCTGACCACTCTCATTCCTTGAGGAGGAATAAAGGGTTTGCTAATCCACTTTTTAATCTGATATCCCTTTTCTCCAATCAAAGGAGCAAATAATACACCAGCAGTAAAGATAACAATTCCTGCGAGAATATATATTAATATTAATTTTCCTCTTTTTTTTAAAACCAATTAATTTTCCTTTAATTAAGGTTATTTAAGAACTTCTTA